>Ga0138256_10003718_pt1 | contig 16193 bp, 6 predicted proteins | sample KNB2016incub_MG_FD_105486 | JGI IMG/M metagenome (GOLD analysis project Ga0138256, IMG submission 105486) | Active sludge microbial communities from wastewater in Klosterneuburg, Austria - KNB2014incub_MG | ecosystem: Engineered > WWTP > Activated sludge > Unclassified | place: Austria... | reverse complement strand
GGGATTGCTATGGCCTCCATACGACCCCGGTATCGGACAAGGGTTTGTGACGAATTTTCTTGGACCTTCGGGCAGCCCTATGCGAACGATCAACGTCAATGATCCAACGACCCCATCCGTTATGAGGAAGACAGCTTCACTATTCGTATTGTTATCGACCTCGATCTCGCTCCAGGCGCAGGTTCTCTGTGTTAATTGCTACGATCAGGTGGCCCCGATCAACCCGGGCGGGGTCAACTTGATCGTGAACGGGAGCTTCGAAAGCCATACCTGTACCACATGGCCGAACGCTTGGGATGTCTTCTGTCCGGCATCCTCTTCATACGTCTGTGATGTTGCAAATTGGGTTTGTGCTGGCGGCGGCACGTCGACATACTCGCTCGTATTCGATAACACAACGACAACGGTGCCCGATGGTCTGTATGCGGTATACCTCGGGAACGCGTTCACGGAATTCTGTTCACCCGTTGTGGACGACACATCTTGCCTTGTTACCTCGGGATGTGTTGTAACCGGTATTCCTCCGGGGTATCCCCAGAACGATCCGGCTTATGGCGGCAACTCCGGTGTAACGCTGTCGCAAACGGTGCCGGGTTTGACCATAGGGGGCACCTACATCCTTGAGTTCTGGGCGGGTGGCGAGAATTTCCCCAATACGGGTGTGTTCGGTGTGGACGTTGGTTTCGGTGATATTTTCCTGCATTGTGAGCCCACGGCGCCAGGTGCCATCGGTACGCGCTATGAGATCGCCTTTCAGGCTACCAGCACATCTCAAACCATCAAATTCACCAATTGGGGCCACATGCACAGTAGCGCCTCGGAAGTCATTCTCGATGATGTGAAGTTGATCACATCCTCTGCCAGCCCGGGTGTACTGGCCTATGCCTTGGGGCAGATCGGCAATGGGTGTGACCTCACGGTTCAAGGGACGAACCAGACCGTTGGAGGTAGCGGCTCGTACCTGTGGGATATGGGCGATGGTACCACCTACACCACCACGGATGTGATGCATACATACGCGGCTCCCGGCACGTACGACGTTACTCTTTACGTTGCGGCAGCGGGCTGCTCCCCCGGGGATTCGCTGACCCAAACCATAACCATGCTATTGATGGACACGGTGGATGCCGCGTTCTCGTTCACACAAACCTTCGATTGCAACGATCTGTTGGTGGATTGCATCAACACCAGTGTGAACTCCGCTGCTACCACCTACTTGTGGGACATGGGAGATGGCACGACCTACACCACCACGGATGTGATCGGCCACCAGTACGCCGTGCAGGCGGCCTATACCATCTCGCTCATCGCTACGGATACGTCCACCTGCAATACCGCGGATACGGCTTCGATCACGGTGTCGCCCACATTGCCTGTTCCCGTTACTGCGGCCTTCACCTTGGCCGAAGTGTTCGATTGCGCTCAGCTGATCGTGCAGGGCACCAACAGCAGCACCGGTAGTAACCTTGCCTTCGCTTGGACGATGGGTGATGGAACGACCTATGCGGACACCAACTTTACCCACACCTACACCACGGCCGGATCATACGACGTGATGCTCGTGGTGAGCGATCTGGAGGGATGCAGCCCCAACGACACCGTAACGGTCACTGTGGTCCTCGACCCGATCGTTCCCATCGTTGCCGCGTTCACCCTTGGTCAAGTGGGGAATTGCACGCTGCTCACCGTTCAAGGCTTGAACCTGAGCACTGGCGACAGTGTTACATACACATGGGATATGGGCGATGGCACCACCTACGCCACACAGGATGTAGCTCACGTGTATACCGTGCCCGGCACGTACACCGTCGAGCTACTTGTCACCGACCTAGGATGTGGGAACGATGATTCCTTGAGCACGACGGTCGTGGTGATCGACGATCTACCGATCGCAGCGGCAACGAACGGTGTTATATGTCCCGGTCTTACGACCACTATCTACGCTTCAGGTGCAGCGGGCAATACTTTCTTGTGGAGCGACGGTTCCACCTTGGATAGCCTTGTTGTCTCGGCCGCTGGCACCTACTGGGTGGTTGTTAGCAATGGACTGTGCACTGGTTCGGATACAGTTGAAGTTATCGAAGCGCCCGAGCAGCACCTCAGCTATGGCTTTGACGCATGCCCAGGGGCGCCGATCACCCTGACCATTCCATATGAAGGAACAGCCTATCTGTGGGAAACGGGGGCAACGGAGCAAAGCATCTACTTGCTTTTCCCCGGCTTGGATACCACGGATTATGATTTCGAGGTATGGGATGCTACGGGCTGCGTGCATGCGGATAGCGTTACCGTAACTCCAATGGACAGTGAGCCAGAGCTTTACGTGCCCAATGCCTTCACCCCGGATGGTGATGGGTTCAACGATGAGTTCGTGATCTCCGGGTTCGGGGAACACGAGGTTGAACTGATGATCTTCAACCGTTGGGGTGAGCAGATCTTCAAGACCACCTCGCTAAGTGATCCCTGGAACGGCATGTTCAACGGACAGATCAAACAGGACGTATATGTGTACAAGCTGCGTTACAATGGCGAGTGCACGCACGAGGACACCAGCTTGATCGGGCATGTTACTGTGCTGAAGTAGTCGTGCTCATCTGTCCGTGATCAGCCGGTCCTTCCATGATTTTTCCCGACTTGTCGGACCCGCTGCAAAACCAGCTTCAGGGGAATCTGACCTTTGGACAACGGTCGGCGGGGTGCAACCGTCTTCCAGCCGCCTAACGAACCTGTCCATGCACCGTTCACTTATTGCCGTAGGAGTCATTCTTGGCCTACTGAATTCTTCCGCTCAAGGGATCGCATCGACTGCCCACGAGGGACACGATCACCCTCAACCAGCGATGAACTTCGTGAAGAACGAAGGACAGTGGGGGGGGGGATTCTTGTATCGTGCCGATGTGACGGGTGCCACTGCCTTCATGGAGAACGATGGCATTACGTGGGTGAAGCTTCAGGAGGATGCATACAACTTGATGCACGATGCCGGTCAATTAACACTTGAACAACAGCAGGCGATCCGGTTCAACGGTCACGCTTGGAGAGTGCACTTCGATTCGCCGGTGGTATCTCCCCGCATTGTTGAAAGCCAAGGGTCGGCGGCGTATCACAATTACTTTTTGGGCAACGATCCAACGACATGGCGAAAGAAGGTCCCGCTGTTCGGTATGCTTCGCTACAGTGGCGTTTGGCCAGGTGTCGATGTTGTTTTCCACGGCGAGGGGGGTGATCTGAAGTATGATCTTGAACTTGCCCCGGGTACCCGTGTTGCGGATATTGGTCTTCGTTTCGAAGGGCTTGAGCGGATGTACGTTGACGCCTCTGGGAACCTTGTCATGAACACTTCAGTGGGTGACGTAACCGAGTTGGCCCCTGTGGCCTATTACGCCGATGGTGCACAGGAGCCGGTGAACTGTACGTTCGATCTGCGCGGTGATCGATTAGGCTTCAGTTTTCCGGATGGCATTGATGATTCGCGCCCCATCGTGATCGACCCCATCCTCATCGCCAGCACACTGAGCGGTTGCACTGGCGCCAGCAATTACGGCCATTGTGCTACGTACGATGATCTCGGGAACATTTACACCGGTGCGCGGAACTTCGGCCCCAGCTATCCTGCCTCGGTTGGCGCGTTCCAAACCGCGTTCGGTGGCGGCGGCACCGACATGAGCTTCAGCAAGTACAACCCCGATGGCAGCAACTTGATTTGGGCCAGTTATCTAGGAGGGAGTTCCAACGAGAATCCGCACAGTATGATCGTTAACTCGCTGGGCCGTTTATGCATCATGGGGTCGGCTGCCAGCACCAACTTCCCCGTTACCGTGGGCGCATATGACACATCTCACAATGGTGGGGGCAACGACATGGTGGTCACCGTTTTCGAAGATGATGGAACCGCATTGATAGGAAGCACCTTCATTGGTGGTTCGGGGTCAGACGGCACCAATGCAATGTGGGGCAACTACGGCGAAGCATACCGCGGTGAGATCTATTTGGATGACGCGAACAACGTGTTGGTAGCCGGGTTTACAGAAAGTGCGAATTTCCCGACTACGGCTGGGGCCATTCAGACCACACTTGGCGGTGGACAGGATGGCGTTGTGCTATCGGTGAACCAGAACTGCACATCACTGCTCTGGAGCACGTTCATGGGCGGCACCGGCGATGACGGCGCCTTCGGTTTGCGGTTGAGCAACGGCAGTCTTTTCGTGTGCGGAAGCACGGAAAGCGCCAACTTCACCACCACCCCGGGTGCCTACTTGACAACCTTTCAAGGGGTGCGCGATGGTTGGGTGGCCAAAATGGATCCCGTGGGTACCGTACTGCAAGCCAGTTCCCTTTTCGGAACCATTGAAGAGGACAGCCCCTATTTCCTGGACACCGATAACGCGGGTGACGTTTGGATCTATGGACAAAGCGAAGGTGTTATACCGGTACAACCGGTAGGCACGTATGGAACACCCGGCGGGACGATCTTTGTTGCGAAGTTCACGTCCGATCTTTCCTCCGTTCCGGTCAGTAGCATGCTTGGCTCGGGTGGCTTTGGTAGTGCAACAGTGCCGGTGGCTTTCCTGGTGGATCACTGTGATCACGTGTATATCAGCGGGTTCAACAGCCAGGCCGGCCTCCCGCTTACCCCCAACAGCTTGTACGGCTCAGGATCTTTCTACCTCGCCGCGTTCGATGTCGATTTCGTGGGCCTCCTTTTCGGGACCTATTACGGTGGAAGCCACGTGGACGGTGGCACCAGCCGGTTCGACAAGGATGGCATCATCTATCAAGGTGTCTGCAGCGGCATGGGCAGCTTGCAGACCACTGCTTGGGCTTGGGCACAGAATCAGACCGTGGGCTGGGATATCGGTGTGTTCAAGATCGATTTCCAAGTGGCCGGTGTGAATGCGGCCGGTGCCAGCAACCTTAATCAAGGTTGCGCGCCCATCGTCATCGATTTTTCGAATGTGAGCACCGGCACCAATTGGATCTGGGATTTCGGCGATGGCAGTCCCATCGACACCGCTTATGCACCCAGTCACCTCTACACGACAGCCGGGGTATACACTGTGACGTTAATTGCCTTCGACAGCCTGAGCTGTAATCTGGCCGATACCATCACCTTCCCCATAACCATCGGCTTGTCGCAGCCGCTCACTGCGGCCTTTACGGCCTTTCCTGATGCTTCCTGCACAACGGCGGGGGTAACAACAGTGAACAACAGTACCGGCAGTCCGCTCGCGTTCGAGTGGGATATGGGCGATGGCGCGCAATACACGGATACCAACGTGGTGCACACCTACCTCGCTGGTCCGGGTTCGTACACGATCCAGTTACTGGTGTATGACCCCACCGGATGCAGTCCTCCCGACTCCGTGAGCCAGACCATTTCCATCGTTCCGTTGGATACTGTTAACGCGGACTTCACGGCCATGCAGGTCCCCAACTGCAATCAAGCGTTGGTGGACTGTGTCAACCAGAGCTCTGGATTGGCCATGACCTACATCTGGGATATGGGAGATGGGACGACTTACACGTCGACCGATGTGGATGATCACATGTATGCTGGTCCCGGTACGTACGTGATCACCTTGATCGTCAACGACTCACTTGCGTGCAACGCCTCGGATACCGCGACCTATACGATCGTTGTGGTGCCTGCATTGCCGATCGCTGCGGCCTTCACGATCGAACAATTGTTCGACTGCGCGCAGTTGCTGATCGGGTCGGACAATACCAGCACCGGCAGCTTCCTCTCGTTCCAGTGGGACATGGGAGACGGCACGCAATACATTGATACGAACGTTGTTCACACTTACACCACACCGGGGACTTACGATGTAGTGCTCGTAGTGAGCAGCATCGCGGGTTGCTTCGACAACGACACGACCATGCTCACCGTTACGGTCGATCCGATCATTCCCATTACTGCGGATTTCGTCATCGATCAGATCGGTAACTGCACGCAGCTTGCGGTGCAGGGCACCAATCAGAGTTTGGGCGATAGCATTGCGTTCACATGGGATATGGGTGATGGCACGACCTATTCGACAACGGACGTAGCGCATGTGTACACCGTGCCGGGCACATACCTGGTCCAATTGCTGGTGGAGGATCTGGGGTGTGGCAACGATGATGTGTATGTCACTACGGTAACCGTGATCAATGAACTTCCGATAGTGGCGGCAACGAACGGGGTCATCTGTCCCGGACTTACGACCACGATCGACGCTACCAGCGCGTTGGGCAGCAGCTATCTCTGGAGCACCGGCAGTCCGGATCCTTCGATCATTGTGGACCAGCCCGGCCAATACATCGTGGTCGTGTCCTATGACAATTGCACCGGAAGCGATACAGTGGATGTGATCGTTGCGCCAGAGCAGGATCTGAGCTACAGCATTGATGCGTGCCCTGGTACACCCATGACGTTGTCCGTTCCGTTCGAGGGCTCGGCCTATCTGTGGGAGTCAGGAGAGACCGAACAGAGCATCACCTTCCTGTTCCCCGGAGCGGACACTGCCGACTACGACTTCGAGGTATGGGATGCCTTGGGTTGTGTTCATAGCGATAGCGTTACAGTTACACCGATGGACAGTAACCCACGTCTCTTCGCACCGAACGCATTCACACCTGATGGCGATGGCATCAACGACGAATTCGTGATCACCGGGTACGGTGAACGCGAAGTGGAATTGATGATCTTCAACCGATGGGGCGAGCAGGTCTTCAATACCAAGAGCCTCACTGATCCGTGGAACGGTACGTACAGTGGGCAGATCAAACAGGATGTATACGTGTACAAGTTGAAGTACAACGGTGAATGCACGAACGATGAGACGAGCATCATAGGGCACGTTACATTGGTGAAGTAGCCGATCACACGTTCCATCCACAACGAGCAACGATCGGACGGCCGAACGCGTCAAGGGAATGAACCGAAGGAACCCGAACATGCAACGCAACATTTTCTGCACGAGCGCCGCAATTGCGGCGATCGGTGTTTACGCCGGTAATGGACACGACCACGGAAAGGAGGTGCCCGCCACCAACCCGCGTCCGCATCAACGCTTTGTGGAGAACAAGGGTCAATTACCGCCTAAGGTGAAGTATCGCGCCGAGTTCGGAACAGCCAGCATGTTCGCCGAGATCGGTGGCGTTACGTGGAGCATGTTGCAGGCCGATGCAGGTGATCGGGTGCATGATGTGTTCCATGCGGATGCAGCCGAGAAAGCGGCGTTCAAGTTGAACGGTCACGCTTGGCGCATGCGCTTTGTAGATGCTAACGGAGCTCCGGTTATTACGGCGTTCGATCGCAGCACCACCTACTTGAATTATTTCGTTGGGAACGATCCGACCAAATGGGCGGGCAACGTCGGGGTTTTCGGGGAAGTGAAGTACCAGGATGTGTGGATGGGGATCGACCTGCGTTTCCATAGCGACAAAGGCAGTTTCAAGTACGATGTGCTGTTGGATGCGGGGGCCGATGTATCGCAGGTACGGTTCAACTATGAAGGTCTCGATGCGCTGGCACTCGATGCCGAAGGCCGATTGGCGTTGCGCACCAGCGTGAGCGAATTGTTGGAGATGGCGCCAGTGGCGTGGTACGCCGATGGAGGCAAGGAGCCTGTGGGGTGTTCGTTCACGTTGAAGGACGGTACTGTCGGTTTTGCGTTCGCCGCGGGCACCAACACACAGCGCCCCATTGTCATCGACCCAGTGCTGATCGCAAGTACGTTGAGCGGCACGGGCGACATTGGTACGACCCAGAATTATGGCCACAGCGCTACCTATGACGATCAAGGGAACATATACACGGGCGCTCGTTGTTTCGGGCAAGGCTATCCGGCCACGGTGGGCGCATTCGATGTGACGTTCGGCGGCGGCTTCGGGGTGGATATGGTGGTGAGCAAACTGAACCCCGATGGTAGCGCTTTGCTATTCGCAACGTACTTGGGTGGTGGTTCAAGCGAGTATCCACATAGCATGGTGGTAACGGCCGCCGGGGAATTGAGCGTCTTCGGTAGCACCGAGTCCTCCGATTATCCTGTTACGCCCGGAGCGGTGCAAACGACCTTCGGAGGTGGCTTGGAAGATGTGGTCGTCACGAAACTTACAAGCGATGGCTCCGCCTTGGTGGGATCCACCTATCTCGGTGGAGCCGCAGACGATGGCCGCAACTATATCACCAACAACTACGACGATCGGTTCAGGGGCGAGATCATCTGCGATGCATCCGGGAACCTGCTTTTGGCCACATGCACATCGGGCGCCGGCTTCCCGACTACCGCAGGGGCCTATCAACCCACATTCATGGGTGGCACGCAGGATGGAGTTCTATTGAGCTTGAACAACGATCTGAGCGCACTGAACTGGTCAACGCATATCGGATCAACCGCTGACGACATGTGTTTCGGAGTGAAGCTGTCGAACAGTGGCGAAGTGTTCGTTGCTGCCGGTACCACTGGAAACACCATGGTGACCACTCCCGGCGCTTTACAGTCTGCAAGCGCAGGTGGTCACGATGCGTTCTTGCTGCACATGCAGAACGATGGGGCTACGGTTCTGAACAGCACCTATTTCGGCGGACCACAGAACGATGATCCGTTCTTCATCCAACTGGATGACGCCAACGACGTGTACATCTACGGCCAATCAGAGGGCGGTATCCCGGTGCAACCCGTCGGTACCTACTCCGAGAACGGCGGCCCCGCGTTCGTTGCCCAGATCAGCCCCGACCTGTCCACCAGCGTGTTCCAAACAGTTGTGGCCTCGAACGGTGGTGGATTCAGCAGTATCGTGCCGGTCGCATTCCTGGTGGACCATTGTGATCACATCTACATCAGCGGTTATAGCGTCTCCTCCGGAATGGTCATTTCGCCGAACGCACTATACACCGATGGCGGCTTCTACCTCGCAGTGTATGATATGAACATGACCGGCTTCCTATACGGCACGTATTATCAGGGTGCTGGTCACGTGGATGGCGGCACCAGCCGTTTTGATCCCAACGGAGTCGTATACCAAGGCGTTTGTACCAGTGGTGGATTCCCGACAACGGCCAACGCATATAGTAACACACAGCCGGGTGGTTGGGATATCGGTGTGTTCAAGATCGACTTCGAACAGAGCGGTGTGAACGCGAGCATCGATGCAAGCAGTAATGCGGGATGTGCACCTGCGACCATCGATTTTGATGCTGTTGGACAGTATGCCAGCATTGTCTGGGATTTCGGCGATGGATCCCCCAGCGAGACCGCCGACGACCCAAGCCATTTGTATTCCGACCCGGGTACCTACCTCGTTACGCTCATTGCGTATGACCCGCTCTCCTGCAACTTGTCCGATACAGCAACGATCACTGTGGTCATCAGCGACCCGGTGCCTGTGGTGCCACAATTCACGGTATCGCAAGCCGGCGGCTGCGAACCGTACACGGTGGTGACCGTTAACAATACCACTGGACCCAACAGCACCTACCTCTGGGATATGGGCGATGGATCCACATATACCAGCACAAACGTTACCCACACGTATGCTGGCCCCGGCACGTACATCATAACGCTGACAGTAACGGACAATACGTGCGGTACCACAGCCTCGGCGTCGCAACCGGTCACGGTAACCGAACCAGTGGCCATCGAGGCACTCTTCAGCGCCGTTCAAGTGGATCAATGCAGCGGTTTGAACGTAGCTACGACCAACCTGAGTTCAGGGCCGAGTGGCTTAGTGTACACGTGGAACATGGGCGATGGAACAACGCTCACCGGGAACGCTGTCACCTATACCTACAACGAGGTCGGTACCTATACCATTACGCTCACCGCCTACGATCCGCTTTGCGATGAGGACGATACGTTCCAATTGGAAGTGAGCATGCAGCCAAGCCCGTTGGTCGATCAGGGCATTCTGGTACCCAACATCTTCAGCCCGAACAAGGATGGTATGAACGATTCGTTCTTCCCGATCCCCGGTGCTGGTGCCAACGTGAAGCTGAAGGTGTGGAACCGTTGGGGAATGAAAATGTTCGAGACTTCCGGTAGCTACAAGCCATGGGACGGTCGCACCCCGGGAAACGATCCCGTGCCCGACGGCGTGTACTTCTTCATCCTCGAATACAGCATTCCCTGCACTGGTTCCCGTATTGAAGGCAAGGAGGAAGGGTATGTGCATGTGGTGGGAAGTACCATGTGATCGTTCGATCGTTTCAAGACTTGGTCGTATTTTGTTTGCGCTCAGTGCTCATTTTCGTTCCATCCCGGGCAGCTTCGTAGTGGAATCACCCGTCATTGCCACAACACATTCAGTTATGAGAGCCATCCTTGTTTCCTTGTTCATTGCCGTGATCTGTTCAACGAGCGTGCGTGCACAAGTGCTCTGTGTAAACTGCTACGATCAGAATGCACAGGTGAACACTGGCACCAACCTGGTGTTGAATGGGAGCTTCGAGAACCATGATTGCGGCGTGTGGCCGGGTTTCTGGGATGTGTACTGCCCGTCTTCGGGGTCTTACACCTGCGACATCCAGAACTGGACTTGCACAGGTGGTGGGGCAGCCACGTACACATTGATCTTCGATGCCACCACTACTACCGTTCCTGATGGTCTTGTGGCTGCGTACATGGGCAACGCTTTCGCGGAGTTTTGCGGCGCGGTTGAGGACACCTCCTGTCTCGTGACCACGGGTTGTGTGGTCACTGGCATCCCCGCCGGCTTTCCGACCAATGAGGCGGACTACGGTGGTGGCGCGGGGGTCAGTATTCATCAAGCGGTATCCGGCCTCACCGTGGGCAGTGCTTATGTGTTGGAGTTCTGGGCTGGTGGTGAAGCATTTTCGCTGCCTGGCGTTTTCGCCGTTGATATCGGGTTTGGGAACATTTTCCTGCACTGCAAACCAACCACCCCCGGTGCCATTGGTACACGTTACGAGATAGTGTTCCAAGCGACGAGCGCTACGCACACCATCAAGTTCACCAACTGGGGGCATATGAGCAGCAGTTGCTCCGAAGTGATCGTCGACGACGTGCGCTTGATGGAAACCGCCTCTCAGCCTACTGCGGATTTCACGATCGACCAAACCGGTTGTGGATTCACGGTGAACTTCATCAATGAGAGCACCGGTGGTGGCGCGCCGTTCCTATGGACCATGGGCGATGGAACCACATACACTACTACCGATGTCACCCACACCTATACAACCCCGGGTACCTACACGGTTACACTTACGCTATCGGGAGGCGGTTGTGGCGCTGGTGGCGATACCCTGTCGCAGACTGTGACTGTTGCTGAACCCGCGGCTATCGAAGCCCTTTTCACCGCCGTGCAGGAAGATCAATGCAGCGGATTGAACGTTTCTACGACCAATCTCTCCACGGGGCCAGCGGGTATGGTGTACACTTGGGATATGGGCGACGGCACAACCATCGTTGGTTACACCGCTGTGCACACGTACAACGAGGTGGGCACCTATACCATCACGCTCACAGCGTATGATCCGATATGTGATGAGACCGACGATTTCGAAGTGATCATTGTGGTATTGCCCAGTCCTTTGGTGAACCAGGATATCGTGGTGCCGAACATCTTCAGTCCGAACAGGGATGGCTTGAACGACGACTTCTTCCCGATACCGGGCGCGGGTAGCAACGTGACCTTGACCGTGTGGAACCGCTGGGGCATCAAGATGTTCGAGACTTCCGGAGCGTATAAGCCTTGGAATGGACGCACGCTCGGGAACAAGCCTGTGCCCGATGGTGTGTACTTCTACATTTTGGAGTACAAGATCCCGTGTACGGGATCGTACATCGAGGGTAAGGAGGAAGGATACGTGCACGTGGTGGGAAGCACCCTGTAGGTGTTTGGCGCTGGCTACAGTGAGCCACGCGCCTTGATCGCCAAATACTTGTTGATCACGTTCACCGTCAGGTCTTGCGGACGCGTAAGAATGCTGGTGATGCCATGGCCCTCCAGCTCTTTTGCGATCAGCCGCTTCTCGTACATGTGTTTTTCCGTGATGGTATGCGTGTACAGTTCCACCGTATTCGTCGGGTGGCGTTTCAGGTCGTCCTCCAACTCCGTGTTCTGGAAGAAGATGACCACCAACAGGTGGGTCCTTGCCAACCGCTGCAGGAATGGAAGCTGACGCCGCATGGCGTTCACGCTCTCGTAGTTGGTGAAGAGCAACAACAGGCTGCGTTGTGAAATTTGGGTTTTCACATTCGCGTACAGCGCTTCCATGTCCGTTTCGCGATGATCGGTGCGCTGGGCATACAGCTGTTCAAGGATCTTTTCCATTTGCCCGCGCTGGCGGCTGGCGCGCAGCACGGTATCCACCTTGTCGCTGAAGGTGATAAGGCCGGCCTTGTCGTCCTTGTGCATGGCAATGTTGCTGATCACCAGGCTGGCGTTTATCGCATAGTCAAGCAGGCTCAGGCCCTCAAAGGGCATTTTCATGACGCGGCCGAGATCGATCAGTGAGAAGACCTGTTGGCTTCGTTCGTCCTGGTAAAGGTTCACCATGAGGCGGCCGCGCCGCGCTGTGGCTTTCCAGTTCACCGTGCGCCGATCATCGCCGGGCACGTACTCCTTGATCCGATCGAATTCCACGTGTTGGGCGATCCGGCGAATGCGCTTCACCCCGGCCATGGTGAGCCTGTCGCTGATGGCCAGCAACTCGTACTTGCGCAATTGCAGGAAGCTCGGGTAGACGGCCACTTCCTTCCCCGCTTCAAGAACGAAGCGGCGTTCCACCAAGCCGGTTGCCAAGCTGGCCAACACATTGATGGCGCCATAACTGTAAATGCCCCTCGTGACAGGTCGCACCGCATAGGGGAAACGCAACTCTCCGCCACCGTCCAGTTCACCTTCAAATGCCAGGTCCCGGCGTTGGAATTGGTGTGGCAATTCATCCAGTACTCTAACATGCACACGGATACCGTACCAGCTGCGTAGCACGATGGTCACAGGGTTTTCATCGCCGTTGCTCCACTTGCCGAATGTGTGCCGCTCTCCCCGTATCGCGCTCCGCGTCCGGAACAGGATCAACAACTCCAGGACGATCACACCGACCACCAATAAGGCTGCCGCCCGTGCCAGCCCGAAGATGGCCGGGCTGAACCAGCCGGCCACGAACAGCAGCACCAGCAGCCAGCCCACGATGAAGGCGCGGCGCGTGAGAAAGAACGATCGCCAGAAACGTTTCACCGAGGTACGTCGATCTTTTGTACCAGCCGATCGATCACGTTGTCGGGCGTCAGGCCTTCCATTTCCCGTTCTGGCGTCAGCATGATGCGGTGCCTGAGCACATGCGGCAATACGAAGCGAATGTCTTCCGGCGTAACGAAGTCCCGACCATCGATCGCTGCAGCGCTTTTAGCACCCATAAGGATCGCGATCGAGGCACGTGGACTGGCGCCCAACATCAAGGCGTGATCGTTCCGTGTTTGGTCAACCAATGCTGCAATGTAGCGGACCAACTTCTCCTCGCATCGCACGGCGCGCGCCAGTTTGCGCGCATTGTCCAGTTCAGCAGGGGAGAGGACCGGTTGCACTGCAGCAGTGCTGAGGTGCTCGCTTCCGGAACTGTACCGCATCAGGATCGCGGCTTCTTCGACCACGCTCGGATATCCGATCTCGATCTTGAAGAAGAATCGATCCAGCTGCGCTTCGGGCAATCGATAGGTGCCTTCCTGTTCGATGGGGTTCTGCGTTGCAACGATCATGAACGGTTTGCCCATGGCGTGGGTGGTCCCGTCGGCGGTGATCTGCCGCTCCTCCATCACTTCGAACAGCGCTGCCTGCGTCTTGGCCGGTGCGCGATTGATCTCGTCCACGAGTACGATGTTGCTGAAGATCGGTCCCGGCCGGAATTCGAACGCCGTGGTGCGCGGGTCGAATACGCTGGTGCCGATCACATCGCTGGGCATCAGGTCGGGCGTGAACTGGATCCGGCTGAAGTCCGTTCGAACGGCTTTCGCGAGCAGTTTGGCGGTGAGCGTTTTCGCCAAGCCGGGCGCACCTTCAATGAGCACATGGCCATCGCTGAGCAGTGCGATCATCAGCAGGTCCATCATGCGCTCCTGCCCAATGATCACCTTGCGCACTTCCGCGCGCACCTTGGCCACTGCTGCCTGTAGTTCGTGCAGCGGAACGCTCGGCACGTAGCCGGAGCCGACCTGCGCGGTCGGCTCGACCGGGCCCACGCTTTCTTCCGCAGGAGCGGCGGGTCGTTGCGGTGTGCTGTCGGGCGCCGGTTCGGGCGCATTCGTCGAGCGGGTTACGACTTGTCGCGGCGGCCCCTGCGGTGCTGTTGGTTGGTTACCGTTCGTGTTCTCGTCCATGGTCGGTCGGTCTATAGGCGTTTGCGGAGCGCGTGTAAGCGGTCGCTGAGTTGAAGCAGTTGCACTTCGGTCGTAGTCGTCTGCAGTTCAATGGTCTGGATGTACCGAAGTAGTTCGGTGACTTCCACGGGATCAATGCCCGTACGTTTCGCAATGTGGGTTGCCGTGAGGTCATCGTATTCGAAGGCCCTCAAGTAGGCCCGGTTGCGCACATCCTCCTTGAAGTGGGCGATCATCTTGCGGGCAAGATCGGCGTGATCGCCCTTTTCGTAGTAGAGCTTGCCGAGGGTTCCAACGAAGTCGCGCGAACTGTTGCGCAACGGCTCAAGTACCGGCAAGGCGCGTTGTTCCCGCTTGGCATGCACGAACATGTACAGCACTATCAGGAGCAACGCAATGCGGTACGCCCAGAGCAGGGCCGGCTGTCCAAGGATGTAGCGCAGTGGTGACATGCTTCCTCCTCGCCCTGACTTCAGGAATTCATCCCAGTACAGTCGACCGCTCGGCAGCCAGCCGAACGCGGCTTCCATGAAATCGTTGTTGTCATCGCGCAGCAGATGATAGTTGGTGAACGCCAGTGGTGTGGAACACATGAAGAGGTGGCCCTCGCCGATCCGAATGTGCAGCAGCGTCGCGTCTCCTTGGTCCGTTCGGCAGAGCACCGTACTGCGCGCTGTATCCATGTCGTTGAAGATCATGGGCTGGCCCATCCGCGGGAAGGCGAAGAGGGTATCGTCATCGATACCACGCTCGAACTTGAGCTTCACGGTATCCTGCCAATGCTCCCATTCACGAACAGTTGCGATGCCCAGGGTATCACATAACCGTTGCCCGAATTGTTCAGCGGCAACGAACACGTGGTCACCCGCCAGCACGAGGTTCAACAGCTGATCCAGATCCACCCCCTCGGGCTCGAAACGTTCGTTGACGAACACGTGTGCTACGCGATCGGGATCGTCCCACCAGGTCGCGAAGCGCTCTTCGACCGTTTCATAGATCGATCCATGTATTGGCGTTACCTCTGCGAACAGGTCGCCCAATCGGTCATACACCAACTGGGCGCCGAAGGGCTTGTCGTGGTAGCGGCTGTAGCTGGTGGACCAGTCGGTGGGCTTGGGTGCAAGGGCACCCATCACGGCAACAACGATGATCATCAGGCCGATCAGCGCGACAATGAGCTTTTCGTTCCGTGTCATGCTGCGCGCCTGCTACGGAAGTCGATGAACGCGACACTGAGCCGCTCGTATTGCCCCCGGTCCAGCATTGCCTCGCCGTACCACACCCATTTGAAGATGAATGACAATCGACCGAACCTCAAGCGCTCATCCTCGTCCTCCAGTTGCGCTTGGTAGTCGCGGTCGGTATGCTGCGGCTTCCAACTGATGCGCCCTTCATCCACCAGGTAACGGAGTACGAGCAGGTACTGCAGGCGCAGTGCTTTTCGCCATTCGCCCGTCCGCTCAGCCTCCGCCAGTTGCTCAGGCAGATCATCGGCGGTGATGTCTTCCTCCAATGTCCTCACGGCCCCGGCCTCCCCTGCAGTACGCGCGAAGACCTTGCTGAAGACCCGACCACGCAGCGCGATCACTGCGATCACCAATGCGACTGCGAACACAATGAACCAGATGTAATCCCAGAACCATGAGACCAGCCGCAAACCCGTCATGTCCTCCAGCCGCTTCAGGATCGCATCGATCCAATCACCTACCATATCCCAGAACCGGTCCCAAGCACTCGGCGCTTGCGACACTTCCCGCTCGTATTGGTAGCGTGGGTCACTCCGCAGTATAGCCAATGCCGCTTCATCGAAGTTGCGTGCCTCTTGTTGGGGCAGCATGGTGTCCAACGTCAAGTATGCCGTCTCGATCG
>Ga0138256_10003717_pt1 | contig 16197 bp, 16 predicted proteins | sample KNB2016incub_MG_FD_105486 | JGI IMG/M metagenome (GOLD analysis project Ga0138256, IMG submission 105486) | Active sludge microbial communities from wastewater in Klosterneuburg, Austria - KNB2014incub_MG | ecosystem: Engineered > WWTP > Activated sludge > Unclassified | place: Austria... | reverse complement strand
TTTGTGGATAATACGTTAATGCTTCCAAGTGAATATTAAAAAGAAACGTTATGATTTATCTTAATTACAATAACCTCGATGTAGAAACCCAAGAGCGTTTACTATCCAATTCAAAGGAAGATGTAAAACGCAGATATGGAAACGAGCTAAAAAAATATGCACGTGAACACTGTTTGAAATTTGAAGATATTTTAGATGAAGAAGCCGTAAAGAACCTATACAGTTATCAGTACGTGTTTAATATTTAAGAGATACCAAGGACATACAACAATAACAAGACCTTTGATTTTCAAGGGTCTTTTTGTTTTGAAAAATCACGTTTAATTTTTGAAAACTGACGTTCAAAAAATGACTTTCAGTTAAATTAATACAATTTGCTCCCAAAACGAACCATTTGGGAACAAACCGCGTTTTTCATTTACAAAGGAAACGCATAACTTTAAAAGAACGGTAATGCCTAAAAAAAGCAACTAATTTTTTAATCAGGTTGTTTGAAAATTTTTGTCCCGCGAGCGGGACGAAATCGAAAAGCAAGAGGGTAACACGCTGACGCGATGTTTCTGTTTATAGTTTTTTCAAAACCCTAGTAAAATCAGTGCCTAACAGCGATTTAGTATTTAGATTTTTAAAGAACAAAGAGTGTTTTTACAGAAAAAATGCTCGCAGCCCAATAAAAACAACAAATTTTTTCAGAAAAAATGGATGCAGGATATGAAAAAGAACGATTTGAGAAGCTTGGAATAAAAGTTTCAGTAGCAGTTAGATATAGAAAATTCTGTAAAACATTATCAAAGTCCCAGTCAATGACCTTGCTTTTGATGTTGGATTTTTTTGAGGAAAATGGCATATCTCCGCAGGACAATTTAGGGGATACCATTTCGTCATTAAAAGGACAGATTATAAAACGATCCAATGCGGTCATAGCAATTATTAAGAACATTGAAAAGATTCATCATAAACCAACCACGGCTATGTTACAATCTTTGTTCGAGGAAACGGCTAATATCGAAAAAGAAGATGAAGAAGACTTTGATTTTGGAACACCACAACTCATTACCGAAAACGAAGAACTGATATTTTATAAAAACGCTTATTTCAAGACCCAAGAAGCCAACCGTGATTTAAGAACGGACACCAAGGAACTGATTAGAAATGTGAAGTATATCAAAAGCAATTTTGGTAAAGGTCACTACCGATTAGAGATGGAAAAAGAGGCATTTGAACAATTAAAAGAAAAACTAGCAAATGTAAATTATCATAACAATTCAGAAGTTAGGAAATAGATTTACGCCATCAATTAATGATTTTTTTTATCTATTTTGGAAAGATATAATCAGCGAGAATTTTGAGTATGCTAATTTAGCGTCCAGTTGAGTTAGTAATAAAAGCATAATTTTAAAATGTAAAATCACTAAAGCGGGTATGCTATATCTAGGTGCTTAAATAATCTTCTAACTTTCATTCGCCAATGGATACTTGCCAAATGCCAAGATTTACTTCCCTCAATATTCAATATATTGTCGTGAGTGTGCCTTGTTTTTTGATTATAAACTTCTAATCTCCTATCAAAAAGCAACAATAATAACGGATTATCTATGGGGTCGGGGTCTTCATCTAGGTCAAAGATGTTTCTATCTGATTCATTATTGAACCTATTCTTTTTTTCTTTTAATATTTGGTATAAATCAATTAAATCCTCAGTTTGGGTAATATAATCCAAATCATAAATATCTTTTTTGGCAGGTCGGCTGGCGCAACTTACCAATTTGAATAATCCTATATCTTTTACATCATAACATAGAATTCCTTCCATCGTTTCAAAATTATAAAGGGATTTCATGTTCTGGATAACATCCACTTTTATGGTAACATCATCTTTAACCACAAGAAAACGCAGAAACACGAATTGGTCGTTTTCCTTTAAGGGATAAATCATATTCAACACATTTTTACCATACAGGTTTCTAACTTCGGATTCAATTTTTTCAAATCCATTAATACCAATTATACGGTTAGAAAATAAGTCTATATCTTCCGAAATACGATGATTGAAACGTAATGCTAAATTTGTGCCACCAGCTAAAGCAAAATTTGATAGGCTAGGTAGTTGCTGTAATTCTTTGATGGTTTGTAACAGGGCAGGAGAAACTGCTTGCATTATTATATGGCGTAACGATAAAAAGGTTCGGTATGGTATCTTTGGCTTACCAATTCACATAACTGGTTGCTTATGTTCTCTTTAGTGTGTTTTAGGATGTCAACGATTTCTTTTTTAGAATAAAACGCTTCCAATACTTTAATGTCTTTAGGAAAAGAATCTTTGGTCGTGGCATACAAAGCTCTCGGGATAATAATAGCCTTATCTCTTTTAATAGATAATTTACTACTATCCATATCCCAAAATGCGTATTTAGGGAATACTTTTGATATGTCTATTCTTTGTTTCAAAACCTTTTTTTTTATTTCTGTATGTAAATGAACATACAATACAAATATATGAAATAGTATTTATTTCACTATTTTATAAGGGCATTATCTTTAATTTAATCAGTATTCGGTATTTACTGAATTTAGTTTTACCAATTTTTTAAATTGATTCTTTGCCTTTCATCGTTGTAGATTAACATATCCAATTTCATTAAATTTATAGGCATTTATCTAGTTTTGGAGCTTAATAAGCTATATATTTACACTACCATAATAAGAAAGCAATTTATTTTAAGTTCATTTATAGCATCGTCAACAAATCGGATAACAGCCAGTTTTTGTGATTCATAAATGATTGATATACAGCTTATTGTTTGAAGGGAGAGGCTTCCTCTCACCCCGACGAACCTTGTTTCAAATCAAACCAAAACACTGTTAATTGTATGATTATCAGTGTTTTTTGTTTTTATGCATTTTATTTGATATCAAATAAAAGCAATTAATCCCAATAAAAAGGTGTGCAATCAGGTGTGCACTTTATTACTGGAATTGTCGTAATTTTAAGAAACTTTTTAAAAGCGATTTGACTTTTGTCTTTACAATACATTGTTTAACTAAAGACATTAAAAATGCAGACAAGCAGCACCTTTTCAATCATTTTCTTCACAAGAAAATCACGAAGCCACGCGAACATCCTATCCATCTATGTTCGAATCACCGTAAACGGAAAACGTTCGGAAATCAGCCTTAAAAGAAGCCTACTGTTCAAGGAATGGGACAGTACCAAAAACAGAGGGCGCGGAAACATCCAGAAAATAAGGGTACTGAACAACTATCTGGACCACGTACAGAACCAATTGCTCGACAGCCATAAGCAATTACTGGAAGAAGGCAAGGTGGTTTCAGCCGATGCTATTAAGGCAAGATACTTGGGGGAAGACGATAACCGTAAAACATTAAGGGAACTTATCGCTTACCACAATACAAGTATGAAAACGGTATTGAAACACGGCACCTTGAAAAACTATGGCACTACGGAAAAATACCTCCATAGGTTCTTAGAACAAAAACTAAAAACAAAAGACATCTACCTCAAACAACTTGGGTATCGGTTCATCTGTGATTTAGAACAGTACTTAAGAATGTACAGGAACAAGAAAAAGCAATTGATGTTGACCAACAATGGCGTTATGAAACATTTGGAACGTTTCAAGAAAATGATAAACCTAGCTGTAAAACTGGAGTGGATTCCCAAGAACCCATTCCAACAGTTTCAACTGAAATTTGAAAAATTTGATAGACAGTACCTGACGGAAAGGGAACTGGAACTTATCGAAAGCACAAATTACAGCAATGAACGCTTGGAACGGGTCAAGGATATTTTTATTTTCTCCTGCTATACAGGACTTTCCTATATCGATGTTAGGGAACTAACGCTAAACCAAATAACCATAGGGATAGACAATACCCATTGGATATTCACCAAACGGGAGAAAACCAATGAAATGGTCAAGATCCCAATTCTACCCCAAGCCAAAGCCATCATCGAAAAGTATAAAATGGACATTGAAAAGAAAGAGAAACAACCCTTGCTGCCACTGTGCTCAAACCAAAAGACAAACAGCTACCTCAAGGAAATAGCCAAGGATTGCGGCATCCATAAGAACATCACCTTCCACGTTGCAAGACATACTTTTGCCACCACGGTCATGCTATCTAATGGCGTGCCGATAGAAACGGTATCAAAACTGCTGGGACATGCCAAACTGTCCACCACACAGCTTTATGCACGGGTAGTTGAGACAAAGATAAGCGAGGACATACAGAACCTGCTCATACGATTTGAAACGAAGAAACAAACAGAAAGGAAAATAGCAGAGCGCTAAAAACCGTTTTTAAAGCGATGGATTTAGAGGCTGGGTAATTAAAAACGATTTTTAGTGCCAATTGAAAAGTGCGCGCGGGGAATCCATCGTTTTAAAAATGAAGCAAGCTCGCCCAAGCGAGCGCGGTAGTCAGCGCAAAGAATAGCAATTTATGCAATACCGTCTTTTAGTGCATGAAACTCTTTTTCGGATAATTTTAAAATATAGTGGTCATCACTAAAGACATTCTTTACCAGTTTGAATGTTCTTAAAATATCTTTAAATTTGGATTTGAGTTCAATAAACGCTGTTTGTTTTTTATGATAGGCATCACGGTAAAATTTGAGTTCCTCCTTTTCGTTGATTAAAGTTGGTTGTTTAAATTCTGTTTTTTCCAAGATTAAAGGTTTGGTTTCTTCCATTTCTTGAAATAGTGATTCCAACATTTTCTTTGTAGGTTTCAATTGTGTTTCTTCAACATTCCTAAAAATTGAAACGACGGCGTCCATACGTTTGTTAAAAACGTTTAATAACGAAGTGTTGCTCATGCTTAAGGTATCGTAGGGAGATAGATTGTTGTCCTCAAAAAATGCCATCATAAAGTCTAAAGTTTCGGAATAGCTTGGAGTGGTCTTTTTTGAATATTTTTTAAATTTATCAAGGGTTTTTTTCTTTAACCGAATCGTATTAAAATCATCCATAATTTATTGAATTGTTACAATGAAACACTGGTTTTACTGGCCTGATTTTAAATTTACACCAAAAACTTAAAACAACAAAAAATTAATCAATTGATTTTTAGTTAGATACAGGCTAGTAACATCGCGTAGCGTGTTACCCTCTTGCTTATCCCTTAGCTTATCCCTTAGCTTATCCCTTAGTTTTACAAAAACATTCCATTTGGTTTTTTTATTGAGTTATTTAACTTAAATTAAAACTTTTGCTAGTAGCACTCCCTCCATTAAAATTTTAACACCAGCTTTTTAACATTATTCTTTTTTGTGTAAACAATGAGATGGTTTTTTAATTATTTTATTAATAGCCTTTTTTTTGTAATAAAACTCAAGTAGTAAGTTTTTATATTTCGGAATAGGTAAATTATATTATTAGCTATAAATAAAGAAACTTAATAAGACTTATTTTTATTCGCCAGGTAATTTAATGGGTGTAAATTTGCCTGGAGAGCCGTAAGAATATGAATTCCCGTTGCTGAAACTACCATCTCTTTCAGTTTCTTTATCGGTTTGTAGTAAAAGGTTTTTATCAACATTTGAGAATTGGTAAGTTGTTTTTTCTATTATTACAATCATATTTTTAAGCAGGTCTATATTCAATATTTCTTGATACAAACCATTCTTTGAATTCCTTTCCATTTTCTCCAGCATAGTTGATGCAGATTTCGGTTCTTGGTTTAATGTCCTGAAGGGCAAAAAAAGTTATTGCTTTTGATTCTCTGTCCAATATGTATGCTGCATTGGAATGAACCGCATGGTTATATAAAGAACCAAAACCAAGTGCCAATGCCAATTTGTTTTCTTCTTTATTGAAGTTGAAGAAATAATCGGATAGCTTTGATGCTTTTACTATATCATAGTCTTCAGCTGGGAGTACCAATATAGGAACAACTTCAAACTTTTTGTCTTTCTTGATAAGCTGTTTGCAAAAAACACCACGTCCTTTTCCTTCTATTTTTTTAATGAATAATTGATAGTTCATAATTTCGGATCTAGTGGAAAATAAACAGGCGTTTCATCATTAAGGTTGCCATTATAATTCAATGTAATTTCTTCACCAGAGTCGATTGTTTTGGATGCCTTTATAGTTAAAGAAGCATTTTTCAACGAAATACTATATATGGCGTTGGCTTTACCTGAATGATTGTAAAGTGAACTATAACCAAGACCCAGCACTACCGGAACTTTCTTATCATTCACTACAAAGTAATAATGGAAAAGGGCAGTGGTTTGTAAACAATCCTTGTCATTCTGTTCTAGTATAATAACTGGGGCTGTTTCAATAATAGCTCCTTTCTTGAATTGTTTGCATGCAAAAACCCCCTGCCCATGCAGGAGGCTTTCCTTTATTTCAATTCCGTAAGGCTGGTAAATATCCCTGTTTTTCAATAAATGAAACATCAGCCTTTGTGCGGTTTTGTCACTAGTGGAAGTTCTTTCATCTGTACAGCAGGGGTCTTTTTTATAATACCAATTTTGATGGCTTTATTGGTTTGTTTGATTGTGGTGTCGTTAGGTTTTGCATTTACTGTATCAGTAAGTGGTTTAATTATAACAGGTTTTACTGTTTCTTTTTTCACTGTTAGAGTTGTTTGTGCTTTCACCCCACTAAAGATGAATAAAGAGCTAAGAATTAAAAGTGCTTTTTTCATTTGTGTATATTTTTGTTATTAAAAATTTGTCCATTCCACTCCGGTATCAACATTCCATCCATATTTTCTAGATACGGCATTTACACCCGACCGGTTGATACTATAATATGTCCATCCTATTCGCGTAGCTTGCAGGCTTACGGAAGTTGACATGCTGTTGTTGCATCCCATTGCTTCTGTACAGGCAGTTACTCTAATCTGTTCCATTTTTATAGTATACAATAAGGGAGAGCCAGCAGACTGGTTTGAAGATAGTACACTTACCTCAGCACTGGAAAGAAATTCACCGGATGCCATTGCTCGTTTCAGATCAGCAGAAGCACCACTCACCAACATGGTGAAACTAGTCTGGGTGTTATTCTTTCCGCTTGAGTTGATTGAATTTGCCTGTATTGCTCCTTCAAAACCCTTCATAACGGCTTCGCCCCTAATTTGCTTTCCGCCGGCATCGGTTAATTTAATGAATACAGAATTGGTTTGCGCCATTACAAATAAAGGCGCCATTACTAGAATGAAAATGATTTTGCGCATAATCTTATATTTTTTAAAAGGTTATAATTTATATAGTTTATAATTATTTTTGGATGAAAATTATGAGTAATAAATTCTATAAAAAAATTTTATTCACCAGGTAATTTAATTGGTGTAAAGGTACCTGGAGGTCCGTAAGAATATGTATTTCCATTATTGAAACGGCCATCTCTCTCAGTTTCTCTATTGGTTTTCAATACGAGGTTTTTTTCAACCAATGTGTATTGGTAAAATGTTTTTTCTAATGGTCTTTTCTGACTTGTTTTGAGTATATTCCAATTATCTCCTCCATTCTTTTTACTCCAAGCTTCAATCACACTACTTTCAGGATTAATTATCAGATTATTATTCCCACTTACTGAAAAAGTGCCACTTTCTTTTATCAATAATGTTTCGTTGTACTGCTCGCTGTAATTTTTAGCTACAAAGTTGTAAGTTCCATTTGAATTAAATGTATATTGTTGTTTATTGTAACTATAAGTTCCGAATCGGTTATACATTTGGCCTACAGTGTTTGATTTTCCCCAAGAACCAACAACAGCTGTATTATCGGAATCAAGAAGTTGAGCTTGTTCAGGATTTGTCTCAGGATTTGTCTCTGGGATTTTTAAATTTACTGAAACTAAAAGATCTTGGATCTGTGGCAAATAATCCTGACTGTTTGTGATGGCTATTATGCTTATTTCTTTGTTGTACCCACTTATAACCGAAAGTATAGCCTTTGCTTCTTTGTTATTAAAAGTAAATTTGCCCGACCCAACTTTAATTTTCCAACCTTCGGCTTCTTGTATCCCACCTGACTTAGGTGCTTCTTTTATTTGATATGGTTGAACCACCAAAAGTTGCCATTCACTATCAAAATCAGACTCAATACTGCCTTTGCTGGAGATACTCTTGTAAATTCCAATTTGGCACCAGGTTTTTTTGGCTTTTTCCGTTTTTGTATAACTGAGATAATCTTTCTTCACTTCTTTTTTCCATCCGAGTGGAGGTGTAAAAGTGGTAAGGTCGAAGGTTTCTGTTTGGGCAATGACTGAAATGTTTAACATTACAAAACTTAATAGAATTAATTTTTTCATCATTTTATTCATTTTTTGTGATTTTAATATTGCTTATAAAATATTTCTCAGTTTCACTATCACTTCGACCATGTGTAAACGACATTGCATTAAATAATAGCGCGGAAGGAATGGCTTTTTCATAGTCTGCTATTTTATTTTTGTCGATAAATATTTGCAGGGTTTCATTTGTTTTTTTGATGGTAACGGTTATACGATTATTTTTTTTGTTGTTTGAAAAACCGGGGGCAACCTCCCATTTAGTACCAGTTAAATATCCAGGAGGGGAAGTAAATTTAGTTTCAATAACAGCTTCTCCATTGCCACCATCCGAACCTGGTCGTAGACGGAGATTGATAAATGATTCAGCGTTGCCTGGAGAAGTTTCTTTCGAAATTTGAAAAGCCAATCCTTTTCCACCCCAGGTGAAATTTTGCGGCGCTATTAAATCATAACTCAGTGTGAAATTTTGTGGAAATGGTTTTTTAAGCTGGCTAGGAATGAATGCGCTGTTACCCTTTATTTCAACCCAGTTACCAGTTTCACCACCAAGAGATACAACCGTACAGTTTTTGCCTTCGCTGTTTAATTTTGAAGTCCAGCCAATGGGTTTATTACCGACACTTGTTGATGAAAAGTCTTCGAAGAAATAGATGTTTTTATCCACAGTATTTTTTTTACTGGCTTCTGAAGCTTCTGTAATTGTAACTGTTCCTTTATATGAAGGAGAACGAAGCGGTTTATAGGGTTGTCCTTTTACTTTTTCCGGGTCAAAGAAAAAATTATATACATAATCGAAATTAAAATTGTTAAGTACCGATTCATAAAAGTATTTGCCTGTTGCATCATTAATAAAAGTAGTCCATGATATAACTATCCATTGCGGTTTATCGGTTTTGCATCGTTGGGCTATAGCAGGGTCGATTTTATAAACGGGTAATTGTATCCTGCTTCCACCAGTTCCTTCAAAAACATCTGGGTAGTTTTCGAGCATAACAGTAGGCTGAGTTGTAAAAATTTCTGCCGTTTCCTGAAGTCGGTTTTTATATTTTTCTTTGTTTTTGTTTAAACATTCAATCCGTTTGTTGTTTTTATCATTTAAATATGACATGAAATAGTCAATATTTTTTTGGCTGTTGCTTTTATTTTCATAGATCTTTTTTTTCTCCTTTTCATACAATCGTGTAACAGCATCTTCAACAATCTGTAGATATTCACCCTTTGTTATTTTAATAAATGGCAACTTATTGTCCTTGAATAACATAACAGTTCTTTGATTCCCTATTGCTGAATTTCTTTGTAAAAAAGTGGGGTAGTGCTTAATTACTGGATGGTTTGAAAGGTCATAAATTTTATCAGTTTCATCCGCAAATCCCTGTTCGTTAAATGAAGGTAATGTAAAGTAATATTGAGTAGGAGTGCAAAGTGCATCAGCGGGAGTACCAATACTTTGATTTGCCATGATACTCCATAACAGATGAGTGTTTGTTAAGGGCTCCATTTTTTGGCTACTATTGTATTTCAGGTCGGTGTATATTTTGGCATAAGCGCCATAACTTTGAGGAAGGGCTGCGTTATTCTGATTATACAAACCTAATTTTTCGGAAACTGATTTTTTTACCTCTCCTAATCCACCTTTTGGAATATAACTGGATTGTATCCATCTAGTTATAGAATCACATATGGATAACTGGTTAGCAGAATACACTTTGTCGTCCACTTTTAGTGGTTTTTCTGCGCCTTTAAAATCGTAGACTTTCATCCAACCAATTATACTGTTTTCAATATCTTGCCGAGGAATTTCTTGGGCAACTACTTTTACGTCGCAAAGCATGGTTACTAGAGAAAAGAAAATAGCGGAGTGAATTATATATTTTTTCATAGATAATTTTTTTTTACTTGAATAATCCAGTTATTGGTGTAAATGTTCCTATTGCCTGAGGGGATGTACTTAATGTTGGAAGCAAACCATTGGTTTCATAATCTTTTTCAAACTGGTGAATCTGCCGGTTGGCTATCGATAAAAAATCAGTGGCTGTGTGATCCGTTTTTTCTGGTGGTGATACAATTTCTTCAAGAACAAGTTCTCCCAAATCTGTACAGAATATTGATTTCCCTGGTACGCCGTTCACACTGGGCATCAATTCATGGTGACCGTCTGCATATTCGTATGACCAATATTCCTTTCCATCATATGTTACCTGTTTCATTTCAATAATGCCTGCCTTTTTCATAAAATCTGCTTCTCCCATGTCGTCTCCCTTATCGCTTTTGCATTCATATGTTCTATTTGAACGGGGGTCATAATATTGAATCATTAATTCTCCCAAACCAAAGGTCATTTTCTCCGGTTTCTTTTTTTTATTTTCGCAATCGGCGGTCAGATATTTTTTTAATAAAGCCTTTTCAGCCACTATTTGCGCCCATGGTTTTAACCCGTTAATCATCTGCATATTTTTTTTGTGCTGCCATTCTGAAAAATTGGGTAAAGCATCTATTAAATCCATGGTTTCCTGGTGATAGACGGCAGCTTCTGCTTTAGTCATGTGATTGGGTACAATACTTCCATTTGATGTTTTTGTTGAAGGATCAACCCCGGGTTGTGCAATGTTGTTTTTGCTTGCGCCGTAAGCAATGCTTGTATTGGGCACTGCCACACCGGGCGCTTTGGTAATACCTAAACTATTGGCATCAAAATCTTTCACCCCTTTACTTAAATCCTGCCAATCTTTTCCGAATGGAATGGAGACTGTTGCCGGACAACTGAAATTTGGAATTTCCGGTGCTGTTACCGCCTGTAATTTATCGCCGTCAGCATGAAAACAGCTGGGTTCAATGGTTTCCTGGTCAAGAACCGCTGACATTAATAGGTCTTTAAATCCTTCTGTAAAAACTATACATTGTGTTAATGCACTATTTTCGGGATTACCGTCAATAAACCATATCCAGGTGCAAAAAGCATTTAACAATGTACGAAACTCTTCGATTTTTCCTTTATAATACTGACGGATTAGCGGATTTGCAAATTGCAAAAACTCAGTATTTCTCCTGTCGAAATCAGCGCATTTATCATTCTGGCCGCTTTTATTCATTTGCTTTCTTTTGGCATCAATCTCATTCATCATCGCAATGGCATCTTTTCCATTCTGTAACGCCCATTTCCCCATTTCTATAGTTAAGAGTTTTGTCACAATCGTGGCAGGTTTACTCATGAAACTGTATCCATTCATCATTTCTTTAGCCATTCCTGTTACAAATGTGTTACCGGTTGCATCATCATTCATTTGGGAATTAATCTTTGACATACTTGCATCTTCCAAAGCTTTTATCGTTTTATCAAAACTATCAAACATATTTTGATACCCATTTTTTATCGCCATGTCTGATTCATACCCTGTAACTTTATCAGATAGTTTTGGTATTTTAATCCAATCCTTTGGGAAATATTCATGAATGGCAATGCTGCGTTTTAGCTTTTCAAAATCAAGATTGTCCATTTTGTTTTGGCCGTTATTATTCTTCAACATCGATTCGGTAAACGGATCTGGCGAATGTTCAATCGCTTCGGTATAATTATCATTAGCTTTTTTTGGGTCTCCAAACAACTCCTCCATGAGGCCGCCACATAGTTGGGCATCCGGATTTTCAGGATTGTTTCTTGAGGCTATTCTGATAATCGCTTTGGTACTGTCTATTTCCCCGAGATTAAACCAAGCCATCGCCAAATTATTTAATACAGTACTGTTATCAGGAAAATCAGTTCTTAATTTTTCCAATACTGGGATGGCCTGTTCTGGGTACCCGTATTGGGTTAGTAGCGATGCCATATTATTTTGCCAATTTACGTTTTTGGGATCCGCCTGTACAGCTTTCATACTTAATGCCATGGAGGCCAACGGATGTCCCTGCATCATACAAAGTATAGCCGCACTTCCCAGATCATTTGCAGCAGGTGATTTTGCGACCACTTTTTTTACAATAGCTATTTCAGCAGCATTTCCTTTTGTCATTATTTTATTATACAGGTTTGCAGCATAAAGTACCATATCGGTTTGTATTAGCTTTTTCTTTGGTATGGCATTTATCCTAGCAATATCTTTTTTTGGTACAAGCTGTTTGTTGCTGGTGAATTCTGGATAATTTGCGGTGTTTGCATTTTGTTTGCTTAATGCAGGCATTACGTCCTTCATCATCTTTTTCATCTCCGCCTTTTCTTCATCACTCATCCCTTTCATGGCATCTTCCATCATTTTATCCATCTCCGATTGGGTTGGAGCTTTCTCGGTTGAAGTTTGTTTTGTTTTTACCTGTGAAAATCCTGCTTCTGTTATCAGTAGGAATATCGATATGATTAATAGATTTTTCATGTGTTATATTTTAAAAAATTAAAGAAATTCTATTACTTGTTATTTCTTTTTTAGTTCTGCCTTATTACTGAACCTCGTTCCTGCAATACCTGTGTACGATGCAAAAATGCCACTAGACTGGAATCTGGTATCCAGTTTTGGGCACATTCCAAATACTATGTAACTTGCATTTTTTGACATAACAGGCTGCGTAGTTAAACACTCATCACTACCAGTAGTAACAGCTCTTGTTTCTCCAGTATCACTGTTGTGCATAAAGAAATTGTAATCGGGAGCACCTAGGTTTTTTGCTTTCGAGTTAAAAGCTGTCCATTTTCCATCGTAACTTATGGCTATTTTTTCACCTTGCCCTATTGGGGAATCACCATTTCCTTGAATTCCCTTTGAATCAATACTTACAAGTACTATGGTATCATTTTCGGTATCAGCAACAAAAATATCTTGCGCATTATTTGTATCGTTTGGCACTAGGTTTTTGGCTGTAGTGCTAAAGGCTACATACCTACCGTTTCCAGAAATAGAAGGTTTTACATCGCGTGTGGCACTTTCTTCACCTTGCTCACGTTCTTCTCCTTTATAAGTTAGACTGACGCGTTTAAGTGGTTTATTTTTACTGTACACAAAAATATCCCATAAATTATTTTTATCTCCTGGAACCAAATTGGGCGAAGCTGAGTGGAAAGCAATTTTAGTACTATCTTCAGTAACTTGGCTTATGGAAGGGCGCGAACCGCTGGCCCCTTTTTTCGTCTTGTAATCTACACTAATTAATTTTTGTTCTCCAGAGACTAAGTTGCGCCAATAAACATTGACCATTTCTCCTGGATCGACTCCAGTAACCAAGTTGGTTGCAGATGATGTATATGCAATTTCACCCGATGATAGTGAGGGCTCAAAACTTTCACCATTGGCTTCAATGCCTTTTGGACCAACGCTTACCCGTTGTATTTTGCCTGAAGCACTATCCCAAGTAAAAACATCCTTAAATCCGTTTTTATCGTCTTCCACAAGATTAGTGGCATTTGATTCAAAAGCTACCGTATGTCCATCCATAGACATAGATGGCGCATAACTGTCGTTGTTTCCCTCTTCACCTTTTAGAGATGCACTAATCATTTTTGTAATACCATTATTTCGGTCGCGCCAGAAAATCTGCCTGTATTTACCTGATGTACCACAAAAATTAACACTATTGGATACAAAAGCAATGTATCTTCCTTCTTCACCAATGCCACAAGCAACTACTGGGTTTGCACTTTCGTAGAAAGTACTGAAAGTAGCATCTTTGGTACTTCGGCTAACGAGGTCGTATTTATAATCACATTCAACTTTTGCCAGATTTCCATTTTGGGGCATTATACCCTTTCCGTTAGTTATTCGACAAACCATACCAGCTGATACAGTTTTGACCGTAACATTGTATTTCGCTTTGGCAGGGAGTGATTTCATAAATTTAAAATCAGCACGGAAAGAAGTATCCTTTTTTGCAATCACCGAAAGGTTCTCCGTTGCATTGTTTTGCAAAACAATACTTGAACCAGAAGGTGCCATAAAAACACCATTTACAGTAGAATTGGTTTGAGCCTGTAAATGTACTGTTACAATACTAATGAATAAGAACTTAGCTATTTTTTGCATTTAGTTAAATGTTAAGAATTATAAATCAATCGTTTTATATATTTTGAATAGATTATAGAAAGCTTATTAGTTATTTAAGAATCAATTTCTTCGATAGTTTTCCCTGAGGTGTTTGTATGCTAACTAAATAAACTCCTTTTGGTTGTTGAGTAATATCGAGCATGGTGTTTTCAGATATAATTTCTTTGAAAAGGACTTCTGCACCAAGTAAATTGAAAACTCGGACTGAACTTTGGTTTACTTGCTCTGAATTCAATTTAAGCGTGAATATGCCATTACCCGGATTTGGAAACAAAAACAATGGTGCATTACTTTGAAAATTGGACGAATTAATAGCTAATACACCATTATTACTTATGCTTTGTGCGTAAATATCATAAGTTCCATCTCGTGTATCCTGCCAAGCAATAATTACATGTCCACTAGTAGATGAAATTATTTGTGGCAAACTTTTACTTGCTGTATTGTTGCAAATAGGTAAACCATCAGTTGACCAAAGTAAATTGCCAGAAGGAGTAACACTTTGCGCAAAAATATCCTTGTAATTTTCAGTCCATACAATTGTTAAATTCCCCAACGAATTAAGGCATAATTGTGGGTCTTTTTGAACTGGATTTGAAGTGCAAATTGGTAATCCATCTACTGTCCATTGCAAAATGCCGTCTGTACTGATTTGCTGTGCATAGATATCACTGTACGATCTACGATCCTCCCAAGTAATATATGCCCCACCAGAACCATTGGCAACCATTTGAATAAAGCCCTGTAAATATGGCGCATTACATATGCCAACCCCATTGGCAACCCATTGCACAATCCCACTAGAATTTATTTTTTGGGCATAGATATCTATACTATTATTATTCCTGTTATCCTGCCAGCAAATAACAGCGCCACCACCAGCATCTGGAACAATTCGTGGATGATCTTGATGGTAATTTGCAACGCATATCTGTACGCCATCGGTTAACCAAGAAACAATACCTGATGAATTTATTCTTTGGGCATAAATATCTGCCCATGAGCCTCGAACATCGTCCCAAGTTATAATGGCACCACTATTGCCATCTGATACAATTTGAGGGCTACCTTGATTATATGCAGCTGTACAAATAGCTACACCATTAACTGCCCATTGTACAGTGCCTCCCGAATTTATACTTTGTGCATAAATATCTGCATTTGGACTTCCATTTCTGCCATCACTCCACGTTATAATGGCACCGCCGTTGTTGTCGGTAGTTAATTGCTGCATACCTTGATATCCTGTAGTTGTACAGATAGGTGTACCTTCAATTGTCCAGAGAACTTCTCCATTCGAATTTATTTTCTGTGCGTAAACATCACCATCATTTGAATTTCGATTGTCTTTCCATGTAATGATTGCTCCGCCAAAACCATCAGAAACTATTCTTGGTTCTATCTGATCCAAAATTGCTGTGCAAATGGCTACTCCGTCTACATTCCAGAGCAACGCGCCAGTTGAACTAATGTGTTGTGCATAAATATCATATGATGTTGCCCTGTAATCCTGCCAGGTTGCAATGGCGCCTCCGTTACCATCTGAAACCATCTGAACATTGGTTTGATCACCAGAATAACTGCATACAACATTATTAACCGCAGGGTCTGTTGACCATTGTGCGTTTGCACTCATGTTTATAATGAGAATCAAAAAAAATAGAAGTTTTTTCATAGTGTAAAAATTAAGTTAATACCAAATTAGAGTTAAAGTTGGCTTGCAACGCGAAAAGCAGGTTACTTACTACAAAAATTGCGGCTAGTTTTTTCATTTTAATAAATTAACCCGTTGGGTGTAATTAAATTATTTGATTTTTGATATTATTTATAGGTCTGTCAAATATAAATTTGTTGACATATTGAACCAAAGTTAATGCTGTTATTTTTGCCAAAATTCTTGTTTT
>Ga0138256_10003716_pt1 | contig 16199 bp, 18 predicted proteins | sample KNB2016incub_MG_FD_105486 | JGI IMG/M metagenome (GOLD analysis project Ga0138256, IMG submission 105486) | Active sludge microbial communities from wastewater in Klosterneuburg, Austria - KNB2014incub_MG | ecosystem: Engineered > WWTP > Activated sludge > Unclassified | place: Austria... | reverse complement strand
TCGCCAAGAAAGCTCATGGGACCAGCATTAATACCGATCTCAAATCTTGAGTTAGCAGTAGTTAATCCTATCTGCGCATTCGCAGACTGAATGAATAAAGTAAAAAGGAAAAAAGCGTACAGGAAATACTGAGGAGTACGAATTTTCATAGTTTTGGATATTTGGTTTTTCTGATACTGGATATAACATGGCAATATTAAACAACAAATTCTGAAGTTCAAAATTATTTCTTTAGCATTTTTAGTGTAAACCCTTACTGGCATGGACTTTTAGGTGCTTTTACTAAACACCATTCGTAAAAATACTTATTGGTTTTTAAAAAAACGAATCATTTCAACATGTTCTATTCCATCTTCCAAATAAACTTCTCCTGACCTTTCAAATCCCAGTGATGAATAAAATTTCAACAGGTATAATTGTGCCCCGATTTTAATATCCTGTTCGCCAAACAGTTTACAGCAATGAGCTATGGCTGTATTCATTAACTCTCTTCCAGCTCCTTCTTTACGTGCTGCAGGATTTGTTACTACTCTTCCTATTGAAGGTTGTACATACGCTAAGCCCTGGGGTAATATTCTGCTGTAAGCCATGAGTTGTTTGTCATCAGCCCACCCCATTAAATGCCAGCTTTGCTGATCTTTAAAATCAGCATCTTGGAACACGCAATTCTGTTCTACTACAAATACCTCATTCCTTAACCACATGATGGTATACAACTCATGCGGAGTTAATTCATCAAATTTTTTGATTGCCCAATTTAATTTCATTATTCAAAATGCTTAATAGTTATATTTTTCTTTCCAGAGTTGTTTTAAAAACTTACGCAGTTCTTCTTCCCTTGCATTTTTACCGGGTTCATAAAATGTTGTTCCGCTTATTTTATCAGGTAAGTATTCCTGTGAAGAAAAATTATTTTCATAGCTATGTGAATACTGATAGCCTTTGCCATAATCCAAATTCTTCATCAGCTTCGTTGGTGCATTTCGAATATGCAAGGGAACAGGCAGATCACCATACATTCTTACCGCTTCTTCTGCTTTGCCAATAGCTGCAACAGCAGCATTACTTTTTGCTGATGATGCTAAATAAGTTGCACATTGCGATAAAATAATTTTTGATTCGGGATAACCAATCTTATTTACCGCATCAAATGTTGCATTTGCCAGCAGCAATGCATTGGGGTTGGCATTGCCAATATCTTCACTGGCAAGTATTACTAACCTGCGTGCAATGAATTTCACATCTTCTCCGCCATCAATCATTCTTGCCAGCCAATACACTGCAGCATTGGGATCGCTTCCACGGATGGATTTGATAAATGCCGAAATAATATCATAGTGCTGTTCCCCACTCTTATCATACAAAGCCATCTTTTGCTGAATAGTGTGCAAGACCAGTTCATCTGTAATCACTAACTCATCTTCTATTGATGTATCGGTTACAATTTCAAGCAGGTTCAACAGTTTTCTTGCATCACCACCACTTAAACGGATCATTGCTTCCGTTTGCTTCACTTGAATTTTTTTTGTTTGTAAAATGCTGTCTTCTGCTATTGCTTTGTTTAATAACTGCAGCAGATCTTTTTCTTCCAGGGCTTTTAATACAAAAACCTGGCATCGGCTGAGCAAGGCGCTGTTAACCTCAAACGAAGGATTTTCTGTAGTAGCACCAATGAGTGTAATGATTCCTTTTTCAACAGCACCCAATAGTGCATCTTGCTGACCTTTATTGAAACGGTGAATTTCATCAATAAATAAAATGGCTTTGGGTTCTTTCTTTGCCTGTTCAATCACTTCACGAACTTCTTTTACGCCACTGCTAATAGCACTGAGCTGATAATAAGATGCCTTAACCGTATGTGCAATGATATTGGCGATAGTTGTTTTACCAACACCAGGCGGCCCCCACAAAATCATACTGGGAATATGACCGCTTGCTATTGCCTTTTGCAAAATACTCCCTTGCCCTGTTAAGTGCTGCTGACCAACAAGGTCAGTTAATATTGCCGGTCTTAAACGTTCTGCTAATGGAGCCTGCTGCATAGAGGCAAGTTACAGAAATTATGAAGCTTCTGAATAAGCTGATCAATCAATTCCTGCAGAATGTGTGTCATCTGTTTTCTTCTCATCAAAAAGGTGTGCATACTGCTTCAGCAAACGAAAGGTCATAGAAATATGAGCACCCAGAATCACTGCATAGAAAAGAAAGAACAAAAGAAACGCCTGCATAAATTTGAGTGCCAATCCCATAGTTAACGGTGATTTCGGAGGTTGCTTTGACGCCATTTCTTTAGCAATATCCTTTATTGCAGTGGGGTTACTTAACTCTGAGATCGAAAAAAAAGCAAGCATCATTACGAATACAAATGATAAATAGGCATTTATATTAATCAGGTCTTTTGTTTTCGGTTTAAGCTGCTGCTTGCCATCTATTCCGTTAAGAAGAAAAAAGAAACTGGCGAAACTATAAATTACAGCTGCAACCAAAACAAACACTTCCAGTAATATTTCCGGGTTACTCAATCCAACAAGTAATAAAAAAAAGGATACAATGCCAAGAAGAGCAGCGATAGCAATAAGAAAGTAAGAGAAGATGCGATAAAGCACTAATGATTTCATAAAATACATTCTGTTTATGTGTCAGACAACCTGAGTTGTCAGACACTATTTCAAATCCAGCTTTATCTGTAATTCGTCAAATTGTTTTGCATCAATTGTACTCGGGGCATCCAGCATTACATCTCTTCCTGAATTGTTTTTCGGGAAAGCAATAAAATCACGGATACTTTCACTGCCGCCAAGGATAGCACACAAACGATCGAAACCAAATGCAATTCCACCATGCGGCGGTGCACCATATTCAAATGCACCCAGTAAAAATCCAAACTTATGCTGCTGTTCTTCTGCATCCATACCAAGAGCTGCAAACATTTTTTCCTGCAGTTCACGCTGGTAAATACGGATTGAACCGCCACCAATTTCATTACCATTCAGCACCATATCATATGCATTGGCTTTGATAGTGGCATAAGGATGTTTCAGATATTCAGCCGCATTTTCAATGACAGGGTTGTTATCGATCATGGTTGCAATCTGATCGGGCTTTGGACTTGTAAATGGATGATGTCTTGCAACCCAGCGGTTGTCTTCTTCCGCATATTCAAACAACGGGAAGTCAAGCACCCACAGTAATTTAAAATCACCTGCTTTACGCATACCCAGTTTATCGGCCATATACATACGCAGATCACTGATAGCTTTACGGGTACGTTCTTCTGCACCAGCAAGAATCAAAATCAAGTCACCGGCTCTTGCATTCGATGCTTCAGCAATAGCTTTCAATTTTTCTTCACTGTAAAATTTATCTACACTGCTTTTGAATGTACCGTCAGCATTTACTTTAATAAACACCAATCCTTTCATTCCAATCTGCGGACGCTTTACCCACTCTGTTAATTCATCCGTTTGCTTGCGTGTATATTCACTGCAACCGGGAACAGCAATAGCAACAACAGTTTCAGCTTCATCAAATACTTTGAAATCAACTCCATCAATCAATGCTGATTGATTTTGTTTTGCTGGGAATGTATGTGCAGGGAATTTGATATTGCAGATCTTCAGATCGAAACGGATATCAGGTTTATCGTTTCCGTATTGCCACATGGCTTCTTCCCATGTCATGCGTTCAACAACTTCAGTATAATCGATATTCTTAACGTCTTTAAAAATGGCTTTCACCATTCCTTCGAACATGCTCAGGATATCTTCCTGTTCAACAAAGGCCATTTCACAATCGATCTGTGTAAACTCAGGCTGACGGTCGGCACGCAGATCCTCATCACGAAAACATTTTACAATTTGATAGTAACGGTCGTAACCACTTACTATCAGCAACTGTTTGAATGTTTGCGGCGATTGTGGCAATGCATAAAACTGTCCCGGGTTCATTCTGCTTGGAACAACAAAATCTCTTGCACCTTCAGGTGTTGATTTAATTAAGAACGGTGTTTCAATATCCATGAACCCGTTATTGTGCAGGTAATTTCTTGCAGCACGGTTTACAGCATAACGCAGTTCAATGTTTCTTTTCACTGCATTGCGACGCAGATCAAGAAAACGATACTTCATTCTTAAATCATCACCACCATCTGTATCATCCTGTATCGTGAAAGGAGGAACAGCTGATTTATTTAATACTTTAAATGATTGTACAAGAATTTCAACATCACCTGTTGCAATGTTTGCATTTTTATTACTGCGTTCATTCACAGTTCCGGTAACCTGCAACACAAACTCACGACCGAGTGGATTTTCGTCCAGCAGTTTATTCAAATCTTCTCCAAACAATAACTGAGTAATACCATAACGGTCACGCAGATCAACGAAGGTGATACTTCCAAACTTTCTTACTGTTTGCACCCATCCGGCTAATGTTACGGTGTTGCCGGCATGATTGCTTCTTAATTCACCACAGGTATGAGAACGGTACATGTAAACTTCTGATTTTGATAATGATTGAATTTGCCACTAAAGCACCAAGTCGCAAAGAACACCCAAAGGATTCCTTTGTGAACTTCCTGTCTTTGAGTCTTTGTGGCTAAATGCAGGGCGCAAAGATAATTATTGAGAGCCAACCAACTGAGATGGAATTAAACTGTTTTCTGAATCATTTGTCCCTGAATCTGCGGCTGATAAAATGGAGGTAATAATAAACAGCAAGAATAAGAAGCCCGATAGCAAAAGGGATCAATGCAATGCGCCGCAGCCCATAAATACCCTCATCTATCCCATAAAACTCACCGACCATCCAGGTACAGTTGGCAATAATCCAGAATACAACAGCGAGATTATGCATGACTTCTGAAAACAACTTTCTTGTTTGCCAGGTAATAATCAGTGCTGCCAGGATAGTTGGAACAATCATGATCAGTGCCGGGATCCGCAGGTTCAATGCCCAGCAGGCATCTTTAAGCAGCCACAACAGAATATGCAGGTTTTCAATACGCCGAAACTTTGCAGGAATGGAATAGTTGTCTTTATCACTCATGTTTAAATGCAGTTAGTGAAGTAATGCAGCTGTTGCCGGGAACGGGTAAATATAATAAGAAATAAAAAATGGCGGATCGAAAACCGACCCGCCATTCAATTATTGTAAGGATACATTTAGCTGAACATTTCTTTCACTCGTTCAAAAAAGCCTTTGTCGCCTTTTTCAGGTTTTGGATGAAAATTCTGGCTCTGCTGCATTTTTTCCAGCATTGCTTTTTCTTCTGAACTTAAATGCTGTGGTGTCCAGATGTTGACATAAATCAACTGATCACCTTTTTCATAACTCTGCAAAGCAGGGAATCCCTTTCCTTTCAAACGGAATACTTTTCCGCTTTGAGTGCCGGGTGGTATTTTAATTTTTGCACGACCATCAATGGTTGGCACTTCGGCCTGGATTCCAAATGCTGCATCAGGAAATGAAATGTGCAGATCATAGGCCACATTCAAACCATCACGGTGCAGATGCGGATGTGCTTCTTCTTCAATCAACACAATCAAATCACCGGGAGCACCGCCACGTTCGCCCATATTTCCTTTTCCTGAAACACTTAACTGCATTCCCTCCTGTACACCTGCCGGTATATCAATAGAAATATTTTCTTCGCCATAAACCCTTCCTTCACCTTTGCAGGCAGTACACTTATTTGCGATGGTAGAACCTTCTCCATTACAAGTTGGACAGGTTGTTACCGTTTGCATTTGACCAAGGAAAGTATTCTGCACTCTTCTTACCTGCCCACTGCCGCCGCAGGTACCGCAGGTTTGCATACTGCTTTTATCTTTTGCACCACTACCACTGCAGGTAGTACAACTCACATATTTTTTTACTTTGATAGTCTTACTTGCACCTTTTGCAATTTCTTCATAATTCATTTTGATACGAACACGGAGATTGCTGCCTCTTACACCTCTGGATCTTCCACCGCCGCCTCTGCGTTGTCCGCCACCACCGCCAAAGAAACTGCCGAAGGGACTGTCATCACCAAAAATATCACCGAACTGGCTGAAGATATCATCCATGTTCATGTTATGGCCGCCGCCAAATCCACCACGGCCATTGCCACTAACACCAGCATGACCATAACGATCATACTGCGATTTTTTATCCGCATCACTCAATATCTCGTAAGCTTCTGCAGCTTCCTTGAATTTTTCTTCCGCTTCTTTATTACCGGGGTTACGGTCGGGGTGAAATTGCATGGCCACCTTACGGTAAGCTTTTTTAATCTCATCCGCAGTTGCAGTTTTACTTACTCCAAGTATTTCGTAAAAGTCTCTTTTCATAATAATGTGCTGATATGCTAATGTGCCAATGAGCTAATGTGGGGTGCCTTCATTAGCACATTACCGCATCAGCTAATCAACTAATTATTTCCCTACTACCACTTTTGCAAAGCGGATGATTTTATCGTTGAGCAAATATCCTTTTTCAATTTCATCCACTACTTTACCAACCATCTTATCATTTGGAGCAGGGATTTCAGTAATGGCTTCATGTTTATCTGCATCAAATTCCTGGCCCTTTGTATCCATTGCCTTTAAGCCACGGCTTTGCAGAATACTGCGGAGCTTATGAAATACCAGTTTCACTCCTTCCAGTTCTTTAGGGTCAAGTGTTTTTGAAAGCTCGGCTTCAGCACGGTCTGCATCATCCACAACTTCCAGCATGGAAATGATCACATCCTTTCCTGCAGTCTGCACCAACTCATTCCGTTCTTTCGCAGTACGGCGGCGGAAATTATCAAACTCAGCCATCAGGTAGAGATATTTGTTCTTTTCTTCTTCCACCGCTTCTTTCAGTTTTTCCAGTTCGGTTTCCTCGGCAATCTGTTCATTGAGGAGATTTGTACCCGCTGCACTTTCGTCGGTGCTGAATTCAGAAGTATTGAGGTCATTGTTATTTTGTTCTGTCATTTCGTTCGTCTTTTGTTCTTTTATGCGAAAAATTGTCGGCAAAGGTAAGCTGGACAAGAATATTGCCAATGGGCAAGATGGGACAAATTGTCTTGATAAATAGCCAAAAGCAGTTTTAAAACATACAATTCCGTGAATTTTCAATCTGTTTGGATAAGAAAAGATATAACAGATACCTTTGGCAGCTATGACAAAAGTTATTTTAAACAGGAAGATTTCGCCACGTGTTTTAAACGGTCATCCATGGGTTTTTGCCAACGAGGTAAACATGGTGAAAGGTGAAGCTGCAGGTGGCGATATTGTTGATGTGCATATGCATGATGATAAATTTCTGGGCAGAGGTTATTACAATCCTAAATCACAGATCCTTGTCCGCATACTTACAAGAAATAAAGCAGAAGAGATCAACGAAGCATTTTTTCTCAGAAAACTGAGTGAAGCATGGAAACAGCGGCAGCAATTGGGTTATACAGAGAATTGCCGTTTGGTCTTTGGCGAAGCTGATGGTTTATCGCAGCTGATCATTGATAAGTTCAACGATTATTTTGTGATTCAAACGCTGGCATTAGGCATTGACCGCTGGAAAAATGCGATTGTAAAAGCCATCCATGAAATCTTTCAGCCAAAAGGGATTTATGAACGTAACGATGTGCCTATCCGTGAACTGGAAGGTATGGAACAGAAAAAAGGATTTCTGAGTGAGCCTTTTGATACCAATATTATCATTAATGAAAATGGATTGAAGTTTTACGTAGATATTGCTAATGGACAAAAGACAGGTTATTTTCTTGATCAGCAGGATAACCGCCGGGCCATTCAGCATATTGTAAAAGATGCAGATGTATTAGGGGCATTTACTTATACCGGAACCTTTGAAATACATGCTGCACATTATGGTGCAAAAAGTGTTCACGGACTTGATATTTCTGAAAGTGCAATAGCCATGTGCAATAAAAATGCTGAGCTGAACGGAGTTGCTGATAAATGCACATTTGAATGTGTAAATGCATTTGATGTATTGAAAAATTGGGTTAAAGAAGGAAGGCAATATGATGTGGTAATGCTCGATCCACCTTCTTTCACTAAATCAAGAGCAAATATTCAGAAAGCGATTGCCGGATATAAAGAAATCAATCTACGTGGAATGAAACTGGTAAAGCCGGGGGGATTTTTAGTTACCTCATCCTGTACCAACTTAGTACAGCCCGACATGTATCTGCAAACCATTCAAATGGCAGCCAATGATGCAAAAAGACAACTGAGACAGGTTACTTTTCAAACCCAGAGTTCTGATCACCCGATTATCTGGGGCTGGGAGAATACACACTATTTGAAGTTTTTGATTGTTCAGGTATTTTGAGAAGGATGTATGAAGTAAGAAGTATGAGGCAGGATGCAGTTCGCATTTGCAAAACTGATAATCACAGCAAAAAATCGTTTTATAGCGACTGATCAAATAAATAAAAAGAAGGGATTATTTTACTACCTGAAATTTTCCGCTTTCAACAACCTTACCGGTACGGTCGGTTAACTGGAAGATATAAACACCACGGAAAAAATCATTGAGATTTACTACAGTACGGGGAGAGAGGTTGTTGTTCTCTAAAACTTTCTTACCGATAAAGTTGAACACTTTTAACGAATAGTTAGAAAGATTACTGTTATCCTTAAACTCAAAGTTGATGAAAGATGAAGCGGGGTTGGGAAAGAAACGAACCTGTTTAATAAGTCCTTCAGAATTATCTACAGCAGGCCTGTTAGTCTGTGCAGTGGCTGCAGTGGCTATTAAAAGGATACAGGATAATATGGTAAAAAATTGCTTCAACGAAACAAATCTAATTTTATTACCTGCAAATTACAAGCTTTTTTTCACAATTGTTTAAAATCTACGGACTGTACTTGAAATGGCCACCAGTAAATTTACTGGTAATTTTTCTCAGCTCAGATCAGCCAAACACTGATTAATTGCTTCAAAGTTGGGCAGGTCACCAGCTTTTTCGAGTACTTCTGCATACTGCACAACACCCTCTTTGTCAATAATAAATGCACTTCTTTTCGATACCCCTTTCATTTCCAGCTTCCATTCCTGGTAAATTGTATCGTAGGCTGTTGAGGTTTCCTTATTAAAATCGCTCAGCAGGGGAAAGTTATAACCCTGCTCTTCTTTATACTTTGCCAGTGTAAAGACCGAATCAACAGAAATGCCCAAAACCTCTGCATTGGCATTACTGTAACGGGCAATATCATCTCTTACAGCGCAAAGTTCCTTTGTACAAGTACTTGTAAATGCCTGCGGAAAGAAAAGCAAAAGCACATTTTTTCCTTTTAACTCACTGAGTGTTACTTTGTTTTTATCTGTTCCAAATAGTGAGAAATCCGGAGCCAGCTGTCCAACCTGAATACTCATACTTATAATGATTTTTCATTTACCTGATTAAGAACAAAGCAATCACCAAAAAGTTAAACTAAAAATTATTTTTCGCTTAATGCAGGAGAACTTATTAAACCGGTACAATGTTTTGACTTTTATTGTTCTTGATCTTTTCAGGAACAGCTGCAATAATTTCGTGTTTCAATGCTTCTTTTAATCTCTTCTTCATAAAATCCCTGTGTACAACCATACTCACTTCTCTTGATGGTGCCGGGCTTTTAAAATGGCGGATAAGTTTCTTTTGCTCGGCAGTCATATCCAGTGTAGAGAGTTCGGGCAGTATTGTTATGCCGTCATTTAATTCAACCATCCGTCTAAGTGTTTCTATGCTTCCTGCTTCATATTCAAACTGGGTAATTGATTCACTGGCTTTCTTCAGTTCACAGAGATTCACAATCTGAGACCGAAAACAATGCCCTTCTTCCAGCAACCATAATTTTTCAGGTTCAATATCCTTTGCCAGCACATAACTCTTTTTAAATGCAGCGTTCTTGGGTGAAACATATACCAGCAATTCCTCATAAAACAGGATGTCTTCTTTTATTCCGTTTTCCTGAAGCGGGGTTACTAACAACCCGGCATCAATCCTGCCTTCACGCAACCGCTTAATGATGTATTCTGTCATCATTTCATGTACAATCAGCTTAACAGAAGGATATTTTTGGTTGAAACTTTTAGCAAACAGCGGCAATAAATAAGGAGCCAGTGTTGGAATGATTCCAATCCTGAGTTCACCGGTTAATGTACCTTTTTTGCTTTGTGCCAATTCATGAATGGCATTTCTTTCCTGCAAAATTTTGCGTGCCTGTTCTATTATTTCAATCCCTGCATCAGTTGGAATGACGGGCTGCTTCTTTCTGTCAAACAGTTTCACCCCTAATTCTTCTTCCAGCTTCTGGATCTGCATACTGAGGGTTGGCTGGGTTACAAAGCATGTTCCGGCTGCTGTTGCAAAATGGCGGTGCGTATCTACTGCCACCAGGTATTCGAGTTGCGTTAAAGTCATAGTTGAAATCTATCAATGTATAAAATTAATTGATTTAGTGATTGAACCTGCCACTACATTTCTTTAAAAAGAGAACGGGCTTCAAATTGAAGCCCGTTCTCTTTTTACTCTACTATCTTTCTTTTATTTTTTTCTCAGTTCTAAGGTTGTGAGTTTGCCATTAATGGTTTGGGTTGCTTTTACCCATGTCCAGTTGTTATCAACTATTTTCCACAAACCATTTAACCGCTGAAGAGTAATAGTTGAAGATGCGGAAAAATTAGAAGAAATCGTCATTGCATAACCATCGCCCTGCCAAGTTCCGTTTGATTCAACGGATCCTCCGTTAATTGCATCAACTGTTCTGTTTGTTTTGAATTGAAATTCGTAAGGGTCGAAATCGGGTTTGTAATCAGTTCCATCAGTATAAACTGTTACGGTCCACTTACCATCCGTCATTGCAGTAACAATCAATTCTTCTGCAACCTGTTCTTTTGTTTTCTGGATGGCCTTCTTACAGCCCGCAAGAAATGCGAAGCATAGAAAAATGTATAGTACCTGTTTCATAGATTTTGAATTTTAACGAACGATAAAACTACAATTTGTTCCCGGATTGTTTGTACCAATCTGAACGTTCCCACCTGTCCATACAATTTACGAGAGCAGATTTCAAATCATTTCGCTGCTCTATTTAACGGTCAAAGATTGATTTATCTTATTTTTAGTGCATGCAAATTGCTGAAATCATCCATTTTCTGGAGACAATTGCTCCCCCATCCCTTCAGGAGAGTTACGATAATGCAGGACTAATTACCGGTTCAGCCAGTTGGGAATGTACGGGCATCATCGTTAGTTTGGACGCTACAGAAGAAGTGATCCTGGAAGCAAAGGCAAAGGGAGCAAACCTTGTGATAGCCCACCACCCCATTGTTTTCAGCGGATTAAAAAAAATTACCGGGAAAACTTATGTGGAAAGAGCAGTCATCAGTTCTATCAAACATGATATTGCTGTTTATGCTATCCATACAAACCTCGACAATGTAATAGAAGGAGTGAATGGTGAAATGGCGGAAAAACTTGGATTGGTCAACTGCAAAATCCTGAAGCCCAAAGGTTCAACATTAAAGAAACTCTACACGTTTGTTCCAATTGCCCAGGCGGAAGCAGTTCGTTCAGCTATTTTTGAAGCAGGTGCTGGTAACATCGGTAATTACAGCGAATGCAGTTTCGCTTCTTCCGGGACAGGGACTTTTAAAGGCGGAAGTGGAACCAACCCCTTTGTTGGAGAGCCCGGAAAGCGCCATGAAGAGGCGGAACTGAAGATAGAGGTCGTCTTCCCTGCCTGGCTTGAAAGCCAGATAATCAGCTCTCTTTTGAAAGCCCATCCTTATGAGGAAGTGGCTTATGATATTGTTTCGCTTGACAATCAGTTTCAATCAGTTGGGTCTGGACTAATTGGTGAGCTGCCGAACCCAATTTCAGAACCTGAATTCCTGCAATTGCTTAAACTCAAATTCGGTTTACAGGTCATCAGGCATACGCCTTTCCTGCAAAAACAGGTTCAAAAAGTAGCGCTTTGCGGCGGGGCCGGTAGTTTTCTTACCAAAACAGCGATTGCTTCAGGAGTAGATGCTTATATGACGGGGGATGTGAAGTACCATGAGTTTTTTGATGCTGATGGCAGGTTGCTGTTGGCAGATATCGGTCATTGGGAAAGCGAGCAGTTCACAATTGATCTTTTGGCCGATCATTTGAGCAGGAAATTCCCTACCTTTGCCGTCCTAAAAACCGGTGTAAAGACCAACCCGGTTGAGTATTTCAGATGAGTTGTTTCAGCAGCAGATAATTGAATTGCAGCGTTTTTTGAAGAACAGAATTACAAAACGTATAAGAGTGCGACGCAACAACAGATGAAGAATGAGGGAAAGCCGGTCACCCCCCCAAAGCGAAAGCCACGGAGGATTAAACATTAAAAATTTCAAATTAAATATGCCTAGTACAAAAGAGTATTCCGTTGAAGAAAAACTGAAGACACTTATTCGTGTGCAGAAAATTGAAAGCAAGCTGGATCAGATCCAGATTCTGAAAGGTGAATTACCGATGGAAGTAAAAGACCTGGAAGATGAGATTGAAGGATTGAATGCACGTAAGAACCGCATTGAAGAAGAGATCAATGGCATTCAGGAATTTATGGAAAGCCGCAAGCAGGCAATCAAAGATTCACAGGCACTTGTAAAAAAATACGAAACTCAAAGTGAGAATGTAAAAAACAACCGTGAATTTGAAGCCATCAACAAAGAGCTTGAAATGCAGGGTTTGGAAATTAAACTCGCAGAGAAGCATATTAAAGATGCAAACGAAGAGTTGATTGAAAAAAGTGAAGTGCTGGAAAAAGCAAAGAAAGCTATTGCTGGAAAAGAAAAGAATTTAGACCACAAGAAAGGCGAGCTGGATAAAATTGTTGCTGATACTGAAAAAGAAGAAAATCAGCTGAAAGCACAGGTAAATACAGCAAGAGAATCAGTGGAAGACCGCTTGCTTGCAAGCTTCGACCGGATCCGCAACAGTTACCGTAACGGATTAGCAGTTGTTCCGATTGAAAGGGAAAGCTGTGGTGGTTGTTTCAACACGATTCCACCTCAACGTCAGAGTGAAATTAAACAGCATAAAAAAATCATTGTTTGTGAAAACTGCGGTCGTATCCTCGTTGATACTGATCTGAATGATTCAATTGATTTTTAATCTGTTTCTGAAATAAATGGAAAGGGCACTTGTTAGTGCCCTTTTTTATTGATTAATTTTTCACTGTCTTTTATCTTTATCCATCATTTAAGTTAGTTTTGAAACTGCATATGCTGCAAAAACTTTCCATACAGAACTTTGCTATCATTGATGAACTGGCTGTTGAATTTCAGCCGGAGTTAAATACTATTACCGGTGAAACAGGTGCCGGTAAATCGATTTTATTGGGAGCTCTTGGATTAGTATTGGGCAACAGGGCTGACAGTACTGTATTAATGAACAAAGAAAAAAAGTGTGTGGTTGAAGCTTTCTTCTCCGCAGGCAATTATTCAAAAGTAAAAGATTGGTTGCAGCAGCAGGAAATGGATGAAGAAAATGAATTGATCTTACGGAGAGAAATTGCGGCTAACGGTAAATCACGTGCATTTGTAAATGATACACCGGTTAACCTAACACAATTAAAAGAACTTACTTCAATATTAGTTGATCTTCACCAGCAGTTTGATACGCTTGAACTGGGCGAAGAAAATTTTCAGCGTGAAGTACTGGATGCTTTGAGCGGATGCGCAAAAGAAGTAAAACAATATCACAGCAGATTTTTACAATTTGCTAAACTGCAGAAAGAATTACAACTGCTGAAAGAAGAACAGCTGCAGGCAAAAAAAGAACAGGACTACAAACAGTTCTTACTGGATGAGCTTGAACAGGCATCTTTCAAAGAAAATGAACTGGAACAGATTGACCAGGAATTAAACCTGCTGAATAATGCAGGAGCGATTTCCACTGTACTGAACGATGCTGTTCTGTTACTAAAAGAAAGTGATACTCCCCTTGTGCAACAGTTAAAATCTCTATTATTGAAATTGCAACAGTATAAAGATGTGCATAGTGATTTAACATCCGTTACAGAACGACTGCAATCTGCACAAATTGAATTGAATGATATTGCCAATGAACTTGATCACCTGCAAAATACAATCAGTGTGGACGAAGCAAGAATACAGGTGATTACAGAACGTTTGGAGATTGGCTATAAATTACAAAAGAAACATAGCGTTAACAGTACCAATGAGCTTTTGAAGATTCAGCAACAGCTGGAAGAACAGGTACTGATTGTATTTAACATGGATCAGACAATTGCTGCTAAAGAAAAAGAAACGGCAGAGCTGAAAAAACAATTAGAAAAGGAAGCAAATGCTATTCATGAAAAAAGAAAGCAGCAGACTGAACCATTTGTTAAGAATGTAAATACATTGCTGACCCGTGTGGGTATGCCGAATGCAAAACTAAAAGTTGAATTGAAGGAAACAGCATTGAATCCTTTTGGAAAAGATGAGATCAGCTTTTTGTTTGATGCAAATAAAAGCAATCGTTTTGAACCCATCAGCAAAGTGGCCAGTGGTGGTGAATTGAGCAGGTTAATGCTTTGTATTAAATCACTTGTTGCAGACAGTATTGAATTACCTACTATGCTGTTTGATGAGATTGATACAGGAATCAGTGGAGAAGCAGCAAGGCAGGTAGGCATATTATTAAAAGATTTATCAACCAATCACCAGGTTATTACTATTACGCATCTTCCGCAGATTGCTGCAAAAGCATCAGCCCATTATTTTGTGTATAAAGAAGAAGAGAAAAATATTGTACGCACAAAAATCCGCCTGCTGAACAAAGAAGAACAGATTGAAACCATTGCAAGAATGCTGAGCGGAGAAAAATTGACAGCTTCCTCATTGGTTACGGCAAAAGAAATGGTGGCTGGATAAATTCAATCAGCTGCTGTTTATATACGTTGCCCAATAAATCGCAACACTGAAGCTTTCCCTTCATGGAAAGTACCTTCAGCAAGATTTACTTCTTTCTGTTCACAACTCAGAATATGTAAGGACCGGAAATCATCACATAAAGAAGGCGCATCATACAATTGATTTTCATCTTTAGGTCCACCTGAATTTAATTTCAATTGCTCCCGTCCAAATGCTTCGAGTACTAAATAACCTCCCGGCTTAATTGAGTTGATGATTTCCTGGTGAAACCTCTTTCGTGCTGCCGGAGCCATATGTATATAGATGAGGGCAACTGCATCATATAATTTAGCAGCTCTGAATGATTCAATCGCTTTTACATCATAGCTGATCTTCACCTGTTCACCTGAAGCATTGAATAAGGCTTTATCCCGTGCTACTGTGCTGAAATCAAATGCATCAACTTCCCATCCTTTCTTTGCCGCATAGATGGCATTTCTTCCTTCACCTTCGGCTGGTAATAAAATTGAACCCGGTTTACGCAGACCAATAAATTGCTTAAAAAAAGTATTGGGTTCATTTCCATAAACCGTTTCATTTTCTGCATATCGTTGATCCCAGAACTGTTGCTGCATGTTTTTTATTTAAGACTGTTTATCTGTGTTGCTAAAACCTGCGCAGATACTACACCTGATTTTCGCCACTTAATTTCACCATTCTGAAAAATGATAATTGTTGGAACACTCTGTACCGAATAGGCATTTGCTGTAGAAGGATTTTTATCCACATCAACTTTAATAATAGCGGCACTGTCTCCTACTAACTGCTTGGCTTCCTTTAAAATGGGTGCCATCATTTTGCAGGGACCACACCACTCTGCAGAAAAATCGACAATAACAGGCCGGCTTCCATTAATAATCTCTTTAAATGTTTGAGCCATTCAATTGTTTTAACCTGCAAGTTAAATTCATACCTATCATTAACTGGTGATATAAGTCACAGGATTCATACTGTGAGTAAGCAAAAAAGGAGAAAGCCTTTACCGGGCTTTCTCCTTTCTATTTGTGAGAGTTATTTATTGCTAACTGTTCCTTTACTGCATGCTTGTCTAAAAAAGCAGTAACTAAATTACAAATCAGTAATTGCTTTGTATTTTGGCACCAACAGTTTCATCACAGACCATGCAATGAGATAAGCCAATGCACAAAAAGCAAACATGATTGTATAGGCTGTTGCCATTTGTGTTTGCACAAGTGGCTTTTGCAACTCAAGCAGTTTATCAAACATAGTTGGGTCAATCGTTTGTAACTGTGCAGTTACTTCCTTTGAAAGAC
>Ga0138256_10003714_pt1 | contig 16201 bp, 8 predicted proteins | sample KNB2016incub_MG_FD_105486 | JGI IMG/M metagenome (GOLD analysis project Ga0138256, IMG submission 105486) | Active sludge microbial communities from wastewater in Klosterneuburg, Austria - KNB2014incub_MG | ecosystem: Engineered > WWTP > Activated sludge > Unclassified | place: Austria... | reverse complement strand
CGGTTGGCCACCGCCCGTGAGGCCCGCAAGGCCTTCTGGGTCGACCGTTCAACCCATCCGCACGGCTCCGACCCCTACCATAAATAATCGGTCAAGTGTCTCACTTCCATCCGGGCGATACACACCGCTGGTGCAGCGTCGCCGGATTCCGCCCGCACCACCGCATCGGCCCCCGCGGCAAAGACGACCATTGACAGCGTCACGGGAACGGCCATTGCGCACACCTTCGCCAAATGCTTGAACATGATCGGACCTCCTTATGTCCTTGGGCCGCCAGCTGGCGGTCGGTACGGATTGAGCACAGTTGTTCAGTTGTTCGGGTGTCGATCCCATGCGGTGAGTCGGGGACTGGTGGCCGCGACTGCGACTCACCGTCTTCCTCCCGGTGAGTGGCCTATCGCCGATCACGCAGGGCCTTTGGCCTCCATGATCTTCCGGACCCGGTTGTACTCGGCTTCATCGACCTCGCCTGAGGCGAGCCGCTGGTTCAGCGCCGCGATGCCGGCCTGGAACCCGTGCTCCGCCAGGGCGACCTTCGACGCGTCCGTGTACACCTCCTTGGCCTTCTTGAAGAAGGTCGTGAAGATGAAGCGGATGAACAGCACGACCAAGCCCAGGCTTACCAGCATGAACAGCAACGGGATCAACGCCAACCCAATCAGCGATCCGGTCATGGCTTCTTCCTCCAGTTTCTCGGGTGTCTCGAATCGACACGGCGAGGTTACCGGCGGCGGTGCATGGCGAACACCGTGATGCGGTCAGCAATCGGACGAGATGCGGACTTGCCGGCAGATGGGCTCACCGACGCGGGCCCGTAAGACGGGATAGGGGGTTGTCCACCGCCAGGCGCCGACTCCATCGGGCACAACGCAGGCGCCGTCCGGTTCCTGTCCGGAAACGGGCCGGGGCCACCTCGTGGTGTCTGCAGGTGAACCATATGCTGTCGCAATCGCTCGGTATCGGGCATCACATATCACCGGAGGAGGGATCTCAAATGCACACTCCACTGCGCCCATTAGCGATTGTCGTGTTCGCCGCCGCCATCGCCGTCGCCAGCACGGACCGTTCAACCGGTGACGTTCAGGCGAAACCGGCGGTGGTGGCGTCGCGCCAAGGCAGCATTGTCGTGCAGGCAGAGCTACAGATGGCGGCCGACGACATTTGGGTCGATGGCGCCAACGCGTTCGTACAGCCCGACCTCGTTAGCCTCACCGATACTGCCGCCATCACGATTCTGGACGTCAAGAACCCTGCGGCGCCCAAAGTGGTCGGCACAATTCGCCAGAAGCTGGACTGGTTCGGCCGCCCTGGGCGCATGTTTATGGCGAACGGATTGATCTATCTTGTTGTGACCAGGCATGACAATCAGGTATCAACGCTACGGATCTTCGACGTACGTGATCCGTCTCGGCCCTATCAGATCGGATCGATTCCGGAATTGCCTCCACTCCGAAGCATGTTCGTCGAGAAAGACAAGGCCTACTTCGTAGGTCCAATTCGGACGGCATCCGGCGCTGTTGCCAGCTGCACATGGGTCATATCCGTTGGGGATCCGGTAAACCTTCACTCTGGCTATGCGATGTGCTACGAGCACTCCCCTGATCGGGAATCGGCGATCTCGATCGTTGCGCAGGGCGATTATGCATATGAGCTGTGGAGCGGCGGTCTCAGGATACTGGACATTAGCAAGAACACCTATCCACCCGAAGTTGCCAATCTGGCATTGGACCTCACCGACTCACTCGGTACATTGCGCCTTTCGGAGAGTCGTCTCTATGTCGACACGTCGGACGGTGTCCTCATCATAGACATTGGCAACGCAAATTCACCCGCAATTCTAGGAAGATATGCCACCGCTCGACTCGGTGACTTCGTGATCGAAGACAACATTCTATACGCCGCCCCTTTCACGACCAGTCTCGACATCGTCGATGTACAGGCGCCTGCGTCGCCCCTGCCGCTGGCATCCTTTGCAACCTCGACCTGGGCGCGACGCATCGCGGTAAGCGGCCGCACTATCTACGTCGCCAACCATGACACGCTGCTTGTGCTGCGCCACGATCCCGAACCACCTCAAGTCACTCCAACTTGGGCGTTTCTCTTGTATTTGGATGGCGACAACAATCTGAGCTCCTGGACAGAGTCAACCGTCCGGGCTCTCGAAGGCCTGGCGAACGACAGTCAGGTCAAAGTCGTCGCTCTACTGGACGGACCGTCGACGGGCGACACCGTGCGCTATCTGGTGCAGCCCGGCGGACGCTATACGGACGGCGTGAATCGCTGGCGGATGGGCGAGATCAACATGGGCGATCCGCAGTCGCTGTCCGACTTCATTGACTGGAGCCGACGGACGGTCCCGACCGACAAAACACTTCTCGTGATCGATGACCACGGTCGAGGCACTACTGGCATTGCCTGGGATGATACGTCAGGTGGCGACTACTTGTCGGTGAGTGAGCTCGGTTCTGCCTTGAAGGATGCCACATTGGATGGATCGAGGCCCCTTGACGTCATCTTTTACGACGCCTGTCTCATGGCCATGATCGAGAATGCCCATCAGGTGAGGAACTATGCTCACTATCTGGTGGCGTCGCAGAGTATTGGCTGGACCTCCGCAACCACGGCGATCGTCGCTCGCAGGGTAAGTAACGCCACAACGCCGAGACAGCTGGCGACCGACATCGTCGACAGCTACCAGCGCGCGCTAGCGCCGACCGGGCTGCCGTTCACCATGTCCGCCGTGGATCTGGGTCGCGCGGAGTTGGTAGCGGTCCGAACGAGTGCGTTGGCCGACGCGCTCATCGCGACCCTTGGATCCAACAAGGCGGCAGTGGCGAGTGTCCGCGAACGAACACAGAAGTTCGACTCTCAGGACTACGGCGCCATCACGTCCGACGATGAGTACCTCGACCTTCGGGACTTTGCGCGGCTCGCCCGGGAAACCGTGCCGGATCCAATCGTGGTCGCCACGGCAGATCAGCTAGTTCAGGCCATCGACGCGTTTGTGGTTATCGAGCGACATCAAAGCGGGCTCGACGACGGGAATCTCATCGCATTAGATGGTTCGCGTGGAACGGCTATCCACTTCCCCCCCGGTCCCGGCGGCTGGGGCTATGACGACTACATGCGCCATGCGTTTCCGTTTACGCGTGACGGTCGCTGGGACGAGTTCTTACAGACGTACTTCGACACGCTGGCAGTGGCGCCTCTGCGTGCCGTCTTTCCGGGGATTCCGCCGCATAGGACGCCACGGCAGCGCGTCATCCTCCCGATACTCCTCGTATCCAGATAGGGCCACAGATCGTGAACACTGTCAAATGCCCACCACCACCCGCACCCCCACATCACTCCGCAACGCCGGATGCGCCGGCCCCCGGTTCGCCGCCCGCGCCGTCTGCTGATCGAACGCATACGACCCGCCCCGTGCAACGCGGAGCATGTCCGCCGGCGACTCGGCGTCCTCGCGACCATCGTCGGCCACGTATGGATAGCCAAACGCTGGCTGATCGGGCGCCAGGCCATACAAACTGGACGTCCACTCGTAGGCCGTACCCGTCACGTCATCGAGTCCATCCGGCGTTCGACCCTCTGGATAGGAGCCAACTGGGGCCGGCCGCAGGAGACGAGACTCGGCAGTGTTTGTCCGCTCGACATCGAACGTCTCTCCCCAGGCGAATCGACGCCCGGCACTCCCACGTGCCGCGGCCTCCCACTCGACCTCAGTCGGCAATCGCATCGCCATTCCGGTGGACGCGGCCAGCCAGTTGGTGTAGGCCCGCGCTTCATACCACGAGATGCCCGTCACAGGCTGGGCCGGGTTGTTGAACGCCGGGTCACGCCAATGCGCCGGCTCCACCAGGCGGCCGTCAGGCCAGCGTGATACAAGATCGGCCTCGAACGTCGGATCGTCCCACAACAAACGCTCATGCCACTGCGCCCACATCGATTCCGTCATGTGCCCAATGTCCCGAACCTGATCGAGCAGATCCGGAGTGTCTAGATACCGTCGGCGCCAATAGCGCTCGCTCCAACGGCTGCCCTCATTCGTGCCACGGCCCTGGCGCCAGGCCTCTGCCGCCGGCGTATCCCACCAGCGCGGCTCCTGATAAGCTCCGGCGGCCATGAAGCAGCCCCACTCGGCGTTTGTAACCGGGAATCGTGCGATCCGGAATCCGCCCAAGTGGACCGTGTGAACGGGCGCTTCATCCTCGGCGAAGCCTTCGTCGCTGCCGATGACAAAGTCGCCACCTGGTATGGGGATGAACGTCGGAAGCAAGTACGCATCGTCCGTTCCGCTGGCTCTGCCCTTCTCAAGCCGCGGGTCGCCAAGCGAACCCAACGCCAGACCAGCCGCAATCCGCGCTCGTACGTCGGCCACCGGATCCTCGCACCGCGATATGAGCGCGCTGCGAAGCGTTGTCACCACACCGGCAGGCACGGCGACGCCCGGCTCAGCGGCACATCGAGCGGCTAGCGGCAGGTTTGCTTCAGCGAGGTGCATGACAAAGGCCTCGGAATTCGGACTCATCGCCGCCGCGAGTACGGCCGTCTCGTCCCAGCCACCGGTCGATTGCGGTGGCAGCGGTTCGCCCGGACCCAGCGTTGCCCGAGCCGTTGACAGCGGCGGTTGCACCGCTCCACGCTGCCACGCCACCCCAAGAAGTTTGAAGTCAGTTGATGCAGCCATCCGCCGGGCAGCGAAGTACTCCTGGAGCAGCTGATGGGCGAACGCAACATCGCCCGTGATCAGCCCCTCGTCCAACAGACCAAGCCCCGCGCCTGCGGTGATCACACGGTCGGCCAGTTCCGCCGGTAATAGGGCAGCGGCTTCATCGAACGGTAGTCGCACGGCCGCTCCCAACGCCGAACCACTGGCTTGCATGGCATACGCCAGATCGGCGAGTGCACGAATGAGCGGTCCGTGCTCCGGCAGCGAAGTGGGTGTCGGCCAGTCGGCAACCTGCGTCAGGCGCCGACAGTCCCGCGCGCTCAACAGATCGCCAGTGGTCAACGGCGCGCTGTCCCGTTCCAGTTCCCGTTGTAATACGCGCCGCACCAAGTCAGTGAACAGCGCCGCGCGGCCTTCGGGCAGACGCTCGTCCGCATCTTGGTCTACCAGCAGTCGCAGCAGATACGGTGAGCCGAACAGGCCAAGTTGTCCGCTGCTCCGCAGCGCACGCAGGATCTCATCCGCACGTCTTGGCGTATGGCGCGCCAAGAAATCCGCCATCTTCACTTCGTCCAGAGGCTCGATCCGGACTTGAGGCACGGGTTGGTCAGGCGATGACAGCGGTGCGCTGTAGTCCAAAGACCGACACGTGAAGAGCGCCCGGTTCCCGGGCTGCGCCACAAGATCCGTGGTGAGAAAGCGCTTCCACGCGGCTACATGCAGCCGATACTCTTGTTCCGAGGCATGCGGTATCTCGTTCAATCCATCCAGGAGCAAGAGCAGTCTGCCCGAGGCCATCAGCGCGTCCAGCGCCGGCAACGCCGGATAACGGACGCGCCACAGTCCAGCCAACCAGTTGAGCGGACTGGCAACCTCCCCCAGTAGACCGTTCTCCGGGCGGAAGGCGCTGAGTGGCGCGTAAAACGTGACGACGTCCGATTCGCCCTGAAGACCAGCCGAAGCCGCATCGAGCTCGAGCCGGCGAAGCAACGTACTCTTGCCGGAACCAGGCGCTCCCAGTACCACGAGGCACGGCTCGGAGCGCCGGGAAAGCACCTCCGACAGACGATCGGCCTTGCGCGGCTCGGCAAGCCACCGCTCGCCCGTACGGCGCTCACCTTGATCGAGCAACAATGTAAGGTGAACAAACCGCTGGTCCAACTGATACCGCGGTTCACTCCACGCCAGCACGCGGCTGAGCCGGTACTCCGTAAGGCTCTGCGGCACATAGCGAAGCGCGCCGCGCAGCTCATCCTCGTCAAGAGTGGCGACAACCTTGTCGTTTGCAAGTGCGGTCAGGAGCTTGATGAACGCGGAAGGACGTTCCGCCGGCGCTTTCGAACTTGTGGTCGCTGCGGGCGGGTCAACCACGGGCGCGCGTTCAGGCGGACGGTGCAGCGGCTCGGTAACCACGACACGGTCGCTGAGCGGCGCGCCAGCCAGTCCCTCCCCATTACGGATCGCCTCAACCTCCAAACCGCAGAGCCGATTGGCCAGCAGGGTATATCCGCGCCCCATGCGGCGGCGGACGTGGCGCTCGCTGAAGCCGGCCGTGCTGGCCATTTCCTGCACCTGCAGGTTGAGGCTGGCAACAAAGCGGTAGTACAGGCTGCTCCACGCCTCACGGTCCACGACGCCACTGGCCAGGTCTTCGGACATCAGCGTTCGGTGGCGCGCGGGCGAGACATCGTCGATGGGCGCGCCGCGGAACGTCGCGAGCCCTTCGGTGATGGCCTCCGTCAACAGGTTTCCCAACGCCCACGCCTGGCCGGCCGACTGCACCGCCATGCCCTCGCTCCGCAAACGATGGCGGACGCAGGCCATGTCGATGAGCGGCGTCCTGCGCAAGTCGCGGCTTTGTCGGAACAGCTCAAGCGCGGCATGAACGCTTTGGTGATGGATGTCGCCTACGTCCATTTAGCGGTTACTCCGGCGTCGTCGGGAAACGGTCAGCATATTGCCAGATCATCCCCCCCGCCACCAGCCTGAACCCGACCGCAACACAGCTCCCGCCACGCATTACTGGCTCGTCGCACCGACGCAGCGGCTACTCGCGGGCGGTTCAGCGGCTATGCATCGCCGTTCCACGGCGTACAACGCAAAGTACAGCACCTACAAGTCGGTGTCCCAACGGCTGAAGTCGTGCGTACTAGCACCTAAACCCGCACGCACGCACCACCAACGCCACGCCAAACGGGGCGGCCCGTATGCACCGCCCCGTCGAAGTCGGCGCCGACAACCGCGACGCCCTTGCCCATTTGTGATGTTGTCAGACCGCCGTCCTGGTTGGCACGATGTCGGCCGCGGTGGTCAGTCGAGGAGGTCAGTCGCCATCAGCCGCCGTCCCCCGCACGCGTCCGCGACCGTGCCCACCCCCGGACCATTCGTCGGCGCACCCCCCTCCGGCATGCCGAGCGGCTCGCCCAGCCCCGCGACGCCAGCAGCGCCTGGCGACCGTGTTCGCGCCGCATCGTCCGGGCCAGCAGCGCCATGACCAGCGGCGCGACGCTCATCGACTCCGACAGCTCGTCGAGCGCAATGGCGCGCACGCGACCGATCCGGGGGTGGAGGGTAGCGACGGATTGGAGATTGGTTGCCATCGGTGTCTACTCCTTGGATGGCGGTGCCCGCGGGATCATGGTAAGGGTGGGTCGCGGGACGGCATCAGCGTAGCCGCTATTGGCGGGCGCGAAACGTCGCGCAACCGCCGTGTGACCGCCGCGCAACCGTTAACTCGATGACGCGAGCGGATAGTCGACGACGGTCCGCGCGTCGGGGATCGCGGCAGAACGGGGCCGGCGATCACGCCGACGTCAGCGCCGGCTGAGCGCCACGGCGTCGAACGTGACCACGCCCGCCTCATCGGCGACGACCTCCGCGTCCCCCGCCGTCACCGTCACCCGCCGCTCCCCGCCGACGTTCTCGAACGCCACGCCATAGCCGGCGCCGGGGACAAGGCCGGTGACGATGTGGGATGTCGTCGTCGCCGGCACCGCGTAGCGCACGACGTCAACGGTCGTCCCGAGCACGCGGGGGAACAGGACGGCGGTGTTGTCGACGAGCGCGCCCTCGTATGTTGTCGCCGCGCCGCCGACCCCGTCGTTCGTCCCCTCGACGGGCGGCACCAGCATCGCTGCTGCCGCCCGCACCGCCCCCGCATCGCCCGCCCGCAGCACGTGCAGGAACCGCACGTCGCTCGGATTCGACGGGTCCTCGACGATCAGCCGGGCGGTGCTCGGCTCGAGCTGGGCGACGGTGTTGAACTTCTCGGCGAGCGAGGCGGTGAGCGTCGCGCTCGCCGGCAGCAGCGTCCGGATGACGAGTTGCTGGCCGCCCGGCGTCGTCTCGACGGCCGTTCGCGCATCGGCGTCGATGACCGGCAGCGTGAGCAGCGTGAGGTGGAAGCGCTTGAAGCGGTCGGGTGACGCCGACGTGGCGCGATCGTAGACGACGAGCGTGTCGACGACGGGTGAGCCGGCTCCGACGATCGTCCTGTCGGGTTGGAGCCAGACGAGCGAACGGCTGGCGTGGCGGATCGTCATCGCGTCCGGCGGGCGGTTGTAGAGGTTGGTGGCGTCACCATGGGCGAAGACGTAGCCCTGGCCCGTGCTGAACACCGTCGTCGGATCGCCCGCCGCGGCGCCCTGCGTCCACTGGCCGCCGCGCTCGATCGTCAGCGTGTCGAACCAGTTGGGGTTGGCCGGCTTGTCGTTCTGGAGCGCGAGCGTGTTGTGGTAGTCGGACGTCATCAGGATCATGTCGTCGGCGTAGCCGCTCCGCTCCTTCGTCAGCCACTCGCCCTTGCGGTAGAACTCGAACTGGTTGCAGTCGCCGTTCTGGTGGTTGATCGACATCCAGCTGCACTTGAACGTCAGCCACGCTGCGTCCGGTCCCCAGTCCGTGCGGCTGAGCAGGCGGCCGTATGGGCGGTCGACGAACGTCAGAGGGCGCGCCGCGCGCGGGTCGGCGGGTGGGGGCGCGATAGGGGGAGACGCGGCGGGGTCGAAGACGAGGAAGGAGAGGATCGCGTCGCTGGTCAGCCCGTTGCCCCAGATGCGGGCGGCCCGGTCGAAGCGGTGCGCCGGGCCGCCCTCCAGGGCCTCGTCGAGGATCCAGCGCAGCGCGCCGAGGCGCGCGTCGTTGCCCGTGCGGTGGTCGAGGACGGCCAGCGGTCCGAAGACCGTGAGGCCCTCCCACGTCACCCAGTCGCGCAGCAGGTCGCCGTACGTCGCGGGGACGTACACCGGGCCGAGGTACGACAGGCCGGTGCTCGCGTCGGGGACGCGGGCCACTGGCGAGATCGTGTGGAGGAAGCCGTCGACCGCGCGGTCCCAGTATGCGCTGCGGATCAGGCCGATCTGCGGACCGGATCGGGCGGGGTCGTCGTAGCCGCCAGTGTGCAGCGCCAGCAGTGTCTGGGACAGGTAGCCCAGCGAGTCGCCGTACAGCGTCCCCTCGACGGGCAGGCCGCCGCTCGCCAGGCCGATGCTCGGGTTGCCGGGCGGCACGCCCAGAGCGGCCTCGACGGTCGCGCGGTCCTCGAACATCGCGTACGCCGCGTACAGCCAGTGGCCGGTGATGCTGCGCGCGTAGCTTGTCAGGCGGCCGTCGGGGTCATCCGCGGCGTCCAAGCTGAGCGTCATGAGCGTGACGGCGCGCATGTGGCCCAGCCAGTAGTTGTTGGCCGTCCAGCGCAGCTGGCGCCGGGCGGCGTCTTGTTCGTGCGGCGACTGATCGGGCGAGCTGCCGAGCAGGCGGAGGTCGTTCACGATCCGGCCGTCCGTCAGCGGGCCGCGGCTCGTCGGGTAGGCGGTTTCGCAGTCTTGAATCCAGCGCAGGAATACGGTTCGGATCGTCGCTTTGTCTTGGGTGCTGAGTCGCCCATGGATCCAATCGACCGTCAGCGGGATCGCCATACCCATCGCGTTGCCCCGGTTGTACGTGGCGAAGAGCGGGTCGCGGAACGGTTGGCCCTTCTCCGGGCCGAGGGCGGCCTGGTTCATGATCCACATGAGCATGTCGCGCGCCCGACCGGCGTAGGCATCGCGGACGTCCGGGTCGGGCTCGACGAGCGACAGGAAGGCGAACATCTGGGCGTAGGCCTCGGTGTAGTCGCGCTCGAACTGGAAGCCGCCCGTGTCCTGCCAGCCGGCGTCCGGCAGGCCTGTGCCCGGCAAGTCGTCCGCGCCCGGCCGCCACGTCCACGACCAGTGCGCATCGGCGCGCGCGCGCCCGTCGCGGGCGGCGATGGCGAGGCCGCGGGCGTACATCGGGTTCGCGTCCGTGGCCCAGCGGCGGAGGCGGGGGAGGTCGGCGGCGGTGAGCCAGAGGCGGGGGTGGGTGGTGGTGAGGGAGGCGGGGGCTGGCAGGAAGCGCCCTTTCAGCGCCGCCGGCAGCCAGATCGTCGTTTCGCCGGCTGCGGCGGCGACGTTGGGCGTGCCCGTGATCGCGAGGGACATCCGGCCGGATGCACGGGCGACGCCAAGGGCGAACACGGCGACGACGGTGAGGACGAAGTAAGGGGCGGAATGCGCGACCGACTCGGCGACGGCCGATGAACCGCGACGGCGGGGAGCGGACATGGCAGGGCCTCCGTGTCGAGCACGCGCCCGGCGATAGGCGCGTGCTCGAACGGAATGGGGCCGGTGCGGTTCGGGGTCACCGTTACGGGAAGGGCACGATGGGCCGCGGCGTCGGGATCGGCCGGGTCAGGCGCCCGGTCATCGCGTAGAGCTTGCCGTCCGCGTAGCCGTAGAACATCCCGTTCTCGCACGTCGGGGTCAGCCGGACGATCGCGTTGTCCCAACTGTAGAGTGTCAGCGTCGTGTTCCCGGTGGCGACGTCCATGGAGACGCCGAGCTTGTCGAGCCGATCCTCGCTGAAGCGCTGCATGCGCGGCGGCATCGTCGGGCCGCTCGGCGTCGGGCACGGTCCGGCGCACTTCGTCAGCGCCTTGGGCACGATCCGGTCGCTGAACTGCTGCCACATGTTGCCTTCGAGCGCGAACCGGGCCGGACTGCCCGCCACGACCGGCTTGGCGACCCGCTTGACCTCGCCCTCGGCGTAGCCGACGTACGCCCCGTTGGCCGGCATCATCGTGACCGCGAGGGTCAGGCTGCCGCCGTACTTGAGCGCCTCGTCGATCGGCGCGAGCAGCGTCTTGCACGCGGCCGGACTGCCGGTCGACGGAAGGCCCGCGGCGATCGCGCGGGCGGCGTCGGGCTGTGCGGCGGCGGCGTCGCCGGCGCTTGTTGCGTCGAGACCGGCGATCCCGTCGGCGACGGCCGGCTCGGCCGATGCTGCGGACGCGGCCTGATCCGGCACCGCCAGCGCGCCCCACGGGTTGGCGGCGTCGCTTTCGCCGGTCGCGTCGGGCGCCGGGGCAAGCACGGCGGAATCCGGCAGCGTGCCGAGAGGTTCCGACGCGACGGACCCGGCGTCCACATCGGAGGCGGCGGGCGGTGCGTTCTGCGGCAAGGCGGCGCCGGACATGCGGTCCGCCGATTGGGTGCAGGCGGTGATCGTTGCCATCAAGGCCAGGGCGAGGCCGATACGGCCAAGCTTTGCATTCGTGACCATCGTTGCGTCTCCTTGGTGATCACAACCTTCGCCGGAAGCGAAGGCGACTGCCATTCGTACGCTTGCTGTGGACCGGATGTTCCGCGTTGCGGGGAGTCAGACGGGGTGCAGAGCCGGAGCACGTGCTGGGTTGGGGGCGTGGCTGCCGGGCTCGTGCATTCTCTTCGCAGGGGCCGCCTGGCCCCTGCACCCCGGCCAGAGGGTGCTGCGCCCCTCTGGACTCCCCGCATCGGAAGTGCTGGCACTGGAAGGACGGGGGGCCGCAGCCTGGTGCGGTCGGGCGGATCGAAGAGCGGTGGTTGCGTACTGCTCATTCACCTCGCAGCGCGGACAACGAGGCAATCACCAGCCCGTCATCGCCCGTCGCCAGGTAGACGCTGTCGCCGTCCACGGCCATCGCCTGCACGTCGAATGGCACGGCCCATCGCCGCCGGACGACGGGCGACGGCGCCGCCCAGTCGACGACGTCGACGACGGCGAGGCCGCGGTCGTCCGCCAGGAGGAGCGTCGTTCCGGCGACGGCCATTGTGCCGGGGCGGCCGGTCGGGAAGGACCAGCGGCCGGCGACGTTAGGCTGGCCTTCGGCAGACAGCTCGATGAGGACGATGTCGCCGCCGACGTCGATTGCGTGGTAGCCGTCCTCCAAGCCGAGACGCACGACGACCCGATGGTCGTCGACGGACACCAGCGCGCCGGCCTGCCCGCCGAGGTCGAGGCGCGCGGCGTGCTTCGGGTGGTCGGGGTCGGCGACGTCGTACACCTGGATCAGCCTGCCGATCGCCAGCGCCGCGAACGATTCGCCCATGTGCACGCCGGCGGTCCAGTCGGCGTAGTAGCCGTCGGAGGATGGCCAGGCGCACGGATCGGGCTCGGGCGCGGGCACCGCCGTCCGGCTCGGGTTCGGCGTCGGGTAGGGCGTGAGGACGATGGCCGGGGAGATCGTCGCCGCCCAGCGCGGCTGCTGCGGGTCGGTGAGGTCAACGAGGGCGAGGCTGTCGGTCGGCTGCAGCTGATCCTGTACGCACAGGCACGATCGGCCGACGACCGCGACGCGCGACGAGGCCGCCACCCAGTATGCGACGTCGTCGTCGTCGAGCGGAATGGGCCACGGCGACGACGGAGCCGTGAGCGACGTGATCCGGAGGCCGCGGCGTCGATCGTAGTGCGAGCGATCGGCCGCCTGGAGCGTCAGCCCGCCCGCCACCACGCCACCGGCGGCGGCCGCGACAACCCGCGGATGCGCGGGATCGCGTGCGTCGACGACGGCGCCGTTCGTCACGAGCCAGCCCGGCCGGCCGGAAAGCGGCGCGACGGAGGTCACGGTGTCGATGTCGTCCACCGAGCCTATGGGCTGTGCCTCGTCGCCGGTGGTGACGTCGTATGTGGTGAGGCGCGCGCCGGACGAGGCGACGAGCACGGTGTTGCCGGCCGCAGCGACGAGGCCGGACTCTCGCTCAACCTGCAGGCGCCGGCCGAGGCGGCGAGGCGGGCCGTCGCTCGGCAGTTGCCAGGTCTCGAGAAAGACGGGATCGTCACCGTAGGTGAACGGAATGGAGTACGAGGACTGGACGATCCAGCGGTCGCCGACCAGGACGCCGTCGTGGCGGTCGGCGGACGGGTTGTTCACTTCCGTCGGCCAGTCGGGGTCGGCCGCGAAGGCCGGATCAGGCGTGGCGTTCGGGTCGGGCGTCCGGGTCGCGTCCGAACAGCAGCCTCGCAGGGACTCGAGGGGGGGCGGCATCGGATCGTCGAGCTCGAGCCAATGCAGCGGTGTCGATGGGGTCGCGTCCGCCGCATCCGCCGTCCGCGCCGCGGCGACGTAGGCCTCCGACGCGTGCCCGCCGGTACGGACATCGTCCAGCCGGAACCATTGCACTAGCGCCAGCGGAAGCCCGCCGGGCCGTTCCGCGCTGCCGAGGAAGTACGCCGTCGTCACGCTCACCGCCTGCACGCGTCCCGTCGATTCCGGCACCGTCACAGAGCCGACCACCGCCAGACCGTCAGGTGTGGTCGTGTCGATCACCCAGACCTGCTCGGTCGCCCGTTTCACCGCCTGGCTCCACGCACCCGGGCAACTCCAGACCGTCGCCACCGCGTAGCGGTCATTGCTCGCCATTCGATAGATCGGGCAGGGCAGCACAACGTGGCTCTGCACGACGGGCGCCGCCGGCGGCCGCCAATCTAGCGTGAACATGGACGCACCGCGCGCCACGACGACGCGGTCACCCGCGCGATACGCCGCCGTCCGCCAGTCACTGTCACCGGCCTCAACGACGTTCGGCCAGTACGAACGCGTAGGCACCCGCTCCGGCTGACGGACGTCGATCACGTGGACCCCGCCCTCATCGTCGACGAGCATCACCCACCCGTCCCGCGCGACCATCGGCCCGATGGCGATTGTCTCCCACCCCCAATTGGGCTCGGCCGACGGCGGCAGGTACGCCGACCCGACGATCCGCGGCCGCGCCGGCTCCGCAACGTCGTACACGATGATGCGCCGCCCCTCGATCACGTACGCCCACGTCTCGTCCACCGCCATCGCCATACCCTCGCCTCCCCCGCCTAACCGGCCGACCACGGGCAGCGGCGCGTCGAGGAGCGGTGGGACGGGCGTCGCCGTAGCCGTGCCGGTCGCCGTGGGAGTGGGCATGGCGGTCGGCCGCCGGGTGGCGCTGCGTGTGCGCGAGGGCATCGGCGTCGCGCTGGGCGGGGCCGTGGCGGTTGGCGGGGGCGTCGGCGTCGCGGCCGGGCGGCAGGCGGACAGGAGCGCGGCGCACAGGGCGGCGGTGGCGATGGCGGCGGACCGGCGGCGGCTGGGGACGTTTGCGACGCTTGGCGTGTTCATGCCGCCCAGAATACGACGGATTCGGTGCCCTGTGACGCGGCGAAACCGTCGCGCGGCCGCCGCGCAGCCGTCGCATGTCGATCGCGCTCCGTAACGGAACATCGCGCGGCCGCGCGGGTTAGGGATGACATGGGCGGTTCGGGACGCGGCAAACACCCCCTTTCCTGCCCCGAATTGACCTGTATGATTAGCCCGGTCAAGCGATCGGCAGCGGCTGGCGCAAGGAGTTGATCCGATGTTGTCCACCGGTCCGTCCATGGTCATCGTCCCCCGCCGATCGCGATTCGCGCACCGCTGCCGCCCCGCCGCCCCGGCTGCAACCGTCGCAGCGGCGCTCGCGGCGGCGATCTTCGGCGCGGCGCCCCAGAGCGTCCGCGCCCAGAATCTCGTCCCGAATGGGGACGTCGAGCGCCACTCGGGCATTCCTGCCGGGTGCGACGGCATCCAGCAGATCACACCGCCCTGCATCGCCCCGCCGCCCGGCATGGTCGCGTGGTACCCGCTCGACGAGCCGAACGGCGCGACGACGGTCGCCGATATCGCACCGGGGCCGAGCTCGATGTTCAACAACGTCGGCACGGCGCAGCCCGGCCCGCTGGGCCCGCCGAGCGGGACGACCGGGCCGGCGCCGGTGGTCGGGCAGGTGGCGGGCGCACACTACTTCTGGGGCGGGCACTTCCACTCCGTCGCGCCGCACGCCGAGCTGGACTTCGGCACCGGCGACTTCTCCATCGACGCCTGGATCCGGGACGTCGGCAACGGCCAGAAGCAGGCGGTGGTCGACAAGCTGGACATACCCGGGGGAAACGTTGGCTTTGCGCTCTACTTCGAAGGTTGGCTCTTGAAGCTGAACATGAACGGCACGACGTTTGCGAGCACGACCGCGATCTCGCACGCGAATCCGCTCGGCAACACCGGGCCGTGGTACCACGTCGCCGCGACGGTGGCGCGGAGCACAGGCGCCGGGCTGCTCTATATTAACGGCGTCCCCGCCGGCCCGGTGTTCGTGCCGCCGTCGACATCGGTCGACAATGCCCTGCCGCTGTGGATCGGCGAGACGCGCCTGCTGCAGAGCCCCGGCGAGATCGCCATCGACGAGCTCGAGCTCTTCAACCGCGCGCTCGGGGCGCAGGAGGTCATGGACCTCTACCTCGCCGGGCCGTCCGGCAAGTGCAAGCCGAACAAAGCCGATCTGGGCGACGCCCCCGACAGCTCGAACCACAGCGGGACACTCATGCCGACGTATGTCCCCGCCACGAACGCCCACTTCCCGACGGTGTACGACCCGCCCGCGCCCGGCCCGGCCGGCCCGATGCACAACGACGCGAAGGGCTTGCTCTGGCTCGGGCAGGATGTCTCGTTCGAGAGCGATGCCGATCTGACCCCCGACCAGGATCCGACCACGAACCTGCAGCCAGCCAACTCGCCGCCGACAGCCGATCTCGATCTGCTGGACGACGGCGTCGGCGGCGTGCCGCTGCCGGACTGCGCGATCACGCAGTTGTCGTACGGTGCATCGAGTGCCGCGTCGACCGTCATCAAGGGCTACGTCAACGTCTGGTTCGATTGGACCCGCGACGGCGACTGGGACGACCTCCCGAAGTGCGCCGTCGCCCCGAACATCGACGCCCTCGCCCCGGAGTGGGCCGTCCAGAACGACGTCGTGACGCTCGCGCCCGGCTACAACGCGGCGCTTCTGACGTCGGCCTTCCGCTCCGTGAACCCGTCGCCGGGGCGTGCGACGTGGATGCGCATCACTCTGACCGACGCGCCCATCAACGGCGCCAACCACGGCGGCCCGTTCTCGCTGTCGGCTGATCTCGGCAAGGGCGGCAGCGGTCCGGCCGGCGGCTACCCGCACGGCGAGACCGAGGACTACCTCGTCGCCGGGCCGTCCGGCCGCACCGAGTTGTGCGTACTGAAGTTCGACGATGTCGACGGCGACGGCGTACAGGATCCCGGCGATGTCGGCCTCGCAGGCTGGACGTTCGATGTTGTGGATGTTGGCGGCAACGTCGTGGCAACGCTTGTGACCGGCCCGAGCGGAATGGCGTGCATCACCGTTCCCGCACCGGCGACCTACACGATTTCCGAGATCCACCAGCCGG
>Ga0138256_10003713_pt1 | contig 16205 bp, 17 predicted proteins | sample KNB2016incub_MG_FD_105486 | JGI IMG/M metagenome (GOLD analysis project Ga0138256, IMG submission 105486) | Active sludge microbial communities from wastewater in Klosterneuburg, Austria - KNB2014incub_MG | ecosystem: Engineered > WWTP > Activated sludge > Unclassified | place: Austria... | reverse complement strand
CTAGCGCCTCTGTCGCCCCGCGGCTGAAAACGCACGCGCACGCCGTAAACGAAAAGGCCGCCCTTGCGGACGGCCTTTCCAGAATTCTTCAGATGACTGCAATCAACTGCCGGAGGACGTCGGATCGGCCATCGGGTCCTGCGCGTGTTTCACGGCGCCTTCGAAGATCGCGTTGGGCTCGATCGCCAGCGAGGCGTGGAAGATGTCGCCGCGAACCTTGGCGCCCGTGCAGAGCTGGACCTTGCGACCGCGGATACGGCCCTCGACCGTGCCGCGAACGACCACCGACTCGGCGACAACTTCGCCCTTGACCGCGCCGGTCTCGCCGACCGTCAGCGCCGAAGCGCGGACGTCGCCCTCGATCTGGCCGTTGATGTCGATCTCGCCCTGGCTGACGATCGTGCCGGTCATCTTCACATCGGCGGAGATGATAGACGGGCCCGAGCGGGCCATCGCGGCGGGGCGCTTTGGAGCGTCGTTGAGAACTGGCTTCGGCGCCGGCGCGAGCGGCGGGGGAGCTTCAGGTGTCTTGCCCTTAGTGAACATGCTTGCCAGCCCTTAGGAATTTGATCGGATCGTATGACTTGCCGCGAAAGTATATCTCGTAATGAAGGTGGGGTCCCGTGCTTCTTCCAGTGGATCCCATTGTCCCCAATTTCTGGCCAATCCCGATGGGCGAGCCAGCTTTCACCGTAATCGAGTTGAGGTGGCCGTAGCGGGTGCGGAAACCGCCGCCATGGTCAACTTCGACCACCCGGCCATAACCGCCCTTGACCCCAGCGAACGTCACCGTCCCCGGCGCCGTCGCAATGATCGGCGCGCCATAATACGCTGCAAGATCGGCGCCCTCGTGGAATGCGGTCTTCCGGTTGAACGGGTCGGTCCGGTAGCCGAAGGCCGAGGTTTCCCGGAAGTCGACATCGACCGGCGAGCCCAAGGGCAGGGCGTGAATCGCATTCTCGTACTGCTGGGCTTCCTGCAGGCGGGCCTCGACCTCGTAGATCCGGCGCTTGAACGGGTCAGCCTCATGGGCCGCGGCGGCGGCTGCGGAGCTGGTTAGGTTCACTTCGACCAGCGGACCGCCAACCCCTTGCTGGTCCAGCACGCGGGCGGCGGAAACACCTGTCAGGCGGATAATGCCCCGCGCGCTCTCGGAGCGGCGGACGGCCTCGTCCTCGAATGCATCGAGGAAGGTTGCCTGTTCGGTGATCAGTTCGTCGGTGCGGGCGCGAAAGCTCGAGGTATCGTTGGCGGCCGAGGCCGCTCCCTCTGGTCGGCTCTGGCGGGGGTCGCCTTCCTCGATGGTCGAGTCGATCAGCAGCGAAGCGTTCTGGCCGGAGAGGGCGATCGCCGACGCCGTATCCTGGCCTTGCAGGCTGGCAAGCAGGCGCTTGAGCGTTGCGTGACGGTCTTCGGCCTCATTGATCGACTTGTTGAAATCGGACGTCCGGGTCTCGAGCAGGGTAAGGGCGGTCTGCTCGGCGGCCTTGGCCTGACGCAGTTCACGCTCGAGACGGGCCGTCTTGCGGTCGGACGAGCCGCCCTGGATGTCGATGCTGGGCCCGCGCAGGAGCACGGCCACGGTCGCAAACAGGCACCAGCCAACGATCAGAGTCGCGCCGCCAGCCATCATCGCCTGACGCCACGGCGATATAGAAACGTACCGCACGGAGCCGCCGCTGCGGTGGTAAATCTGTCTTTCCGGGAATGCCTTTTCGAAGAACGCTTTCGTCTTCGATTTCAGGTGCTTGACCGCCATTTACAGTGCCCGATCAATTTCTCTACGCGCCAAGCCCCGCGTTGCCCCGCTGGATGTTGCCCGGCGGTCACATGGATAACTCAGAAATTCGCGCACGCGAACCCCTATGCACTGCTTTTTCGCCTACCTTTGCAGGGTGCATTTAAGCAGCCGTGAATCTACTTAAAACGCCGATAATTGGGTTAACGAAGCGCTGCCAGTTCTGCCTCGACGCGCTCGACATGACCCGGCACGCGGACGTTTCGCCACACCCGCCGAATCAAGCCCTCAGGATCGATCAGGAAGGTCGACCGGACGATGCCCATGAATCGGTTTCCGTAGAGCTGCTTTTCCTGCCAGACGCCGTAGGCGTTGCAGACCGCGCCATCCTCGTCGGCCCCCAGCCGGACCTTCAGCTTGTACTTAGCGATGAACGCCTTGTGATCGGTCAGGCTGTCACGCGAAACGCCCAGTACGGCCGCTCCCTTCCGCGTGAATTTCGCCTGCCCCTCGCTGAACGCCACGGCCTCCCGTGTGCAGGTTTCCGTATCGTCCTTGGGGTAAAAGAACAGGATGAGATGCTTGCCGGCATACTCGGACAGCTTCGCAGGCCCGCCTCTGCTGGTTGGCAGCTCAAATGCGGGCGCCCGGTCGCCGGGCTTCAGAGGCTGTGTCACAATCAGTCCGTAATGTTGTGGTTGGTAAGAGTGTCCGAAGTGTACCGTCTTTCAGCTGACTCAGTGAAGCTGCGGTTTTCGCGAGGCTGGAAGCAGGGAGCTATGCTTTGAGGATTTCCCCAAAGCTCCTTATCATCGAGATTTTCGCGTTCGTCGTTTTCGCGATTCTGGCCTCCGCCGGCTTTCTGGCGTGGCGCCTGTCGCAGGGACCGATCGACCTCGAAATGATCCGCCCGCAGGTCGAGCGTTCGCTCAGCGATGCGCGCGGCGGCATGCCCGTTAAAATCGAGAATCTTGTCCTTGAATGGGTGCGCGACCGTGGCCGGGTCGAGGCCATCGCCAAGGGCTTCACCGCGATGGACAAGACCAATCACGTCGCCTTCCGCGCCGAGCGCGCGATGATCGCGTTCGACGCCGGCGCCCTGGTCAGCGCGAAATTCAAGACCCGCCAGCTCCGGCTCGAGAACGGCACGGCCTCTGTCGTTCGCTCGAAGGACGGCGTCTGGACCTTGGCCGACATCGTGCTCGCACGTGAGCCTGACGCCAGTGACAAGCCGTTCGACCCCATCCGCGACCTCAACTGGACCACGCTCGCCACGCCGCTGCGCGCGCTGATCTCGGCTGGCGATTTCGAGCAGGTCGAACTCGCCAACTTCCGGCTCAACATCGACGACCAGAAGTCCGGCACGAAATGGAGCGCCAATCCCGTCGCAGGAAACTGGAGCGCGAAGAAGGATGGCGTCGCGATCAACCTGGACGCCACACTGGTCGACGCGTTGGCGGGCGAGCCCAACGCCATCAAGATCGCCATCGTTTCCGATGGAGACGTGACGCGCGCCGCCGGCAAGCTGACGTTGCAGGGCGTCGATCCGATGTCGATCGCGAAGATGTTCGGTTACACAGGCGACGGCTTCTCCTCAGGCAAGCCAGCCAGCGCGACCTTCTCGGTCGCCGCCACCGAGAAGGGCGGGCTGCAGAGCACAAAGCTGTCGCTGGCGGATGTCACAGGAAGCGGTCACTTCGCAGACCAGACCATCATGGTTCGCGATCTCGCCTTCGACGCCGCTTACGATCCAGCTACGAAGCAGATCACGCTGGAAAAGCTGAAGATTGATTCCGATCGGCTCTCCGGGGAGTTCAGCGGATCTATGGATGCCAGCGCGATCATGCGCGGCGACACGAAAAGCCCGACGCCATTCAAGCTGGCGGGAACAGGCTTCACGCTAGGCTTCACGCCCGTGTTCGAAGCGCCATGGCAGTTCGCGTCCGCGGAAATCGAGGCGAGCCTGGCGCCTGATGCGCGTCGCGTCACGGTCACGAGCTTGAAGGCTGTCACGGGAGGTCTCGACGCCGTTGCTTCGGGCGAAGTCTGGCTTGAAGGCGAGGGCGACGCCCAGCAGCTCGGCGTGAAAGGCACGGCCGTCGGCACGGGCAATATCACGCCGCAGCAGGTCGTCGACTTCTGGCCGGTCAATCTCGGCGCGGGCGCGCGTCTGTGGGTGCGCGACCGCATTCCGACGGGCAAGGCCACCAAGGCTGTCCTGAACATGAATTGGCCGCCCAGTGCGAACTCCAAAGGCTTCCTGCCTGACGAAAACCTCGCACTCGAATTCACGGTCGAGGACGCCAGCGTCATCTTCCTAGAAGACTTCCCGCCCGTAACCGGCGTTTCCGGCGTCGGTCATCTCAAGGGCAACAGCCTCACGATCGACGTATCGGGCGGCAAGCTCGACACGTGGCAGGTCGATGAAGGCCAGATCATCCTGCCTCGTTTCTCGCCCGCCGGCGCCATCATGGACGTCAAGGTTTCAGGGCGCGGCGCATTGCCGGATATGATGCGCGTACTCGACCGCACCAACCTCAAGGTGGGGTCGCGCTATGGACTGATGATCGACCAGATGACCGGCACGGGCAGCGTCGATGTGCACGTCCAGCACCCGATGCTTGACGATGTCCCGCCCGAGAAGGAGCTGTTTTCCGTCACGGGCGGCTTCGTCTCCGCGTCTGCTCCCGATCTTGTTGGCGATTTCGGTCTTGCCAATTCCAATGTCAATTTCGAACTCGACCAGAACGGCATCACGGTCGCTGGCAGCGGCAATTTCGGCCCGGCGCCGGTCAGTTTCGAGTGGAAGGAAAGAACAGACGCCAGGTCGCATGAAACGGAATCTCAGCTCACCGCGAAGGCTCGCGCAACGCCGGACTTGCTGAACGCTTTCGGCGTGGCCGCGCGCAATATCATCCAGGGCGAAGCCGCGGTCGAACTGACCGCCTCGGGTCCCGGCGGCCGCGACTTCACAGCGATCACCGCGAGCGTCGACCTCACGCATTCGCAACTTGACCTGGCTGAGTTCGGCTGGACGAAGAAATACGACGCGCCGGCCAAGGGCACGTTCCGGTATGGCAAAGGCAATGAAGGCGCAATCCTCACCGGCGACATTCGCGCTGATGGCCTCGAACTGGTCGGCGAGGGGCGTATGGACAGCGCCGGTGTTTTCCAGACAGCCGATATCGAGCGGCTGTTTTCACGCGACCGAGTTGACTTGCACGGAATGCTGCGCCGGCGTCAGGATGGCGGTTACAAACTTGTTCTCAACGGGCCGTTCTTCGATGCGAGTCCGTGGATGGACGCGATGCTCAACATGACGGGTGACGCGGCGAAGTCTTCGAACAGCGCTGCGGACGGTCCCAGCGATCCTGGTCCTGTCTTTGATGTGCAGCTCAATGCCGATCGCCTGCGCGTGCGCGAGAGCGCCGAGATCGGCGACGCCAAGGTCGCGCTCATGCTCGACAATGACGGGCCGCGTAGCGGAACGATCACGGGGCAGATCTCGCGCGGCAAGAAACTCAACATCGCCATCAGTACGGTCGATGGCGCGCGCAAGATATTGGCGAAGATGGACGATGCCGGGTTCGGCGCCCGCGTGCTGCTGAAGGCGGACTACCTGGTTGGCGGAAAGCTGAATTTCGACGGCACGTTCAAGGGCGCGACTGGCGAGGCGCTTGTCACAATGAGCGATGTTCGCCTCAAGGATGCGCCGCTGGTGGCGCAGCTCTTTTCCATCGCCTCGCTGCAGGGTCTGGCCGACGTTCTTTCAGGCGAGGGGGTCCTGTTCTCGGATGTCTATGCGCCTGTGAAGTTCGTTGGCGGTCGCATTGATCTTCCTGGCCTGCGCGCGTCTGGCTCGGCCTTGGGTATTACCGCGCGAGGCTGGATCGCGCCGGAAGACAGCGAACTGGCGCTCGATGGCGTGCTTGCACCGTCCTTTATCGGCGTCAACTCGGTTCTTGGCGCACTGCCCGTCATCGGCGATCTGTTCGTCTCGCGTCAGGGCGAGGGCATGTTCGCGCCGACCTATTCCGTGCGGGGCACGTTCTCGCGCGCTCGCATCTCGATCAACCCGATCGCCGCGCTGACGCCTGGCGTGCTGCGCCAGATATTCGAGAATCCGTCGGTTCCTCCCCCTGGCGTCGATCCCGAGCCGGCGAAACCACAGGCCCAGAACCGCTAGCTGAAAAGCCAATGGCCCGCTCGTGAAAGCGGGCCGCTGCGATTGCTTCTGAAGCTTCGATCAGCCTTCAGCCATCTTCTTCATGTTGGCAAGCGCGCCTTCGAACTGCGTCCTGAGGCGCTTCAAGTCGGCGTCGACCGCGGCCTAATCGGCCTTGTCCGACTGGTCCTGCACCAACGTGCAATAGATCTTGGATGTCGTCGGCGTCACTGGCCGGACTTCCATGAAGCCGTGGTAGAGATTGCGCCACTTTACTTCGACGTTGGGCTGCGTGTAGCCGTAACCGAATTCAGATTTCGCGGTCATGACGTCGGTGACGCGTCCGGCGATCACGCGCACGGCGCCGCGTTCGCCGGAGCCCGGCTTAATTTCGCAGGGCCCTTCGCGGCCCTCAGCAATCCAGCTCTTGATGCCGCAACAATCTGCGCCGACCTTGGCCCAGACTTCAGCGGCCGGCTTGTTGACCTCGATCGACATCGGGATCGAGACATAGTTGGGGTCCTTGGCCCAGGCCACGCCGGCCATCCCGGCTGCGCCGATGGCGCATGCCGCCAGCGTTGAAATCATTCTCAGGATGTCCTCACCCTTTTTCCCGAATTCGCGGTGTTGAGAGAAATGATCTCACGGAGACGTAAAGCGTCAGCGGGTTCTTCAGCCCGCAAGGGGCGTGGAAGCGTCGAACCACCATTTGCCGGGAGGTGGACTGGAGCGGGTAGAGGGAATCGAACCCTCGTATTCAGCTTGGAAGGCTGCTGCTCTACCATTGAGCTATACCCGCGAGCCGGGCTGCCGTTACGCGAAAACGCGCCGGAAGTCTATCGGCTGTCGGCGTCCAGATCAGCCCGGACGGCGGCAAAGACGTTGTGGAACATTTCCTCGGTCAGCCGGCCAGTATTCGTGTTGTACCGGCTGCAATGATAGCTGTCGTGCAGGGTCACGGGCCCGTTCGGTCCGGTCAGCACATAGCGGCGGGCGTGCCCAAAAACGGCAGTTGAGGGTTTGGCCCCCAGGGCGCGTACCGCGCTGTCATGGGCGATCCGGCCCAGCGCCACCATCACCTTCAGGTTGGGCATCCGGGCGATCCGGGTGATCAGGAATTGCCGGCAGGTGACGATCTCGGCGCCGGTCGGCTTGTTCTCCGGCGGCACGCAGCGGACGGCGTTGGAAATCAGCGCATCGGTCAGCTTCAGCCCGTCATCCGGCCGCGCCTTGAACCTGTCGTTCGAGAATCCGAACTTCGCCAGCGTCGAATAGAGCAGGTCGCCGGCATAGTCGCCGGTGAATGGCCGCCCGGTTCGGTTGGCGCCCTGCAGGCCGGGTGCGAGGCCCACTATCATCAGCCGCCCCGACGTGTCCCCGAACGAAGGAACTGGCGCGTTGAACCAGTCGGGATGGGTCTTGGCATTGGCTGTACGGAAGTCGAAGAGGCGAGGGCAGAGGGGGCAATCGAGCGGCGCTTCTGGCGCAGCTGCGGGATTTCCCTTCGGCATCAGTCCTCCTCGTCGTTGTCCTCGTCACTGACCCCGGCAGTCGCCGTGGCCATCTGCATCTGCGGCTGCCTTGGCGGACGTCCTACCAGCTCAGCCAGGTCCGCCAGCTCGATGAAAGTATCCGCAGCCCGCCTCAGCTCGTCCGCGATCATGGGAGGCGAAGTCTTCACCGTCGACACCACCGAAACCCTGACCCCCCTTTCCTGCACCGCCTGCACCAGCCGGGTCAAATCCCCATCGCCCGAGAACAGGACCACATGGTCGACGTGCGCCGCCAGGCCGAGCATGTCGACCGTGATCTCGACGTCCATGTCGCCCTTGACCCTCCGCCTGCCGGATGAGTCGGTGAACTCCTTGGCTGCCTTGGTGACGACCTTGAACCCGTTGTACTGCAGCCAGTCGACCAGCGGTCGGATGGGCGAATAGTCGTCGTTTTCGATCAGGGCGGTGTAATAGTAAGCGCGGATCAGCTGGCCCCGGCGCCGGAACTCGTCCAGCAGCTTGCGGTAATCGACCTCGACGCCAAGGGTCTTGCCCGCCGAATAGAGATTCGCCCCGTCGATGAATAGCGCCAGACGTTCGGACTTGTAGAAGGCCATGCTTGCTCCCCTCTATCGGCCCCCGCTGGGCCGGACGTCCCGGCCTTACAGCCCCCAAGGTCCATATTGAGCGGCGCGGTCCTGCGGCAATGGCGGCCCGGACGAGCATTTTGCAGCCAAAACGCTGGTAAAAGCAGCCTGCAAGGTCCATGTTGCGTCAGCGAACCCCTTCCTGTAGGGAGGGCGGTTCCCACAGGAGACTCGTATGGCCCGCGTGACGGTTGAAGACTGCGTGGAAAAGGTACCGAACCGGTTCCAGCTGGTGCTTCTCGCGGCGCATCGCGCCCGCGTGATCCGTCAGGGCGCCCCTATCACGATCGACCGCGACAACGACAAGGACCCGGTTGTGGCGCTTCGCGAGATCGCCGACGAGACGATCGATCTCGAAACCATCCGCGACAGTCTCGTCGCCGAGCTGCAGCAAGTCCGTCCCGGCGAGGAAGCCGAGAAGGAAGCCGACAAGAAGGCGCTCGCTGCCGCCCCCGCTTCTTCGGAAGAAGAAGTCCTCAAGGCTTACCAGGTGGAGCTGGAGTCGGCGCGCGAAGAGCGCTTCTAAGGGGCATGCATGGGGCAACCGTCTAACGTCGCCCCTTTCAAGAAGCCGGATGCCGCCGCACCCGCCGCCAAGCCCCGGCGGAAATTCTTGCGTCAGAACGAGCTGGTTGATCTCGTAAAGAGCTACCAGCCGGACGCCGACGAAGACGAACTCAACAAAGCCTATGTTTACGCCGTGATGAAACACGGCCAGCAGATGCGCCATTCCGGCGACCCATATTTCGCGCATCCGGTTGCCGTCGCTGGTCTTCTCACCGACCTGAAGATGGACCAGTCCACGATCATCGCTGGCCTGCTTCACGACGTGGTCGAGGACTGCAATGTTTCCGTCGCCGAGATCCGCGAGATGTTCGGCAAGGATGTCGCCGAGCTGGTCGATGGTGTGACCAAGCTGCCCAAGGCCAAGGAAGGCCAGCCGGTTCCGCGGGCGCTGCAACAGGCGGAGAATTTCCAGAAATTCATCCTCGCCACGACGAAGGATATCCGCGTCCTGCTCGTGAAGCTGGCTGATCGGCTGCACAACATGCGCACGATCGAGTTCATGCCGACGGAAGAGTCTCGCCTGCGGGTCTCCCGCGAAACGCTCGACATCTACGCGCCGCTCGCGCGCCGCGTCGGTCTGTCGATCTTTGCTGGCGAGCTGGAAGACCTCGCATTCCGGCAAGTGAACCCGGTCGCCTATTCCGCCATCGTGAAGCGCCTCGAGGAGCTGGTGTCGGACGACACGTCGGTCCTCGACCGAATTCGTTCCGATCTCGACACCGTCATGCTGGCGCGCGGCGTGCGTGGCGAACTGCAAGGCAGGATGAAGCGTCCCTACTCGATCTGGAGAAAGCTCGAGAACAAGTCGATTTCGTTCAAGGATCTCGGCGACGTCTTCGCGTACCGCCTGATCGTAGGCACTACGGAAGATTGCTATCAGGCGCTCGGCGCCGCGCACCAGCAATGGGCGGCGCTGTCAGAGAAGTTCAAGGACTATATTTCCGTCCCGAAGCCGAACGGCTATCGTTCCATTCACACGACTTTTCTCGGGCCAGGTAACCGCCGCGTCGAGCTGCAGATCCGCACGAAGGATATGGAAGCCGTTGCCGAGCGGGGCGTTGCTGCGCACTGGAAATACAAGAATTCGCAGTACGGCTTCGACGCCGAAGCCGCGCGCGAGGCTGGCCTCGACGCCGAGGGCGAGCTTGTTGAATTCGCCGATATGCTGAAGCACGGCTCCAGCCCCGAGGAGTTCCTTGAGCACGCCAAGCTGCAGATGTATCGCGATAGCGTCTTCGTCTTCTCGCCAAAGGGCCAGCTCGTCCGCCTGCCGGCCGGCGCGACGCCGCTCGACTTCGCTTACGCCGTGCATACCGAGATCGGCGACACCACGGTTGGCGCGCGCATCAACGGGCAGGAGCGGCCATTGCGAACTGTCCTGGAGAATGGCGACACCGTGGAAATTCTGCGCGGTACGCGTCCCGCCGCCCAGCCGCACTGGGAAAGCCTAGCCGTCACCGGACGCGCGCGTTCCGCCATACGTCGTCTCACCCGCACGGCTGAGCGCGGCGAATTCATCGCGATCGGCCACCGCCTGATCGAGCACGCTCTGCGCCGCATCGGCCTTGATCCGGCGGAGGTCGACGAGAACGAGATGACCGAGCGGACCGGCTTCGAGAAAATTGACGGGCTGGCCGAGGCTGTGGGCCGTGGGCGCCTTTCGACTGCTGACATGCTGGAGAAAGCCTTCCCCGGCCTTGATGACCCCGGTCGCCACACGACGGCCAGTCCCGACGTCGAAGGCCCAAGCCTTGTTGCGGGCGGAGAGATGACGGCAGGCGTCACCATGCATCTCGCCGAATGCTGCTCGCCGCTGCCTGGAGATCGGATTGTCGGCGTGTTGATCCCTGACAGGGGGATCGAGGTCCATGTGATCGATTGCGCGCGTCTGGCTGACTATGAGGATCAGGCCGATCGCTGGTTGGATCTGCGCTGGAAACCCAAAGGCGATTCCGACGTGCTCGCCGTCGGACGCATCCACGTCACGACAGCCAACCGTCGTGGTGCGCTGGCCCTCCTCGCCAAAACCGTTTCGGATGCGCAGGGCAATATCATCAACGTGAAGACGCTCAAACGCTCGCCCGACTTCTTCGACTTCGAGTTCGATGTCGAAGTGGAAGACAGCCGACGTCTCACTCAGATCGTCGCCGCGCTGCGGGCGCTCGCCGTCGTGGATTCAGCAGAACGCGTGAAGGGGTAGATATGCGCTGGATGGTCGGTATCGCCGCCTTGATCGTTGCCGCCTGCGCGCCGGTAACAGGCTCCGCCACGCCGACGCCGGCGCCGGCGCCGCAGCAGGTTGTGCAGAAGCTGACGCCTGCGGCTGACGAGGCGGGGTGCCGATCGCAGAATGGCAGTTGGGCGCCGATCTGCCGGATGCAGCGACCAGCCTGTGTTCTGAGCTTCTCCGACGCTGGCAAATCATGCACCGACAGCGACCAGTGCCAGGGCGCCTGCTATGCCGATGCGGCCGGCGGCGCCTCACAAGCTGGGACATTCGTGACGGGCAAGTGCGCCACGAACAGCAATCCCTGCGGCTGCAACGCACGTGTCGAAGATGGCAAGGCGTCGCCCGTACTTTGCGTAGACTAGACAAAAACCGGCTGAATTATTGTGAATCCGTCCTCGTGGCGATCAATCCGTTGAGCGCTGTCACCGAAACCGCTAGAGCGGGCGCATGAAAACCGAAGACGTTCTTGAAGAATTCCGCAAGGTAGGCGCGCTGCTGGAGGGCCACTTCATCCTTTCATCCGGCCGTCGCAGCCCGGTCTTCCTGCAGAAGGCGCTGGTCTTCTCGCATCCGAAGACGACTGAACGCCTCTGCGCCGCGCTGGCCCGCAAGCTGGAAGCGGATTTCGGCAAGATTGACATTGTTGTCGGCCCTGCCGTCGGCGGCCTCATTCCAGGATATGAAACCGCGCGCGCTCTCGGTTGCCGCTCGATCTATACCGAGCGCGAAGGCGGCGTGATGAGCCTGCGCCGGGGTTTCACCGTCGATCCAGCGGATCGCGTCGTCATTGTGGAAGACATCGTCACCACGGGTATCTCGATGCGCGAGACCCTTGAGGCGCTGAAGACGGCCGGCGCCAACGTCATCGGCGCGGCTTGCATTGTTGATCGCGCGAATGGCAAGGCCGATGTCGGCGGCCTGAAGCTCGTCTCGCTCGCCGCAGTCGACTTTCCAGATTACGACGCCAACGACCTCCCGCCGGACCTCGCGAAGCTGCCGGCTATCAAGCCGGGCAGCAGGGGGCTGAAGTGACCGCTCGCCAGTTCTTCCGCCGGAACAGGATCGTCTTTCTGATCGTTGCCGCGCTGTTGCTGGTTTACTCCAAAGGCGTGCAGCTGACCCAGCTGTCCGGCGTGCCCTACATTAAAGAGGGCGCATTCGTGGTGGTGCTCGCCATTCTGCTGTGGCTGGCCTTCAGCATGTTCAACGCCATGTCTTCCGCCATCAAGGCGCAGCGAAAGTCAGTGGGAAGCGCAGCGGAATGACGCTTGTCCGTGCGCGCCTCGGTTTGAACATCGATCACGTCGCAACCATCCGCAACGCGCGAGGCGGCGCGCATCCCGATCCGGCCAAGGCCGCCGCCCTTGCGCAGGCCGCTGGCGCCGATGGCATCACGCTTCACCTGCGCGAGGATCGCCGCCATATCCGCGACCATGACCTCGAAGCCGTCCGCAGAGCTTCGAAACTTCCGATCAATCTGGAAATGGCGACGACGGAAGAGATGCTTGCCATTGCCTTGGGCTTCCGCCCGCACGCTGCCTGTCTTGTGCCTGAAAAGCGCGAGGAACGCACAACTGAAGGTGGCCTCGACGTGGCCCGCCTCCATGATCAGGTCGAGCCCTTCGTGCAGAGGCTGCGCGACGCCGGCATTCGCGTCTCGCTCTTCATCGAGCCAAGCAAGGTTCAAGTGGCGGTCGCCGAAGCCATGGGCGCACCTGTCGTCGAACTCCACACCGGCAAATACGTCGAGCTTGTCTTCGCTGGCGACAAATCCGGCGCAGCGGCGGAACTCAAACGCTTGCAGGAAGCCGCCGAGCATGGTCATGCCAAAGGCGTCGAAATCCATGTCGGCCACGGCCTGACCTACAACACGGTTCGCCCCGTTGCGGCGATCCCCGAAGTTCGTGAACTAAATATTGGCCACTTCATCATGGGCGAGGCGCTGTTCGTTGGGTTGGAAGCTGCGGTGAAGCGGATGCGGCAAGAGATCGATATCGCGCGCGGTCCCGCATGATCATCGGGCTCGGCCAGGACATGTGCGATATTCGGCGCATAGAGAAGTCGCTCGAAAGATTCGGCGACCGCTTCACGCAACGTGTCTTCACCGAGGTCGAGCGCCGTACCGCCGATCGCCGCAAGGAACGCGCCGCCACCTACGCCAAGCGGTTCGCCGCCAAAGAGGCCTGCGCCAAGGCGCTCGGCACCGGCGTGCCCCGCCGCGGCGTCCACTGGCAGCATATGAGCGTCGTGAACCTGCCGACCGGCAAGCCCACCTTCGCGCTCAGCGGCGGTGCTGCCGAACGCCTCGCTAAGCTCACGCCGCCCGGCATGACCTGCGTCATTCACCTCACGATCACGGATGAATTCCCCTACGCGCAGGCGCAGGTCATCATCGAGGCGCTGCCGGCCGGATTGCAGACGTGACGCGCCCTAACTCCAGCCATACCGGGAAGCGCCGCCGCAATCGCGCGCGCGGATCTGAAGGCGCACCCAGTCTGAGTTCTGAAAAGCGCGATGCCTGCGAAGCCGCGATCGGCTATCGCTTCAAGGATACGTTGCTGCTTGATCGAGCGATGACCCATCGCAGCGCCACGCAGGGCAGATCGACCGCGTGGAGCAATGAGCGCCTCGAATTTCTGGGCGACCGCGTTCTTGGCCTGATCGTCGTTGAAGCCCTGATGCTGCGATTCCCCGATCTTCGCGAAGGTGATCTCGCCCCGCGCCTAAACGCGCTGGTCAGCCGCGACACCTGCGCGGTTATCGGCTCGGATCTGGGCCTCGGCCAATATCTGATCGTCGACCATTCCGAGCGTGCTACGGGTGGACCGACCAAGCGGTCGCTTCTTGCCAACGCAGCGGAAGCCCTGATCGGGGCTGTCTATCTCGATGGCGGCCTGAAGGCGGCTGAGAAATTCATTCTCAAGCATTGGGCCGCGCTGCTGAAGGCCAGCCACGACAAGCCGCGCGATCCCAAGTCCGCGCTGCAGGAATGGGCGCAGGGCGAGGGATTGCCGACACCGTCTTACCGCCACGACGCCCGCGAGGGGCCTGATCATGCCCCTGTCTTCACGGCCACGGTGCTGATACAGGGCCACGATCCTGTCTCGGGCTCTGGCGCCTCGAAGCAACATGCCGAGCGGGATGCAGCTCAGAAAATGCTGGCCGCCATCGGAGTTCAATCATGACCGACACCCGCGCCGGCTTCACCGCAATTATCGGAGCGCCCAACGCCGGCAAGTCCACGCTGGTGAACCGCCTCGTGGGGTCGAAGGTCTCGATCGTCACGCACAAGGTGCAGACGACCCGTTTCCCCATTCGAGGCGTGATGATGCGCGATAATTCGCAAGTTGTCCTCGTTGATACACCCGGCATTTTTGCACCCAAGCGCCGGCTGGACCGCGCCATGGTGCGGTCTGCTTGGGAAGGGGCAGGCGATGCTGACGCAATCGTCCACCTCATCGACGCCCGGCATTGGACCGGCGCCGCGACCCAGATTGAGGGTGCTGGCGAATATGAAGGGCCGGACGAAGACTCCGCGATCATCTCTCGCCTCAAGGAGATCGGCGCGAAGGCTATTCTGGCGCTCAACAAGATCGACCTTGTCGAGCGCCCGGCGCTGTTAGCCGCGGCAAAGACATTGTTCGACACCGGCGTCTATTCGGACGTGGTCATGATCTCAGGCCTGAACGGCGATGGCGTCGATCAGCTTGCAGACCTTGTCGCCTCGCGCATGCCGGAAAGTCCCTATCTGTTCCCGGAAGACCAGTCCGCAGACATTCCGGTTCGTCTCCTCGCCGCGGAAGTCACGCGCGAGAAGTTGATGCTGCGCCTGCATCAGGAAATCCCGTACCAGCTCACCGTCGAGACAGAGGCATGGGAAAAACACGGCAATGGTGCGGTGAAGATACAGCAGATGATCCACGTCTCGCGTGAGGGTCATCGCAGCATCGTGCTCGGCAAGGGTGGCCAGACCATCAAGGATATCGGTATGGCGGCCCGCAAAGAACTGACCGAAATCCTTGGCCGGCCCGTGCATCTTTTTCTTCGCGTGAAGGTGTCGGAACGCTGGCAGGACAACCGCGAACGCTACTCGGCTATCGGCCTGGAGTTCGACGTTTAACAAAACCTTGCCACACGACCCGTAATTGCTCCGAACAAGCTGAACGGACCTTAGTACGTCCGCGCTAAACTCATGTTTGTCAGACGGGGCAAATGATGACTCGCACCAACACCAGGCCAGGAGTGTCGCGCATTGCGGACCTGCGCGCTGGCTTGCGTTCGTCATCCGAAAAGCCGCGCTTCGAGAAAGCGCCGCCGCAGCCGAGGAAGAAGCAAGCCGAGGCCGAAACGATCGATGATCGCGCCGAGAAAGCCGAACGCCAGGCGCAGGTGCAACACACAACATCGCTGCTGACGGGCAAAAGCTCCAACAAGCCCTACGTGCGCAAGGGTGAGCGCGCCGAGAGAAAAGGCACGGTGCTGGGCCTGCTGTTCCAGATGATCATCGTGATGGCCGCCGCCGTCGGCATCGCTTACGCGATCGATCCGACGGTGATTCCACACGAATGGATCGAAAAGGGCCAAGGGTATTTCAGCCAGGCCCGGCAACAGATCGAAATCTGGATAGACGCCTAGACCTTGGCAGGCTTGGTCAGAACAAACTGACCCACATCGATGCGACCCGTGTTGAAGCCCGCTTCGCAATAGGCGAGATAATATAGCCAGAGCCTCCGGAAGCTGTCGTCAAACTTCCCGCCGCGAATCTTGTCCCACGACAGATCGAAGCGCTTCGCCCATTCGTGTAGCGTGCGCGCGTAAGACTTTCCGAACATCGCATCCGTCGCGAAAGTCATTCCTGCGCGCTCGGTCTCTTCCCTGAGCTTGCCGACTGAAGGCAGCAGGCCGCCGGGAAATATGTAATGCTGAATAAAATCCGCGCGCCGCAGGTATTCGTCAAAATACTTGTCGTCGATCGTGATGATCTGCAGCGCGGCCCGTCCACCGGGCTTGAGAACTTCTGCGATCTTGCTGAAATAGCTGGGCCAATAAGACATGCCCACAGCCTCGAACATCTCGATGGACGCCACCGCGTCGAACTGTCCGGTCACATCGCGATAGTCGCGCATCAGAATCTCGACCTGATCCGACAGGCCGGCGTCCGCAATGCGCTTGACTGCATAGGCATGCTGCGCATCAGAAATGGTGATAGACGTCACGCGCGCGCCAAATTCCCTGGCCGCTACCTCCGCAAAGCCGCCCCAGCCTGAACCGATCTCCAGCACATGGTCGCCTGGTTTCAGCTGCAGGTTGCGCGCGATCGAACGATATTTGGCCAGCTGCGCATCCTGCAGCGATTGCTCCGGCG
>Ga0138256_10003712_pt1 | contig 16206 bp, 11 predicted proteins | sample KNB2016incub_MG_FD_105486 | JGI IMG/M metagenome (GOLD analysis project Ga0138256, IMG submission 105486) | Active sludge microbial communities from wastewater in Klosterneuburg, Austria - KNB2014incub_MG | ecosystem: Engineered > WWTP > Activated sludge > Unclassified | place: Austria... | reverse complement strand
GTGTAAATATAAAAAAAGGATGTTTCTTTTATGTTTGAGACAACAGAATTTCGTAAAGGCCTAAAAATTGAACTAGAGGGTAAACCTTACATTATTTTAAAATCTGATCATGTTAATCCCGGTAAAGGTTCTGCTTTTGTCAAAGTTAGAATGAAAAATTTGGAAACAGCACAAGTTTTAGAAAAAACATTTAAGGCCGGTGTGGCCACAAATGTTTTTGCTCCTGCATTAGAAGAATTAAGTGTGAGTTATTTATATTCTGATACAGAAGGGTTTCATTTTATGGATCAAACTTCTTTTGAGAGTGTTTGTGTCTCAGAAGAATATGTTGGAGAGGCCAAAGATTATTTACAAGAAGGAATTATTTTAAGTCTGCTATACTATAAAGGACGGCCTATTTCTTTGGAGCTTCCAAATTTTGTGGAGTTAGAAGTTGTTGAAACTGACCCCGGTTTAAAAGGGGATTCTGCAAGTGGCGGTATGAAAAAGGCCATTATGAATACAGGTCTACAGGTAAATGTGCCTTTATTTATTAAGGAAGGAGAACGTTTAAAAATAGACACACGAACAGGTGAGTATATGGAAAGAGTAAAATCATAAAATCTAAACTTATGAATACAAAAAAATTAAAAGAATTTATTGCTTTGGCCCAAGAGATGGGAGTTACTAGGCTAAAATACAAAACAGAGGAAGAGGAGTTTGAAGTAGATTTTTCAAGACCTGCTCCTATTGTGATACCTCATTCTCAAGTACCTTCAATTTCTTCTGTTTCTTCGTTAGATTCAAGGCCAAACTCCAATGGAGATTCGTCTCGCCCCTTATCTTTATCCTTGCAAGAAGAACAAGCTTATACTCAAGGCCAAGGGCCTAAAATTTCCACAACAAGCTCTCATTTTAAAAATATTACCTCTCCTTTTGTCGGTACTTTTTATATTGCTCCTTCTCCTACGGCCGCTTCCTTTGTGAAGGTTGGAGAAAAAATAAAAAAAGGGCAAGTATTGTGTATTATTGAGGCCATGAAAATTATGAATGAGATTGAGAGTGAAATTGAAGGGGAAATTGTAGAAATTTGTATTGAAAATGAAACCTATGTGGAGTTTGGTCAAGTTTTATTTAAAGTCAAATGAAAAAAATACTAGTGGCCAACCGTGGCGAAATTTCCATAAGAATTCAAAGAACCTGCCGAGAAATGGGGTTAGAGTCTGTTGCCGTTCATTCGACTGTAGATGAACCTTCTCTCCATGTTAAAATGGCAGATGAGTCTGTTTGTATTGGGCCTGCTTCTCCTAAACTGAGTTATTTAAATATACCTTCTATTCTTTCGGCCGCTGAAATTACAAATGCGGATGCTCTTCACCCTGGATATGGATTTTTGGCAGAAAATGCAGAATTTGCTCGGATGTGTGCAGAATGGAATGTGACATTTATAGGGCCTAACCCTGAAGCGATAGAGCTGATGGGGGATAAAATTCGCTCTAAAAAAATAGCACAAGAGGCCAACGTTCCTGTTTTAGAAACCCTTGAGGCCAAGCTTCTTTCGAAAGAAGAACTAGAAAAAGAATGTGAGCGTTTAACTTTTCCTGTTTTAATTAAGGCCTCTGCTGGAGGTGGCGGGAAAGGGATGCGCAAGGTTTTTTCAAAAGATCAATTATTAACTTCCTTGGCCACTGTTCAATCTGAGGCCAAGGCCAGCTTTGGAGATGATACGGTTTTTGTTGAAAAATTTATTGAAAACCCTAGGCATATAGAAGTTCAAGTTGTGGCCGATAAACATGGTAATTATTTTTCTTTAGGAGAAAGAGACTGTACTGTTCAAAGACGTTATCAAAAATTAATTGAGGAGTCTCCCTCTCCTGTGTTAACAGAAAAATTACGAGAAGAAGTTTGTGCTTATGCTATTTCTTTGGCCAAAAGAGTCGGTTACGATTCTGTTGGAACAGTTGAATTTTTGTATGATCAAGATGCTAAAAAATTTTATTTTATGGAAATGAATACTCGTATACAGGTAGAGCACCCTGTGACAGAGTTTTGTTTTGGAGTAGACCTCATTCGTCTTCAGATTTTAGCAGCACAAGGAGAAAATCTGAAGGATCATCTTAAGCATGAATTGATCTCAAAAGGACACTCACTTGAGTGTCGAATAAATGCAGAAGATCCGAAAACTTTTCGTCCAAGTCCTGGAAAAGTGGAGCACTATCATCGACCAGGAGGCCCTGGTGTAAGGGCCGATGATTTTATTTATACAGGTTATACCATTCTTCCTTTTTATGATTCCATGATTTCTAAGGTTATTGTTTATGGAAGAGATAGGGAAGAGTGTCTTGTCCGAATGAAAAGAGCATTAAAGGAGTTAGTTATAGAGGGAGTTGTAACTAATAGGGCCTTGTATTTTGATATTTTAAATCATCCGGCCTTTATTTCTGGAGAATTTTCTACTAATTTTTTAGAGAAGCATTTATTTCCCTCTCTTTCATAAGATACATGAAAGATTTTACAAGTATTGTTGAATTTTTAAAGGGGCCTTTTCTTCCTTATGATCAGAAATGGCAGCAAAACTTTGTTTCTTGTTGTCTCTTTTTGGCCCATGAGAAAAAAGAGGGACTTTTGCCTTTAAAAGATCTTTTTGGAATACCTTATGGAGTACCTTATTGTTATTTTTTAGAATTATCCTGTGCTCTTTATGAAGGCCATCTAAAAAAAATACAGGAAAAATTTCATCTTATTTTTTCTTTTTGCTTAAAAAAAAATACTTGGGAATTGGCCGAATTATTGGAAAAATTGTTAGGAAATTATTCTTCAATGGCAATTGGTTTTTTGCAATTTAAAAATATTGCAGATTTTGAAAGGGGAGTTTCCTCCTCTTTAGATTTTAAAATTCTTCCTTCCTTTCTTTCCTTGTCTCAATTTTTTCGTCTTTTAGAGAAAATTGAGTCCCCTCCTCTTTTTATTAAAGATTTAAGAGATTTTCCTTTGGAACAAATATTTTGGAATGGCCCCTATCTTTTATGGCCTCGCGTGGCCATTTCTTTGCTTCTTGTTTTTAAAACAGATCAGTGGATGGAGTTATTAAAGGAATATCTTTCTGTCGTTCCTGTTTCTAAGGAAATGTCTCTTTATTTAAAAGAAAGATGGAATATTACAGCGACAAACTTTTTAGAAAAAAATTACGTGGAAAGGGAAATAGAAGGAGAGAGTATAAAAAAACCTAAAAAGGGCCATAAAGAAAAAGAATTAGAAGAGTATAAAAAATCTGGTTTTAATTTAAAATTAAAAAAGGCCTTAAAGGATAATAATCTAAGTTGGTCAGATGTAGCGGAGTGCTATTGGGCCCAAGGGCTTTTTCTTGAAGGAATTTCTTATATCAACTCCTTAAGAGTAAAAGCAGAGGATATAAAACAGTACTATATTTTAGAATTTTTATGGGGCCATTACAGAGAAACGTTGGATTTAAGTTTTTTATGGCAATTAGAAGAAGAACTAAATCAGTTGCCTAAAAGTGAAAATCTTAAATTTAAAAAAAGAGAATTATTTTGGAGGGAAGAAATTAGGCGTTACAAAAACAAAGAGGGTTTTTTTAATTCATGAAAAATTTCTTGAATCGTTTTTTGCGTTTTTTCCTTTGGGCCTTCGGGGCCTTTGTTGTTTTTCTTGTTTTGGTACGTCTTCTTTTTTCCTTTTCTTTTGTCAGTCAAAAGATTTTAACATATTTTCAGGAAAGGCTTAAGGAAAAGACAGATATTATTGTGGAATTTGAACAGATTAACTTAGTTGGAATTTTCCCTTATTGGAAAATTTCTAAGCTGTCACTTAAAGATAAAAAATTTCTTTTATCTGCAGAAGAAATTTCTTTAAAATTATACCCTCATAATTGGTTTTCTTTTGGGAAATTTCATATTTCTTCAATCAATGCGAAGGGTTTGAAAATTGAAATTTTAGACGAAGAAAAAAATGAGAATGTTTTGATTCAGGAAAAAATAAGAGAATTTTTGGAAAAAGAAAATTACTATGTAATCTCTAAAAAATTTTTAGAGATGCTTCCTGTTTCTTTCGGTTCTTTATTTTTACAAAATATTTACGTTAAATCTGGTGAAATAGAAGTAGAACTAGAGGAACTTTATTTTAAAAAAGGATGGTTTTTTTTAGGGCTTGAGGTTCAAGGTAAACGAGTGGCGAATATTAGGGCCACTCATACCTACATAGAAGAATTTTACTCAAAATTAGAACTTTCTCGTTCTTCTTTGTCCTTAAAAGAACTAAAGGGAAAAGTTTTTTCAGGTCAATTGTCTCTAAGTGGAAATATTACCTTTGTTCCTCTTAAAAATTTAATGGTTTTAGAATCTTCTATTGCCCTAGAAATTCAAAATTTTTTAAATATTTTTCCAGAAATGGCACAATACTTAAAGCAAGGGCAAGTTGAAGCAACTGTTAAAATTTATAATTCGTTTACGAATCCTTATTTGGATTTAGAAATTAAGGCCAACAATCTCATTTTAGAATATCTTAAGGCGAAATCTCTTTATCTCAAGCTTGCGACGAAAAAAGGAAAGCTTTATCTTGAAAATTTAAATTTTTTAATGGGAGAAGAGGGAGAGGGTAAGCTTCTCAAAGGGGGCATTGAAATTTTTGATTATGAAAAAAAACAATGGCCACAAAATCCACTCTCCTTTTCTTTGGAAAAAATACCGACAGAAGATTTGCTTTTTGTTTTAAGAGAAGACTTATCTTTGATTCAAACAAAAATAACAGGAAATTTTATTGCCAGATTTTCTCCTGAATTACTCTTTATCGATTCTGTTGAAGTAGTAACTTTAGAAAACTTTAATCTTATTCCTACAGAAACAGTGAAAATTTTTGAAAATCTTTTTCTCAAGGTTTCTAATTTTAAATTAAAGGCAAATATTGAAAAAGAAGAAGTTTTTCTAGAGGCGAATCTAGAGGGGAAAAATACAGTTCTCCCTCTTCGAGTGATGGCAAAGGGTTCTTCTCTCTCTCTTACTTCCTCTAATTTTGTCTTAGATTTTTCTCAAGATTTGAAAAAATTTTTGAATTTTCCAGTTCAAGGAAAATTGGAAGGAGATCTTGAAATTTCAGGTGTAGGGGCCAATCTTGCCTTGTCTTTAAAAAAATTAAAAACTCAAGATTTTATTTTTGAAGGTTATGAAATTGGAAAGCTAGAGGGAGAGGCCAGTTACTCCTTTTTAAAAAACTATTTGAGTATAGAGGGAAATATTTTAGATAAATTAAAGGGAACTTCTTTGGCAAATGTTATTTTTAAAGGGGATTTTTCTAAGAAAGTGATTTTGGATATAGAGGCCAAGGTATTGGATGCTAGTATGTCTCAAATTGCTTTTTTAATGCGACCGTTATCAAAAGATTCTTTGTTTTTATTAGATTATATGAGTGCTCAGGTTAAGGGAGAAATTCAAGCAAAAATTTTTGTTGAAGAGATGAAAAAAACGGTTGTGAGTTCCTCTTTTGTTGGGAAAGGCACTTTTTTAGGTAGGGTCTATCCTAAATTTTCTTTGGCCTTATCATTAAAAGAAAATCTTTTTAAAATAGGCCCTATTTTTTATGGATCGGAAGAGAAAAATTTTAAAGGTGTTTTTAATGCCTTTTTTTCTCTCAATTTGCAAACAAATGAGGGGATACTGAAAAGTAGTTTTTCTCAAATTCCATTGGAAGAGTGTCTTTTTGTAAATCTTCCTTCTAAGTTGAAATCTGAAATAAATGGAACAATGACAGGTTATGGAAAAATTACAAAATTTCAAATAGAAGGAGAGGCCTTTTTAAATAACACATTTTATCAGGGACATTATTACCAAGATTCTTCTCTGTCTTTGAAATATCAAAATGAACAATTAGAGTTACAAGGTAAGTTACTAAAAAATACTTTTATTTTTGATTCTAGTTTTGATTTATCCTCAAAAGAAAAATCTAAGCTAGAAATTATTGCCAAAGTAGAAAACTTACAAGAAATCTTAAAAGGCCCACTGAAGAATTTATGGGGACAAAAGCAGGCCAATGGTAAAATTTTTTTAAAATCAGAAAATTTTTTTTATTGGAATAATCCTTTAGAAAGTCTTACCTCAATGACTCATATAGAACAATTTTCTCTTACTGCCCCTAAGTTTTCTTTTGTTATAAAAGAGTCTTTGGATTTCTATATTGAAGAGGGAGAGATTCATTCTTTTTCTGTAAACAATAAAAATAAAGATTTTTCTTTGATTGTTTCAGGGGAAGGTAATTTAAAAAAGACATATAAATTAAATATTTTTTTTAAAGGAAAAAATGAGTTTTTGGAATACATATTTCCTGAGTTGAAAGATTTTGAGGGAAATTTTATTCTCCAAGGCCAATTTGAAAATTTTTTAAAGCAACAAGAAGAAGAAAAAGAAAAAGAAAAAAAACAGACCTCTCTTATTTTAAAAGTAAATTCTCCTCATCTTGTTTTTCGAGATATTCCGGGAATTTTTTCTGATTTTGACTTGGAAGTATTGCTCGAAAATAATCACTTAGTAATTAAAAATGGAAAGGCACTCTTTAATAGAGGGCTTATAACTTTCACAGGTGGAGGGGCCTTTGATTTTTTTAACAAAAAGACTCTTTTGAAATTTCCTATTTCAGTTCATAATGTTTACGTTCCTCTTTTTAAAAAATCAGGGTTAAAGGCCAGTGGGAAACTAACTGTTTTTGGGGAGTCATTTCCGTTGACAGTTTTAGGGGATTTGGAAGTTGATGAGGCAAAGATTGAAGATGAATTTCATGAAATGGCCAAGCAAAGTTTTTCAGAATTTGGGCGACTTTATACAAAATTCATTCCTCGAACAGAGATAGAACGCAGTAAATTTTTGCTTTATAATATTTCTTTTGGTTTTAAAATTCCTCTTGTTCTTAAAAATTCTCTTGCAAATCTTTATTTTACGGGGAAAGGGCTTATAAAAGGGGATAATTTATCTCCTCTTATGGAAGGAGAATTTTCTCTAAACCCTTTAGAAAGTACCTTTAATTTTAGGGGGCATGAATTTCTTTTAGAATCAGGAAAAATTCAGATTCAGGATACTGTTGTAAAACGCCCTTTATTTATAGATATAAAATCAATTTCTAAGATCAATAGCTATCAAATCATGCTGAATTTGTTTGGGCCTAGTGATAAAATGGAAATACGTTTAACCTCTTTGCCGGCACTTTCTCAAGAAGATATTCTTTCCTTAATGGCCTTTGGGATGACAATTGAACAAACTAAAAAAATATCTTCAGCAGAAGCGGCAAATGTCTCTACCGTAGGGCTTGGAAGTGTTTTGGTTGATCAATTAAAATTAACAGATACGTTAAATAAATCATTAGGCCTAAAATTTTCAATTGAATCAGAGATAATAGATAAAAAAAATAATTTGGATTCATTCAAAGAGACTAAGGTCAGTCAAGAAAGAACTTCTACAAAACTAATTTTGGAAAAACAAGTGAGTAAAAAAATTTTTTTGACATTTACTGCTCCACTAACTTCTTCAACTGAAAATATCAATGAGTTTCAAGTAAGGTATAAATTAAATAATAAATTTTCTTTAAAGGGACTTCTTGAGGCAAAAGAAAATAAAACAGGAGCTTCACAGGAAAAGGCCAGTAATTACTCTCTAGGTTTTGATTTTCTTTATAACCATACATTTAAATAGACGAGATGAATAAAACACACTTTTCCTTTTTTCTTTTTTTCTTGTTGTTCGTTTTTGGAGAAGTAACTGTTTTTGCTAAAAATCGTCGAACGATAAATGTTTTGTGTCAAGAATCAAAAAATTGTCGTCAAGTCCAAAAAATTATTTTGGATTTTTTTGCTCAATATGAAGAAGAAAATGCTCTTCAAAATAAAGAACTTATTTTTGAAAAAATAAAAAATCAATACCCAGAATTTTTAAATTTTAAGGTCGATAAAAAAGAATCAGAAATTATTATAGAGTCAATTTTTAGTAAAAAATTTTCCAAAATTTCTATTAAATCTGAAGAAGAATTTGAGGGGATTTTATTGAGACTTCTTCCTGTTCAGGTAGGAGATTTTGTGACAGAGGAAAATATAAAGAAAGGAATAGAAGAAATAAAAAAATTTTTTGAAAAAAAAGGGGCCAATAATTCTGTAGTGGAAGTTTTTTTAAATAGAGAAAATGATTCTTCCTATTCTCTTACCTATACAGTCCTCATAAAAGATCTCAAAAAAATAGAAAAAATATTTTTTAAAAATGAAAAGCATCCCTTTTTTCTTCCGATTGAATTATTACAAGGAGAAGTTTTTGAAGAACGAGTTTTTGAAAAAATGATGGAGTCTATCAAAAAGAAGTTTTGGCAAGAAGGATACTTTGATTATCAATTATCTTATTTAGTGGAAAAAAAAGGCCATCTTGTTACAATTTTCATTGAATTTAAGGCCGGAAAAAGATTTATTTTTTCTTATGAAGGGTTTGGACAAAACTATAGAAGTGAATTTTTTAATTTTTTAGGCCAACTTGCTAAAAATAATTTTAATTTTTTTCGTTTAGATAAATTAAAAGAGGCCATTGAAGATTTTTTTTCTCAAAAAGGTCTTTTTCGAACTGTCGCTAATGTCCGTTTGCAAACAATAAAAAATAAAGAAAACGAAGAAAATTATTTTTTTATTAAAATTCAAAAAGGAGAAAAAATTCCAATTGAAAAGATTTATTTTGAGGGTGATGTAAGTTACGAGAAGGAATTACAAGAGCTTTTTTGGCCTTCTGGGAATGATCTTTCTCAGGCAGGCTTTTTAGATAAAGAAAATGTAGAAAAATTTGTACAAGAAATTAAGAAATTTTATTTAGCAAGAGGATACCTTAAGGCCATTGTGGATGATTTTGTTTTTATTGAGATTAAGGATCAAAAGGCCATTATCAAATATTTTATACAGGAAGGGGAATATTATAAAACACAAAATATAGATTTATTTTTTAATAAGGACCTTGTAACAGAAAAAGAAAAAGAGGAGATCCTTGCTCTTTTGCATAATCAAAAGGATAAAAACTTAAATTTACTAAAATTAGAAGAAGATATTGAAATTATTAAAAATTATTTTTTAGAAAAAGGGTATTTAGAGGTTGCCCTTACTAATCAAGAAGATCAAGATCTTGTCACTTTGTTGGAGAAAAAGGACAGAGAAGAGGGCCAAAAAGAAAATAAGGCCAATATTTTTTATAAGGTTCATCTAGGCCCTCAATACATTTTTAAATCCTATACAATAGAGGGTAATAAAAAAACAAGAACGGAGATTATTTCCAGAGAAATCACGTTTAAAGAAGGGGACATTCTTAATCTGAGTTCTATTAAAAAATTAGAAGCATTTCTTCAACGAACCAATTTATTTTCAACGGTTATTGTAAAATATCTTGAGGCAGAAGATCTTTTGGAAGAAGAAAAAAAACATAAAATTCAAAAACGTGTGAATGTTCTTGTTCAGGTGGTGGAAAAAGATTTTGGTCTTTTAGAAATTGCTCCTGGAGTGAGGGCCGATACAGGCCCTCAGGTTTTGGCAAAAATTTCTTATAATAATCTTTGGGGAAAAAATATTGGAACTTCTTTTAAGACTGTTTCTAATTACAGAATTACCTACGATCAATTTGACAAAAGAAGACAGCAGGAAAAAAAGGAATTGATTGAGTATGAGGCCGAGGCCTCTTTAACTGTTCCTTACGTTTTTCCTTCTTTTTTTGGCCCTAGAACATTTTTTAATGCCAGTCTTGGAAATCAACAAAAGAGATTTTTTAGTTTTGATGCCCAAATTATTAAAACATCTTTAAGATTATCTCGACAGCTGTGGGATAATTTTTTTCTGGAGTTTGGCCACCAATTAGAAATTATTAACCATTTTGATTCTAGCAATTCCAAGGATGAGGGGATGGTGAGAATTGGTTCTCTTCAAGGGGCCTTAGTTTATGATAAAAGGGATAGTGTTTCTTTTCCTCGCAGTGGATTTCTTTCACGGCTTTCTCTTGATTTTGCCAACCCCTATTTCTTTTCTATGAAAACTGGAGCGAAATCTTTTAATTTTTTAACGGCCTTATGGCAAAATAAGATCTATGCTCCTCTGGGTAATCTGAATGTGTTGGCCTTATCGGCCTCTCTTGGACATCAAATGAATTTTGATAAATCTTTATTAGGGGAAAATAATCAAAATGATTTACCTAAAACACGAGGGTATATTCCCAGTATTAAGGCCTTAGGCCCTGTAGGGGGAGATGCTATTAGGGGGTATAGTGAATCCGAGTCTAGTATTATTGAATTAAATGGGGCCATTCGGCGTTTATCTTCCGTTGTTCTTCAGGAAAATTTAACCCTTCTTAGTTTCAAAATAGAACCGAGGTTTTTTATTAATGAGACTCTTTATCTCGGTGTTTTTATGGATATAGGAAAACTTTCTTACAATCAATCTGTCACTCCACTCAATAAGGGCCTTTGGAGTCATTCTGTAGGCCTTGCCTTAAAGTACATTACTCCTGTAGGGCCAATTGATATTGATTATGGGGTGAAACTTTCGCAACGAGAAGTTGAGGGAACTAAAGATGAGTTTGGGCGATTGTATTTTTCTGTAGGACTTTTTTAAGAGTTTCTTTTGTTTTCTTGACGACAACTCTAAAATTTGCCATACTGTTGCCTTTAAATTGTTTTACTTTTAAGTTAGGTGTTTTGTTATGATAACGCAAAAGTCTTTTATTTTAAAACCTCTTGATCATACGTCTAAATGGCATTTGATTGATGCTAAAGACCAAATCGTTGGCCGTCTTGCTTCCAAGATTGCGAATATTCTTAGAGGAAAACACTCTCCTTCTTATACTCCAAACGCTGATTCTGGGGATTTTGTGGTTGTCATAAATGCCAGCAAGGTTAAGTTTACTGGAAAGAAATGGAAAGATAAGAAATATTATCGCCATTCTGGTTATACTGGTGGGCTAAAATGTAGGACAGCACAAGAGCAGTTGGAAAGTAACCCTGAGCTTATTTTAAAAATTGCAGTTGATGGAATGATGCCTGAAGGGTCTCTTGCTCGCAAGCAAATGACTAAATTAAGAATTTTTTCAGGATCAAATCATACTCACGAATCACAAAAACCCGTAAAATTGGAAGTTTAAGACATTATGAGTACTAAGTTAAAAACCTATGATGCGGCCACTGTTGGCAGAAGAAAATCCTCTGTTGCTAGAATTTATTTAAAGTCAGGAACAGGGAAAATTGTTATTAACAAAAGAAATCTTGGGGAATATTTTACTCAAGGAACATGTCGTTATATTGTCACTCAGCCTTTAAATTTGTTGAAGGTAAGTGATCAATTTGATGTTGTGGTGAATGTTGATGGAGGAGGAACAACAGGGCAAGCTGGGGCCATTCGTCTTGGTATTGCTCGTGCTTTATTAAAGCTTCGTCCAGGGACAAGAGAAGAATTAAAAAAAGCAGGCTTTTTAACAAGAGATGCTCGTAAAGTAGAAAGAAAAAAACCAGGGATGTCTGGTGCTCGTAAACGTTATCAATTCTCTAAACGATAATCTTTTTTCAAGAAAATTTATTGTGAGTGCCTCTTTTTTGAGGCACTTTTTTTGATTTTTTTTTCCTTTTTTTTCTCAAAAAATTTCTAACTAACTGATTTTTCATTGAGGTGTATTTTTTTTCAATTTTCCTTTTAGTCTAGGGGGAAATGAAAACACCTACTTTAAAATTTCTTTTTCGCTTTTTTAGTATAATTATTTTAGGGGCCACCCCTTTTCTTTCTAATGGGGCCCTTGTTCGTCCAATTTCTCCCTCCTTACAATTAGATTCTTTTAGCGATTTAGTTTTGGTTGGAACTTTTTTAAAACGAGGGCCTTCTCAAGAAGAAACTCCTTCTGAAAAAATATTTTTAAGGCCTTCTTTTTATGCTTCAAAAAATTCTGAAAAGAATTTAAAGATGACAGAAAATTTTTCTCTTAGAATTCCAGCAACATTAGATAACCCCGTTAAAGGTAAAAATAATATCAATCGTGCGGCAATTGGAGTTTTTCCAGTCATGGAGGAAGGGAATACATATCTTATTTTTTTACGCAAATACAAAGATACTTATATTCCTTCCTTTTTAGGAAGCAGTGTTTTTGTATGGAATAAAAAAAATCAACGCTATGAGTCCTTGTTGTGGCCAGAAGCCCCTTCGATGTCTTTGAGTGAAATAGAATTAACGACAATACTTACTCAAAAAAACTTTATTAAAAAAACTATTACAGCTCATAGTAAATCTGAAGGGAAAGCTGAGGCCTCTTCTCAGAAAAGATCTCTTGCAACTCAAGAAGATTCTGACGTGACATTAGGAGAATTTCCAATGTCTGAATTAACAGAAGAATATTACTTAGAATCCAGTGCACAAAAAATTAATTGGTTACAAATACTCCTTCTTTGTCTTGGCGTTGTTTTGATGATTATAACTGTTCGTTTTATTTCTCTTTATTTAACCAAAGAACCAAAAGAATAGAAAAATGAAAAGTATAAGAATCATTTTCTTCTTTTTCTCTGTTTTTGTAGGGGATTTTTTCTCTCCTTCTTTTGCTGGGATTCACAATAAAACTTCAGGTGGTTCTAGTTTTTTTTGGAATTCAAAAACAATTTCATTTGTTGTTCATGAACGGACTCTTCCAAGCAATATTTCACTTGATTCTTTTATGACTATTTTTCAAGAATCAATAAACTCGCTTGCAGGGGAACTTGATTTAACTATTCAAGTGACAGTCAATTATTCCAATAATGCGATGGCCACTAATCAAAATGATATTTATTTTTCTAATAACCCACTTTATTTTACTTCTGATGGTGGAGGCTCGCTTGCCGTGACAGAAGCAAGTTATAGTGACTCAAATGGAGAAATTTTAGAGGCAGATATCTTACTTCATAATGGTGTTAATTTTTCTCTTGAAAAAACCTCTATTATCTACCTAGGAAATATTTTAACTCATGAATTAGGCCATGCTCTTGGCCTTGCACATTCTCTTACACAAAATTCTTCTATGATTTATAGTGTCACAAGAGGCCAATATATCGCTCATTCTGATGATATTTTGGGTCTTCAAGAAGTCTATTCTTCTAAAGATCAAACAACAACTAAAGGAACAATTACGGGAAAAGTTGTAGGAGGTAGTTCTACTGAATTGATTGGAGTTTTTGGCGCGTATATTCAGTTAATTTCTGCTAAAACTGGAAAAATTATTCAAGGAACACTCTCTGATTATGAGGGAAGTTTTTCTTTTACTTCCTTGCCTCTAAGTGATTCTTATCTGGTTTATGTTTCGCCTGTTTTTGCTTACACAGGCGGGGGAATTCCTTCTTACTATTCTTCTCGTCGACAAGATATTTGTCCTAGTCGAAGTAATTATACCAATAGTTTTTTTGATAAATGTGGAGGAGAAAATGCAGGGCGTCCTGTTGCCATTTCTCTTGAAACGGCCACTCCTTCTGTTGATATTGGTAATGTAGCAGTTCGATGTGAATATTCTGTTGCCCAAACACGAATAGAGCAATTAAGTATTCCTTTTGTCTTAAGTGATAAATTTACCAGTACAAGTGATCTTTCTAATTGGGAATATTACCCCGCTCTTTATGCTCAAGCAGAAAAACACACTTATACGTTGGATCTTTCTGGGCAAACAATTCAAGGAATAGAAAATGGCAATATACACGCTGCCATCCGTGTAATTGGTCAGGAAATTTATTCACCTTTAAAAATGGATTTAAAAATAACTCGTCTTTTTGATAATGTGAGTACTCAAGTTCCTTACTTAATTGAAGGAGAAGTTGTTAATTATGTTATTTCTTCAAAGCATAGACCGGACATTGATGCCAGCATTCGTTTACTTCTATCTAGTAACCCTGAAAACAATAAATTTTTAATAGAATTGATACCTTATAATTTTTGGTCTTTTTTAACAGAAATAAGATCTGGAAACTCGGCCTATAACTGGTCGCCTGATGATATTATGCCAGCTCAATTTGCCCTTTCTCCAATAGCCGGAGATGACCCAATTTATGCTCTTTCTCTCTCTCTTGAACAAGAGTCAGAGGGAAATTTTACTCCTATAGATTGGAAAAAATCCTCTTCTCTTTCTGATAATTCTCAGTGTCTACAGGCCACAATGGCCTCCTCTATTTCAAGGCCTCAACAATCCTCTGCTTCGACTGTTAGCGTGACAGAAGAAAAAAAACAAGGAATTTTTGGCTGCGGTTCCCTTCTTCTTTTAAATAAGGATGATGATAATAACCCACCACCTAATGGATTTTTGATCCTATCTTATTTTCTACTGGGAATTTTCCTTTCTTTTTTTATAAAGAAGGCCTCTTTCTATTTTTCTTAGTGAAATATTTCAATCCTAGATTATACTAAGAAGAAGAGATGAAAAAAATTTATTTATGTTTTATTTTTCTTTTTTGTATTTCTTCTTTATTGGCCAAATCTACCCTTCTTCTCACACAGTCTCCTCAGGAGCTAAGTAAAATTTCTAATTTTTTGCAATTTAGATCTCCTGCTCTTAAAAATAAAGAAGAGGCCTTAATTTCTACCTTGCTAGAAATTAAAAATGGAAAACATATTCAAAAAGATCAAATCACGCAGCGTCTAGTTTTTGTTTTTGATCGTCCAATGGCCCTAATAGACGGGGTTTTTTCAGATCATACTCGTCAGGTATATCTTGACATTGAAAAGGCCACAACAACTCTTACTTCCTACTATCAAACAACAAAAGGTGAGTTTGTAGAAAAAATTGATATAAAGGAAGATGAAGAACAAAAAATTTTAAGAGTTGAAATTTTGCTTAAAAAAACAGTTCCAATTTTTGTATTTTATTTAGAAAATCCTTTTCGTCTTGTTGTTGATCTTGGGGCCCCTTTAAAATAAAAACAATAAAGGCAATATTCCCTTGACAACAATTATATTAGTATCAACTTAGTTTTTTATTTGGAGATCGCGTCTATGTCTCAAGAATCAAAACCTTTAGTAACAGCTCTACCTATAAAAGCCGATGAAAAGAAGATCCTTTCCTCTTTTCCCAAGGAAGTGGTGATCATTCCTATTGTCAACAGCCCTATTTTTCCAGGAATGATAGCACCAGTCATTTTGGCCGATGAAAAATATAGCAATTCAATGGATTCGTTAGTGAAGGCCGATGGGCTTGTTGCTTTAAATCTTGTAAAGGCAGAGTTTCATAATGATGGAAATGTGGATGTGGGGGAGGATTTAGATCTTTCAGGAAATATAGAAATAGAAGAAGAAGGAAAAAAAGAAATTTCTAGTAAAGATATTTATAGAGTAGGAATTCTTTGCAAAATAGTGAAAAAAATTCGTCTTCCCGATGGTTCCGTTAATATTTTAGTTCATGGTGTAAAAAGATACAGGGCCGAAAAGCTTTTTCAGGATAACAACGGGGTTATTAAGGCCACGCCAGAAGTATTTGATGATATCGTAGAAATGGATGATGAACTTGATGCCTATACCCGTTCTATTATCAATCAAGTTAAAAAATTGGCCGATTTAAATCCTTTTATTAACGAGGAAATGAAATTGGCAATGATTAACTCCCCTTCTCCGGGAGGCCTTGCTGATTTAGTGGCCTTTTCTCTTTCGTTAGAAGTGACAGAAGCTCAAGATTTTATTGAAACTCTTGCCGTTAAAAAGCGATTTGCCAAGCTTCTTGTTTATCTAAAAAGAGAAAAAGATGTTGCTGAAATTCAAAAGAAAATTTCAGACGAGGTTAATGATAAAGTTAATAAATACCAAAAAGAATATTTTCTTAAAGAGCAACTTAAAGTTATTCGTCATGAGTTGGGGATGGACGAGGATGATAAGTCAAAAGATCTTAATAAGTTAAGGGAAAAATTAGAAGGGCTTGATCTTCCGGAAGTAGTGACCAAAACAGTAAAAGAAGAAATACATCGGCTTGAAACTGTTTCTGAAAGTTCTCCAGAATACAATGTTATTCGAACTTACCTTTCTTGGATTGCCGATCTGCCTTGGAATATAAAAACAGAAGATTCTTTGGATATCGAAAAGGCAAAAAAAATATTAGAAAAAGATCATTATGGCCTTGAAAAAGTGAAAGAAAGAATTTTAGAATTTCTTGCTGTAAGGGCCTTAACCCCTAATTATTCAGGTTCTATTATTTGTCTTGTAGGCCCTCCAGGAGTTGGAAAAACTTCTCTTGGGAAAAG
>Ga0138256_10003710_pt1 | contig 16209 bp, 15 predicted proteins | sample KNB2016incub_MG_FD_105486 | JGI IMG/M metagenome (GOLD analysis project Ga0138256, IMG submission 105486) | Active sludge microbial communities from wastewater in Klosterneuburg, Austria - KNB2014incub_MG | ecosystem: Engineered > WWTP > Activated sludge > Unclassified | place: Austria... | reverse complement strand
TCCAGCGCGTCATCGAGCGTCTTCAGGCCGGGTGCGTGCGCGGCCCAGTGGTCGTTGCCGAAGTAGGCATGGGTCGCGCCGCTGGCCAGCAGCAAGGCGTCGAAGTCGAGCGAGCTGCCATCGTCGAGTTCGATGCGCTTCGCATCGGCGTCGATGCCGGTGACGTTCGCCATTCGCACTTCGACATTGCGCTGCGCCCGCAGGATGTGACGCAGCGGCGCGGCGATATCGGGCGCGGACAGGCCGGCGGTGGCGACCTGGTACAGCAGCGGCTGGAACAGGTGGTGGTTGCCGCGATCGACCAGGGTGATCCGCAGCGGCGTGGACGCCAGCGCGCGCGTGGCCCACAGGCCGGCGAAGCCGCCACCGACGATGACCACATGCGGCGGGCGTTCGCGCATCGCCTGCGGCCTCAGCCCAGCTTCGCCGCCAGCAGCGATTCCAGCTTGCGCTGGTCCACCGCGAACTTGCGGATGCCGTCGGCCAGCTTGTCGGTGGCCATCGCGTCTTCGTTGTGTTGCCAGCGGAATGCAGGCGCATCGAGCGCTGCAGGCGGTGCGCGGCGTGCGCCGGCATCGACCAGTGCGCGTACGACGCCAGCCTCGGATTGTTCCAGCGCGGCCAGCAGTTCCGGCGAGATGGTCAGCCGGTCGCAACCCGCCAGCGCCAGCACTTCGCCGGTGTTGCGGAAGCTGGCACCCATCACCACGGTGCCGTAGCCGTGCTGCTTGTAGTGATTCCAGATCCGCGTCACCGACTGCACGCCGGGGTCGTCTTGCGCTGTCGCCGGCGCGGCCATGCCGTTGGCCAGGTGCCAGTCGAGGATGCGGCCGACGAACGGCGAGATCAGGAACACCCCGGCCTCGGCGCAGGCGACGGCCTGCGCGAACGAGAACAGCAGGGTGAGGTTGCACTGGATGCCGTCGCGCTCCAGCCGCTGCGCGGCGCGGATGCCTTCCCAGGTGGCGGCGATCTTGATCAGCAATCGATCGGAGTTGATGCCGGCATCGGCGTACAGCTGCACCAGCTTGTGCGCCTTGGCGACGGTGGCCTCGGTGTCGAAACTCAGGCGCGCATCGACTTCGGTGGAGACGCGGCCGGGGATCAGCTTGAGGATTTCGCCGCCGATGGCCACCGCCAGCCGGTCGCCGGCATCGCCCACCCGGTCGTCGCCGCGGGCCGCCGCGAGCGCGGCATCGATATGCGATGCATACGCCGGCAGTGCGGCCGCCTTCAGCAGCAGCGACGGATTGGTGGTGGCGTCGATCGGCTTGAAGCGCGCGATGGCCTCGATGTCGCCGGTGTCGGCGACCACGACGGAATGCTGGCGGAGCTGTTCGAGTTGGCTGGTCACGTGGGCAGATGCGGGGGAGCGTGGCGCGATTGTCGCCGATGCGGGCGGTCAGTACAGATCCATCGGATCCACGTCCAGCGACCAGCGCAGCTTGCGTGCCTCGGGCGCGGCGTACAGCGTCGGCAGCATCGCATCGAGCGCGAGGTGCAGGTCGCGGCGTTGCGCGGCGGAGAGGATGAGTTGCGCGCGCTGATAGCCGGCGCGGCGCGGCATCGGTGCGGGCAGCGGGCCTGCGGCCTCGATCGCGAAATCCTTCGCTGCCGCCTTCGCCACGTGCAGGAACTGCATCGGCGGATCGGCGTGCTTCGCTTCCGCGCGCAGCAGGGCCAGATGCGCGAACGGCGGAAAGCCTGCGGCCTCGCGTTGCGCCAGTTCCGTCCCGGCGAAGGCGTGGTAGCCGCCCTGGACCAGGGTCAACAGCAGTGGATGTTCGGGATGGTGGGTCTGCAGCAGCACGCTGCCGGGCTTGTCGGCGCGCCCCGCGCGGCCGGCCACTTGCACCAGCAACTGCGCGAGCTTCTCGCTGCTGCGGAAATCCGCGGAGAACAGGCCTTCGTCGATGCCGACCACCACGACCAGCGTGAGATTCGGCAGGTCGTGGCCCTTGGCCAGCATCTGGGTGCCGACCATGATCCCGGGCTGCGCGCCGAGCGCCTCGAAATGTTTCTGCAAGGCATCGCGATGGCCGCTGCTGCCGCGGTCGATGCGCAGCACCGGGACGTCGATGAAGCGCGCCTGCAGTTCGGTCTCGATGCGCTCGGTGCCGTTGCCCTGCGCTTGCAGGCCGAGGCTGGCGCAATCCGGGCAGGCCGGCGGCGACGGCCGGCGATGCCCGCAGTGATGGCACTGCAGGCGCTTGCCGTGCGCGTGCACGGTCATCGAGGTCGGCTTGTCCGGCGCACTGCAGCGCGGGCAGTGCGCGCTCCAGCCGCAGTCGTGGCAGAGCAGCACCGGTGCGTAGCCGCGGCGATTGCGGAACACCAGCACCTGGCCGCCGGCATCCAGTGCGCCACGGATCGCGGCCAGTGCGTCCTCGCCCAGGCCGGCCTGCAACGGCCGCTTGCGGACGTCGACGATGCGCACCGTCGGCGGTTTGGCCGCACCGGCGCGATGGCGCAGTGGCAATGACGTGTAGCGCCCGGCGTGCGCGTTGTGCAGCGACTCCAGCGACGGGGTGGCGCTGCCGAGCACGATCGGTACCGCCAGCGCGCGTGCGCGGACGATGGCGAAATCGCGGGCGTGGTAGCGGATGCCGTCGAACTGCTTGTAGCTGCCGTCGTGTTCCTCGTCGACGATCACGATGCCGGCCTCCGGCAGCGGCACGAACACCGCCGAACGGGTGCCGACGATGACGCGCGCCTGGCCGCGCGCCGCCTGCAGCCAGACCGTCGCGCGTTCGGTGTCGTTCAGGCCGGAATGCAGCGCATGCACCGGGACGCCGAGGCGCGCGCGGAAGCGCGCCAGCGTCTGCGGGGTCAGGCCGATTTCCGGCACCAGCACCAGCGCCTGCTTGCCGCGGGCGAGGCAGGCGGCGATCGCGTCCAGATAGACCTCGGTCTTGCCGCTGCCGGTGACGCCATCGAGCAGGAACGGCGCGAAACCGCTGGCGGCGCGGATGGCATCGGCGGCGCGTTGTTGTTCGTCGTTGAGCGCAAGGAGAGCGGGAGGCATTCGGTCCGGCGCGAGTCTTTCCGTCTCGAGTGCCTTGCGCGCCACCAGCCCGCGCTCGCGCAAGGCCCGCATCGGTGCACGCCAGCCCGGCGCTTCGGCATCCAGCCAGTCCTCGTCGCGCAACTGGTCCAGCCGCAGCGCCAGTGCCTGAGGCTTGCCGGGGCGCATCGCCGGCAGCGCGGTCTGCCCGGCTTCGGTCAGGACCCAGCCGTAGGCGGTGGTCTCGGGCAGGGCTTCGCCACGGCGCAGCGCGGCCGGCAGTGCGGTCGCCAGCACTTCGCCGAGAGGGGCGTGCAGGTAACCGGCCAGCCACTGCAGCGAGGTGAGCAGCTCACCCCGCAGCAGGGGGGCGGGATCAGGCGCGGCGAGTGCCGACCGGGTGTCGATGCCGGATTCCGCCAGCCCATGCCCGACCACGATTCCGCACAGCTCGCGTGCACCGAACGGCACCACCATGCGCTGGCCAGGGACGACCGACGCGGCGTCGACGCCGGGCGGCGGGAAGTAGTCGAACAACCGCGGCAGCGGCACCGGCAGGGCCACGCGCAGCACGGGAAGGGACGCCTGCATCGCGCCAGTCTAGCGGCCACCGCGAGGCGCACCACGCCAGAAGCGGGTTTGCGGGGCACAACTGAGCCGGCGCTGATGAAAATCCCGTAACTCACTGTCAGCGCAGGGAAAACACCTTTATCCACATCGATTGTGGATAAGTCTGTGCACCACCTCTCGGCACTGCTGCGCGAGGGCCGTGCAACAAGCCCTGCAATGGCTTTGGTCAAAAAAACACCAATCAGACGAAACTCAATGAAAACAATGCGTTAGCCGTGAAACGGAAATGTCATGCCGGCCGGTATGCCGTGGAACAACCGCGTGATGACGGTTCGATGACGCCTGTGCACAACCGATTTACCCACAGCCCGCGTCACAGCTTGCGGAGCCTGCGTCCGGGAGGCTGTCAAGCATCGGTTTCACCTGTCGTGGTCGACACGCCCGGCTAAGATGGCGCGTGCCTTCCCGTCTGCAATGAACTCCATCCCGTCCGCTCCCTCGCCGGCTGCGGTTGCCGCCTTCCTGCGCGGGCTGGACAAGCGCGCGCGGCTGTTCGCCGGTGTCCAGGCGGGCGATGCCACGCGTGGCGATCGCGCACTGGCGGCGGTGGCGCGGGTGTTCGCCGATGAGGCCGGAGAATGGCCGCTGGCGCAATGGCCGCAGCAGTACTGGCGGCTGTTGCTGGCCGCGCCGTCGTTGCGGCATGTCGACGCGCCTGCGGCGGATGCGCTGCTGCCCGGCATCGCCCGCCTCGCCCCGGAGCCACGCGCGGCCGTGTTGCTGCATCTGGTGGCTGGCCTGGAGGACGCCGTCGCCGCGCTGGCGCTGGGCCGTTCGGTTGCCGATTACCAGGGCCTGATCCGCGACAGCCTGCCGCGCGATCCGCTCGGCCAACCGGATGTGGATGTCTGGCGGGCCTGGCGTGCGGCGGTGCAGCGCGAACTGGAGCGCGCGGCCGAGCCGCCGCATTTGGTCAGGCAAGCAATCGAGCCGGCACCGCAGACGACGACGGTGCCCGATCACGCTGCGTCGCACACTGCGCGTTGGCTGTGGCTGGGTGTCGGTGCATGCGTGCTGGCCTTCGCTGCCGCGTTCTTCATTCATCCTGCGGGCCGCGAGGTCATTTCGCACTGGTTCGCCACCATCAAGCGCGAGCCGCTGCCGCCGGCCGCAGCAGCGAAAGCGCGCTTCGATCCTGCCGACCTCGGCCTGCATCCGGATCGCGAGCAGTTGTCGGCACCGCAGGAAGCGCGGCTTGCCGCAGCGCTTGCGCAACTGGCGTGGCTGGCGAGCATGTCCGCTCCCGATGCGCCCGACCCGCTGCCATTGCCGGTCGTGGACATCGCAGCGCCATCGTCCCCGATCACGGCGATCACGGCGGACGATGAAGCCGCCGCGTTGGCGCGCCGCGCGCAGCGCTGGGATGCACAGTCACCGCGCCAGCGCGGCCTGCAGCGCGGGTACTGGGCGGCATGGCGCGCGCTGACACCGGGCGAGCGCATCCTCCTGCGCGAGATCGGCCGGCGTCATGCACGACTGCCTGGCGAACAACAGCAGGTGCTGCATGCGCGCTTCGAGGCGCAATCCTCCGATGCGCGCGCCGGCTGGTGGCTGGGCCCGCGCCTGGGGCGCGACTGGCCGCGGGTGGCTGCGCTGTTCGCCTTCGTCGACGAGGACGAGCGCGGACCGCTGCTGCGCCTGTTGCGCGACGCGACGCCGCAGGACATCGACATGCTGGCGCGGCTGGCGCAGGGCACGCCGCCTGAAGCGCGTGCGGCGCTGCGTCGCGAACTGCTGGCGCAGCCGGGGGCGCAGCGCGGTGCGTGGTTGCAGGCGCGGTTGCAGCGTTAGGCTTGAGCGCGCAACACCCGCCGGCTGGCACTGAACCTGTCACCGAATCGCGTGATGCCATCCGCACGCAAGCGCGGCGCGTGCTGTTGGAGATAGGCATGCAACGCGGTTTCGTCCTGCAGGCGGTAGTGCATGCAGATGCCGATGCGGCCATCGAGCGCCGGCTCGACGATGTCGAACACCCGCGCGTCGATGAAGCCCGGCAAGGCAAGAATCTCGGCGACATGCCCGCGCAGCCAGTCGCGGTATTCGGCCTCGATGCCGGCATCGAGGTCGATGTTCACTTCATAGATGACATCGCAGCTCACATCGCCACCAGCCCGATCGCCATGCTCGCCAGGATCGCGAAGCTCAGCAGGATCGTGTAGCAGGTGCCGAGCACGCAGTACTTCAGCAGGGTCATCGGCCAGCCCTGCGCGTACACGCGCTTCTGCATGACCAGCAGGTACACCGGCATCCATGCGATCAGCAGACCTTCGCTCCAGCCGAACACATACGGCAGCACGTTGCCGTCTGGCGCGAGCCACTGGCCAAGCGCATGCACCAGCAAGACCAGCAGCAGTGCCAGGCACAGGAAGGCATGGCTGTGCAGTGCCACCACCAGGTGTTCCATGTACAGCCGGCGCTTGAACGCGTAGGCCAGTTTCAGCATCAGCGCGAAGATCGGCACCAGCACGAACAAGGTGGTGGGGATCGCGCTGAGCACGGCGTCCTTGAACGTGGAGCGGTCCTGCTTCAAGCGTTCGATGTTGCCGTCGGCGCGCGCCATCTGCGCATTGAGCCAGCGATCGACGAACTGCGGCAGCAGGGTGAAGTCCACCGGATTCGTGCTGGCGTCCCAGGGCTTGCCGTTGTAGTCGAAATCGAGGTTGTCCTGCATCGGCGGTGGCGGTGGCAGACCCTTGGCCTGCGCCGCCTGCAACTGCTTGATGCGTTCGGCGGCGGTGTCGCGCACTTCCTGTTCGCCAGCCTCGATGCCGGGAATGCCGGCCGCTGCCGGTGTGCCGACCATGCCCTGCTTCGCCTCGGCCATGCTGGCCAGGCGGGCATCGCGCTCCTTCTCGACCGCGGCCACGGTGGTGGCACCGCCGATCAGGTCGCTGCTGCGCTCACCGGTGCCGACGCGCACGGCATCGGGGCCGATGTCGGTGGCGAACTGCGCCACGAAGAAGGTGATGATGGCCAGGAAGAAGAACAGCCGTACCGGCGTGACGTAGCGGACCTGGCGGCCGGCGAAGTACTCGGTGGTGAGGAATCCCGGTTTGGCGAACAACGGCGGAATGGTGCGCAGGATGCGGGTGTCGACGTTGAACACGCTGTCCAGCAGGTCGCCGAACAGGTTGCCGAGCGGCCGCACCAGTCCCCGCACCGGCTGCCCGCAGGCGTAGCAGTGTTCGCCCAGCAGCGGCGTGCCGCAGTTGCGGCACGCGGGTGGCGTTGCGGCGTCGGCTGGCGCGGTCGTTCCGGCGTTGGTGGTGGTCGAGTCTTGTGTCATCGGCATTCACTCCTGCATCGGTAAGATGGCAGGCCGCATGCCTTCGCGCCAGCGCAGCACGCCCACGGATCCGTCATGTCCCCGATTGCCGATACCCCCCGCTTCGCCGACGAAGTGCGTACCAGTGCGCGCCTGGCTGCCCCGCTGGCGGCCGGGCACCTGTCGCACGGGCTGGTCGGTTTCGTCGATACCGTGATCGCGGGCCATCATGGCACCACCACCTTGGCGGCGGTGGCGGTCGGGACCGCGCTGTTCTGGCTGCCGATGATGCTGCCGATGGGCACGTTGATGGCGCTGCCGCCTTCGGTCTCGCAGCTGGATGGCGCGCGCCGCCGCGATGAGATTGCACCGCTGTGGCGGCAATCGCTGTGGCTGGCGATGGGCCTTGGCGCGCTGTTGTTCGCGCTGATCACGTTGCTGCCGCAATTGCTGGGGCCGATGGGCATCTCGGCGGACATCGTGCCCGGTGCCACCGACTTCCTGCTCGCGATCCGCTGGGGCATTCCCGCGTTCACCCTGTACCTGTGCATGCGCTACCTCAGCGATGGCCTGCACTGGTCGCTGCCGACGATGCTGATCGGCTTCGGCGGGTTGCTGCTGCTGGCACCGGCCGGTTTCGTGCTGACCAACGGCCTGTTCGGCCTGCCGATGATGGGTGCGGCCGGGCTGGGTTGGGCCTCGGCGGCGATGTTCTGGGCGCAATTGCTCGCCTTTGCGCTGTATCTGCGGTGGTCGCCGCGCTATGCCGACCTGCACCTGTACGCACGCTTCGAGCGCCCGCATTGGCCGACGATTCGCAGCCTGTTCGGGCGCGGCCTGCCGATCGGCGTCACCATCACCATGGAAGGTGGCCTGTTCATCGTCACCACCTTGCTGATCGGGCGGCTGGGCGAAGTCTCGGTGGCCGCGCACCAGGTCGCGATCAACGTGGCGACGCTGTGCTTCATGATCCCGTTCGGCGTTGCCGAAGCCACCACCGTGCGCGTCGGGCATGCGCTGGGCCGCGGCGACCGCGAGGGCATCCGTCGCGCCTACTTCGCCGGGCTGGCGCTGGTGCTGGGCACCCAGGCGTTGTCCGCGCTGGTCATGCTGTCCGCCAACCACGCCATCGTCGGCCTGTACACCAGCGATGTGGTGGTCGGCACGCTGGCCGCCTCGCTGCTGCTGTATGCCGCGCTGTTCCAGTTCCCGGACGGGATCCAGGTGCTGTCCGCAGGCGCATTGCGCGGCCTGAACGATACCCGGGTGCCGATGTGGCTGGCGGCGCTGGCCTACTGGGGCATCGGCATGCCGGTGGGCGCCGGCCTCGGCCTGGCCCTGGGCTGGGGGCCGAAGGGAATGTGGCTGGGCCTGACCGCCGGGCTGTCGGTGGCGGCCATCCTGCTGTGCCGGCGCTTCTTGCGCAGCAGCCGCGAAGTCCCCATCTTGGACGCGGCACCATCGGTCACCGTGACCGATGCCGCATGAAGGCTTCACGCCACCTCGTTAGCATGTCGACATCGCACAACGCCTGTTCTTCCCGGAGTCCGCAATGAACCAACCGCGCAGCCGCGGCCCCATCGCCGGTCTGTTCATAGGCCTGTGGGATGCGGTCAATTTCAGCCGTCGGCTGGTGTTCAACCTGCTGTTCCTGCTGGTGCTGTTCGTGCTGCTGGCGGCGATGCTGGGCGGTGGCAAGCTGGCACCGCTGGCCGAGCGTTCGACCCTGGTGATCGCGCCCGAGGGCCGGCTGGTCGAGCAGTACAGTTGCGACCCGGTCAGCCGCGCCTTCGCCCGCGCCACCAATGGCGACGACTGCCGCGAAATCCGCCTGCGCGACCTGCTGGGCGCGCTGGATGCGGCGCGCAGCGACAAGCGCATCGATCGCGTGGTGCTGCATCTGGACGAATTGCAGCCGAGCGGGTTTGCCTCGTTGCGCGACGTGGCCGCCGCCATCGCCAAGGTGAAGGCCGCCGGCAAGCAGGTGATCGCCTATGGCGACAACTACAGCCAGGGCCAGTACCTGCTCGCCGCGCAGGCGAACAAGATCTATCTCGACCCGATGTCGCAGGGCGGGGTGATGCTGGAGGGTCTGGCCTCGTATCGCCAGTATTTCCGCCAGGGCCTGCAGGACAAGCTCGGCGTCGACGTGCACCTGTTCAAGGTCGGCGAGTACAAGTCGGCGGCCGAGCCCTACATCCTCGATGCGGCCTCTGCGGAATCGAAGGAAGCCGACCTGTACTGGATGAACGACATCTGGCAGCGCATGCTGGCCGACATCGGCAAGGCGCGCGGGCTGGATGCGGCCGCATTGGCGGCGAACATCGACGCGATGGGCGCGCAGGTCGCGGCGGCCGATGGCGATCTGGCCAGGCTGGCGCTGCAGCAGAAGCTGGTCGATGGCCTGAAGACCCGCGAGGAGGTCGAGCAATTGCTGGTCGAAAGCGGCGAGGCCGACGAGACCGCCGAGGGCGGGTTCCGCCAGGTCGCGCTGGAGACCTATGTGCAGCATCTCGACGGCGCGCTGTCGCCGGCCGACATGCGCCCGCAGGTGGCGGTGGTGGTGGCCGAGGGCGAGATCGCCGGCGGCGAATTGCCGCCGGGCCAGGTGGGCGGCGAATCGACCTCGGCCCTGCTGCGCAGCGCGCGCGACGACGACAACGTCAAGGCGGTGGTGCTGCGGGTGAATTCGCCGGGCGGCGAGGTGTTCGCCTCCGAGCAGATCCGGCGCGAAGTGGCGGCACTGAAGCAGGCCGGCAAGCCGGTGGTGGTGTCGATGGGCGATGTCGCCGCCTCCGGCGGTTACTGGATCAGCATGAATGCCGACCGCATCTATGCCGATCCGTCGACCATCACCGGTTCGATCGGCATCTTCGGCCTGTTCCCGACCGCCAACCGCGCGCTCGACAAGCTCGGCGTGCATACCGATGGCGTCGGCACCACGAAATATGCCGGCGCATTCGACCTCACCCGCGCGCTGGATCCGGGCGTCGGCACGATCGTGCAGTCGGTGATCGACAAGGGCTATCGCGACTTCACCGGCAAGATCGCGCAGGCGCGCGGGCGCAGCGTGCAGCAGGTCGACGAGGTTGCGCGCGGCCGGGTGTGGAGCGGCGAACAGGCGAAGCAGCGCGGCTTGGTGGATGCGTTCGGTGGTGTCACCGTCGCAGTGGCCGACGCCGCCGCACGCGCCAAACTCGGCAAACCGGACGCCTGGCAGACACGCTACATCGAGCCCAGCGCCAAGCCGTTCGAGCAGTGGTTCGGCGGGCTGATCGAAAGTCGCGCGGGCCTGGGCCTGCTGCGCGCGAGCGGCATCGGCGAAGCCTTGCTGCTGCAGCATGTCGCCGAACAGGCCGGTGCGCCGCTGCGTTTCGTCGGCAACGCCTTGAAGCAGCGCGGAAGCGTGCGGGTGACCCCGCTGGCGCACTGCTTCTGCAGCGCAATGTAGACCCTTGCTCGTCATTCCCGCGTGCGCAGGAATGACGGAAACGCTACCGGGTCGCCGCGTCGATCGCCGCTTTTTCCTTTGCCGCCGCCTGTTCGGTAGCGGCGGCGGCATCGCGCGCGGCATCCTTGTAGACATTGGCTTGCGCCGTGATACCCGGCTGCGTCTGCGGTTCCGGCCGGTGCTCTTCCTCCGGTGGTTTCGGCGGTGAACAGGCGGCCAGGATGACGATGGCGAGTGCGGTGATGGCAGTGCGCAGCATGGCGTAGCCTCCAGTCCGATGCGGCGAAGGCCGGCATCGGCCTATCCTAAGCTCGTGCCCACCCATCGGAGCCGCGCATGCCATCGCCACGCTGGACCCTGGACGGCCAACGCGCGCTGGTGACCGGCGCCAGTGCCGGCATCGGCCTTGCGATCTGCCGTGAATTGCTCGGCCTCGGCGCGCAGGTGCTGATGGTGGCGCGCGACGGCGACCTGCTGGAGCAGGCGCGTGGCGAACTCGAAGAGGAATTCCCCGGCCCCGAGGATGCCGCGCTGGCATTCGCGGCCGACGTCAGCGACGAGGAGCAGCGCGCGGAGCTGCTCGATTGGGTTGCCGACCAGGGCGGGCTGCACCTGCTGGTCAACAACGCCGGCGGCAACCTCACCCGCCCGGCGCTGGACTATGGCGAAGACCAGTGGCGCGGGATCTTCGAGACCAACCTGTTCTCCGCCTTCGAGTTGTGCCGCGGTGCCTACCCGATGCTGGCGAAACACGCGGCCTCGGGCATCGTCAACATCGGCAGCGTGTCCGGCCTCACCCACGTGCGCAGCGGCGCGCCCTACGGCATGAGCAAGGCCGCGCTGCACCAGATGACCCGCAACCTCGCGGTCGAATGGGCCGAGGACGGCATCCGCGTGAACGCGGTGGCGCCGTGGTACATCCGCACCCGCCGCACCAGCGGCAAACTGGCCGATCCCGATTATCTCGACGAAGTCCTGATGCGCACGCCGATGGGTCGGATCGGCGAACCGGAGGAAGTGGCCGCCGCGGTCGCCTTCCTGTGCCTGCCGGCGGCCAGCTACATCACCGGCGAATGCATCGCGGTGGACGGCGGATTCCTGCGCTACGGGTTCTGAGTCGGCGCGACGGCAGCTGCAGAGCGCGGCTGGCGTGAGCGATAGTGCTTGCCATCGAGCAGCCAGCCGATCGGCGTGGGCCGCACCAGCCACTGGTAGCTGGCGAACGAAAGCGCGAACGTGGCGGTGGTCGCGATCGCGAACTTGACGCTCCAGTGCATCTGCAGGTCCAGCAGCCGGTACTGGATCGCGAACAGCAGCGGCAGGTGCACCAGATAGACCCAGTACGACGCGTCGGCGAGCCAGCGCATCGTCGCCCGCTTCCGGTCCAGCCAGCGCTTGCCCGCGAGCAGGCACCACAGGGTCATCCACAGCCCCGCAGCCGCTTCAAGCAGGGCATGCCGCGCATGCGGCAATGGCGAGGCGGCACGCGCCGCGGTGAACCCTTCGGTCATCGCGAACAACGTCGCATAGGTCGCCAGCGCGGCAATCGGCAGCGCCGGCGCAAGCGCGCGCATGCGGTCGAGCATCGCGGGCCGATGGAACAGCTGGTAGCCCAGCGCGAAATACAGGCCGAAGAACACCAGCGCCCACAGCGCGGGAATGAAGAACTCGGGTGCCGGCCACGGTACGCCGGTGCCGGCCAATGCGGGTGCGAGGAGCACAGGCATCGCCAGCACCAGCGCAGGCGCAGGCAGCGCCGCGATCCTTGCACCGATGCGCCCGAGTTCGAGCGTGCGGGCGACCCACACCAGCACCATGAACAGCATCAGGTAGAACAGGAACCACAGATGCGCCCAGCCGAGCGAGGGCGGCATCGCGCCGTGTTGGTCGAGGTAGCCGCGGATCCATGCCAGCGCAGGCGACGGATGCGCCGTATCGATGGCCGCCTGCTCGGTCAGCCAGCCCATGCTGGCCAGGGTGAGTGGCGTGAAGACCAGCAATGGCAGCAGCACCCGCCTGCAGCGATTGCGGAACAGGCCGGCCATGCCGCGGCGTGCCACCAGCAGCGCCGCGAAATAGCCCGCGACGACGAAGAACAGCGGCATCCGGAACAGGTGCAGGAACCAGGCGAGCGCATCGACGACGATCGCGTTGCCCGCATCGGCCAGTGGCCAGATCGGGTGCATCAGCGGGCTGCAGGCCAGCGCCGCATGGAACACCACGCCGGCCAGCATCGCCAGCGCGCGCAGGTTGTCCATGTAGTGGACGCGGTCGCCGCCTTGCATCGCAGTGGCCTCAGAGGAACGAGGTCTTGCGCGCGTGCACCCAGCCGGCGACGAGGATGGCAATCGCCATCACCGCGAGTTCGCCGCCGATCAGCCCCAGCACCTGCGGGCTCCAGACGATGACATCGCCTTTCAGGTGCTCGCGGATGCCGTCCATCCAGGTGATCCAGTAGATGAAGGGGCCGATCAGGGTCATCAGCGCCAGCATCGCGAACGTGTTCCAGCCTTCCGAATCCACCGCGATCGCCACGCACAGCGTGACGACGAAATTCCCCAGCACGAACAGCGCGATCAGCAGCATCCACGGCACGCTGCCGTCGGGACTCGGCGTGCCCAGGATCAGCGCCAGCATGCCGCCGGTCACGAGCAGGAACGGCACCAGGTAGATCGCCAGGTTGGCCAGCAGCTTGCCCCAGAACACATCCATCGGCGTCACCGGCAGGCTCATCACGAAGGGCTGGGTCTGCTCCTTGCGTTCGCTCATGATCGATGACGCGATCGCGAACATTCCCACCACGATCAGCAGCACCAGCAGCAACAGGCCGCCGGCGGCCGACAGCAGCGGCGACCCCATGCCGACCAGCCCGAGTGCGAGCAGCAGGCCGGCGACATACCCGGCAAGCTGTTTCTGGTACACCTGCCAGTCCTTGACGATGAGCTTGCCGACCATCGCGGCATCGGAGACGGACCAGTTCATGCGCTGCGGCTCCCGTGAACGGTGGTGACGAAGATGTCTTCCAGCGTCATCGGCTCGACCGCTTCCACGGCCAGGCCGAGTGCCTGCAATGCGGGCAGGGTGGTCGCGTCGAAGCCGCCGGTCTTCAGCTCGATCAGCGGCGCGCTGTCGCGGACCGAGGCCACGCCCGGCAGCGAACGCAGCGCGTCCACCCAGTCGCCGCGGCACAGGATCCGCCGCCAGCCATCGAGGAAGGATTCCTTGTCGCGCGAGGCGACGATGCCGCCCGCATGCAGGAAGGTGATCGAATCGGCGATCTGCTCGATGTCGGCGGTGTTGTGCGAGGAGAACAGCACCGAGCGTTGCTCGTCGCGCAGTACCTCGGCGAGGGCATCCAGTACTTCGCCGCGCGCCACCGGATCCAGCCCGGTGGTCGGTTCGTCCAGCAGCAACAGCCGCGGATGGCGGGCGAAGAGCAGCAGCAACAACGCCTTGACCCGCTGGCCGTGCGAGAAGCCGCCGGTCTTTTGCTGCTCCCTCAGGTCGAAGCGCCTCAGCAGGTCCTGCGCATACGCCTCGTCCCAGCCGGGAAAGGTGCCGCGGATGAAATCCATGTGCCAGCGCAGGGTCTGCCCGCGATACAGGCGCATGTCGTCCGAGGCGTAACCGATCTCGCGTTTCACCGCGACCTGCGCCTGCGGCAGGCGCTGGCCCAGCACCTCGACCTCGCCGCCGTCGGCGCGCACCAGGCCCATCAGCAGGCGCAGCAGGGTGGACTTGCCGGCACCGTTGACCCCGACCAGGCCCATCACCTGGCCGGTCGGCAGTTCGAGGTCGATATCGTGCAGGGCGAACGCGTCGTAGCGCTTGCGCACGCCTTTCAGTGCGATGGCGGGATTCATTCCGGTGTCCTTCGATGCTGCTCGTCGTGTGCTGGCGACGCGTCCAGTGCCTGTTCGACCCGCGAGACGATGTCCCGACGGCCGAGGCCCAGGGTGCGGGCCGCATCCAGCAGCCCCTGCAACTGCGTTTCGAATTCCTGCGCGGCCAGGCTCCGGGTCGCATCGAGCGCATCGGCCACGAACGAACCCTTGCCCTGCCGGGTGACGATCACGCCCGCGCGTTCCAGTTCCAGGTAGGCGCGCTTCACGGTGATCACGCTGACCCGGCAGTCGGCGGCCAGCTCGCGGATCGACGGCAGTGGCGTGCCCGCCCGCCACGCCCCGCCCATCACCTTGGCGACCACCTGCTCCACGATCTGGGCGTACATCGGCACGCTCGAATGCGGGGAGAGGAGCAATCGCTGTGTCACATCGATCCCGTGCTTAACTGTGCATAGTGAATATACACAGATAATTTCGGATGTCAAAAACAACCCCGGGTCAGACGGACTTGCGCATCCGGGTGGATGCAACGATCGTTCGGACTGGCTGCGCGGAGGCTGGGGCGGGACTAGGGCTTTTGCGCCGTGACCGGTGCCACCGGCGAACAGCTGCTCGCCTTCACCTTGGCATCGATGGCATCGAACGCCGCCTTGCGCTCGCGCTCGTTGCCGCGGCCGGCGTACTTGAGCTTGAACTCGGCATCGTCCAGCCGGCGGTACCAGGTACTGCACAGCTGATCATCGGGGATGGCGGTGCAGCTGTCTTCCTTCATCTCGCAGGCCTGTCCCATGCCCAACGCATTGCTGCCATCGATGCCGACCACCTGCAGCGGCGCGCAGCGCGGTTCCGGCGCGTCGGTTTCGCCGAAATAGGTATCGCCTTGCCAGGTGGTGCAGTGGTACAGCGGCGGCGGTGGCGGCAGGGCGGCGGCTTCCGGTGCCGGCTTGCGCTGCATGTTCGGGCCGCTGACCAGCACGAATTCGCCATACACCGGCGCTTCCACCGGCGCGGCGGTCGCCGGCTTCTTCTCCGGTACCGGTACCGTTTTCACTTCGCCGATGCGGCGGATCTCCTGCTTCATGCCGGGCGCGCAGGGCGTGCCGTTCTGCAGCGAGCTGTTGCCCTTGGCGTCGGTGCATTTGTAGAACACGGTCTCCTGCGCGGAGGCGGCGCTCGGCGCCAAAGCGAGCAGCAGCGCCAGGCCGATCGATGCGATGGCGACGGACTTGCGCATCAATGGCCTCCGCAGTCGTTGTCGAGGCGGGCGTTGATCGTGCGTTCCTCCACGCGCAGCACGTCGCGCTCGGACGGCATCGCGTTGAAGAAGCGGGTGCGGATCTCGCTGCGGCGGTCGCGCAGGCGCGCGCAGGCCTCGCGCGGCGGCAGCATCGCGCAATCGTCGCGGATCCAGCCGCCGCCGCCACTCGCGACCGGCCAGTTCACGGCATGCGGTGGCGGGTGCATCTGCGTGTCGGGGCGGCCGATATTGCTGCCCAGCGAGCTTCGCGGCCGCACCGTGGGATAACCCAGCGTCCACAACGGCACCCAGCGCGGATTGCCGGCGTCGTTGTCGCTGAGGTAGCGCTTGCCGTCATGCGTCGTGCATTCGTACATCGGCCGTGGCGGGGCGAGATACACCGTGCGGGTGTCCATCGCCGGGGGCGGTGCGGCGGCAGGTGTCGCGGGTACTGCCGGTGTCGGCGGCGCATCCTTCGGGCGCAGCATGTCGCGGGTCTGCTGTGTTTGCCCCTTCGGGCAGGGGGTGTCGCGCAGGGCCTGTTTGCCGGCCGCGTCGGTGCAGCGGTAGATGCGCACCTCGCCGCCGGCCTGTGCGCGAACGCTGCAGGCTGCAAACAGCAGCAGGAGGATGGCGAAGATCCGCGTCATGCGCGCATCTTGCGCGTGCGCGGCTGAATCGCAAATGGGAAGCGCGTCAGAGGCGCAGCGCCGCGCCACTGCGCGCGTCGCGGATGTCGGTGGGGCGCGCCAGGCCGCCAGTGTCGCCGGCGAGCAC
>Ga0138256_10003709_pt1 | contig 16209 bp, 7 predicted proteins | sample KNB2016incub_MG_FD_105486 | JGI IMG/M metagenome (GOLD analysis project Ga0138256, IMG submission 105486) | Active sludge microbial communities from wastewater in Klosterneuburg, Austria - KNB2014incub_MG | ecosystem: Engineered > WWTP > Activated sludge > Unclassified | place: Austria... | reverse complement strand
CTGCGCCAGATGTTGAGACACCGGGGTTTTCTACTTTCTATTCAAAGATAGAATCAACGACAAAACCAGAAGTATTAAAAGCACATACTAACTACTTAAAACAATTTCTGAATCACATAAATTTTTATACTGGCAAAACATACACCAAAGAAGAAAAAATAATTGCTTATGAAATATTTAATGAGCCAAATTTGCCAAAAGATGTTGAAGCAATTAAACATTATGTGAACACGACTGTAAAAGTTTTTCGTTATGAAGGGATAACAAAACCAATATTTTTTAACATAAGCGAAAACAATACTAAAGAACATTGGGAAGGTGTTGCTTCTTCAAATATTGATGGAGTTTCATTCCAATGGTATCCAACTGGTCTAGTTAAATACAGTAAACTTAATGGAAATTATTTACCACACGTTTTGAATTACCTTATTCCGGATCTTACAGACAAAATAAAAAGTAAAGCAAAAATTGTTTATGAATTTGATGCCGCGGATATTGGAAATTCAATTATGTATCCTGTAATGGCTCATAGTTTTAGAGAAGTAGGAATGCAATGGGCAACAATGTTTTGTTATGATCCAACTCCGCTTGCACAATTTAATTCTGAATACTCAACTCATTATTTAAATCTTTTATATACTCCACAGAAGGCATTGGGATTTTTGATAGCATCGTATGTATTCAAGCAAAATAAAATTGATAAAAAATCTTTCAACAATTCTATTTTGTTGTTTGATGATGTAATTACTGATTATGAAAACGATTTAAGCTTATTAAATGATGGCAAGAATTTTTATTATACCAACTCAAACAATATAACCCCCGAAGAGATTAATTCATTATCGCATATTGCTGGATTCGGAAATTCTAATCTTGTTAAGTACGCAGGAAAGGGAAGTTATTTCCTTGATAAAATTAAAGACGGTCTGTGGGAATTAGAAGTTTATCCTGATGCTGCTTGGATAAATGATCCATTTGGCAAAAATGGATTAACTGATCCGGTTGCAAACCTTATATGGAAAAAACATCCAATTAAAATAAATCTCCCTGATATTTTACAGGACTATTTTTTAGTAAGCGAAGATAAATCAACAATAATTAAAGCAAATAGTTTAACTATTGATGTTGAGCCAGGAAGATATTTCATTTCTAATGATAAGAATATTCAAGATACCGAATCAAAAAATTCCCAAATAGATTTTAGTTTAATTAAAAGATATGGGTCATTCATTTCTGATTTTTATTCAACTGAAATTAAAAATTTAACGCCCGAAAGTTATCAGGAAAATCAAGTTGCTAAAATAAATGCTGAAATTTATTCAAGTAAAAATGATTTTGACGTTTATATTTATTTTAAGAAAGCTGGATGGAGAGACTACCAAAAGGAGCTAATGACTGCAAAGGATGATTTTAATTTTGAATACATTTTAGCTGATCAGTTAAATAAAAATGGATTTCTGGAATATTTCATTTCAGTTGAAAAGGGAAAAGATATTATAACTTTTCCCGGCAAAATTAAATCATCACCAAACAATTGGGATTTTAACACGCAAGAAAGTTATAAATTAAAAATCCTACCTGTTTCTGATAAGATTACAATATATAATCCATTAACAGATAAGAATAATATTATATTTTCAAACATCTGGAGAGTTGTTGATTATAATATCGAATACACTTTTGATGAGAATGAAAAAGCTGAGCTTAGTGTTTTTCTAAATAAAGTTAAAGAAAATTTTCCTGAGTTAGCTTTTCAGATTCATGTTGGTGAATATTTAAATGAAATTCAGCTCGATGACAATTCAAAGTTGATGATTGAATTAAAAAACATTAATGAAAAAGTTAATAAAATTTTAGTACGATATTTATTTAATAATGGAACTGCATCTCAAAAAGAAATAAAACTGACTAATAATTATCAATCACTCGAGTTCGCAATTCCGGAACCTGAAAATATACAGTATGCATTGTTGCCAAGACCATATCCAACATTTTTGCCTTATTTGTTTACAACTTCACAATTAGAAAATCACAATGAAAAATTAAGATTAGAATCAATTCAAATAGCAATTCCATTACCAGAAACAGGAACCGAGTTGAATGATGGAATAAAAATCAAACAAATAATTATTAAACAAAAATAATGAATTCACATTTCCAGATAAATAGTATTAATGAAAACACAGATTTTCATCAACTCGTAATTAAAAACACAAAAACTAATGAGTACATAAGTATTTTACCTAAGCTTGGCGCCAGGCTGAATGCGGCTTACTTAAAAGCGAAAGGTAACCTAGTACCTGTAGTAGTAGAATTATTAAATTCTGATTTTAAAACAAATAACCAGTTATTTAATAACGCACTATTGTTTCCTTTTGCAGGCAGGTTAAGAAAAGGATTATATAATTATCGTAACCATGATTATCAATTACCAATAAACTATGCAGAAGAAGAAAATGCATGTCATGGTTTTCTATACAAACAGGAATTTGAAGTCATTTCAAAAAATATTTCTACCCAATTTGCTGAAGTTGAATTGTCTTATTCTTCCTTAAAAGATTATCAAGGTTATCCGTTTGGTTTTAAGATTGAAGTAAGCTACAGACTAAATGAAAATGGTGAAGTGATTATTTCGACAACGGTAGAGAATACAAGCAAAGTACAGTTGCTTTTTTCAAACGGCTGGCATCCATACTATAAACTTGGTAAATCAGTTGAAGATTTAAAAATTGAATTTAAAGGACTTGAAAAAATTGAACTAAATGAATTTAATGTTCCAACCGGAAATAGAGTCAGATTAAATATTGATAAGCCTGTTGCTTTCGAAATGGAGAATAAAGTTCTTGATGATGTTTACCAACTACAATCGGAAAATGATATACACGAAATTATTCTTACTTCAAAAAGCACTGGATTAGTTCTAAATCACTATCAACAGGCTGGACCAAACAAGTATAATTACTTGGTTCTTTATACTCCACCAGAAAGAAATTCAATCGCAATTGAACCAATCACTTCAAACATAGATTCATTTAATAATAAAGAAGATATTATTTATTTAAATCCCGGTGATAGATGGACAGCATCGTACGGATTTGAGTTAAACAAAAAAGAAAAATAATTATTGCAAAAATATGATTACGTTAAACACTGAAAATAAAGTATCAACAAAAATTCGACTGGAAGATTTATATAATTCAGATCGTGAAAAAATAGCTGAACAAGTTGTTCGTTTTAATAATATATCAAACACATTTTTAAAAATATTTAATATTAAACCCACAAATTATTTTTCAACTCCTGGCAGAACTGAAATTAGTGGTAATCATACCGATCATAATCTTGGTAAAGTAATTGCTGCGAGTATAAACTTAGATTCAATTGCTTGTGTTACTCAAAATGACTCAATTGTTGAAATATATTCTGAAGGTTATGAAAATCATTTTGTTGTTAAGCTTGATAGTCTAAATGTGATTGGTTCTGAAGTTGGAGCTACCAACTCTCTTATTAGAGGAATTGCTTCACGATTTGTTCAACTTGGTTATAATATTGGTGGATTTAAAGCTTGTATTACAAGTGATGTTCTTCAAGGTTCAGGATTAAGTTCTTCTGCTTCGATTGAAGTTTTAATTGGAACTATATTTAATCACCTTTATAATGAAGGTAAAATAACTCCGGAAGAAATTGCAAAGGTAGGGCAGTATGCAGAAAATATATATTTCAAAAAGCCCTGCGGATTGATGGATCAAATGGCTTGTGCTATAGGCGGAATTATATCAATAGATTTTTCAGATCCAGACAATCCTGCAGTTGATAAACTTGATTTTGAGTTTCAATCTACAAATTACAAACTTGTTGTTGTTGATACTGAAGGAAGTCATTCTAATTTAACAGAAGATTATGCGGCAATCCCAAGTGAAATGAAACAGGTTGCAAAATATTTTGGAAAAGAATTTTGTTCAGAAATATCATTTGAAGAACTGCTTTCCAAAGTTAAATCTTTAAGAGAAGAAGTAAGCGATAGAGCAATTCTAAGAGCAATACATTTTCTTGAAGAAAATAAAAGAGTTGATCAGCAAAAAGATGCATTAAAGAAAAATAATTTTGTAAAGTTTTTACAATTAGTAAATGAATCAGGAAATTCCTCTTTCAAATATCTTCAGAATATTTTTTCACCAAATGAAATTGAAAGACAAGAAGTATCTCTTGCTTTAGCATTAAGTGATATCTTTATCAAACAAAATGGTAAAGGTGCTTGCAGAGTACACGGAGGTGGTTTTGCCGGCACAATTCAACTATTTTTACCTGACGATCTTATTGAAGATTATAATAAATTTATAACAAAAGTTTTTAGTAAGAACTCAGTAAAATTTTTATCTTTAAGAAATTATGGTTCTGTTGAAGTAAAATTAGACTAATAAAAATTATATTTATCACTAAGGAATAATTTATGGAACTTGGAATACTGGATATTAGTGTATTTGTATTGTTCTTCCTTGTTGTAGTTGGAACAAGCATGTTTAAAAGCAGAAAAGAAGAAACAGGTGAAGATTATTTTCTTGCAAGTCGTAGTTTAATCTGGCCGATAATTGGAATTTCACTAATTGCTGCAAACATATCTTCCGAACAATTTGTTGGAATGTCTGGACAAAGTGCAGGTAATGTTGGATTAGCAATTGCCAGTTATGAATGGATGGCTGCAATAACTCTTGTGTTTGTTGCATTCTTTTTCCTGCCAAGATTTTTAAGCAGTGGTATTTATACAATTCCGGAATTCCTACAATACCGTTACAATTCAACTGCAAGATCATTAATGGCATTTTATACAATGGCGATTTATGTTGGCGTAACTATTTCAGCTGTTATTTATTCTGGTGCAATAACCATCTATACAATTTTCAATGTTGATATTCAAACTGCAGTTTGGGGAATTGGAATTATAGCTGCACTTTATACAACTTACGGTGGATTGAAAGCAGTTGCCTGGGCTGATGTGTTTCAGGGAACTGCATTAATACTTGGTGGAGCAATTGTACTTTATTTTGGGTTAAATGCAGTTGGTGGTCTTGATAGTTTTTTTAGTCACAACGAAGATAGACTTCATATGATATTACCAGCTGATCATCCTGTGCTTCCCTGGACAGCTTTGGTATTAGGATTGTGGATACCAAATATTTATTACTGGGGTTTGAACCAATACATTACGCAAAGAACTTTAGCAGCAAAAAGTCTACGTGAAGGACAAAAAGGAATAATCTTTGCAGCAGCTATAAAAATAATTATACCTTTTGTAATAGTGTTTCCTGGAATTATAGCTGCACAACTTTACAGTGATTCAATGAACACAACAGATGCAGCATATCCATTATTAATAAAGAATTTAATTCCAACCGGATTAAAAGGATTTATGCTTGCCGCAATAGCTGGTGCTGTAATTAGTTCATTGGCATCAATGTTAAATTCTGCTTCAACTATCTTTACTTTAGATTTATATAAAGTTTACATCAAAAAGGATGCATCACAAAAAAATCTTGTTTTTACTGGAAGAATGATGACATTGTTATTTGTTGTACTTGGATGTTTAATTGCACCATTTTTAGGTGATCCAAGATTTATGGGAATCTTTACTTACATCCAGGAATTTCAAGGTTATATCTCACCTGGAATTTTAGCCGCATTTATTTTTGGAATACTTGTGAAAAAAGCACCACCAATAGCTGGCGTAGTAGCTTTGCTGGCTTGCGTTCCCATCTATGGATTTTTGCAATGGCAATTTGGTGAGATAGCTTTCTTAAATAGGATGGCAATTACATTTGGAATAATATTAGTATTAATGACAATAATTACAATTGTTAAACCACTTAAAGAACCAATGCAATTACCAAAACGAGATGATATTGATTTAACCCCAACTCCACAATTAATTTGGTGGGGTGGAGCAGTAGTTGCTATTACACTTGTACTTTATGGAATATTCTGGTGATAAAATTCTTATAATTTGTTAAATATTTTTTAGCAAAACGTTTAGAACTCTACTGAAATTTGGCCATTATATAACTATAAAGATTTAGTTAAAAATATTTGTTTAATAATTAAAGTGTTAAAGGACTTACAATAATTTTATGATGTAAGTCCTTTTCTATATCTACCGCAATAATTTGATTTAATTTTTTAATAATTACTCCCAGAAGTTTAATGTTAGATACAAAAGTAATCCATTTTGAAAATGTTGGTGATATATTATTTAAACACAGTAATAAAGCGCATTATCTAAATATATCTGTAAAACCGTTTATAGGTGTAAGAGTTTCTATCCCTGTTGGAATGAGTTATAACAGTGCTATTCGTTTAGTGAATGAAAAGAAACTATGGATAATCCATCATTAAAAAAAAATGAAAGAATATGAGAAGCTGCAAACAATATTTAACGAGAACTCTGGGTATTGCACCAAATCGTATAAACTTAATTTAAAACAAGCAAAAAGAAAAAATATTTCTGTTAGATTGTCTAGGGATAAAATTAATGTTCAATATCCAAACGAACTGAATTACGATTCAAGTGAAGTGCAAACTGCGATAAGAAAAGGAATTGAAAGAGCTTTAAAAATAGAAGCACAAATGTTTATTCCTGATCGAGTAAAAATGCTGGCAAATAAATTTTCATTTAGGTACAATAAACTTTCACTCAAAAATATTAAATCCAGATGGGGTAGTTGTTCGAGAAAAAATAATATAAACCTAAGCATTCACCTTATGCGAATACCTGAACATTTAATTGACTATGTTATTCTACACGAACTGACTCATACAATTCATCATAATCACGGTTCACGTTTCTGGAAATTACTTAATGATATTACGGGAAACGCAAAAGTATTAGACAAAGAACTTAGAAAATTTAGAATTTCTATCTATTAACAACTCATCTACACTTTATAAATATTATTTGAACACTTATTATTTATAACTAATTATTTAATGCTCCCAGGTCAATCCATTTTGCAATGCTATCTATTGTAGCAGCTGGTAATGGAGTTCCATTAAATGGCATTTGAGGGATTACTTCACCCTTTAATATTTTGATGATTAAGCTATTTGCACTATTTCCTGGTTCTACTCTTTTAAACTGAGGGAATAATGTGCTTTGTACGTTTACAAGATTATTAAATGCAACGTTAGATTCTAGTATTAGATTTGCCTGGTTGCCTGCTGAGGAATGGCATTGAGCGCCTGTACAATTAACAAATACTTTTGCTTTTATATCGCTAAATTTTGCTAACGGTGTAATACTTGCTGTTGGCGGATCTGTAGCGTTATCTTCAGAACAAGATATAATTGAAAACAATAGAGGAATTAGAAATAATATTGTTATAAACTTTTTATTTTTCATTTTTAATCCAAGTTAGTTAATTGCTTTTATCCTTAGTATTGATATTAGACTTTTAGTGACAGTATAAACTAATAACAATAATTATATTTTACAGTTTTTGATATGGTACTATGTTTAATTATAGTAATTGATTATTTAATTAGTATCATCTTTTTGGTTGCTACAAAAGAACCAGATTGTAATTTGTACAAATAAACTCCGCTTGAAAGGGAAGATGCATTAAAATTGACTTCATATTTACCTGCTGATTTGTACTCATCAACAAGAGTTATAATTTCATTGCCAAGAATATCATAAACTTTTAATGTCTGATGGCCGTTAACCGGAGACTGCCAACTAATTTTAGTACTTGGGTTAAAAGGATTTGGATAATTTTGTGAAAGCTCAAAATTATTTAGTTCAATATTTTCATTCTCAATATACGTTGGATTTTCTTTCACAGTTAAAACAGCAATTCCTCTTCCTTTGCAACTCATCCATAATTCATAACCACCGGTAACTGCTTTGTACTCAAGTTCTCTAATATTGCTATTTGGCAATCCGCCCCATTGAGGAACGCCTCCGGGTGATGATGGAATAACACCAACATTAACTCCATCATACCAGCAGAGTCCAGCTTCTGTGGATGGATATTCGCTGTCATACATCAACCATAGTTTTCCATCAGGAGTAACCAATCTTGGATAAACATGTTCACCTGGAAATGGCCAGCCAAGATCGTGTTCAAATGTTGTAAATGATCCTGTGTTAGCATCAAGTTTTATTAGTGTACTACCAGTGCTGGTAAATTGTGAGTATGTTCCAATCCATACATTGCCATTTGAATCAGTGGTTGATTCAGTAAACCATGTTGCAGATCCGGGGAAATCATCGATTGTGCGCGAGAAAGAATTGGTTCCATCTGTGCGTAAAATTTCATAATCTGTTGATGCCAATATTGTTCCTGGTAAAGTTTTATCACGAATAATACTTTTACCTGATCCAACAATTGGGACATCAATCCAATTAAGGATATTTTTATCAAAGTATCTTAAATTGTAATACTCACCAAGGCTCCACAATCTTCCTTGTGAATCTTCAGTAAATCCTTTTGAAGTACTAAATGTATCTTGAATAGAATAAAAGTTTACTCCATTCCAAGCATGAATTCCGTGAAATGTTGGATTAATTACAACAGTACTATCTGATGTTCTATAGTAAATTGCCTGTGTGTTATCTGCTTGATAAGGAAATGGATAGCCTAAACCATACGTATATTGATTAAAACCAGTCCATCTTTCGCCATCAAATTTTTGAAATCCACCAACTCCAGTTCCTGCGTTTCCTGTCATCCAAACATTTCCATCATCGTCTATAGAAATATCTTCTACAAAATAATCTATCTGAGAAGTATTGGTTATTCTGTAACGCTGCCAGTTTCCTGTTGCAGCATCACGCTTTGCTGCGCCTTCTAAACCGCAAACCCAAACATTCCCTTGTTTATCAGCATCAATTGAGAGATTAAAATCACCAGGACGCCAGGTTCCAAAATTATTCCAGACAAGACCATCAAACATCCAGACTTCTCCTGTTGTAAGAACCATTACAGCTTTGCCGTTTCCAAAAGCCTTAAATGCATCAATATAAAAACTAACATTTGAATAAGGTGGAGTTGGATAAACCCAGTTTCCATTTGGTTGTTGATATTCTAAAGTTTCAAAATTTCCATTTTCAGACATTCTTAGAGCCCAAAAATTTCCGGCATCATCAACGCAATCTTTTCCAGGCAAACCAGCAACCTCGCCTAAAGAATCAGGCAGGTAGTTTGTTAATTGATTTGTAATGCTGTTATATGTAAAGACATATCCAAAGTAAATATCAGCGGACCAAACCATATAACTTCCATCAGGTTTAGGTTGAATAGCTATTCGCGTATTAGATCCTTGCCAGGAAGTCCAATTTCTATCTTTAGGATTAAAACGTACAAGAGCATCACTTATAAACCAGATTGTACTATCTGGCGCGATATCAATATCATAAGTAAATCCATTTAACTCTGAATTGTTAGGTCCATAATTTTCTAAAGAAGTTGCGCCAACTTGAGGATTGAATTTTATGGCACCAGCAAAATTTCCCATCCAAAGATTCTTTTCGGAATCTTCTACGATATCTAAAATTTGCACATCACCGTTATCGAAAGAGCCTAATTCCGGGAAATCAACATTTGAGAAATTTATCCATTTGTTTTCAGCTTGATTGAATTTTGCGAAACCACCCTCGCCCCAACCACCGGTAGCAGCAGCAATATATGGATCACCATTTTCGTCTATCCATAATGCTGTTGCCTGATCACCTTGAATTCCAGTATTGCCTGGTCGATAATAACGCCAGGAATATTCGGGTATTTGTTGAGAAAGTGATGAAGATGAAATGAAAAGTAAGATTATAAAAAAAAGAAAGTAATGTTTCACTTAAATCTCCACTAATATTATAATTTATGTGTTATAATACATAAGTTGTAATATCAATGAAAAAGTGACAAACTATTTGGAGATTAATTTTATATGATTGTATCGTCCTAAAAAAAGGCGATCCTTTCGAATCGCCTTAAATTATCTCCTAGTTAGGTATTTTATTTTAGAAGCATCATTTTTCTAACTTGAACTTTGTTTCCGCTTTCTAATTTGTAGATATAGAAGCCTGAACTTAAACCATCTGCATTAAAGTTGATGTTATGGGTACCTTTTGCAAGATTACTATTTATCAGAGTTCTAACTTCTTCACCAAGTGAATTAAACACTTTTAGTGTTACCAATTGATCAGCAAGTATGGTGAATGAAATCATTGTATTTGGATTAAATGGATTCGGATAATTCTGTCCCAATGAAAATTCAGTTGGTAATTGTAGATCTGTTTCTACTGAACTTGGCGTTCCAATCTGGAAAGTACCTGAAGCAACTATACTTCCAACATAAGCTGCATCAACAGCACGAATGCTCCATTCATATAATCCATCTTCAAATCCATATAAAGCCCATTCTTTTACCGCGCTTATATTTCCTGGTTCAGGTAAACGAGTAGTTATTCCTAGATTATTTATAAATGAATCGCCGGGACTTGTTGGTGTGTGTGTTCCTTTTCTAACTACAACAATATCATAAGTTATTGCAGGTGTGGGTGTATGATCATCACTTGCAGAAATCCATGAAAGATTAACTGAGTTATTCCCAATTACAGTTGCATTCAATCCTGTTGGTGATGTTGGAGCATCATTCAAATTAGCATCATCATTACGGTAAACATGCATTTGTGCTTCTACTAATCCATTACCACCCGGAACAAAGTACTGACCAGCGATAAAGTAATCGAGATCACCATCATTGTCTAAATCAAACCAGGAAAATGTACCGCCACGATCACCTGCAGCTCTTGGAGCTGGAAGAGTGTTCGCTGTATCTGCAGTAAAAATACCATTTACGTTAGTATATATTCTTGCTCTTCCTTCAATATTAGAACCAGAGTTATAGTTACCTGCAAGTAAAATATCCATATCACCATCAGAATCGTAATCAGCCCATGTTGCTGCTGAAAGATCAAACCAGCCTTCACAAGGAACGCAGGATATAACTTCTATTGGAGTATAAGAATCATTATCATTATTATAAATACGTAACGCCATAGTATAATTACCATTGCCATCATTCAAATTGCCGGCTACTAAAATGTCTAGATCACCGTCATTATCATAATCGCCCCATTCTGCTTCACCATGTTCTACTGTCAATGAATCCAGTATGTTTTCACTAACAAAATTTCCATTACCATCATTGCGATATCTTTTAATAAATCCTTCTTCGGTGTTAGGAACCATGTTTACAAGTAATAAATCAAGATCGGTATCATTATCAAAATCAGCCCACATACTGCTTGCGTGTTTTGTTGCTTCAAATAACGAATCAACTTCTGTAAAATTAAATCCACCTGTACCATTCACTCCATCATTTCTCATCAAAGCCGTTCTAAAAGAGAATGAATTTAAATCAAAGACCGAAGGAATAAGTAAATCCAGATCTGCATCGTTATCAAAGTCAGCCCAGGTAATTGATCTTAAATCAAACTCAGCCTGACTATTATCTTCCCAGTATCCGGGTAGTATTGTATCTGTTAAATTTAATATTCCGGAATTGTTTCGATAAATAACAGTAACATCATCTGATCCAATAGCAAGATCAAGATCGCCGTCTCCATCAGCATCTCCCCAGGCCATATCTGATGCGCCCGTAGTTATTCCATCTAAAGAAATACTTTCATAACTAAAATTCCATTTAACCGAATCAAGAGGTCCATTGTTAATTAATAAAAGAAAACGATCTTCTACACTTTGATTATAAACCACATAATATCCAAGCACAGCAATATCTAAATCTCCATCATTATCGTAATCAGCAGGAGCGGTTGTTATAACCCAAAAATCTTCATCTTCAGGCGTAACAAAAATTGAATCTATCGGAGTTACTTCTGTAAAATCTCCAAACACGCCACCTGGATTTGGTTGAACTGCAATAATCTTTAAAGTTGAATCAACATCACCATCATCATCCGTTACTTTTAACCAAACGATATATGTGTTTGCTGTATTATAAGTATGAGTTGGATTTTGTTCAGTGGAAAATAGGTTGTCGCCAAAATTCCAATTCCAGGAAACTATTGTACCATCAATATCAAAACTTGCATCAGTAAAGCTAACAGTTAAGCCACTTGCAGAATGATTAAATGCAGCAGTTGGCAGTTGGTTTAATGGCGGTGGTGGTGGGCCGGCAAAATGTTGAACGTACCCAAGATAACCAGCAATCCATGCCTCCCCAGATGAATTTGCAACGATTGAAGAATTGAATCCAAAATTATTATTTGATGATATATTTAGTACTGCCCAGCCTTGTCCTGCATTTCCTGTATAATATGCTGAGTTTGAATTTGTACTTACCCAAAATTCGTTTTGACCTGTTAAATACAAATCAGTTAATTGATCAACATCGTTAGGTGTTGGTAGTATTTGCCATGTTGCACCAGCATCTGCACTTCTATATGCCTGTCCTGCAGAACCAATTGCATAACCAACATTTTCATTGTAAAAATCCATATCCTGAATTTGATATGGTGAACCAGGCAAAGTACCGTCAATCCAAGTGCTGCCGTTATCAGTACTTCGCTTGCAAAGTCCATCAAGATTAGATATCCAGATATTGGAACCCTGGATATCAATTGAATTGTAATAGCCGATAAAATCATTTACAGCATTCCAGCTATTACCGCCATCAGATGTACGAAAAATAGCTGAAGTAGTATATCCTTGACCAACTATCCAACCATCTAGTAAACTAGTGAAAAATAATTCTTCTGCGGTTAATAAATCCTGAGGAACAGAAGACGATGCGGACCAATTTATTCCGCCATCATTACTTGTAAAAATTTTTCCCGCGTCATCAACAGTAACAACATCATTTAAACCAATAATTTGAACAGCTTTAAAATTTGTTTGAGTATTTGATGTTTGAATTATCCATTTATCAGATGCGCTTTCTTTTTTTAGAATTGTTCCATATTCACCAACAGCAATAATATCTCCATTTGAAAATCTATCCATATCATTTATGGTGCTGCCAGATCCACTTGATATTTGAATCCATGAATCTCCACCATTTGTAGTTTTAATTATGAATCCTTGTCCATATCCAAAATATCCGACTTGAGCATCAGTAAAAACTGGAACAGCGCTTCCTAGATAAAACGGAAGCATTCCGTTTGGTGTAGTAAATGTCTGAATCCAATTAAGTCCTGCATCATTAGAACGATACATATTACCAGAGCCATCTGTGGCAACAATATTTTGTGGACTTGTTACTGTAAAAGCAAATGAACCATAATAGGTACTTGAAGTAAGTATCTCGCCTAAATCATTCCAGCTTTGTCCACCATCTGAAGATCTAAAAACTCTGTCATCAAAATCAGGAAAGCTGCCTGTTTTTCCATAAGCAAGAATAATATCCGAAGAGACTTTTACAAGATTATTTTTGCCTTGTGTTTGTGATATTGTAGACCAGCTTGTTCCAGCATCTGTTGATCGCACAAAAATACTATCCACAACACCAACAACTTTGGAGCCGCTCAAATAAATTACTGATTCAGCAAAACCAGTTTTTACATTTGTAAAAGTTAAACCAGCATCGGTAGTCTTATAAATTCCATTCGATGAAACACCATAACCAATTTGTTCGTCGACAAAATCAAAAGCAAAAATTTCATTTGGAGAAGGTTCCCAAGAAGTTCCACCGTTGCGACTGATATAGATACCAAAGTTTCCGGTTGTTACACCAAAGTTTGGATTGTAGAATTTCATAAAATATGTTGAGCCAAGTAAAGGTAATTCTGTCCAGGTTGTTCCACCATCAGTTGTTCTATAGTTTTCATTTCCGTATAGCCAGCCATATTGTGAATCGAGAAAAAACAGACCATAAAATGGAGATGCTAAACTTGCGGGAATGTCCCTAGCAATCCAGTTTTCACCGCCATCTGAGGATTCGTATAATGAGCCTAAATCGTCAAAGGAATTATCATCTGTTGAGATAAAGATTCTATTAGAAGTTGGGGCACCAATTCCGCTTATATTAAGATTTGTCGGAATGGGGCTTTGAGTTGACCATTGTGCAACTAAGGTCTGAGAGATCGCAAGTAGTAATAATATTAATATTTGTAGTGATGTTAATTTTTCAAAAAACAACTTAGCATATTTAACAGAATTTTTATTTAACAATTTCATTTTGGGTTTTCTCTCCTGAATTGGTTTAAGTCTTCAGTTAAATTGGCTTCATAATGAATAGAAGCTTTAGCTTTTATACATTAGTAACTCTAATTAACAAATGGGGACTTAGTGTGCTGAAATATATATGTAAGATATGATAAAATTTATTTCTTCAAAATTATTTTTCTTTTGGCAGTGATTTAAATTAAAAAAGACGAGCTTAGACTCGTCTTTATAAAACAGATTAAATTGTTTTGTCTATCAACAAAGCACAATGTAACGTAATTACTTCAAGAGAATCATCTTTTTAACTTCTACAAAATCACCAGTTTGTAATTTATAGAAGTAAGTTCCGCTTGATAACAATGAAGCATCAAATGTTACTTCATAATTGCCAGTTGGTTGTACTTCATTAACTAGTGAAGCAACTTCATTACCCAAAACATCATATATTTTTAAACTTACAGGATTACTATCAGCAATTTGATATTTAATCTTTGTACTCGGGTTGAAAGGATTGGGATAGTTTTGTGATAATTCAAATTTCTCAGGAACATTAACTATGATTTCAACTTCATTTGAATAATCGAATGTTCCATCAAAATCAATTTGTTTTAATCTGTATAAATATTTACCCGAGCCTAAATTATCATCTGTAAAAGAATATGATTGAGTTTCTGTTGTTGTTCCGTTACCAGTTAGAAATCCAATTATTTCCCAATATTTATTGTTTTCAATTTTTGAATCTTTTAATCTTTGAATTTCAAATCCTGAATTATTTATTTCCGTACCAGTAGACCAATTAAGGTTTACATTACTTCCGTTTGTGTTTGCAGTAAAAGATGTTAATTCAACAGGAACAACACTTCCTGTCACTGTTAAAACAGCAATACCTCTGCTTGCACAGCTTATCCATAATTCATATCCATTCTGAATATTCTTTACTTCAAGATCATATATCTGCGCGTGCGGTAAACCACCAATTTGCTGTTGTGGAATAATTCCGAAGTTTGTTCCATCAAACCAGCATAAACCATAATTGGTTGTTGTTGCACTTCCAAAATTTGCAAACCATAATCTGCCATCTGGAGTTACTGCAAGTGGAGAAATACTTTCACCAGGAATCTGGGAGTTTGAAGGTGAATAAAATTGATATGTTCCATTATTTGTATTTACTTTTGCAAGTCCTTGATTTGTTCCAACCCAGGCAAATCCATCTTGTAAAGCGACAACAGTATTTAAAACATCACTTTGCGGATCCAGTTCAGCAAAATCTTCCACAAGTCTTGAAAAATTATATGAGCCATCTGTTCTTAAAACTTCATGACTTGAACAAGCCCAAATTGTTCCTGGTCTCGTTGGATCAATACTTAAGTTATTTCCCCAGGCAATAAAGGGCACGGTTGTCCAACTATTGTTTGCATCATTATAATAAGATAAATTATAATATTCGCCTAAACTCCACAACCTGTTTTGTGAATCTTCCACAACATCTTTAGATCTATCTAAGGGATAATTAAGCGAGTTATAATTGCTCCCATTCCATGAATGCAAAAAGTTAAACATCGGATTTACAATCATCTCTCCATTTGATGGTCTAGAGTAAATCACCTCAGCATTATCTGTAGGGAAGGGGAAAGGAAATCCTAATCCATAAGTGTATTCATTGTAGCCAGTCCATCTAATTCCATCAAATTTTTGGATTCCTCCATAACCAGGACCAGCATTACCAGTCATCCAAACATTTCCTTGATCATCAATACTCATATCGTTAACCCAATAATCAATCTGAGAAGAATTTGTTACTCTATATCTTTGCCACTGTCCTGTTTGTACATCTCTTTTAGCAGCACCGCCCGTACCAGAAATCCAGATGTTTCCACTTACATCAATATCCAGAGAATTTGATAAACCACTGGCGACTATTGGCCCAAGGTTTTGCCACGAAGAACCATTATATTTTAAGATATTACTGCTGCCATCTATAAGAAGTGCGTTTAAGTTACCATAAGCTTTAAACTGTGGGATATCTATTGCTGAT
>Ga0138256_10003707_pt1 | contig 16215 bp, 12 predicted proteins | sample KNB2016incub_MG_FD_105486 | JGI IMG/M metagenome (GOLD analysis project Ga0138256, IMG submission 105486) | Active sludge microbial communities from wastewater in Klosterneuburg, Austria - KNB2014incub_MG | ecosystem: Engineered > WWTP > Activated sludge > Unclassified | place: Austria... | reverse complement strand
TTATGGCGAAAAATGATAGAAATAAAAAAAATGTTCGACGAATTAATTTCACGGCAGGTGTTTAGATATTAATAATAGCTAAAAACTGAACAAAATAATAATTCAGCCTTAAATTAGTTTAGAAAGAAATTTTGCGGTATGAGATTTAGATTCTTTGGAAACCTCATTTGGGGTACCCTGAGCAACAACGGTTCCTCCGCCATCGCCTCCTTCAGGGCCAAGATCAATAATCCAGTCTGCGTTTTTAATTACATCTAGATTGTGTTCAATAACGACAATCGTATTACCTTGCTCGACAAGTCTCATTAATATGTTGAGGAGCTTTTCGATATCAGCAAAATGAAGACCTGTTGTGGGTTCGTCAAGAATGTATAAGGTTTTGCCTGTTGAGCGTTTGGATAATTCGGATGCTAACTTAACGCGCTGAGCTTCTCCCCCAGAAAGTGTTGGGGCTGGTTGACCTAGTTTTATATATCCCAAACCGACATCAACGACCGTTGCTAGCTTGTTTTTGATTGAGGGTATATTGCTGAAAAACTCCAAAGCCTCTTCTACTGTCATGTCTAATACCTCAAAAATGTTTTTGTCTTTGAAATGAACTTCAAGAGCCTCGTCGTTGTAACGTTTGCCTGTACAAACCTCACAATCGACGTAAACATCGGGAAGAAATTGCATTTCGATTTTGACCTGACCTTCGCCCTCACAAGCTTCACATCGACCACCTTTGACATTGAACGAGAATCGTCCTGATTTGTATCCACGAATTTTGGCTTCGGTTGTTGAGGCAAAAAGCTCGCGAATTGGTGTAAAAATACCCGTGTAAGTGGCTGGATTGGAGCGTGGAGTTCTGCCGATTGGTGATTGGTCAATCATTATGACTTTGTCTAGGCTTTCGGTACCCATTATTGTAGTGTGACTGCCTGGGCGCTCTTTAGCGTGATAAAACTGCTGAGCAAGACTTTTATAAAGAATATCGTGCACAAGGGTCGATTTGCCTGAGCCAGAAACACCAGTAAAACAGACGAATTTACCCAAAGGAATTGTTACATCGATGCCTTTTAGGTTGTGTTCGGTTGCGCCAATTATTGTTAGTTCTTTGCCCTCATGAGGATTAATAAAAGAACCTGATTTGGTAGTAATTTTTTTCTTATCAGACAAATATTTACCCGTTAGTGATTTGGAGTCTTTAATGATTTCTTGTGGTGTACCTTGAGAAACAATTGCTCCGCCGTGCTCACCTGCACCTGGTCCAAAGTCGAAAATATAGTCCGATTCCAACATCATGTCGCGGTCGTGTTCTACAACAAGAACAGAGTTACCCAAATCTCGAAGTTTTTGCAGTGTACCAATGAGCCTAACATTATCTCTTTGATGAAGACCAATTGATGGTTCGTCTAAAACATACAGCACTCCTGAAAGACCAGAACCTATTTGTGAGGCTAAGCGGATTCTTTGCGCCTCTCCGCCTGCTAATGTCGTGGCGGTACGTGATAAGGATAGATAGTCGAGGCCAACATCAATTAAAAACTGCAATCTAGCAGTTATTTCTTTAAGGATTGGTTCAGACACTTGATTGTCGCGCGCATTACCAGCAAACGAGGTTTTGATACTTTTAACCCACTCTAATGAGTTGCGAATTGATTTTTTAGACACTTGTTCAATATTTAGTCCGTCGACTGTGACTGATAAAGCTTCAGGCTTAAGTCTGGTACCGTTACAAGTTGGACAAGTGAGAATTCGCATAAATTTTTCGATCTCACCGCGAATGTAGCCTGATTCTGTTTCGCGATGTCTACGCTCAAGATTAGGTATCACTCCTTCAAAGGTTGTTTGCCACTCTGCACTTTTTCCAAATCGGTTTTCACCTTGAACTTTAAATACTTTTTCTGAACCGTAGAGCAAAAATTTGCGTTCTGCGTCAGTCAAATCTTTAATAGGTGTATTAATGGAGAAATGAATTTGTTTGGAAGCTTCCTCGAGGAGCCTAGAAAACCATGTTTCGTGAGTCGAAAGCCTAGACCAAGGCAAAATTCCGCCTTGGGCGATTGTTAAATTAGGGTTAAATACCAGCTCTGGCTCAACTTCAAGTTTTGTACCAATACCTGTACAGGTTGGACAAGCTCCGTGAGGTGAGTTAAAAGAAAAAGTTCTAGGCTCAATTTCTGGTAGTGAAATATTATCAAAGGGACAAGCAAACTTTTCGCTAAACAGATGATCTTCTAGTTCCGTTGGAAAATCTGGAATTTCAAACGACACGTCTTGAATCTTGGCAATGATTAGGTTGCCTTCTGCTAACTTGAGTGCTGTTTCGACAGACTCGGATAATCTTTGTTTATCAGCCACAGGTAAAACAAGCCTGTCGACTACGGCATCAATTGAATGTTTGTTTGTCTTGATTAATGTAAATTCGTCCTCAATGTCGTGAATTTGTCCATCAACTCTAACTCTGGTGATACCTCTTTTTCTAAGATCTGTGAAAAGTTGTGAAAATTCGCCTTTTCTGTCTCTTACAATTGGCGCTAAAACAAGTACACGAATTGGAGGTTTGGCTTTAATATCCCCGAGTTTTTGAATTTCCTCAACAATTTGAGCTGCAGACTGATGTTTGACCTCGCGACCACAAACAGGACAATGCGGATGGCCGACTCTAGCAAAAAGTAACCTTAAATAATCATAAACTTCTGTAATCGTACCCACGGTCGATCGAGGATTGCGAGATGTTGATTTTTGATCAATAGAAATTGCCGGTGAAAGCCCATCAATTTGATCAACATCAGGCTTATCCATAACACCCAAGAACTGTCTTGCATAACTAGATAGAGACTCCACATAACGTCTTTGCCCTTCTGCATAAATAGTGTCAAAGGCAAGTGAAGATTTTCCTGAACCAGATAGACCTGTAAAAACTACAAGCTGATTGCGAGGAATTTGTAATGTTAGGTTTTTGAGATTATGTTCGCGGGCGCCAAAAACAGAAATAAACTCTTGATTTTTATTGGTTTTTTTCGGGTTATCTTTGGTGCTAGACATGAAGAGATATTTTAGTACAAGACGCTTGCTATTTCAAGACTATTGTAGTTGCTATGATTAAGTCTGCAACCTATAATATTCGACTATGGTAAATAAAGTTGAAGTTGTTGACTCAAAGATTGCGGCATTGGAGTTTGAAAGAGAAAATGGAAATCTATTCGATCTAACGCAGGAACAAAGAGTTCATTTACTTAAATATGAAGGAGAATTGTTAGATTTTCGGCCACAGCTGGTAACTTCTTTTACGGCCCTCGATCGATTGAACGGAATTACTAAAGAAAGAGACGTAAAAATTAAAGCGATTTTGGATGACCTAAGAGAACAGTCTGATCAAATAAAAATTGCACAGAATGTTAGTGTTCTATATTTGACGGTTCTAGAAATTGGCGAACGAGAGTGTTGGACACAAGCACAAATTGCTGAGGTGTTTACTAAACAACTCGATTTTAATCATGAAGTTTCAGTTGTTACCAAATATTTGGCTAAAAAAAGACTAAGAGGTGGCGAATTGCCCAGCAATAGAGTTATTGGAGCTGCATATAATAAATTAGCAAAACGTATCCCAAGTTGGTACAAGCTGGACACAATGGCTTGGCAAAATTTTATTTTTTCTTCGTTTGCTACCCAGCTTAATATCGAAAAAGAGCAACTATCTGGAATTTGCTCATCTAGTATTGGGAGACTTGAGGGAACGTATAGGATTACGGACGACAATATTTTGCCAGATTGGATGAATAATGTTGACATTGAGACTGGTAATCCTGATAAAGATATAGTTACATACGACTTAAAAGAGGATGAACAGGCGAAACAAAGACTAGTTGAACAGTTTGAATATCTTGCATCAAAAAAAGGTTATTTAGCAGAATCTGCAAGAAGTAAGGGAAGAAAAACAATTTCGCGAAATGCAGATAAATACCGAAGACTTTTTCCTTATGATGAGCTTGATTTGGCACAGTTTGTAATGTTTTTAGCCAATACCGACGGGATGACTTACTACGACGTTGACCCACAATCAATTGACCAGCTTAGTCCTACTCAAATAAACGAAAAAGCGTTACAGGATAAACAAAAAGAAGAGTGGTTTATTAGGCGGTTTGCTGAAACTGCGGATTTGTCTGAAGAAATGGTACGAATTTTTTTGAAAAAAAGATTGGAAGACATGAAGTTTTTTGATGGCACTCAAGAGGAGAGAGCAAGGAAAATTGCTGCAGTTTTTTCGGATTTTGGACAAAGTAAAGAAATTGCTGCATTAAGAGCGGTAGATAAAAAAACTGCACAAAGATTAACTTTTGATGTTCGGCCAATGCTTGCGGAGATGGATCAATTGGAATTAGGAGCACTACAGTTAAAGTTTGTGAACAATCCTTTTGCCTCAAGAAATGAATTTGTTACTGAAATCGCTTGTGAAATTGTGAATTCTTTTTGGTCGGGCTCAAATGACAAAGATATTGCAAAATTTAAGGCAGATTATAAAAAATTTGTTGTAAATTGGCTGAAAAATAATTGGAGATCGGCATATGCGGCTCTTTATCATAGACTTCATAATTCTGATATTTTTGATTCCCCCACCCCAAATCAAACTGTTGAAGAAACAGCACTCGAAGAGTCTGAGGATATTGAGTCTGCTATAACAGAAATCAAAATGGGAAGCTTACTCGACTGGAGAGTAGTTTTTGACGTCAACAAAAATGGAGATACACGAATGGAGGAATTAGAGGGAGATAGTCTTGATGCTTTGGAATCACGATTAGAAGAGCTGTTAATCAAACATAGAATAAGTTGTTCTATCAAATTATCGAGCGTAATTCACACTCTGGAGTGGGCAGCTGGATTACCACAAGAAGTACTACAACTCATGATTCGAGAAACTGTTAATGGGCAAGAATATTTAAAAATTAAGCGTGGAAATATTCGTCTATTTTTTCAAATTAACCAGAGTCAGAAACGATTAGTATTTTTTGTATATCAAAAACAAGACAAAAGTTATCATTTTTAGCCATTTTGCTTAATGCTCTAACCTATAGTTTTTTTTGACAAATAGGAGTAAAATATTTGTGGTGCAAAGTGCAAAACTCATTCCAGACATGCCACGTCTGGAATGAAGATTGTACAAACCCCGTTGTACCGAAATGAGGCGTAGAGACAGTGGCAAAGAAAAGGTCCAAACCAGGACGGGTTCAGCTCAACGCTGTCGATGACAGATTTGAGATTAGACACATCAATGACGCGGAGTGTGAGTATGATCCCCAGATTCCAACTGGGACCTACTACACGGTCCATGGAAGCGATGGACGACCTATGGAGCTGTTCCTTGGACAAGGCGTTGGACACCTCAACTCTAGGAAAGCTGGTTTTTACGACTAGCTGACCACCCTCAAAGCGAGGCGGAAATAATAATTCCGCCTCATTTTTTATAAATATTTATTTTTATTTAAGAATATCTATTTGATTTCGGATTTCAATAGCTTTTTCAAAATCTAGATCGTTTGCTGCTTCGTGCATCTGACGCATTAAAAATTTGATGATTTTGGTTTTTTCATCAGGCAAAATTACTCCTGTTTTGGCTTTTTCAATGGCGTTAACGATAACATCGTCAAGCTTGGGAGCCTCTGGAGCCTCAAGTTCTCTGTCAGAAAGTTTGTCTCTAACTTTTTTAGTAATTCCAATCGGAGTTATCTTATGTTTAAGGTTGTATGCCAGTTGGATTTTGCGTCTACGTGTAACTTCGTCTATAGCGGCCTGCATTGAATCGGTAGTCTTGTCTGCGTACATAATAACGCGCCCATCGAGATGACGGGCCGCTCTACCCATTGTCTGAATAAGTGAAGTTTTGGATCGTAAAAATCCTTCTTTGTCAGCATCGAGAATAGCTACAAGCGAGACTTCTGGCAGATCAAGTCCTTCTCGAAGAAGGTTGATTCCCACGATACAGTCGTATTTTCCTAAACGCAGATCGTCTAAAATGTCTGTTCTGTCGAGAGTAGTAATATCTGAGTGCAAATATTGAACATTAATGCTTTTTTCTTCAAGATATTTTGATAAGTCTTCAGCCATTCTTTTGGTTAATGTAGTAACCAAAACCCTTTGGCCTTTATCGACTCTGTTTTTGACTTCAACTATTAAATCATCAATTTGTCCCTCTGTTGGCCTGATGTCTATTTCTGGATCAACAAGGCCTGTTGGTCTGATAATTTGCTCTACAACTTTGCCATTTGAAAGCGAAACTTCATATTCATTGGGGGTGGCTGATACATAAACGGCTTGGTTAATTTTGCGGCTGAACTCATCGAATTTTAGTGGCCTATTATCTAGAGCAGAAGGCAAGCGAAAACCGAAATCGATTAGAGTTTGTTTTCGTGCCTGGTCTCCGTTATACATACCCCTAATTTGAGGCAAAGTAATATGTGATTCATCAACCATTAGCAAATAATCATCAGCAAAATAATCAAGTAATGAGTATGGTGGCTGGCCTGGTTGTCGACCATCAAAATAACGAGAGTAGTTTTCGATGCCGTTGCAATAACCTAACTCTTGAATAATTTCCATGTCGTAATTGGTTTTTTGACTAATTCTGTGAGCCTCTAAATCTTTACCTTGACGTTTTAGCTCTTTGACTCGTAAATCAAGGTCAGCCAAAATTTGTTTTCGGCCTTCTTCAAATGTATCTTTCGAAGCTTGATAGTGTTTGGCTGGATATAGAATTGCTTTTTGCAGTTCGCGAACAGTCGTAGCGTTAATCGGATCAGTTACAGTGATTTTGGTAATTGTGTCCCCACTAAAATACAACCTTAATGGATTTTCTTCATAAGCAGGAAAGATTTCGATTATTTCTCCCCTCACTCTATAAACACCTCTGCGAAAATCAATCTCGTTACGCTCGTATTGAATACGGTCAAAAGATTTAAGAAGGTCAGAGCGAGTGATTGTTTGACCAACTGACATTTCGGCAATATAACGATTGTATTCGACAGGTGATCCAAGATTATAAATACAGGAAACCGAAGAAACTACAATTACGTCCTTACGCGTCATTAAATTCATGGTTGCAGAAAGTCTAAGTTTGTCGATTTCTTGATTGATGTCGGTTTCCTTTTCTATGTATGTATCGGTTTGGGGTATATAAGCTTCTGGGCGGTAGTAATCGTAATAACTAACAAAATAACTAACGGCGTTATCAGGAAAAAATTCCCTAAATTCTTGATAGAGTTGGGCGGCTAAAGTTTTGTTGTGAGAAATAATTAATGTTGGTCTTTGCGTATTGGCTATGACATTTGCCATCGTAAAAGTTTTGCCTGACCCGGTGACACCAAGTAATGTTTGATGTTTCTCGTTTGTTTCAACACCTTTGGTAAGAATCTCAATTGCCTGAGGCTGGTCACCTGCCGGTTTATAGTCTGATTTGAGTACAAAGCCCGACATTACTCCATGGGGCTTTCCAGTACGACTTCGCCCTCAATTTGACGTCTATCTCGAGCAATCAAATTTTTTTCAGCTTTTGCGAATTCTTTATTAAGACTTTTAGCTAATTTTGTAAAAATTTTAAGTCTGATAAGGTCGCCATTTTTTTGTAAATCTGAAATTAAACCAACCAGTTGCTCTCTAATTAAATTGACTTCTCTGCGAGACAATTGTGTTTTACCTGGAAACCTACCTGATAGCTGGTTAAGTGTTGCAAATTTTTCGGATAGGGTGGCACTAGCGTTTTCTAGTGAAGCAAGCGGACTAAAGCTTTCTAAGTCAAAATTGGACCCGTTTGTAACCTGATCGATAATATGCTGTTCAACAAAGACCGAAGAAAGGAATTCCAACATATCAGCTGAGAGGTCGATGTCTAGAACCTGCGAATCATCATTAGTTGTAGCAATTATTTCACTTGCTGCGTTAATTACTGATTCAGCATTTAAAAGTCTATCCTCCCTAAGGATTCTTTCAGCAGCTGATACGGCATCATGCTCGTGTTCTGATTCTGGATGAAACATAATTCTTTGTTTAATTCGAGCCTCATTTTACCATATTTAGCCCGAAGCTTCTAAATCGTCCATTAAATAGTGTAATAATAAATTAAGGTATGAATGATTTAGAACAACGAGTTCCAGTAGGTGTGACAAACATAGCCAAATTAATGCCTAATCCTGAGGCATTGCTTACAATTCCACAAAATGAGAGAAACCCTGGCGGTCTAATTGATGTGAGAATTGAAAATTTGCGCAGACAATTAAGAGAAAAATACAAAGATATGTCACCAGAGCGAATTAATTTTGTTTTGGATTTTTTCTTTGGACCTTTTAATTTTAAGGAGTTTGACCGTGATAAAAGATATTCAAGAGATGAGGCTAGAGCAATAAAAACTAGATCGGCTAGTATTCAACACTTAATGACGCATATGGCACTACATGCGGGAAGCGAAAATGTAGACCCTCAATTTCAATTAAAAATAGCAAAGCAATTAGAAAAATATCAAGAAATTGCCACAAGTCGATTTGGTAGAGATATGGAGCTTAATAAGTTCTTGAAAGGAGTTATGGCGGAAATTGGCGTTGTTAAAGCACTATTATCTTCTGGATGTGAAGTTATTCTGCCGGATTATCAGCCACAAAAATCATTCGAGGATAGTCCTGTTTGTCAGATGGATGTTGACCGTGGAATAGATTTGATTGCAGTAAAGGGTGCGGATATTTTTTTGGTCGACGCCAAAGGAACTAGATATTTTGAAGAACCAACCACAAAAAAAACAAGAGTTGATGCTAGTGGAAACCCTTTGGTAAGAAATACGGTCGATATTGTTGAACAACAAAAGTACGAATGGAATTTGCCAAGCTTGCGTGGTGTATCGGGAGTCGAAGAAGTTTTCAGACAACATCCAAGTGCTACAGTACATAAGCTTATGATAAAAATTCCGACCAGTGAAGAGTTTTTGCCACCTATTAATTTACAAGATGGCAGACCTGTTGGAAATTCCATTAGATCGTTTGCTAGGTTGAACTCCGAACTTACTAATGATATAATTATGGGTCTAGATAGGTCACGATTGTCCCGCATGGGACTTCAACTATCAACATCAAACGAGGAGGCTGTCAATGCAAAGTCAGCGTAGACACACCCCCGTTCGTATTACTGGCGAAGACAATGTGCCTGCACCACTTATTGACAAGCGCGAGCTTGAAATAATTGGCGAAATCGCGGAACAGATCGAAAAGGAATTCCCTGAAGATTCAAACCTCGATAACATTGTACCAACCAGCGCGAATGAACAAGCTGGAAACAGCGACACGACCGACCATGAGTGAAACATCTCATGGTCTTTTTTATAGGCTAGATTTGAGTAATAAACATTTGACTTGATTTTCGGGTTTTCTTTGTTATAATTATTTTAGACTGAATGAACTTGTAAAGCAGTACAAGGTCAAAATTACAAAATAAAAAACAAAAAATATGCCAGTTACTTTATACAAAAGACAAAAACAAATTTTAGATTTTATTAACCAGTATGTTTCTGTAAACGGACATTCTCCAACATTGCAAGAAATTGCTGATGCTTTGTCACTTAGATCACTTGCAACTGTGCATGAACATCTGCAAGCGCTAAGCCGCAAAGGAATAATTAGACGCTTTGAAGGTTCTGTTAGAGGAATCGAAGTTTTGGATAAAAAAATTGGTGATTCTTTACAGGGCATTGAGCTCCCTTTGTTGGGATTTATTGCTGCTGGCGCGCCGATTGAGCCTTACACTGACCCAAATGCTACTTTTTCTGTCTCCCCTGCATTGGTTTCGGCAAAAAAAAGAAGTTATGTTTTGCAAGTAAAAGGTGATTCGATGATTGAAGATGGAATTCTTGATGGAGATTTTGTTGTAATTGAGGAGCAAAATGTGGCAAACAACGGCGATATTATTGTTGCTTTACTTGAAAACGGAGTTGCAACTTTAAAACGTTTTTTTAAGGAAAAAGATCGCATCAGATTACAGCCAGCTAATAGCACCATGAAACCTATTTATGCTAAAAAAGTAACTGTTCAGGGTAAAGTTGTGGGTGTTATTAGGAAATTTTAAGATAATAGTTTTTGTTACCGTAGTTGTATAAATTGTAAAAATTGTTTTGAGATATTTGCCTGTGTTAGAGTTAAGGTATGGATACAAACAACAATAACAACCCCTTGGACCCGGGATTGGGTTCTACCCCTTCTACAAATGATGCTAGCTCGGACGCTCCTGTTGTTGCACCTGATGATATGGGTGTACCTGTTTCACCAGCGCCTGTAGCTGAACCAGTTGAAGCTCCAGTTATGGATACACCAGTTGCACCGGTGAGTGATGCTCCAGCTCCTGATATGGGAGTGCCAGCACCAGCCGCAGAAGTTCCAGCACCGGCACCTGTAGCTGATACACCATCAGTTGTACCAGCAAACGATGCGCCAGTTGGATTTGACCCTGCAATTCCAGTTGCTGAAGCTCCAGTTGGAGACGCACAATATAATGCAGATCTTGATGCTGCTAAGGCTGATTTTCATGCAGAGATGGATGAGGTCGAAAAAAAGTATGATGCTCCAGCTCCTGATATGGGAGTGCCAGCACCAGCCGCAGAAGTTCCAGCACCGGCACCTGTAGCTGATACACCGAACGAAGGATAGATTGAAATAAAGAACTATAAAGTAAGTAAGAACCCCTTTTGGTTATTTGATTGTAATCTGAGGGGTTTTCATGTGGCGTTAGTATTGCCGGTGGAAAGATTATCCAGTAAATTGTGAGGCGTCGACACAGGTTTGGTGACCAAAGTGCCTTTGTCAAGTTGTCTTAACTCTGACTCGTAAGTGGATTTGAGTGTTTTATATATTATTCCTGTAGCAATTGGGTCATCCTGCATTGCAATTTTTATAGCCTCTTGGACATTCTCAAAATCGTGACCAAGATCTTGGAGTTTAACTATTTTTTCTCTGTACCATTGATAAGTGTTTATTTTGTTAAAGGTAACGCAAGGCTGTAATGCATCAACTAATGAAAAACCTTTGTGATTTATGCCCTCGACAATTAAATCAGTTAGTTGAGTAATATCTCCAGCAAATCCGCGGGAGACAAATGTTGCTCCAGAGATAACGGCAAGAGCAAGTGGATTGAGTGCGGTTTCGATTACACCTTCAGGTGTGGATTTTGACTGATACCCCTTGGTTGCAGTTGGAGAGCTTTGCCCAGTTGTAAGTCCATAAACTCCGTTATTGTGAATAATGACTGTAATATCATGATTGCCTCGCATAGCAGCAAGCAAATGATTGAGTCCTTCTCCGTAAGTATCGCCATCACCAGCTACGACAATGACGTGTTGAGTGTGGTTAGCAATTTTTGCCCCGACGGCAACAGGAACAGGTCTTCCATGAAGACCTTCAAAACCATAAGCGTGCATAAAATTGACCATGTGCCCATGACAGCCTACTCCGTAGACAAGTGTAACTTCATGAGGAGCTATATTTAGTTTGACAAGTGCTGATTTGATTGCTGCCCAAATTCCAAAGTCTCCGCAGCCTGCGCACCAGTTGGGGAAACAGCCCGAATCAAAATCTTGTGTAATGCTCATATTTTTTGAATTGTTTTTTCAAATATTTTAGCTAGATCATACGCCATAAATGGCCTTCCGTCGTAACGTCTGACACGGTGGGAAATTGTCACCCCAGTTACTTTTTTGAGATAACCTTCTAGTTGACCAGTAAAGTTGTTTTCAACCACAATCACATTAGAGCCGTTTTTTAGATAGTTGACTAATGATTTTGTGTTGATTGGATTAAGTCTGTCAATTGAAAGAAAGGAATAATCATTTTTGTTTGCGACCATATCTAGTGCGTCTAAAATCACGCCTTTGTTTGAACCGAATGAAATAATTTTTAGTTTACCTTTCTGTGGGTTAATTGGCCTAAACGGAGGCGTTTTGGTAGACAAAAGAGCAAGTTTTCTGAATCTTTTTTGTGTCATTTGAATTCTTGTCTTGTCGCTTTCGGTCGATTGACCTGACTCTTCGTGTTCGTCAGAATTAGCGGCAAAAACAAATCCTCTCATGCCTGGAATTGCGCGTGGCGAAATTCCGTTGGTTGTGATTTGGTATCTGCTGTAATTTTTGGGTTTGTCGCGTTGAGTTATTAAACGGCCTCTGTCTATTGTGATTTTGGATAAATCAAATAAATCAACAGTGGCATGTGATTCAAGAACCATTTTGTCGGTAAGAATAATTACGGGAGTTTGGTAAATATCCGCAAGATTAAAGGCTTCAACTGTGGACCAAAAACATTCAGAAATATCGCCTGGAGACAAAACTATACGAGGAAATTCTCCATGACCCGCTGAAAGCACAAAATCTAAGTCCTCTTGAGCGGTCCAGGTCGGCATACCTGTGGCTGGGCCCGGCCTTTGACCTTCGACTATTACGATTGGTGTTTCGGTAATGCCTGCGAGCGAAACTCCTTCAGACATTAAAGCAAAACCTCCACCGCTGGTTGCAGTCATAGCTCTAACACCTGTAAATGAGGCACCGATAGCCATATTGACGGCCGATATTTCATCTTCGGTATGTTTGACTACCATGTCGTGTTTTGGGCCGTTTTTAGCCAAAAAATGCATAAGCGCAGAGGTTGGTGTCATTGGATAGCCAGCAAAAAACTTACAGCCAGCTGCAAGCGCTCCAAGCGCAATTGCCTCGTTTCCACTAATTAATAATTGATCTTTGCGTGGTGTTTTAATTAGCGGCAAAATATCAGGATATTTAGTGTTTACATAGTCAAATCCGTCCTTTGCAACTTTGACGTTTTGAACAATGACTTGAGTGCCTTTGGCGGTAAATGATCTGGTAAGAACATTTTCTAGCTCAACAAATGGAATACCAAGCACGGCAACAGCAGCACCAAGTGAGGCATTGTTAGCCATGAGTGGATCAGCATTGTTATCTAATGCTATTTTGTGTGCTGGAAGATCTATCTTTCTCACTTTGGCTGGCAAGTTCTGTTCGTCAGTATTAAAGGCGTGCGAATCATAAATAACTGTAGATTTGGATGTTAGTTCATTAAGGTGGAGTTTGATGCCATTTGGATTGAGAGCAACTAAAACTTCGGTCGTGTGCTTTGGCGATCTAACTGGTAATTTGGAAAACGTAACTTGATAGGTGTTATGTCCCCCGCGAATTAATGACGGGTACTCTGAGTAACCAAACACATTAAAACCCAAGCTACTTACAAGGGTCGCTAATGATTGTCCGGTAGTCATAACTCCAGCACCGGCTTCGCCTGCAACTTTAAAGCTAATTGATTCCAACATAATTTTAAAAATTAAGGCTATAAGGCAACTATGATAACATCATTTGTATGAGTGAGAGTCAAGCTACATCTTTATATGTTATTTCAACCCCAATTGGCAACCTAGCCGACATGACAACCAGAGGGATAATGGCCATAAAAACTGTCGATACCTTGCTATGCGAAGATACCAGACGTACCGCCAAACTATTAAACCATTACGAGATTAAAGCCTCAATGCTGACTTTTGCGGATTTTAATGAAAATAAAATTTTTGACCAAATTGTCGCCAGAATGGAAAATGGCGAAGTTTTTGGCTTAGTCTCTGATGCAGGCACTCCTTTGGTCTCAGATCCAGGTTATAAACTGCTGCGAGCAGTAATTGATAAAGGATTAAAGATTGAAGTTCTACCTGGAGCTTCGGCGGTTTTAACGGCCTTAGTTGGTTCAGGAATGACCCCTGACAAATTTTTGTTTTTGGGGTTTTTGTCTAGAAAGCATTCTAAGAGAACTAAGGTTTTGGAAGCGGCTAAATTATTTAAGAATGAGACTGATACTACAATAATTTTTTATGAGGCTCCGACTAGAATTGTTAAATTTTTGACTGAGCTAATGAATTACTTTCCCAATCGTGAAGTTGTTGTAGCTCGAGAATTAACCAAAGAGCACGAAGAGTTCATTAGTGGCAGTTTTGAGGAAGTAATTGAGAAACTGCAACTTAAAAAAGGCAAAATTAAAGGCGAATTTACAGTCCTTGTTTAAATTTACGAACGTAAATGAGTTAGAAGTGATTGACCAGTCATATCACTTGGTACAGGTATGCCCATAATCTGCAGAGCAGTTGGGGCAATATCTGCTAATTTGCCACTTGGCAGTTCCCTAACTACTCCCTGAAATTCTGGAACAACAAAGACTGCTGGGACTGGTGAAGTATTATGTTCGGTGTCAACCTGCTTGGTTTGCAAATCAATCATTATTTCGGCATTACCATGATCGCTGGTGATAATTACTGCACCATTAAGACTGGATACTGTTTGAACAATTGTTTTAACGCACTCATCCACAAGCATAATGCTTTCAACGGTTTTTTCGATATTACCAGTGTGCCCAAGCATGTCTGGATTGGCAAAATTAATTACCGCAAAATGATATCGAGCCTGAGAAAGGGTGCGAATAAAAGTTTTTGTAATCGTAACGGCAGACATTGCTGGCGCCATATCGTAAGTTGGTACCTTAACCGAAGGGACCATAACTCGATCTTCACCAGTAAAAGCCTGTTCTCTTCCACCATTAAAAAAATAAGTGACGTGAGCGTATTTTTCAGTTTCTGCGATATGAACCTGTCTTAACTCTCTTTCAGAGATGACCCTTGCAATTGGGTTTTTGATATTGTTTTCTTCAAATGCAATACCTGATACTGTTAGTTTTTTTTCATAATCTGTCATTGTTACAAAACAGATATTTTTGGCAAAGTATTTTCGATCAAACCCACTTACGGTTTTTTCCATGACTTCAGCTGTACCAGCCTTGTGCTCATCTAAAGATTCATCGTTTATCTGTTTTACAAAAGGTACTTTGGCAAGGTCTTTTAATACAAAACTTTTAGTAATTTGTCTTACCCTGTCGGGACGAAAATTAAACGAGATTATTGCATCATTATCCTTAACCTGACCGATTGGTGTGCCACCAGCGTCAGTTATGACTGTAGGGATGATAAACTCGTCCGTAATTTTGTTTTGATATGATAATTCGAGTACAGCTACAGGATCAACGGATTTTGGGCCAACCCCAGAAGCAATTGCATCGTAGGCTTTTTCTGTTCTTTCCCAGCGATTATCTCTATCCATTGCATAGTACCTACCACTAACTGAGGCAATTGTGCCTAGATTTTCAGATCTTAATTTGATCTGCATCTGTTGAACAACTGGCAAGCAACCCATTTGCGGTGAATCTCGGCCGTCGGTAAAAATATGAATTTTGACTTTGTCTTTAGTAATACCGAACTGTTTTGCTAAATAAACTAGAGCAAACAAGTGGTTGACTGAACTGTGTACCTCTCCTTGTCCAATTAGACCCATTAGGTGCAGATTGCTCTTGTTTTTTTTTGCGTGATTAAGCGCTAAATGAAAAGCTTCGTTAGTAAAAAACATGCCATTTTCAATTGCTAAATTAATTCTAAGTAAATCCTGATAAACAATCCTACCCGCACCTAGATTAATGTGACCAACCTCAGAATTACCAGCTTGGCCAGATGGTAAGCCGACAGATTCTCCGGCTGCTAAAAGTTGTGTGTGGGGATAGGTAGCATAAAGAGCTTTTAAGAAAGGTGTACCAGCCAAAGTCACTGCATTACCTTCACTTGGCGAAGCGATACCAAACCCATCCAGAACAATTAATACTACTGGTCCGTCAAGTCTGCGCATAAAATTTGGTCTTAGTCCTTGGCTTTTTAGTGGTGCGAATATAGTTCGTATTCAATTGATAGAAGACGGTTGTATTTTGCGACACGCTCACCTCTGGCTGGTGCACCGAGTTTGGCATAATCAGCACCAAGGCCGACTGCAAGATCGGCAATAAATGAATCATTAGTTTCCCCAGATCTGTGTGAAAAAACCGTCTTCCAATTGTGACTCTTGGCAAGATTAACGACTTCTATTGTTTCGGTTAATGTGCCAACTTGATTAGGTTTAATTAGTATTGAATTTGCAGCTTTTTTTTCGATTGCAGTCTTGAGTTTTTTGGGGTTTGTAGATAGTAAATCGTCGCCGACTAAAAAAACCTGCGAACCAACCTTCTCAGTTAAGGTTACCCAACCATCCCAATCATCTTCTTCAAGTGGGTCCTCCAAGGACAAAAGCCTGTACTGGCTGACTAAATCAGCATAGTATTCCACAAACTCATCGGAGGAAATATTAAC
>Ga0138256_10003706_pt1 | contig 16216 bp, 10 predicted proteins | sample KNB2016incub_MG_FD_105486 | JGI IMG/M metagenome (GOLD analysis project Ga0138256, IMG submission 105486) | Active sludge microbial communities from wastewater in Klosterneuburg, Austria - KNB2014incub_MG | ecosystem: Engineered > WWTP > Activated sludge > Unclassified | place: Austria... | reverse complement strand
TGATGCGCGCACGTTGTTCGTGAAACCGTGGGAGAAGAAGATGATCGACCCGATCGAGAAGGCGATCATCGGAGCGAACCTCGGCTTCAACCCGAGCAACAACGGCGAGAGCGTGATCATCCATGTGCCGATGCTCACGGAGGAACGTCGCAAAACGTTGGTGAAGACGGCACACGCCGAGGCCGAGCATGCCAAGGTGGGGATTCGCAGCAGTCGCCAGAAAGCGATGGACACGATCAAGTCCGCGAAGAAGGATGGCTTACCGGAGGATCACGCGAAGGACCTGGAAGGTCAGGTGGAGAAACTCACCGGCACCTACAACAAGAAGGTGGAGGACCTCCTTGGGTTGAAGGAGAAGGATATCATGAAGGTCTAAGGTGCGGAGCGCCGCACGGTTGTCACTCAGGGCTTGACCCGGAGTCGCGCCTAGGTCCACACCGGGCTCCCCTCGCTACAATTCCTGCACATCTCGATGCTGCTGCGCGCGTGCAGCAACGACCGACGGAAATCATTGTACGCATCGCTTTTCCACAGCTCGCTGAAGCTGTGTGTGCGCAGATCGCCGAGCACGTGGTGCGCGTCCTTGTCGAAGCAGCACGGAACCACTTTGCCATCCCATGTGATCACGCAGCTGTGCCACATCTTCCAGCAGTCGTCCTCCAACCTGTTCTTCACCTCCCACGTGCCGTTCGCTGTTCGGCGATAACGGGCGTACTTGTCCAGCGTGGGGATCAATGGGTGATCATCCTTCGGCTCGTAGATCTGCGCGGTCTTCAACCAGAGGTCGTCCACGCCGATGCGCTTGGCCAAGGCTCGTGCTTCGGGGATCTGGTGTTCGTTCGGTTTCACCACCAGGAACTGGAAGACCACGTGCGGCGTGAGGCTCTTCAGCTTCTTCTTCCACTTCACGATCCGCTCCGCGCCTTCGATCACCTTGGCCAATTCGCCTTCGCGGCGGTAGGCGGAGTACGTTTCCTGATCGGTGCCGTCCAGTGAAATGATGAGCCGCGACAACCCACTCCGCACCGTTGCTTCGGCCTTCTCTTCGGTGAGGAAGTGCGCGTTCGTGCTGGTGTTGGTGTACAATCCTTTCGCGTGAGCGATCCCCACCATGTCCAGGAAGCCGGGGTTGATGTACGGCTCGCCTTGGAAGTAGAACGTGAGCGCCCAGAGATCGGGGCCGAGCTCATCCATCACGCGTTCGAAGAGGTCCGTCCTCAAATTTCCGGTCGGCCGCGTGAAACTCCGCAAGCCGCTGGGGCACTCCGGACAGCGCAGGTTGCACGCCGTGGTGGGTTCGAAGCTGATACTGAAGGGTAGTCCGCCGATGCGTGGATCCTTCGTGCGTTTCGCGCGCTGGTAGCTCGTCCACAAACCCGCCGCGTTGCGCAACCGCCGGGGTGTGGTCTTGCGGGACCACTCGATGGCGTCACGGGTGCGCGCGAACATGGGAGCAAGGTAGGAGCGTAGGAGCAGGAGCAGGTGGAAGGAGCGGTCGGCAGGAGCGGGCACAAGGAGCAGTTGGCAGGGGCAGGAGCAAACGTTCGTGGCTTTGAGCGGGTCGTTGCGGCTTCGTCAACAAAAGGAAACGCGCCACCTACCTGGAGCGATCACTTGCTCCTGCTCCTGCCCCTGCCCCTTGAGTTGACAGCCTGTTACTTTCGGCACCCTCCGTGCGTCCGATGGACGTTGCCCCTCGCATGCGTTGCTTCTACTACCTGCTCCTTCTTACACTCGCTTTCGGATCGTTCACCAAGCTGCACAGCCAGGTGACGGTACACGGTCGGGTGGTGGATGACCGCACACTGGAACCACTGGCCTTCGTGCATGTGTTGCCGGTGGATGCACGCCAAGGCACGACCACGGACATCGATGGACGGTTCGCGATCGTCTTGCCCGTGCTTCCATTGCGGTTGGCATTCAGCTACGTGGGCTATGAAGCGCTACAAGTCGTGGTGAATGATGCAAGCCCAGGGATCATCCGCATGCACCGCGCGCAGTTCGAGTTGAAGGAAGTGCGGATCCTGCCGGGAGAGAATCCTGCGCACCGGATCATCGACCGCGTGTACGCGAACCGCAAGTTGAACGACAGCATGCGGCAGCGATCGCACCGCTATACCAGCTATGGCAAGACGGTGTTCACGGCCGCCATGGACAGCGCGTTGCTGAACGATCCGGCGCGCTTAGCCGCATTGGATAGCAGCGACAAGGAAGCTGTCGACTTCTTCGATAAGCAGCACTTGCTCCTGATCGAAAGCGCCACGCGCAAGAGCTTCATTCCACCGGCCGCGGAGAAGGAGGAAGTGTTGGCCATGCGCGTGAGCGGACTGAAGGACCCGACGCTTTTAGCGTTGGCGGCGAGCACGAAGACGTTCAGTATCTATTCACCGCAGATCTCCATCAACGAGAAGAGCTACCTCGGACCCATCGGCCCGAACAGCACGGACCGTTACCTGTTCATCGTGGAGGACACGCTGTACCAAGGCCGCGATTCGGTGTACGTGATCAGCTACCGGCCACGACATGGACGCAAGTTCGATGCGCTCAAAGGCGTGCTCTGGGTGAATACCGATGGCTACGCGATCCAACACGTGATCGCCGAACCCAACGTGCGCGACAAGGGCACGAACATCAAACTGCAACAGCAGTTCGACCGCGTGTCGGGCGTGTGGTTCCCGGTGCAACTGAACACCTTCCTCTTCTTCGACTTCATCCAAGTGAACACCTTCAAGATGATGGGCATCGGGCGCATCTACCTGAAGGACATTGAAGTGGATGTGCCGATCCCCCGCAAGGAAGTGCGCGGACCGGAACTGGTGATGGATCGTCTCGCCGCGCGCCGCGATGAGGCTTTTTGGAACGGACTCCGCGTGGACTCACTCCAACCCAAGGAACTCCGCACCTACCACACCATCGACAGCATCAGTGAAGTGGAGCATATCGAAACGAAGCTCAAATGGTTCGAGCGGCTCACCACGGGCCGGTTACCCCTTGGCCCGTTCGATCTGCGACTGGACCGGATCGCGCGGTACAACGGATACGAAGGGCTTCGCTTGGGAGCTGGCTTCAATACCAACGACAAACTCACGCGCTACGCGTCGATCGGCGGCTATTACGCTTACGGCTTCGTGGATGCCGCATCCAAGTTCGGCGGTGAGCTGGTGGTGAAGCCGAAGCCGGGGATCGGACCGGAGTTGAAAGGCTTCTATGAATACGATGTGGTGGAAAGCGGCGGCGTGGCCTTCCCCGGTGTGCGCAACAGCATGACCAGCACCGAGAGCTACCGGTGGCTCTACGTGGATCGCATGGACCAAGTGGAACGGTACGGCGCGGAGCTTTCGTGGCGGGTCGGCAGTTCCACACGGATGTGGCTCGCCTCCGAACGCAACGAGCGCCGTAACCTGATCGGCTATCAATACGCGGAACCCGTCGCGGAGGGCGTGACCGTACTCAGCGACCGCACCTTGCTCGGGACCGTTTCACTCGGCTTCCGCTTCGCATGGCGAGAACAATTGGTCCGACTCCCCGACAGGCAGTATGCGCTCCCGAGCAAATGGCCGGTCCTGCATGTGCAGGTGATGAATGCCGTGAAAGGTTTGTATGCTGGTGAGCGCGATCTCTGGCGCGTGGATGCCATGATCGAGAAGAGCTTCCGGTTGCGCATGCTGGGCGTGCTGGGCGTGCGCATACTCGGTGGCATCGTGGAGGACACTTCACCCTACACCTACCTCTACGATCTGCGGGGATCCAACCAACCGCGCACACCCATTGCGACACAGAACACCTTCGAGACCATGCGGCCGAACGAATTCCTGGCCGATCGTTATGGGAGCATCCACCTCCGCCACAGTTTTGGGAAGTTGCTCTATGAAGGGAAGTGGTTCAGGCCGGTTCCGGTGATCGTGGTGAATGCTGCGTGGGGTTCGCTCAGCCATCCGGAAAGACATCGGGGATACACCTTCACGCCACTCGCCGATGGGTTCTATGAGGGCGGTTTGCAGATCGATAATGTCCTGCGGCTGGGGTTCACCGGCCTTGGCGTCGGGGCCTTCTATCGCATGGGACCGAACAGCTTCCCGGACCCTGCGGACAACCTGGTGGTGAAGGCCACGATCGGGCTGGTGCTGGGGAAATAGAAGACGCTGTCGCCCATCCGCGCCCGTCCACTCCGCAATTCGCACCTTTGGGCCTTCGCTTTTCGAGCAAGGAAGAATGTGGGCTTGGCTATCCAGTAGGATCCTTCGGAACCGCTATGGCATCCTGGTGGTGATCGGGGTGATCACCGTGTTCCTCGGCCTGCAGACCCGGAATGTGAAGGTGAGTTACAAGTTCGGTGGCCTGCTGCCCAAGACGGACAGCGCATACGTGCAGTACGAGGAATTGCTGGCCAATTTCTCCGAGGACGGGAACATCATCGTACTGGGCGTGGAGGATCCGCGGCTTTACGAGCTCGACAACTTCCAAGCGTGGTGGCAACTGGGCCAGGACCTCAAGCAGCAACCGGGTGTGGATTCGGTGTTCTCCGAAGCGCACATCTTCACACTCATCCGCAATGACAGCCTGAAGAAGTTCAACCTCTCCCCGGTGGTACGCCGCAAGCCGGAGAGCCAGGTGAAGGTGGACAGCATCATCCGTGTTGTCCGCTCCCTACCGTTCTACAAAGGGCTTCTTTACAACGATAGCACGCACGCCAGCTTGATGATGGTATTCGTGAACCCCGAGCGCTTCAACAGTGAGGATCGGGGCGACATGGTGGATCTCATCACCGCGCGTGTGGATGAATTCGCCAAGGGTCGTTTCCCTGTTTACCACAGTGGCCTGCCCTTCATCCGTACGGTGGTCACGGAGCGCACCAAGAGCGAGTTGAGGATGTTCGTCGGGCTTATGGTCCTGGTGGTGGCCTTGCTGCTGCTGCTGTTCTTCCGAAGCTGGCGCGTGATGTTCGTGTGCCTCACCGTGGTGGCCGTCAGCGTGATCTGGGCATTGGGGTCCATAGGCCTCTTGGGCTACAAGCTTACCGTGGTCATGGCCGTGATCCCACCGCTCATCATCGTGATCGGCATCCCGAATTGCATCTTCCTCATCAACAAATACCATCACGAGTTCCTCTCACATCGCAACCGGGTGAAAGGACTGACACGGGTGATCTACCGTGTGGGCAGGGCCTCGTTCATGACCAATGCCACCACGGCCGCAGGCTTCGGCACCTTCATCTTCACCTACAGCGATGTGCTGAAGCAGTTCGGCATCATCGCTTCGTTGAACATCATGGCGATCTTCGCTTTGAGCCTGTTGCTCGTGCCGATCATGATGAGCTTCCAAGGTGATCCGGAGGAGAAGCACTTGGCACACCTGGACCGGAAATGGGTGGACCGCAGCACGAACTGGCTGATCGATATCGTTCAGTATCACCGGCCCATGGTCTATGCCATCACCGGCCTTGTGTTGGTGGTCGGGTTGCTGGGCGTGATGCAACTGAAGGACGAGGCCCATGTGGTGGATGACCTCCCCATGGATGATCCGGTGATGCAGGACCTGCGTTTCTTCGAAAGTCGATTCAAAGGTGTGCTCCCTTTGGAAGTGGTGGTGGATACCAGGAAGGACGGGCAAGCGTTGAAGGATGCGAACCTCAAGCGCATGTCGCGTCTACAGGATTCGTTGAGCACCTATCCGGAACTCTCAAGATCCCTTTCCATCGCCGATGCGGTGAAGTTCATCAAGCAGGCCTTCTATGGCGGCGATCCCGCACGCTATGCCCTGCTCAACAGCACGGAGAAGAGTTTCATCCTGCCCTATCTGGAAGCGGCACAGGACAAGGGCGGGATCGCACGGGCGTTCCTGGACGAGCACAAGCGCACCACGCGGCTCACCATGCAGGTGGCCGATGTCGGAACCGAGCGTATGGATGAGCTCATGGGCCGACTGCGCGCAGAGGTGGATTCCATCTATGCACCAAAGGATTACCGGGTGACGCTCACCGGCACCAGTGTGGTCTTCCTGGAGGGAAGCAAGTACATGGTGAAGAACCTGGCGATCTCCTTGGTCCTCGCGGTGATCGCGATCGCCGGCCTCATGGCCTTGCTCTTCAATTCGGCGCGCATGGTGGTGGTCTCCCTGATCCCCAACCTGATACCGCTGATCACCACAGCGGGCCTCATGGGCTATCTCGATGTCGCGATCAAACCCAGCACGTTGCTGGTGTTCAGCATCGCATTCGGCATTGCGGTGGATGATGCCATCCACTACCTCAGCAAGTACCGGCAGGAACTGAAACTCACCGGCCACAACGTGAGACAGAGCGTGCTCGGCGCGCTGCACGAAGCAGGGGTGAGCATGATGTACACCAGCATCGTGTTGTTCTGCGGCTTCAGCCTTTTCGTCTTCTCCGACTTCGGCGGCACACAAGCTTTGGGGACGCTCATCTCCTTCACCTTGTTGGTGGCGATGTGTACCAACCTCATCATCCTGCCATCCTTGTTGTTGAGCTTCGAGAAGACCGCTACCACCAAAGCCTTCGACGAACCGTTATTGGATATCCTGGACGAGGAGTCGGATATCGACCTGGACGAGTTGAAATTGGAAGGGCCGATCGATGGAAGTGCATTGCGCACCTCCGGTAAGAAGGCCGATGAACCAAGACCATGAAGGGGATCATACTAGCCGGAGGATCCGGCACACGCCTGCACCCGTTGACACTCGCGGTGAGCAAGCAGCTCATGCCGGTGTACGACAAACCGATGATCTACTACCCGTTGAGCACGCTCATGGCCGCAGGCATCCGGGAGGTGCTCATCATCAGCACGCCGCACGACCTACCGCACTTCAGGAAACTGCTCGGTGACGGTGCACGCCTCGGATGCGAGTTCACGTACGCGGAACAAGCCGTACCCAACGGTCTGGCGCAGGCCTTCGTCATCGGCCGGGAGCATGTGGGTAAGGAGCATGTGGCCTTGATCCTTGGCGACAACATCTTCCACGGCAGCGGGCTCGGAACGAAACTGATGGAGAACCATGCGGTGGATGGTGGACTCGTGTTCGCCTACCGCGTGAGCGATCCGGAACGTTACGGCGTGGTGGAGTTCGATGAGGCCTTCAAGGCGAAGAGCATCGAGGAGAAACCCACGAAACCCAAGAGCAACTACGCCGTGCCGGGTCTTTACTTCTACGACAATAGCGTGCTGGACATCGCGCGCGACCTGAAGCCCAGTGCGCGTGGCGAGTACGAGATCACCGATGTGAACAAGGAATACCTGCGCCAAGGGCGGTTGAAAGTGCAAGTGCTCGATCGTGGTACCGCGTGGCTCGATACCGGAACCTTCGCTTCGCTGATGCAGGCCGGACAGTATGTGCAGGTGATCGAGGAGCGGCAAGGCAGAAGGATCGGCTGCATCGAAGAGGTCGCCTTCCGACGCAACTTCATCAACGCTGACCGGCTGCGAGAACTCGCAGAGCCATTGCGCAAGAGCGGCTACGGAGAGTACCTGTTGAAAGTCGCCGACGGTCAAGTGTGATGCAACGGTTGAAGGATCTGGTGGAGGCGCGCATTGCGGCGTGGTGCGCCGGACTACCTGCCTTGGGGCTCTATCCGCCCATGGCCTATTTGCTTCAGCTTCCTGCAAAGCGGATCCGCCCCATCGCCCTGCTGATGGCCCACGAACTGTATGGCGGCAAAGCGGAGGACGTACTGGACGAAGCGCTGGGCATCGAGCTCTTCCACAACTTCACCCTGATGCACGACGACATCATGGACGCTTCACCCTTGCGGCGTGGCGATGCCACCGTGCATGTGAAATGGAATACGAACGCAGCGATCCTCAGTGGCGATGCCTTGTTGGTGAAGGCGTATGAGTTGTTGGGCCGGGATCCGCGCGCGTTGCGGATCTTCAGCCAGCATGCCTTGGAGGTTTGTGAAGGGCAACAGCTGGACATGGACTTCGAGCTGCGCGATCGGGTGAGCACGGCGGAGTACATGGAGATGGTTCGCCTGAAAACGGCTGTGCTGCTCGCGTGTTCCATGCGGATCGGTGCAGCGCTGGCGAACGCCCCGGAAGCGGATGTCGAACGGATCGGTGAGTTCGGTGAACGCATCGGCCTTGCCTTTCAGCTGCGTGATGATCTGCTGGATGCCTTCGGTGATCCGCAACGGACCGGCAAGCAGCGCGGCGGTGATCTCCTGGCCGGAAAGAAGACCTGGATCCTGATCCGTGGTCTGGAAAAGGAACGCGCGGATGGTCTGGATGCTTTGCAGGTGGAACTCCGCAAGGAAGCCGGATCACGTAATGTGGAACGGATGATCGAAGCGCTGGGCCGCTCCGGTGTACGGGCCGAAGCGGAAGCGCTGGTGCAAGGCTTGGAAACGAAGGCTTTGGAGGATCTGCATGTGATGAACGTTCCGATGGAACGCAAAGCGCCGTTGTTCGTCTTGGCCGATCAGCTCATGGCACGCACACAGTGAGGCATTGAATGTCGAAGGGCCCCGTGGTGTTCGGAGCCCTTCGACATTCAATTCATGGTGATGGTCAACGCAGCAATTCGAAGCGTTGCAGATCGGTCGTCCCATCCGCGAAGTGGAGGCGAAGCATGTACGCGCCATTGATGACCCCGGTCGGCAGATCGACCTGAAGGGTGGAAGCCGCATGTATCCGTTGGGTATGCACGATGCGACCCTGTGCATCCAGCACATCGGTGCGTAGACAGCTCTTCGCCAAGCCGGTCACCACCACGCGCCCGGTGCTCGGGTTGGGAGAAAGGTGGATGACGTCGGAACCGACCTCCGATATACCCAGACTGATGCAGATCGGATCGGTGGGGGACAGGATGGTGATGGTGGCACAAGCGGTATCGTTCAAACACGGTGCGGTGGCCTGCACCACATAACAATACGTGCCTGCCGCGTCCATTGCCGGGTCGAACATCCCATCGTGTGCGACACCCTCGATGATCCAGGTCCCACCATTATCCGCATTGGCAAGGAGATCCACCATTGCAAAAGGATCCTGCACGGCACAAACCTCGGCCGCGCCATCCACGCCGGCGTTGGAGGAAGCGACCACCTCGATCGTCAGCGTGGAACTGCTCGATACGCATCCGCCCACACCTTCCACCTCGTATTGCAGCACGCCATCACCGAGGTCGCTCCATGCGCCACCATGATCGGGTGTGCCACCCAACAGGCTGATGGTGTCTCCCAACGCGACCACATCACAGAACTGCACGGTGGAACTCGTCCCGGCATTCGTCGGGGTGCCCACATTGACGACGTATGTATAGGACTGCGACCCACGCACCGGACAGGCATCATCCAATGCGGAGATGGTGAAGGTGCGCGTACCGGGGCTGGCGCCTGCGGGATCCCAGCAGATGGTGGCCACCGCTGGGTTGGTACCCATCACCTCGAAGCTGGCACCCGGAAGCACCATATCCACGTTGCTCGTCAACGACAACTCCTGGTCAGCGTCGGTATCCACCACTTCCATGGAAAGGCAGAAGTGGTTGGAGGAACAATTGTCCACGGTATAGGCGGCCGAAGCCACCGCATCACCCGAGGTGATGGTGACCGTGCCGCTTGCGGCGTCCGGTACATGGTTGGAGCATACCTCGGCCACGAAGGGGAAATCGCGCATGATACTACCTCGCCATACACCGTTCGCATCGTACAGATCCACCTCCACCACCACCACGATATACCCTTGGATCGTGGGCGTGAAGGTGATGTTCCCGGTGATCGTGTCCAGTACCAGACCGGTGAAAGGTTCATCGCCGGTATATGGGAACTGGTAACTCACATCCTGCACATCAGGCAGGGCGCGACGCGCGGCGATGAGGCGGAAACGCAGGTTGGATTGGGTGCCGCCGGTAACCCCCAGATCGTAGCTCACGGGTTGGTCCACACATGCGAAGGGCGGGCGGTTCTCGGTGAAGGTCGGGGAGGTGACACAAACGCCGTTCGCGTTGTTCAATCTCGCTTCTATGTAAATGCCCTGTTCACCGACCAGGTTCACCGAGGCGTTCCGACAGCACACATCCCAGCTGATCGTCCATGAATTGCATGGACTCAGGAACAAGGTGGTCCGGTAGGTGTACAATTGGATGCCGATCAACTGGCCGCCGTCGCAGGTGGTATGGCCCACTTGGTCTTCGCAAACGGGAGAGGCATCCTCCATGGAGATCTCGGGGATACTGTTCAGCGTAAAGGAAACGCCGCAATCGTTCGAGAATTTGAGCGATTGATCGATCATGGGCGCTCCGGTACACTCCCGCCAAAGCTGGAGGATCACCTCGTACTGGTTGTTACCGAGGCAGGTGTAGGTGATACTGCCGCCGGGCAAATGGGCGCCCAAGGCCGAGCAGGCAAGGGCGAAGGACAAGGAAAGCGTAGTAAGACGCATGGTGAATGGGGTTTGGTATTCACCACAATGTAACAACTCTGCGGGATCGGCCTAACGATCACACTTGGCGGAGGGTCCGATGGATCTGCGCCTTATGGTGTTGCACATGCCGGCGCATGAACCGCACGCCCTGGATCAGGTTGAATCGACCGGCCATCGGATGCTTGTACAGATCGTGCCCGATGAAGGAGGTATCGATCGTTGTGTAGGCTTCACGCATCCGTTCACGAACAGCGCTCCAGCGCTGCCTGGCCACCTCATAGGATGTCGCGGGGACATCCGCCACGATCGCGGGTGCTTTGTACTTGATCGGCAACCATACCGCGATGTTCAGCAGGAAGAGTCGCCAATGGGAAGAGATCCCGACAGGGCCATGCTTCTTCACTTCCAATTTCTTGTTCAGGTACGTCAGCCCACCTTCCTCGGCGATCGCGAGGTGCGTGATCACTTGTGCGATGGACCATGCATGCTCTCCCGGAGAAGTGGCCAGCCGCTCAGGATCCGCTCCTTCCAAGCGCTTCAAGATATCCTGCCGGTCGCGCTCCATGCGACCGAACTGACGCAGGAGGCGTTCGCGGGACATGTGCAATAACGAGAGCTAGCGAGCGCGCTCGATGTTCTTCAGGTCCACGTCGATGAAGCCTTCCTTCTTTCTATAAAGGGCGGCATCATCACTTTGGTACATCAACTCACCAGTACCCGCGTTGAAGACGCGCTTGAAACAATGCTTGTTCTTGTATTCCCCGGTCATCACCACATCGCTCACCGTGATGCTGCGATCCCCTGAATTCACCGCGTTCACCAGATCAGACAAACTCACTACGCGCACGGCGGAGGTGTAATGCGCCTTCACCGCACCGGCATCGGGTAGGCTCTTGTCCAGATGATCCGCAGCGATCAACAACTCGGTATCGCGCACCAGTCGGGACCGGCTCGCGTAGGTGCGATCCGCCGTGGCCTTGTCGGTGATCTTGCCCGCCTCCACAAGTTTCAAGTAATCCTGTAGGTGCTTGATGTAGATCGTGAGCATCGGCGCCATATTCTGCTCGTTGATCGCCTTCGGGTCGATCATGATGAAGGCCAGCTCATTCTCCGAGGCGATGCTCGTGAAGGCATTGTTCTTCTGTTGCAGCGGTTCGCCTTTCTTCTGCTTCCAACCGCGCACCAGCGTGAGGAAGGTGGCCTCGTATTTCACCGGGTCCACTTTCGCGGTCTTCAACAAATAGGTCTTCGTGGGGTCGATCGGCATCGCGCCCAACTCCGCCACGGTCACGAATTCATAAGCAGCCGTGAACTTCCATTCGCTCTTCACCGCATTCATGATCGTGCGGTTGTAGGGTGAATCACCTGCATCGAGGACCACGATCATGGTGGTGGCCTTCGCTGCTTTCACCCCAGCGGCGTCGAAGGTTCCGTACTGGGCCTTGAGCGTGAACGATAGAAGAAAGGCGAGGGAGAGGAGCAGGGTCGAACGCATTGCTATTGGGATGAGGTCTTGATGAAAGGATCGCGCCGGGCGAAAATAGTGCCAGCGCCGTGCGACCTTTGCCATGCAGATGTCCCAGGCGAACACCACACTGTCGAAAGCGGAGGCTGATGGCCTGGTGCTAGCGCTTGATCGCGCCGAAGTGCTCGCGGCCACCGTGGCCCAACTCCGCAAGGATCTGGATCTTGGTGAAGCGGATCTGCCTCTACCAACCGTGAGCAATGCAGCCTTCGAGTCGCTACGCGCACATGTGCTGCATGCGCTGGAGGACTGGCAGCGCATCGGTTCCACAGGGCTTTCGCGTGCCATCAACCGCGTGGACCTTACCGAGCGCATGGTGGATGCGGCCATGAGCCGTGGCGGCTTTTCCGAACTTGCCGGAATGATGGTCCTGCGCTGCCTGCAAAAGGTGCTGCTGCGCAAACACTTCGCGCAGAAGGGTTGAGCTTGCCGCGTATTGTGCATTCCATTGTGCATTACTCTGCATTTCTCCGCGCCTTTGCGCCTCTGCGGTGAACACCCCTGATCCTACCTTCGCGGCCTCCATGGACAAGTTCTCCTACCTGAGCAACGTCGATAGCGCATGGCTCGACGACCTGTACCAGCAATACCAGAAGGACCCGGCCAGTGTGGAAACCGGCTGGGCGCGCTTCTTCGAAGGATTCGAATTCGCGAAGTCGCTGGATGGCGATGGTGAAGCGACCTTGGGATCAGCGCCCACTGCACCACCTTCGGCAGGGAACGAACGCTTCGAGAAGGAATTCCGGGTCATCGAACTGATCAATGCGTACCGCCAGCGCGGCCACCTCTTCACCGATACGAACCCCGTCCGCGATCGGCGCAAGTACACGCCCACGCTCGCCCTGGAGAACCACAAACTCGGTGATGCGGACCTCGACACCGTGTTCACCGCGGGCAACGAGGTCGGTATCGGTCCTGCGAAACTGCGCGACATCGTGGCCCTGCTCGAGGAGACCTATTGCAAGAGCATCGGCGTGGAGTTCATGTTCATCCGCAGTCTGGAGAGACGCCGTTGGCTGCTCGATCGCATGGAAGGCACGCGCAACCAACCGGACTTCACCATCGAGCAGAAGAAGGACATCCTGGAGAAGCTGAACGAGGCAGTGGTCTTCGAGCGTTTCCTCGGTAAGAAGTTCATCGGCCAGAAGCGTTTCAGCATCGAAGGGGCCGAAGCGCTGATCCCTGCATTGGACACGGTGATCGAGCACGGAGCGGAACTGGGCATCTCCGAGTATGTGATCGGCATGGCGCATCGCGGTCGGTTGAATGTGCTGGCCAACACCATGCGCAAGAGCTACGACACCATCTTCAGCGAGTTCGAGGGCAAGGACTACGACGATGCCTTGGTGGAAGGTGATGTGAAATACCACATGGGCTACAGCAGCCTGATCACCACCAACACGGGCAAGGAAGTGCGGTTGACCCTCGCACCGAATCCGAGCCACTTGGAGACCGTGGGGCCGGTGATGCAAGGGATCAGCCGTGCGATCATCGAGCATGACGACAATTTCGCGCTGGGCATCACCGCGCCGATCCTCATCCACGGTGACGCGGCCGTGGCCGGGCAAGGTGTGGTGTATGAAGTGGTGCAGATGGCAGGCTTGAAAGCCTACGAGATCGGCGGCACGATCCACATCGTGGTGAACAATCAGGTCGGCTTCACCACCAATTACATCGACGCACGCACGAGCACCTATTGCACCGACGTCGCCAAGACCACGCAATGCCCGGTATTCCATGTGAACGGCGATGATGCCGAGGCCGTGGCCTACACGGTGAAGTTGGCGATGGACTACCGCCAGATGTCCGGCAAGGACGTGTGGGTGGACATCCTCTGTTACCGCAAGCACGGCCACAACGAGGGCGATGAACCGAAATTCACGCAGCCCACATTGTACAAGGCGATCGCGGCGCATGCCGATCCACGGGAGATCTACACGCAGAAATTGATCGACAGCGGTGTGGAAGGCGCGCGCGAAATGGCGCAGGAGATGGAGCAGTCCTTCAGCGCGATGCTCGACGATCGCTTGAACGAGGCCAAGCAGGTGCGCGTGGGGAAGATCACCAACTTCATGGCTGAGCGCTGGCAGGGCTTCAAGCGCGCAGGGGCGAAGGATTTCGCTGCTTCACCGGTGACGGGCGTGAAGAAGGCAACACTGAAGATGATCGGCGAGAAGTTGACGGCGATCCCCGAGGGCAAGAAGTTCTTCAGCAAACTGGAGAAGATCCTGAACGACCGTAAGGAAATGATGGCCAAGGAGAGCCTCGATTGGGGTATGGCCGAATTGCTCGCGTACGGTTCACTACTGGTTGAAGGTCACCCGGTGCGCTTCACTGGACAGGACGTGGAGCGCGGCACCTTCAGTCACCGCCATGCCGTGGTTCGGATGGAGGATAGCGAGGAGGAGTTCATCCACCTCAAGCACATTCAGGAAGGGCAAGCCTTATTGCAGATCTACAATTCGCTCCTGAGCGAGTACGCGGTGCTCGGGTTCGAGTACGGCTATGCGCTCACGAACCCGGAAGTGCTCACCATCTGGGAAGCGCAGTTCGGTGATTTCGTGAACGGCGCGCAGATCATCCTGGATCAATACCTATGCTGCGCCGAGGAGAAGTGGAATACGCAGAACGGCATCGTGCTGCTATTGCCGCACGGATATGAAGGACAAGGCGCCGAGCACAGCAGCGGTCGCATGGAACGCTTCCTGCAAAGCTGCGCCGATGGCAACATGGTGGTGGTGAATTGCACCACGCCCGCGAACTTCTTCCACGCGCTGCGCCGACAACTCGCTTGGGAATTCCGCAAGCCGCTGATCGTCTTCACACCGAAGAGCCTGCTGCGCCATCCGCGTTGCGTCAGCCCACTGGCCGACTTGACGAAAGGCGGTTTCCAGGAATTGATCGATGATGCCGAGGCCGAAGCGAAGAAGGTGAGGACCGTGATCTTCACCCAAGGCAAGATCCACTACGACCTGCTCGATCACCGCGAGAAGAGCAACATCACGGACACGGCCTTGGTTCGTCTCGAACAATTGCATCCATTGCCCGCCGAGCAAATGCGCGCGGTGATCAAGAAGTATGCGAAAGCCGAACGCTTCCTTTGGGTGCAAGAAGAGCCGTTGAACATGGGCGCGTGGAGCTACATGGCGATGCACTTCAATGAGGTGAAGTGGGAAGTGATCGCACGGCCCGCCAGCGGCGCGCCCGCCACCGGCAGTAGCAAACGCAGCGCGAAGCAGCAATCGGACATCATCGAGAAAGCTTTCGCAAAGTCCACCACCAAGGTGAAAGCGAAAGCCTGATAACGAACAACCGACAACCGACACCAGAGCATGGCCACGATCGATATCAAAGTCCCCAGTCCCGGCGAAAGCATCAGCGAAGTGCGCATTGCGCGCTGGCTTGTGAAGGATGGCGACGTGGTACACAAGGACCAGGTGCTCGGCGAGATCGACAGCGACAAGGCCACACTGGAGCTCAGCGCCGAAGCAGCAGGCCAAGTGAAGTTGATGGCGAAGGAGGACCAGACCGTGAACGTCGGCGATGTGGTGGTGAGGATCGATACGAGCGTTGCTCCCGCGCCGAAGAAGGAGCCGGAAGTGAAGAAGGGGCAGGAGCAGGTGCAGGAGGCAAGAAAGGCGGCACCGAGCATTGCCCCTGCTCCTGGTTCATCGCACGCAACTCCGGTGGCCAAAGCGATGCTCGATGAGAAAGGCGTCAGCGCTGACAAAGTGAAAGGCAGCGGCCCGAACGGTCGCATCACCAAGAGCGATGTGGCGGCATACGTCGCTGGTGGCGTGGATGCTGGTGCCGTGGTGATGAGCGGCTGGGGCGGCAAGCGCGACCAGAGCCGGCAGAAGATGAGCACGCTGCGGAAGAAGGTCGCGGAGCGGCTTGTGATGGCGAAGAACCAGACCGCCATGCTCACCACCTTCAACGAGGTGGACATGAGCGCGGTGATGGACCTGCGGAACAAATACAAGGACAAGTTCAAGGAGCAGAAGGGCATCGGCTTGGGCTTCATGAGCTTCTTCACCAAGGCTGTCACGGAAGCGTTGCGCCAGTTCCCGAGCGTGAACGCGCACCTCGATGGCGAGGAGATGATCATGCACGACTATGCCGACATCGGCATCGCGGTGAGCAGCCCCAAGGGCCTCATGGTGCCGGTGATCCGCAACGCCGAGCGCATGAGCCTCGCGCAGATCGAAAGCACGATCAAGGAACTCGCGGTGAAAGCACGTGATGGCAAACTCAGCATCGATGAGATGACCGGCGGCACCTTCACCATCACCAACGGCGGTGTCTTCGGCAGCATGCTCAG
>Ga0138256_10003704_pt1 | contig 16220 bp, 13 predicted proteins | sample KNB2016incub_MG_FD_105486 | JGI IMG/M metagenome (GOLD analysis project Ga0138256, IMG submission 105486) | Active sludge microbial communities from wastewater in Klosterneuburg, Austria - KNB2014incub_MG | ecosystem: Engineered > WWTP > Activated sludge > Unclassified | place: Austria... | reverse complement strand
CGACGGCAGGCACCGGCTCCGAGGTGACGATGGCCGCGGTCGTCTCCGACCGCCAGGCGCAGGTGAAGCGCTCCATCATCGACCCGAAGCTGCTGCCAGGCACGGTGGCGCTGGACCCGAAGCTGACGGTCGGGCTGCCGCCCGCGATCACCGCCGCAACGGGCATGGACGCGCTGACCCACGCCGTCGAGGCCTATCTGTCGACGATGGCCAACGCCGAGACTGACGCCTGGGCGCTGGCGGCGACCGGTCTGATCGTGCGCCACCTGCCAGCCGCCTACCGCCAGGGTAACGACCTCGCGGCGCGCGAGCACATGCTGTTGGGCTCGTACCTGGCCGGGCTGGCGTTCACGCGCGCCGGTGTCGGTTATGTGCACGCGGTCGCCCATCAGCTCGGCGCGCTGTATCACGTGCCGCACGGGCTGGCCAATGCGATCGTGCTGCCGCAGGTGCTCGACTACTCCCGGCCGCGCTGCACCGGCCGGCTGGCCGACTTGGCGCGCGCCGCAGGACTGGGTGCACCGGTCGCCAACGACGAGGGCGACGGCGCGCTGGCCAATGCATTCATCGCCCGTGTGCGGCAACTGAACGCCGAAATGGGCATCCCCGACCGTGTCCCTGCGCTGCGCGCCGCGGATTTCGACCGCATCGTGCGCAACGCCTTCGCCGAGGCCCATGGCACCTACGGCGTGCCGCGTTACCTCGACTACGGCTCGGCGCGAGCACTGCTTCAGTCGCTGGTCCCGGGCTGATGTTTCCCGAGCGAATGGAATCGAACACGATGCACGCCGAAGCCCACTCCACGACCCACCCGATGACGGCCGTGCTGCAGGACTGCCTGCGCCGCCAGCGCCAAGCCTACCTTGCGCACCCGGTGCCGACGCTGGCCGAACGTTGGGCCGACCTGCGCACGCTGGCGCGCTTCGTGCACGAGAACAAGGCCGCCCTGTGTGCCGCGGTCAGCGCCGACTACGGCCACCGCTCGGTTCACGAGACGCTGCTGACCGAGATCGGGCCGGTGCTGGGCGGAATACGGCACACCCTCGGGGAGTTGGCGCGGTGGATGAAGCCGCAGCGCCGCCACATCGACCGTCTGGCCTACGGCTTCGGCAGCAATCGCGTGATTCCGCAGCCGCTGGGCGTGGTCGGCGTCATCGTGCCCTGGAACTTCCCGCTCAACCTGAGCCTGGTTCCGCTGACCTACATCTTCGCCGCCGGCAACCGGGCGATGGTGAAGATGAGCGAGAACTCCCGCCATCTTGCGAAGCTGCTGATCGAGCGAATACCGCTGTATTTCCCACCCGAGAAGCTGCAGTTCTTCGACGAGAGGGGCGGCGTCGGCATCGAGTTCTCGGCGCTGCCCTTCGACCACCTGCTGTTCACCGGCTCGGGCACCACCGGCCGCGCGGTGATGGCGGCGGCGGCGCGCAATCTGTGCGCGGTGACGCTGGAACTCGGCGGCAAGGCGCCGGCGATCGTCTGCGACGACTTCGATCTGCGGCTGGCCGCCGAACGGCTGCTGTTCGTCAAATACCTCAACGCCGGCCAGATCTGCACGACAGTCGACTACGCCTTCGTGCCCGAGGCTCGGGTGCAGGATTTCGTGCAGCTCGCGCGCGAGATCGTGCCGCGCCGCTATCCGAGCCTGGACTCGCCAGACTACACGTCGATCATCGACCGCCGCGCCTACGAGCGGCTCGTGCAAACACTGGACGACGCACGGGCTCGCGGCGCCACCGTGATCCCGCTGCTGCCGGGCCCGGCCTTCGACGAGGCCCAGCACCGCATCGCACCGCACATCGTCGTCGAGGCCGCGCCCGACAGCGTGGTGATGCAGCGCGAGATCTTCGGCCCGATCCTGCCGCTGGTGCCCTACCGCAACCTGGACGAGGTCATCGCGCGCATCAACGCCGGGCCGCGGCCGCTGGCGATCTATCCGTTCAGCAACCGCGGTGAGCGCATCGAGCAGCTGGTCGAGCGCGTGATGTCGGGCGGCGTGACGGTCAACGACGCGCTCCTGCACGTTGGCCAGGAAGCCCTGCCCTTCGGGGGCGTCGGCGAATCGGGCATGGGGCATTACCACGGCGAGGAGGGCTTCCAGACCTTTTCCAAGCTGCGCCCGATCTTCCGCCAGTCGCGCTGGTCGAGCCTGAAGCTGATGACGCCTCCCTACGGCAAGCTGGCCAACTGGGCACTTGCCTTTCTGACGCGCTAAGCACGACGGTGCTGCGCCGCGAACAGTGTCACGCGGCGCAGCACAGACCTGGCGCATCGCGCCTTGCCCAGTCGATCCCGACAGGAAGCCCCGCCATGAAGCAGAAATACAACGCGCCGATCAACACCGTATTTGCCCTGCTGACCGACCCGAAGTGGCTGGAGTTGCGCGGCCTGGCGTTGGGCGAGCTTTCGGCCGAGGTTGACGCGAAGAAGTCAGCCCAGGGTGTGCAGATCTTGATGACAAGGCGCGTCAGGCGCGAGCTGCCGGCGCTGGTGGCAAAGGTGCTGCCCAGCGAGTCGACCCTGCAGTTCGCCGAGATCTGGACACCCGTCGGCGGCGGCTACGCCGGTACGCTGTCGATGGAGATCGATGGCCAGCCGGTGCGCATGAGCGCCGAGTTCAGCCTCGAGCCGGCCGGCAAGGGCTGCGTCTACCGCATCGAGCACCAGACGAAGTGCAGCATTCCGCTGCTCGGTGGTGCGGTGGCCAGGTTCGCCCAGGTGCAGGTGGAGCAGGGCTGCGCGGATGAATTCGCGTTCCTGCTGAACGATCTCGCGGTGCGCAAGTAACGGCGGCACGCGGCTTAGACTCGGGCACCTCAGCAGTCGGTGCCTCCGTCATCCGCAGCATGTCCACTCTGGCCAGCGAGCGCCACCCGATTCGCGTCCTGATTGCCGACGACAGCTTCGTGCTGCGCGAGGGCCTGGCGCAACTGCTGGCGCTGAGCCCGCGCGTGACGGTGATCGGCCGCCACGCTGACCCGGCGAGCCTGCTGGCCGCGGTCGACGCCGACCCGCCCGAAGTGGTGCTCACCGACATCCGCATGCCGCCGACGCACACCGACGAAGGCATGCAGGTGGCCGAACGGCTACGGCGCACGCACCCGGAGATCGGCGTTGTCGTGATCAGCCAGCATGGCAGCGCGCAATACGCGGCCGAGTTGCTGGCACCCGGGGCCGGCGGCCGAGGTTACCTGCTGAAGGACCGCATCCACGACCTGGACCAGCTGGTGGAGACCGTCTGCGCCGTGGCGGCGGGCGAGTGCCGCGTCGACACCGAGCTCGTCCGTTCGCTGGTGGCACGGCGGCGAAGCCGCTCGCCGCTGGAGGAACTGACACCGCGCCAGCGCGAGATCCTCGGCGACATCGCCGCTGGGCGCAGCAACGCGGCCATCGCACAACAGCGCGGCCTGACCCAGCGTGCGGTCGAGAAGCACGTGAGCGAGATCTTTGGCCGCCTCGGCATCGCGAACGACGAGACGATCAGCCGCCGCGTGCACGCTACCTTGCTGTACCTGGCCGAGAGCGCGGCGTGAAGCGGGTCAGCCCCTGGCTGCTGGCGCCGGGCTTGGCGCTGGCCGCAGGCGCGGCGTTCGTGGCGTTGGAAAGTCCCGGGACCGCCCGCGTGCGTGACGCAGCCCTCGCCGGGGTGTCGGTGCTGCTCGCCTGGGGCGTGGCGATGGCGGTGCGGCAGCGCTACCCCGAGCGTCCGCTGTGGATGCTGCTCACCGCGCTGGCCTTGGGTGCGGCGCTGCAGCCTCTGGTCGCGTCACCCAATGCGCTGCTGTTCACGCTGGCGCGCGCCGCCCGGCCCGGCGTGGAAGTGCTGCTGATCTGGGTGATGGTCGCCTTTCCGACCGGCCGGCTCGCGACGCGGGTTGACCGGGCGCTGGTCGCGGCGCTGGCGCTGGCCGTGCTGCTGTTGTGGGTGCCGGGCATGATGTTCTCGCCGCACGTGCCGCTGCCCGGCCCGTTTGTCACTTGCGGGGTGGAGTGCCCCAAGAACCTGTTGTTTGTTTCCGATCGCCCGCGGGCAGCGGAACTGCTGCTCGGCACCTTCCGGCTCGTCGGCACCACGATCCTGGTGGCGACCTCCGTCCACCTGGTGCTGCGGCTGCGCCAGGCCAGCGCACTGATGCGGCGCTCGCTGGCGCCGGTGGTGCTGGCGTCGATCGCACGCACGCTGAATATCGCGGCGGTGCTGGCCACCGGTGTGGCGACGCTGAGCCTGATCGTCACCTTCTGGGCGGTCCTGCTGGCCATCGCCTGGGGCCTGCTGCGCGGCCGGCTGTACACCGCACGCGTTCTGTACCAGCTGGTCACTGGCCTGCAACGGCAGCACGACGCCGGCGAACTGCGCGACGTGATGGCCGAGGCGCTCGGCGACCAGGGTCTGGAGGTGGGCTACTGGGATGCCACGCAGCGCCGCTGGGTCGATGCGGCGGGACGCACCGTGTCGTCGCCTGTGTCGGCCGAAGGGGACCGGACCGCGCGCATCCTGCAGGACGATGTCGGCCGGCCGATGGCGATGCTGATCCACGACACGGCGCTGCTCGAGGAGCCGCTGCTGCTCGACGCCGTCGTGAGCAGCATGCACGGAGCCTTGCTCGCCCACCACGCAGAGGCGGCGCTGGCCGGCGAACGGCTGCACGCGGCATCGGCGGCCGAGGACGAACGCCGCCGCATCGAACGCGACCTGCACGACGGCGCGCAGCAGCGACTGCTGGCGCTGCGCATGAAGCTGGCGGTCAGCCAGCGGCTGATCGAGAACGATCCGCAGCGCGCGGTGGCGCTGCTGTCCGAGATGGATGCCGACGTCGGCGCCGCCATCACCGAGATCCGCGCCCTGGCGCACGGGATGGTGCCGCCGCTGCTTGCCGAGCGCGGGCTGGCTGCCGCGCTGGCCGAAGTCGCCGCCGGCGCGGCGATCCCGGTCACCCACGAACTCGAAGACATCGGCCGAATCGACCCTGCCGTCGAGCGGGCGGTCTACTTCAGCTGCGTCGAAGCGTTGCAGAACGTGGCCAAGCACGCCGGCCCCGGCGCCATCGCCCATCTTCGCCTGTGCCGACGCGGCGAGGACATTCAGTTCTCGATCGAAGATACAGGGCAAGCAACACCCGCGGCGTCAGCCCCGGGCGCGGGCCAGGGTCTGCGCAATATCAGCGAGAGGCTGCGAGCGGTCGGGGGCCGCATGGACATTGCCGCCGGCAGTGCGTCGGGGATGACGGTCAGCGGCGCGGTCCCGCGCATTCCGCGGGCTGCGGTGGGTTGACACCTGGTTCGTCGTAGGTCTGTTTCTAGCCCGAAGGAGGCAGCGCTCCGCGGGATGGCGATGTTCGTGTGCTGGCCAACTGCAGGTCAAGGTGGTCGGCGGCCAACTGGCACCTGAAACCTTGACCCAGGCGCAGGTCTTCGCGAGGCCGGAGGACTGGAACGGGTCGTTGAACCAAGCCGCTGATGCGGTGGTGGTCCATCGTGATGACCGCGTCGGAGCTCGACGAGCGCCGCAAGACGGTGAGCGACCGCTTCAGATGGTGAGCCCTGTCGAGTCGCCGTCAGCCTATGTCGGCTGTGCCTTTAGACCGGTCATTGGCGTGGCGATGTCTTGGCCGCTCGTATGTCTGGCCGAGTGTGTGAGGTCACGAACGGCGGCTTCGTAGAAGCGAAACAAGAAAGGCGAAGGCTCGCCGTCCGGCCGCTTTGGAGCAACCCGGCTGGCGGGTTTGGGTCGATTGCCGGCCCACAGAAACGACGGCTGACTGGCAGCGGATTCTTGCTCGTCGGGCGCAACGAACGTGTCTAAGGTGAACGGCCGCTTTCATACACATTGCCGACATCCATCCGGCCGACGCGAAAGACAGTAGTGGGTCGGGACCCGGTCTAGGCGAATGTCGGCTGTACGGCAGTCCAACTCGACCGGCAGGTTTCGGGCAACGAGTTCAGCGGACTGGTTGGCCGGACCCGACCCATACCAGCCCATCGACGCGCTCCGAAGCTGCCTGACGATCGGCCCCGATCCTTTACGGTCCGCATCTACGAAGCTGCCGCTCGCGGCCTACGGCGGTCTGCCGTCGTTCACGGCCGATGGCTTCAGGGTGAGCTGAAGGTGATCGCTGCCAGTCTGGATCGGTCGGTGATCGAGCAGATCCTCAATCACCTGGAACTGGGGACGCAGCCGCCACACCAAGCCCGACGCACGAGCCGGGCCCGCATGGCACGGGCTGCGCCTCTTCCGCCGTCAGTGCACGCTGCCAGCGTTCGCCAAGGTGAGCTTTGGCCACGAGCCTGGACGGCGCCGGTGCTTCGCGTCGGCAGGACCCTCTCAGAATTGGATTGAACTCCGAGCAGGCGGTTGTGGCTCCGCCCTGTAAAGCAATCCAGGAACCCTCGACCCGGGGCGGTGCGGCGGTCGTGGCGCCCGCATTGAGGCACTTCAGTCCAGTCTTGGCCCCGTTCCTGCGGCCGACGCGCGTGATGTACTGGAGCGGTTACGTCCAGACCTCTGTCGACTATCCTGAACGCGTAGAACGAACGACATCGAATGCCGCGGGGCTTCGCACGCGAAGATCGGCGTCGATGTCACTGCACGCGAATGATCGTGCTGTTCAAAGAGCCGTCCGGGTTGAAGACCTGCACTTGCCCCAGACGGTTACGGACGGTGAAGCAGCGCTCTTCCCCATCGCGAATCTTCTGCCACTTCGTGCAGTAGCCCCTGTCCGACAGCCACCACGTGCCCTTGTCGGTGAAGTTGTTGCCAACGGCGACGTCGGCAGTGCCGTCATCCCTCATCCAGAAGTCTGCCAATGCGCCGTTCGCGGTACGGCTGAACACCTTCTTGCCGACCCACTCGGACTTGATCCGATCAGGTGTCCAGTTGTCGTCCTCCGCGACAGCCGCTGTCGTGGCGGCTAGGGCTGTGGCACACGTGGCCCATGCGATCATCGTTGCAGGTTTCATCTTGTCCTCCCTCACGGCCTTGATAGCGCCCCATGCGACCTTGAGCTGAAAGGCAAAATTCTAGGCTCCGCTTGCGCGGTCGACGCCAATGGCCAATCAGCGCTCAGGGTCAACGTTGTGGCTGCACGGCACGCCCCGCAGTGTCACCCCGGCCTCGTGATTGGAGCCGAAGCCTGGGTCCTTTGGCGGCGGCGTCTGTCTCAAGCCGGCTTCCGGGAGCCGGAAGCCGGGTGCGGCTCAGCCCGCCTGATCCCGCCCCGACTCGCGCGCCGGCGCCTCGGGCGGCGGTCGTCGCACCAGCCCTAGGTGAGCGAGGATCTTCTCGATGACTGGCCGCTTAAGGCTGCGTGTGTTCAGGTTAGACCGGCAGCTTTGCGGCGCCGAGATCAGGACAGCGGATGTCTCTTCAGGGCCGAGAGTGACAGTTCGCCGGCACGCCAGCAATCTGCCACTCGGTGGCCCTGGTGGTGGCTCCCCGCCGGCGAGCCGCTCAGGCAGGGCGGCGACGGGTCTGGTTAGCGACCGCAAGTTGACCGAATTCACCCCGAAGCAATCGGGCTCGCCGTGCAGCCGCCCAGGACCGACGGACCCGGTTCAGTCCCTCAGGTCAGGATCGCTCTCGGCGATATCGTCCCACAGCGTCTGGAACGAAAGCCATCCAAAGCGAGGCGAGCCGAGCGTCGATGCGAGCCAGCTTGCGTCCTCGACCGGGTACTGGGTCGGCGTACCTGCCGCTTCCGCACGCAACTGGTCATCGCAGCAGCGATTCATCAGCACGAACCACCAGGTGGCCTCGTCCACCGATATGCCGGTCGTGAAGATGCCGTGGCCCGCATGGATCGCAACTTTCTTGTCGCCGAAGGCGAGGGCAAAGCGCTCGGCGGACTCGGTGTCTCGCACCAGTCTCGGGTCGCGGATCAAGGCTTGCTGGCCATAAAAGACGCTGGCATCTTGCGTAATGGGGTCGAGCATGCGTTCGAGAGCAGCCCAGGTCGATGCGGCAGATGCATGGGCGTGGCATACCGCCCCCACGTCGGGCCTGGCGCGGTGCAGCGCGGTGTGCAACAGCAGGCCGACTGGGTTGACCGCGCCGTCGCCATGGACGACGCGGCCCTGATGGTCGACCAGCACCAACTGCGAGACCTTGACGCGGTGCATGGGAATGCCAATCGGGTTGACCCAGAAGCAGTCGGGTCGCACCGGATCGCGAACCGTGATGTGGCCCAGCAGTCCCTCTGAAAGGCCGCGGCGGCCCAGAATTCGACAGGCGGCCGCGAGGCGTTCCTGCACGTGCCGGCGTTCCGCCTCTTTCGTGTCGAAGACGGGCGGTTCGCGGGTGGCAAAGGCCTGGATCGAAACCGTGGTTCGCATGGGTCGGTCTCCAAATGGACGGGCGGCGGCGCAAGAACGCCGTACTGGAACGGAACGTATGGATGATGCCCCAGAGCCCGAGCAGCGCAGAAGCCCCGTACCAGCGGCAGCCAGCCGTTGTGCCACCGCCCTCGCGCTCTGGCGCGTCCTCTTGCCTCTGGAAGACGAAGACGAGGTGCACAAGCTGCGGCATCGAACGTGACGCCAGGGCTCGAGATCTGCCGCTCGCGCAGGCCGAGTCGTCAACCCTGCATCTGCAAGAGGATGGTGCGCTCGAAGCCCGCGTAGCGATGGACCAGCACAGAGGTCTTCAAGTCTTCAGCTTACGCCCCAGCGTCTGCTCGACCTTGGCGATCTTGGACTGCAGCCGCCCGGCCGGGCCGGCACGGTAGTCCACCTTCAGGTGCAGGGCGATACGTGGAAAGTCCGCGGCCAGGGCCTCGAAGCAGCGGGTCACCACGGCCATCACCTCGGCCCATTCGCCTTCGAGGATCGTTCCCATCGGCGTCAGCTGGTAGGGCACGCCACTTCGATCGATGAGGTCGAGGATGCGCGCCACATGGGCACCGACGCTTTCGCCCTGCCCCACCGGGGCGATCGAGAATTCGAGAAGTACCATCTTCGACCCCTTGTGATTGAATGTTCAAGCCGCGAATTGACGCGGCGCCACCAAGCCGGCGAAGCGCTCCGCCAGCGCGGTGATCAGCCGGCTTGCCAGGTCAGCATCCGGCGCGCGGCCGTGGGCCTGTTGCCAGGCCAGGGCGACGCTGGTCAATGCCTCGGCGTGGTACCGGCGCCCCGAGCCGAGGTCGCGTTCGAAGGCATTGGCAGCCGCGGTCAGCGCCTGCGGGTCCGCATCCACCACGATCACCGCATGGGCCAGCACCACCGGCGCGCCGGCCACGCGGCGCCACGACTGCGCGGTGCCCACCAGCTTGCGGCCGGCCACGGCCAGATTGAAACGGCCGTCGCAGAACGACCCCCGCACCGCCTGCGGCGCCGCCACGACGCCCAGCCGCGCCAGCGCACTGGCCAACCCCTCGCACAGCGCGCGGTAGATCACCTCGGTGCCGCTGGGTGCACCCGCAGTGGCGCCAGTGTCGGCGCGCCAGACCAGGCTCAGGTTCAGCAGCCCCGGCCCCTGTGGCACCACGCCTCCACCAGAGGCGCGCACCCGCACGCGGTGGGCCTGCGCGGCGGCCGGCCAGCCTGGCAGCGTGGTGCAACTGCGCGGCACCACCAGGCCGGGCTCGCCGCGCCACAGATGCGCCGCAGCGCGGCCGGTGCGGGCGGCGGATGCCATCCACCCGGACTCGGCAGCGATGCCGTCGGCCAGCGGCCGCTCGTGCACGCTGACGAAGCCGAACACGGGCAGGCTCACGATGGCGCGGCGCCTTTCACCTGGGCCAGGATCAATGTGTTGACGTCGGCGGCCTTCTCCATCATCACCATGTGGCCGGCGCCCTCCAGCACCTGCACCTTGGCAGCGGCCGGCGCCTGGGCGGCATGGGCGGCCGGGATGATGCGGTCTTCGCGGCCCCACACCAGCGTCACCGGCACCTTGCCGCCCGCGAGCTGCGTCACCGGCAACGCGGCCTGGCGGCCACCACCGAACAGTACCTCACCGAGTTGCGTCAGCGCCTGCGAAACACCATCGAGGCGCTTGAACTTCAGCAGGTCGTCGAGCAGCTGCCGGCTGACCAGGCCCGGGTCGGCGAACAGTTGCTCGATCACCGGCTTCAACTCGCGCCGCGTCGCTGCGGCGACAAAGCCTTCGATGTAGCCGCGGTTGATCTCGGAGCCCAGGCCGGCGCTGGCGATCAGCACCAGCGAGGCCACGCGCTGCGGCGCGGCCAGCGCCATCTGCGCGGCAACCGCACCGCCCATCGAATGGCCGACGGCGTGCACGCGCTCGACACCGATGGCGTCGAGGAAATGCAGCACGAATCCCGCCAGGTCGGCCAGCGCAGCGCCGCCGGGCAGCCGCACGTCGGACTGGCCGTGGGCCGGCAGGTCGAGCGCGATCACCGGCGCGGCGGCGGCCACGGTGTCGAGGTTGAACAGCCAGTTGTCGAGGTCACCGCCGAAACCGTGCAGGAACAGCACCGGCAGCTGGGTCGAGGCAGGCTCGCCGCGCCGCGCGTAACGCACACGGATGCCGTCCACCTCGGTGAAGAGGAAAGCCGGCCCGGATTCGGCGTCCTCGCCCTCGGTGGCCGCTGGCACCACGTAGCCGGCCACATAGGCATCGATCTCGGCCTCGCTGACCTCGGCCGGCGCCATCACGCCGAGCAGTGCCTTGACCGGCAGCAGATCGCCCGCAGCCGCCAGGCGGCGCCGCAGCAGCCCGGGGTCGGGCGCCTCGACCGCGTTGGCGATCTTGTCGCTTTCGACCTCGAGGATCGGCATCCCCACCGTGATCTGGGCGCCTTCCTCGACCAGCCAGGACACCACGGTCCCCTCGGCCATCGACAGCCCCCACTTGGGCATGACGATCGGTGTGATGGCGGACATCAGTGGCTGCCTCCGGCCAGCGCGCGCCTGACCGCCGCGCCGATCTGCGCAACGCTGGGGATGTACAGGTCTTCCAGCACCGGCGAGAACGGCACTGGCGTGTGCGGCGCCGTGACCATCTGGATCGGTCCGCGCAGCGCCTTGAAGGCGGCCTGCACCACCTGCGCCGAGATGTCGGCGGCGATGCTGCAGCGCGGGTTGGCCTCGTCGACGCAGACCAGGTGGCCGGTCTTCTCGACGCTCTCGATCACCGTGTCGATGTCCAGCGGGCTGAGCGTGCGCAGGTCCACGATCTCGGCCTCGATGCCCTCCTTGGCCAGCGCGGCGGCAGCCTCCAGCGCGCGGTGCACCATCAGGCCGTAGGTGACGATCGACACCGACTTGCCCTCGCGCACGATGGCGGCCTCGCCGAACGGAATGGTGTAGCTGGCCTCCGGCACCTCGCCTTCGAAACCGTAGAGGTTCTTGTGCTCGCAGAAGATCACCGGATCGTTGTCGCGGATGCTCTGGATCAGCAGGCCCTTGGTGTCGTACGGTGTGCTCGGGCACACCACCTTGAGGCCCGGGATGTGGGTGAACAGCGGCGTCAGCATCTGGCTGTGTTGCGCCGCAGCGCGAAAGCCCGCACCGACCATGGCCCGGATCACGACCGGGGTTTCGGCCTTGCCGCCGAACATGTACCTGAACTTCGCGGCCTGGTTGTAGATCTGGTCGAAACACACGCCCATGAAGTCGATGAACATCAGCTCGGCCACCGGACGCATGCCACACGCTGCCGCGCCGATGGCCGCACCGATGTAGGCGCTCTCGCTCAAGGGAGTGTCGAGCAGCCGGTCGCCGTGCTTGGCGTACAGCCCTTTGGTGACGCCGAGCACGCCACCCCAGGCGTCCATCTCGCCGTTGCCGCCGGCACCGCCGACGATGTCCTCGCCCATCATGATCACCAAGGGGTCGCGCGTCATCTCCTGGTCCAGCGCCTCGTTGATCGCCTGTTTCATGCTGATCTTGCGTGCCATGTGAGGTCTCCTTGGCGTGGTTTTTAGTAGGACACGTAAACGTCGGTGGTCAGGTCGGCGGCGGTCGGCAGTGGCGCGGCCTTGGCCTGCACCACCGCCAGCTCGATCAGGTCGAGCACCGCGCGGTCGATCGAGGCCAGTTCGTCGGCGCCGACGACGCCCGCGCCAGTGACGGCGGCGGCAAACTTCTTCAGGCAGTCATGGTTGGCGCGGATGTCGTCGAGCTCGCCGCTGGCGCGGTAGGTCTGCGCGTCGCCCTCGAAGTGGCCGTGGAAGCGCACCATCTTGCATTCCAGAAGCGCCGGGCCACCGCCAGTGCGGGCGCGTTGGATGATCTCGCCGGCGGCCTCGTGCACGGCGAAGAAATCGGTGCCGTCCACCGTGACGCCGGGCAGGCCGAAGCCGGCGGCGCGGTCGACGTACGAATCCACCGCCACGCCGTAGTCGCGCGAGGTCGATTCGGCGTAGCCGTTGTTCTCGACGACGAAGATCACCGGCAGGTTCCACACCGCGGCCAGGTTCAGGCTCTCGAGGAAGGTGCCCTGGTTGCTGGCGCCATCGCCGACGAAGGTAACAGCGATCTCGCCCTTCTTGCGGTACTTGGCGGCCAGGGCCGCGCCACAGGCCAGCGGTGCGCCGGCACCGAGGATGCCGTTGGCGCCCATCATGCCCTTGGACAGGTCGGCGATGTGCATCGAGCCACCCTTGCCGCCGCAGGAGCCGCCTTTCTTGCCGTAGATCTCCTTCATCATTGCCATCGGGTCCACGCCCTTGGCGATGCAGTGGCCGTGACCGCGGTGGGTGCTGGCGATGCGGTCGCCGTCGCCCAGCTGGCCGATGATGCCCACGCCTGCGGCCTCTTCACCGGCGTACAGGTGCACGAAGCCGGGAATGTCGCCGCGGCTGAAGTCGACGTGCAACCGCTCCTCGAACTCTCGGATCGTGCGCATCCTGCGGTAGGCCTCGAGCAGCGCGGGTTTGTCCAGCGGGAAGGGGTTGCCAGCCATGGTATTTGTCTCCTGGAGTCGAATGGTCAGGGGGTCGAAGGAAGGCGGAGCAGGCCCTCGCAGGCAGCGATCTGCATGCAACGGGCCACGTCCACCGTGGGGAAAGCGTTCTCGCGCAGCGTGATCTGCACGCGGTCGCCGGCGTCGAAGGCCAGCTCGCGCTCGCCATCGAGCGCCACCACACCACCTTGCTGCAGCACGGCGAACGGCTGGTCGGCCGGCATGGCCTGCCAGTGCGCGATGGCTACCGGGCGCACCATGCCCGGCGCAATCGGCGCCAGCAGCCGCAGTGCCGCCGGCTGCGGGTGATGGCCCAACTGCACCGCCAGGCCGCCGGGGTCGCGCCGGCCCACCGGCTGCAGCAGGCCGCCGATGGCCGACAGGCCGATCGCCTGCGGGTCGGCGAAGGTCAGGTAGGCCGCGCTCAGCGCCTCGGGCTTCCACAGCGCGCGCGCGCCGATGTAGCGGTCGGTCGAGATCACGGCGTCGACCAGCGCAATGTCGCGCTGCGCACCCTCGTTGATGCTCACATCGAGCAGCTTGTTGGGGGCCAGCGCCTGCGCGGCACTCAGCCGTCCGGTCGCGTACAGCGCCACCGCCATGCCGGTGATGGTGGACTCGCGCATTTCCGGGAAGGCGTTGTTGGTGCCGGTGGACAGGCCGGCGATGGGAATGCTGCGGCACTCGCGCACCACCGCGCGGTGCGTTCCGTCGCCGCCCAGCACGACGATGGCTGCCACGCCGGCAGCGTGCATCAAGCGCGCAGCCTGGAAGGTGTCTTCGACCGTCGAGGTGGGCTCCATATCGAGGTACTCGACGACGGGCCACTTCTGATGCTGGCTGTGCCCGCGCGACAAGTGGCGTTGCAGCAGCGCACGGATGCCGCCGTTGTCGGGCATCACCAGCACACGCTCGACGCCCAGGCTGTGCGCCGCCGTCAGCACGCGCATGACGATGTTGACGCGGTCGGCGATCTGCAGGTTGCTGGCGTTGGCGATGATGCGGCGGATGTCGCGCGCCGAGACGGGATTGGCAATCAGGCCGATGGTGGGCATGAGCACCACATTGCATCAGGCGTGCCGGATACGACTCGCTCGCGCCAAAGCAAGGGTTTGCGATCAGACGGGATCGGTCTTGAAGGCCCCGGATGGGGTCGGGTAGCGCGCGCACCATGCGGGCGCCGGCTCAGCGGGCGGTTTGGGCCTTGAGTGGGACGTGACAGGCGTCTCAGATTTCACCGACGATGTGACACCTGTATCGCCCGTTCACTGGGCCGGACCGGCGTCCGACTGCTGGTTCGGCGACACGATGCCGAAGCGGTGCATGCGGCGGTACAGCGTCATGCGCGACAGGCCGAGCTGACGTGCCACCGCGGTGACGTTCCATTGCGCCGCGCGCAGATACTGCAACAGCAGCACCGCCTCGGGCGGGTGTTCACCGAGCGACTGCCAGACCGAAGTCGGCCGGCATCTGGGTGCTTGGACCGCTGCCGCGCTGCCCATCAGATGGTCCGGCAGGTCTTCAAGGCCGATGCAGCCGCCGCTGCACACGGCTCGGGCGAAGTCGAGCACGTTGCGCAGTTCGCGCAAGTTGCCGGGCCAGTGGTGGGCGTGCAATCGCGCGCGCGCTGCCGCCGAGAGTTGCGGCGTCACGGCCTGGCCCTCGGTGCGCGCTCCGGCATCGAGCAGCCTCTGAATCACCCAGTCCATGTCGCGCCGCTCGCGCAGCGGCGGCAGGCTGATCTGGGCCCCGTTCAGGCGGTAGTACAGGTCATCGCGGAAGGCGCCCTGGCGCACCAGCGACTGCAGGTCGCGGTTCGTGGCTGCGATCACGCGCAGGTTCACCGGCACCGGCCGCGTGGCGCCGATCGGCAGCACCTCGCGCTCGGCCAGCACCCGCAGCAAGCGCGCCTGCATGTCGCGCGGCATGTCGCCAATCTCGTCGAGGAACAGCGTGCCGCCGTCGGCTTCCTGGACCAGACCGCGCCGGCCCTTGTTGCCGGCGCCGGTGAAGGCACCCGGCAGGTGGCCGAAGAGTTCGCTCTCGATCAGGGACTCGGGAATGGCGGCGCAGTTGACGGCGACAAAACGCCGGGCGTGGCGGCCGCTGCTCTCGTGCAGCGCCTTGGCGAAGATTTCCTTGCCGCTGCCGGTCTCGCCGGTCAGGAGGATGCCGACCGAGGCGTTGACCAGCCGCGCCGCGCGCTCGATCTGGCGGTCCAGCGCCGGGTCGCCACCGGACAGCGCTGCCAGCGGCGCCGGCAGGGGGCGGCCAGCCTGGGCCGCCTGCTGTTCCTTGGCCGAACTCGCCGGCGCCGGGGGTGTGGCCTGCATGAACAACAGCCGTCCGCTTCCGGCCACGGTCAGCGCGCGTTGGTCCGACGACTGGAACGGCACGAAGCGGCCCAGTTCGTCCAGGCGCGCGTCGAACAGGCGCTCGAACGGCTGGCCCAGCACCGTCACGGCCCGGGCCTCGGCCTCGAGCAGCCGCTGCGCGGCGCGGTTGTGCCCGATCACCCGGCCCGCGGCATCCAACGCCAGCAGGTAGCGCGGATTGACGTCGACGAACTCGGGCGATTCGTTCAGCCGCAAGATCCAGTCGCGCCGGTAGCGCTGAAGGAAGTTGGCGTTTTCGATCAGGCTGGCGTACATCTTCACCAACTGCAGCGCCAGGTGCTGGCTGTCCTTGTTCTGCGGTGAGCTGAGCGCCGAGATGTCCAGCACCGCGGTCAGCCGGCCCTGCGGGTCGAATACCGGAGAAGTGGTGCAGGTCAGCGGGATGTGGGTGGCATCGAAGTGATCGTCCAGGTGCACCGTCAGCGCCTCGCCGGTGGCGATGGCGGTGCCCACACCGCAGGTGCCGGCGCGCTCCTCGCTCCAGTCGGCGCCCAGGTACAGACCGGCGCGGCGCAGGCTCGCGTCCAGCACCATGTCGCCAATGAAGTCCACGGTCACGCCACGGGCGTCGGTCAGCAGCAGGCAGTAACCCATGCCGGCCACCTGCTGGTAGAGCGTCTCCAGGCCATGGCGGGCGATGTGCAGCAGGTCCTCGATGCGCTGCTGGTGTTCGCGCAACTGGTGACTGGGCAGGATCAGCGGCTCGCACATGCGCGTCGGATCCAGCCGATGCTGATGCACGCAGCGCGACCAGGACTCGCGGATGACGACGTCGCGGGCCGACTCGGACGGCAAGACCCGCCCTTCCCCGGCCACTTGCATCACGGCGCGGATGTGTTCATGCTGACGCGGTTGCATCGGTGGGCTCCTTGCACACGGTCGGACGCTGACGGGGCTGGCGCGCCAGCGTGAGTTCTACGTCATCAGCTTCGAAGGGTAACGCCTAGCGTCCGATCCTG
>Ga0138256_10003703_pt1 | contig 16223 bp, 12 predicted proteins | sample KNB2016incub_MG_FD_105486 | JGI IMG/M metagenome (GOLD analysis project Ga0138256, IMG submission 105486) | Active sludge microbial communities from wastewater in Klosterneuburg, Austria - KNB2014incub_MG | ecosystem: Engineered > WWTP > Activated sludge > Unclassified | place: Austria... | reverse complement strand
GCAGTCCCCCAACGCCGGGAGATTGCTTCCCTTCGACAGGCTCAGGACAGGCGTCGGGACCCCGAAAAACATCGGGGCAGGCGAGCAAGAGCCTCCTCGCAACGACATGCCTGAGTAGTTACTCCAATTCACGATAATTTCATTCAGGGTATTTGGTTCAGTTCTCCGCTCCCTTTGGGCGCACCGTCAGTGGGCGCGGAGTAACTCGAACGCCAGACGTAATCGAGTTATGACATATAATCCCCGCAATGGATAATCACTACGACGCGGTCATCATCGGCGGAGGAATTGCAGGGATGACCGCCGCGCTCCACCTCGCCGAACGCGGACTCAAACCGTTGATCCTCGAAGCAGATGAGCGCGTCGGCGGGAGATTATCTGGCAAAGAGGAAATCGTTATCAATGGGTGGAAATTTCCAAACGAACACGGCGTGCATGGAGTCTGGTCGTCCTATTTAAATTTCAAGGCGATGTTGCGGCGGCATGGCGTCATTGACAAACTCATCCCTGCAAACGATGAGCAATGGATCTATCGCCAACACAATTTCATCGGGCGCGTGAACATCGGCTCGATGATTCGCAATAGCCCGTTGCCCGCGCCGCTTCATTATCTGCCGTTGTTGTTCCATCCGAAATTTATGTGGATGCTCAGCCTCAGTGATTGGGCGTCGCTGTTTCATGTGTGGGGCGCGCTTCTCATGTCCATCGGCATTGATCCGTTTGTGGAGGATCAGCCGCTCGAAGGTCTCACGTTTGGCAAGTCGCTCAAACGTTGGGGTCCCGCGTTTCGCGCGCTGTTCTTCGGTCTCACGCGCAACGGCTTGTCCACAAATCCCGACGATGTTCCGCTCGCGGGCTTCCTCGCCTTCCTCCGTTTTTACACGGTCATGCGGCGCGACGCGTGGCGCTTTGAATATCTTCCGAATGGCGGCGGTGATGTGTGCGAAGAATTGTCAGCGGCGATAACGCAACTCGGAGGCGAGATCAAATATAAATCCCGCGTGATGCGGATTGCAAAGGATGGAGACTGGATCGCGCATTTCGAGTCGGACGGACTCCGCGAATCGATTCGATCCCGCTTTGTCATCCTCGCTTCCGACTCACCTTCGGCTGAATCGATCATCGGAAGCAGTTTCCACGCTGACGGCTTGTTCTTCCCGCATGGACTCTCCCACGCGGTGATTCGTTTATGGTTCGACAAACAACCGCGCAAACATCCCGAAGCGGGAATATTCAGCGGCGACTTCATCATGCACAACTTTTTCTGGCTCGACAAAATTTATGACGAGTATCGCAAGTGGAGCGACGAAACAGGCGGCGCGTGCATCGAAGTCCACGTGTACGGACTCGAAGATGTGTTGAAGCAAACCGACGCGGTTCTGCTGACGAATGTGCTGACAGATTTTTATCGCGCCTTCCCTGAATTGAAAGGACATCTCATCAAGCCGCACCTGCAACGCAACGCCGCGACTCACACCCTGCCCGCGTTGGGCGCGCGCGGCACGCATTTGGGAATCGAAACGCCATGGGAAAATTTTTTCTGCGCAGGCGATTGGGTCTGGCATCAAAACCCATCCTTCTTTTTAGAGCGCGCCTGCGTGACAGGACTCGAAGCCGCCAACCGCGTGTTGTCGTTGTGCGGAAAAGAATCGTTCGACGTTCAGCCCTATCCGCCGCCCGAACCGCTCGCGGGGTGGATCGAAGCGGCGATGATGAGGGGGAGGAAGAGGAGGAGAGCGAAGAAAGTGAGCAGTTGAGGGTGTTGGCGGGTGGACAAACCTCCGAGGATGTGGCTCGGAGGTCTTAATTCTTACAGCGTTTGCTTATAGGATTGCTCGATCAGATACATAATTGAGTCTAATTCTGACAAATTAGACAATTTTATTTCCACTATACCCGTACCATGATGTCCAACTTTAGATACGTCCCTCCCAATCTTATTTGGATCATCCAATTCATCATAAGGAATATCCAACCACATTTTTAGGCTGTTGGATTGTATCTGAAGCTCGCAAAAATTCTTACCATGTTTGTAACTGATGTAAATCTTATTGGGTTTTTCTATGATGTCGCCATCGGTATTCAGAGCAAAGATTCGTTCTCTTACCCCCTCAAAAAGAATTTTGGCATCATTCGGCTTTCCTTGTAGATGATCGTCAAGCGTATAAACAACATCTTCAATTTGTTCTCCGTCTTGTTCGATCTCTGTCTCGGAAGTTTTATCTTTCTTAACAGGTTTTTGGTTGGTTGCGGCGAAAATGGATTCCAAGAATAGGAAGTCGTCACCGTATCGCCTGTATGTCCACAGTTGTATATTTGCGCCAATGCGATTTACAGCGTACTTGTCATATTCAGAAAAGTTTTCGGCAACCACAATTAATCGTGGGCTTGACCAGTCAATCTCTATATCGTTACCTAGTTCTCCCTGAGCGGCAAGCGCAAAATCTCCTTTATGATCTACAAGCCAGTCCAGATAGAATAACCCTTGGTTGATAACATTGTCCTTGCTGGATTTTTTGTATTCAACAATGACAGGTGTTCCATCCTGATCAATTCCTAGCGAATCAATTCTCCCTCGTTGTCGGTCTCCCGTCGTGAATTCGGAAGCGACAAAACGGACACCAAGCAATTCTTCTAAGTTTGCCTCGAACAACTTTTGCAATTCTTTTTCGTTCTTGAACGAACTGGGCTTAACTTGTGACACAAGTTGCTTTTTAACCTGATAAAGCGGCATGAGATCCGTCCTTGTACGAACAGATTATAAACCATTGATGAGTGTGCTTTCTCATCTTCCCACTGATTGCTCTTCACTGCTCACTGCTCACTGATTACTGATGACTGATCACTTCCTCACTGCTCACTGAATCACCCCCAACCTCCTCCCAACCCTCGCAAACGCCTCCAAGCCTTGACCCAAATCATCGCGATCGTGCGAAGCAGAAATCATCACCCGAATCCGCGCTTTGCCTTTTGCTACTGTTGGGAATCCGATTGACATAGCGAAGACTCCCTCTTCAAATAATTCACGGCTGAATTGTTGCGCGAGCGGCGCTTCGCCGAGCATCACGGGTGTGATCGGTGTTTCGCTGACGCCTGTATCGAACCCCAATTTCTTCATTTCGGCTTTGAAGTATTCGGCGTTATCCCAAAGTTTATCTACGAGTTCTGTTGACTCTTCAAGTAAGTCCACTGCCGCCAAACATGCCGCCGCGTCAGGCGCGGTGACCGCGGACGAGAACAGGAACGGTCGTCCACGTTGACGCAGCCATTCGATAATCGTTTTATCGCCAGCAACCATCCCACCAACGACGCCGAAAGCCTTGGACATGGTGCCAACTTCGATATCCACTTGACCATGCAAACCGAAGTGATCCACGATGCCGCGTCCGCCTTTGCCCAAAACGCCTTCGCCGTGCGCGTCGTCTACCATGAATAAAATATCGTATTTCTTCGCGACTTCAACTAAATTGGGTAGAGGCGCGATATCGCCATCCATGCTGAAGACGCCGTCAGTGATGATCAACGCGCGGCGGAAGTTCGAAGCGTGTTCTTTGATCGCGTCCTCCAACGCGCCTGCGTCGTTGTGTTCATACGCGATGATCTTCGCGCCTGAGAGTCGGCATCCGTCAATGATCGAAGCGTGATTCAGGCGATCCGAAAAAATCACATCTTCTTTTGTAACAAGCGCCGAGATCGCTCCGAGATTCGCAGTGAAGCCCGATTGAAACGTGATGACATCTTCCGCGCCTTTGAATTTTGCGAGTCGTTGTTCGAGTTGCACGTGCAAGTCTGTTGTGCCAGCAATCGTACGCACTGCGGCGGGACCCACGCCGAATTTTTTCGTCGCCTCTTTTGCGGCTTCGATCAACTTCGGATGATTCGCGAGTCCCAAATAATTATTCGAGCAGAAATTCAAAACATCTTTGCCGTCCACGATGAGGCGCGCGCCCTGCGCCGAGCCAATCGTGCGGATGTTGTTGTACAAGCCCTGCTCTTTCAATCCGTCAATTTCCTGCGTGAGCCAAGTGAGTTTTGACATGGGAGACTCCTAAAGAGAGATTAGAGAATTAGAGATTGGAGAATTGTTCGTCGGTAATTTGTAATTATTCAGGTTAACGCTGATTGCCTAACATCTTTGAGCCAAAATCGCCGTATTCTCACCCGAAATTTGTAAGGCGATCATGGTTAATCTGAATAGTAATTCAGCGCGCTTGTGCATTATGGCGAACCGCAATCGGCTGCATGTCGCAAAAGACCGATGGGATCCTTTATCCTTCATCCTTCATCCTTGAACTTAGATCTTCCGCAAACAAACCCAACTCGATCATCGCCTCGGTCACTTTTTGAATTGCCCCACTTTTGACGATAACCGCCGTTGGACTTAATACCTCGCCCAAATATTTCGCCGCTTTCGATTTACGCATCTCTTCCAACACTTCGGGCTGACTCACCCGTAGGATGGTTTGAGTCTCAGCCCGAGCCTCTGTCCCTCGCGCCTCCCACCGTTTGAGCGCCTTCACCAGCGGCGGCGGGACTTTGCCATCCGTGTGTTTAACCAACAGCGAAAGAAGTTGCTCGGCTTTCAGTCCTTGCTCTTTGGCGTGCTTCAACGATTGGGCAGTGAGGTGATATTTGAATTCATCTTTCTTTGGCTCATCCCATTCACAAAAACGCGCAACTTGATAACGAACCACGCGTGGCGCATCTCTCGAGATGGAAATTTTTCCATTGGATGAAACACCTATCTTCCCATTTTCGTCGAAGGTCAAAGGTCGAAGGTCTGACTTTTGACTTTCAACCTTTGACATGATTCTGAAAGCCGTTGCCTCTGTTGCTCTCTCCCCAACCGCAAGATCAACCTGTCCCAGCCAATGAAGCGTATTGATGATGAATCGAATCAACGCGCCGTCTACCTCATTCCACGAATCGAAGCCGCGCAGATATTGCCCATCGGAGGCGCGTTTGATGAACCACGAGTCATAGTCGCCAGCGGGGCGTTGGAAGTCGGGCTGTTTTTGTTTGATCGCCTGGACGAAACTTGATATGCTCCACCACTTGTTCGAAGGGACGGAATTGATAAAACCAAGTATCGTCTTTCGCGTGTCGAGCGGTGAGTTCATCCACTCGCCTTCACAAATAATACTCGGCATGAGTTTGAGTTCGTTGAATGTGTCGCTTTTGAGCCATGAGTCGTAAAGCATCTTCAAAGCGTCTTTGCGTGAGGATTCAAGAAAAGTTTTCACAGGCTCGGCTTGGATGTTGTTGTTTGTGATGAGGTTTGTGGAGGCGAGTAATGCGCCAAGTCGTAGGTCAAATTGCCAATTTGACCTACCCATGCGTAGCGCGGCGAGCATCGTTGTGGCGTCATCCAAAATAAAATCATCCGCGAGAATCTCTGTCCCTTTTTCGGCGGGGGAGGCAGGGCGACCAAGCGGCTCAGAATTATTAACCGCTAAGTCCGCGAAGTTCGCTAAGTTCTTTCTTCTTTCTTCTATCATTAATTCAAACATATCATTGGGAATATACGCAAATTCCTGCGAGCCTTTGTCTGTCTCAAAGAATGCGCGCGCCAATAAGCCGCGATAAAAAAGAATCTCTGCTGTTGATATCGGATTGCGATGCGGATGTTCCCTGTCGCGTTTGCCTGCGCCCATCTCGCGGATGTCGCCGAATTGGCGCGTGAATGTTGCCCAGGCGATCCGTCCATTGGAGTTTATGAGGGCGGCGATCGCGGAATCCGCTTCGGGGGTGAGAGAGTCTAAATGGTCGGCGAGCAGGTTGAAGTCGAGGAGAGAAGCGGATAGTTCATCCCGCGCTGAATCTGAATCCGTTGAGTCCAAATCGAGTCCCCATAAATCCGCGATGATGCGGAGGTGTCCGATATCTTGGTTGAGGAGTGAGTGAATTAAGTCGGGCATGGGTGAAAGTAAACAGGTAAACAGGTAAACAAGTAGACAAGTAAACAAGTAGACAAGTAGACAAGTAAACAAGTAGACAAGTAGACAAGTAAACAAGTAAACAAGAAAACACGTACACAAGTATTGTACCTGTCTACTTGTGTACGTGTCTACCTGTTTCCGTGTCTACCTGTTTCCGTGTGTGCCTGTTTACCCCCTGACAACCGCCAACGCATTCGGAAGTATCTCAAACGAAACCCTGCGAACGTCGGTGCCGAGACCTGAAAAGATTTCGCCGTCGGCGTGGATGTACAGGGGGCGGTCTGCCGTGAGCGAGAATTTTTTGCACGTGCCCATTTTGACTTCTTTGAATTTCCCGTGCGTGCCTTTCATTACTTCGGGCAAAATACGGAACATCATGGCGCGGCTCACGTCGGTGATCATGGCGTAGTGGAGGATGCCGTCGTCAATCTTTGCGTCGGGCGCGATGAGGAATCCGCCGCCCTCGCGCGGACCGTTGCACAGCACGAGGTAGATGACTTTCTGCTCCCATGTTTCGGTGTCGGTTTCGATTTGCATCGTGATCGGGTTATGATCGATTACGATCGTTTGGATCACGGAGGCGAGGTACATGAGGAAGCCGCGCAACAGGGGCAAACGATGTGACCGAATCGTCACCATTGCGCCGAAGCCGACACCGAGCGTGTTATCGAAATATTCCTTGCGCCCGTTGCCGTCGGTCATCAAGGCGAGGTCAACAGTAGACGCTTCACCGTCGAGCGCGCGGCGCAGGGCTTTGTCTGATTGTTTCGTCGCGCCGATGCCGTGCGCAAAATCATTACCAGAGCCGACGGGCACAACGCCAAGGATTGGACGTTTGTTTTCGGGAGCCTGCATGATTCCGTTCACTACTTCATGTACTGTGCCGTCGCCGCCCATGGCGATGACTCGCTCATAGCCTTCCTCGCTCGCTTCACGCGCCAGATCAATCGCGTGACCCGGGTACACGGTTCCACTCCATGTGACGTTGCCGTGTTGCTCAGTAATGGAGCGCAGGTCGCGCGCGACGCGCCAGGCGTTGCCCATATCTGCCATGGGGTTGAGGATGATTTTGATTTTGGGTGGCATGAAGAGTCCTCCGATAATGCGCGACAGTCACTTTCAAAGTATCGGTCGCTTTTCGTTCGCAGATTATAACCCTCGTGATGAAGCAGGGACGCTTATTCGGGAAGTTTGATCTTCGAGAGTGGGGCGGTAACGCCGCGCGCGATCTGAAACGTGCCGCGCTCGTATTTTTTTGCCTGGTAGAGCGCCGCATCCGCCGCGCGTAAAAGGTCTGAACCGGTGCGCCCGTGTGTGGGGTAGAGCGCGATGCCGCCTGAAATCCCGAGTTTGAGGTTTTTTTCATCGGGCAATTTGAACTTCAATTTTTGCATGCTTTCGGTGATCTTTTCGGCTACGATGCGCGCGGAAGAAAGGTCCGACTGAGTGAGGATCAGGGTCAACTCATCGCCGCCATAACGCGCCAGAAAATCGGTGTTACGGACGCCTTGCGCCAGGAAATTAAAAACATAGCGTAATACCTCGTCCCCGATGCTGTGCCCGTAGGTATCGTTAACTTCCTTGAATCCGTCGAGGTCCATCATGATGACAGCGAAGGAGTAACTGTTCCTGCGCGCGGCGGAGGCTTCGTCTTCGAGTCGTTCGTCGAGCGCGCGCCGGTTGGGCAACCCTGTGACAGTGTCGCTGTACGCCTGGCGGCTGATCATCAAGTGCAGGCTGGCGTTCGAGATGGCGACCGCCGCCTGGTCGGCGAGCAGGCTTAACAGGCGTAACTCGGCGTGTGAAAATTTTCCCACGGTAACGCGGGAGAGATTCATCACGCCTACCACCTTTTTTCCTACTTTAAGGGGAATCCCGATGACGGACCCCGCCCAATTATCTTTAATGTCTTTAAAGAGGGGATGGGCGCGCGTGTTTTCAACGATGATCATCTCGCCGCTGTACGCCACCGTATAGGTCAACCCATTTCCTCTCGGCTTGGTGAACGGTTTGTTACGCATACCCTCCGAATCGAGAGCGGCGCCGAACGAGAGTTTTTGGTCGTTGTAGAGAAAAATGCTGACGTCGCGCGCATTGGTCACCAGGCGTATCGCCTCGGTGACCACGGCATCGAGCACATCCGGCAGTTCGAGGCTGGAGGTAAGATTGATACTCAATTTCTTGAGCGCGTCCAGTTCATCGGTCTGCTGTTTGAGCATCATCAGCATGGCGCGCTGATCGATCAACTGGAATGCCAATCTTTTGGATTCTTCGGGATTGCCCTGTGAATATTTTTCCAACGCGGTGGAAAGCACATCCAATAGTTTGAGCAGGTATTCCCGCGCAATCGGGGATTCGCCCTGAGTTTCCAGCACCTGATAGGCGTCTTCTAGAATTTTGGATCGGATATCATCGTCCATAAGTTCACACAAGGTCTAGCATTTAATCACGATCCCGGCGCAATGGGCTAACTCATTTGTCCTATTCGACCATGACAGCGCAAATTATAACCAGCATGGGCGATTGAGTGGGATTACATACCCATTACAACCCTGCCCAAACTGATATGCTACAATGGATATAACACCGCTTGGAGATTACCGTGTCTGAACAATCCACACCTATCGGGTCGACTCAGGGCAAGCCTGCCCCAGCCACCCCACTGAATCCACGCCGGCGCGGGCTGATCATCGGCGCATCCGCGGGTTTGGGCGCGGAACTTGCCCGCAAACTTGCCCGGGAAGGATATTCCCTCGCCTTGCTCGCCCGTGGCAAAGATAAACTGGATGCGCTTTGTCTGGAAATCAATTCGCAAGGCGGGAATGCCCATTCATACGCGCACAACGTAACGGATTTTGACAAAGTTCCAGCCCTGTTACAAACCATCGTTGCCAATCTCGGCGGGCTGGACCTGGTCATCTACGTCGCCAGCGTTAACAACCCACCTGGGGGCATCGATAAATTCAACTTCGAGAATGATCGCGCCATGATCGAAGTTAACCTGATCGGCGCCATGGCGTGGTTGACCCCGGTTGCCGAAATGTTCCAATCGGCAAAAGCGGGACAGATCGTCGGCATCTCATCCGTTGCGGGTGATCGCGGCAGAGTCGGCAACCCCGGCTACAACACATCCAAAGCCGGGCTGACGACATATCTTGAGGCGTTGCGAAACAGGCTGACCCGTCACGGCGTGAACGTGTTGACGGTGAAACCCGGTTTCATGAAAACTGAAATGCTCAAAGCCACATCCGGTCCAACCCCATTTGCCATCGAGCCGTCTGTGGCGGCGGATCATATTTTGAAAGCCATGAAGAAACGCAAGCAAGTCATCTACACCGCGCCCATCTGGCGGTGGATCATGCTGGTTATTCAACACGTACCGTCGTTTATTTTTAGAAGACTGTCATTCTAAAAGCAGAGACTGGAGACTGGAGATTAGCCTCCAATCTCTAATCTCTAATCTCTAATCTCCAGTCTCTAATCTCCAGTCTCTCTTCTTTCCAATGTCTCTGAATCTCAACACTACCTTCACCCAACTCGAAAATTTCGGTCATTCTCTCAGGGCATCATCCTATCGAATTCCAATAAAAAAAACAGACGATATTTACGAAGCGTTTCAACTCGCGAAGAAACTCGGGTTGAAAGTGACCGCGCGCGGCACGGGCATCAGTTATAACGACGCGTCGCTTAACGGCGGCGGCATCGTCTTGGACATGCGGGGGATGAATCAGATCGTCGAATGGGACCCAGCCTCAGGCGTGGTGCGATGCGAGTCGGGAGTCACGCTCGAGCAGTTGTGGCAGAGAGTCGAGCCTGCTGGTTGGTGGCCCCCCGTCGTCTCTGGCACGATGAAAACAACATTGGGTGGATGTCTCGCGGCGAACATTCACGGAAAAAATAATTTCCAAGCAGGTCCCATCGGCGAGCATGTGATCGAGTTTACGGCGATGTTGCCCACCGGCGCGTTGGTCACGTGCGCTCCCAGGAAAAATGCGGATTTGTTTTACGCAATGATCAGCGGACTGGGAATGCTGGGAGTCTTTACATCCATCACGTTAAAGATGAAACGCATCTTTTCGGGACTGATTGCTGTAGACGCCTGGCCCGTGCCGACTCTCAGCCGACACTTAAACGACCTGCGCGAACACGCGCCAACCCATGATTACATCGTCGGCTGGCTCGACGCGTTCGCAAGCGGAAACAGTTTGGGACGCGGACAAATTCACGGCGCGCGTCAACTTAAAGAAGGCGAAGACCCGAACCCGAAAAACACCGAAAGCCTTTCGAATCAACAATTGCCCGATCGCTTTTTCGGCGTTGTGCCGAAATCCATGTTGCATTTTTTCATGAAACCGCTGATGAATAATGTTGGAATGGGTTTCGTCAATATTGGCAGGTACTTGCTGGCGCTGCGCGCGCATACGTTTCGACAATCGCACGATGAATTTCATTTTCTGTTGGATTATGCGCCCGGTTGGGAGCGTTCATTCGGACGGGGCGGGTTGATCCAATATCAATCGTTCGTGCCGAAGGAAACAGCGGAAGACGCCTGGCGGGAAATGATTCAACTTTCGCAGAGAAATAATCTGCCATCTTATCTCGGCGTGACCAAACGTCACCGCCCGGATAAATTTTTACTGACTCACGGCGTGGATGGTTTCTCCCTCGCGCTCGATTTCAAAGTGACCGATTCGAATCGCGCCAAGATGTCTACGATGTTGCAGGAATTTGATCGTATCGCGTTGGAGGCGGGCGGGCGATTTTATTTTGCCAAGAACAGCGAAACGTCGGCTGAATCAACTCGCAGGTTTTTGGGCGATGCGGCAATCGCCAAGTTCAAGAAACTCAAAAAGCGATGCGACCCACAGGGATTGTTGGAATCTGATTTGTATCGGAGGTTGTTTACGTAAGATGCTGCCTGTGCGCGTGTTCGCGCTTAATCCCCATGCTTAACTTAATTATCGAAGATCTCGGCTTGATCGAATACGAATCCGCGTGGAAGTTGCAGGATACATACGCGGCGGAGATCGCGGAAGGCAAACGCCCGCCGACTCTTCTGCTTCTCGAACATCCGCACGTGTACACGTTTGGGCGGCGCGGCAAGCAGGAAAATTTATTGTGGGGCGAATCGCAACTCAAAGAAAAAGGCATCGCCATCCACTGGGTAGATCGCGGCGGCGATGTCACTTATCATGGGCCCGGTCAGTTGGTTGGGTATCCGTTGTTGCCATTAAGACCTGTCAGGTCTTCGGAGAACATTGCCATTCTGAATCCCGTGTCCGCGCGCGCGTCAAACTCGACACACAACTCGATGAGACCTGACAGGTCTGACTCGCGCATCCCTCAAGCCGATTACGTCGGCTACGTCCGCAACCTCGAAAAAGTCATCATCACCGCGCTTGCGAATCTCGGTCTCGCGGCGGGACAACGCCCCGGATTAACCGGCGTGTGGATTCAAGCCGACGTACATTCGCGTTGTCCGCGCTGTTCATCCGAAGATAAAAAGAAACCAGCCAAGATCGCGGCGATCGGCGTCAAGGTGGATGCGCGGGGCGTGTCACGTCACGGCTTTGCGCTGAATGTGAATCCCGACATGGAATATTGGGACGGCATCATCGCCTGCGGATTGCAAGATGAACCGATCGTGTCGCTGGCTGATTTATTTCCCGAACTGCCCTCGATGGCGCTCGTGAAAGAAGAAGTGGTGAAGGCGTTTAAAGAAGTATTCGCAGACCTGTGATGTCTTGAAGACCTCACAGGTCTATCGCTACCGATGGGTGATTTCAAAGGTGGAAAGTGATTTGATAAACTTCCGCATTGTTTCAACGAGGAGATGTATAAATGCTTCAACAAAAATCCAAAATGAATCGCCGCGATTTCTTGAAATTAATGGGAACATTCGCTGGCGCGACGGTGGCAGTCGCGGCTTGTGCGCCGGAGCAGGTTCCAGGTCCGGACCCGACGCGGGTTGTTCCAGTCAATCCAACCGGCGCGCCGCCTGAACCGATCTTGCCGCCCGTCTCGTTGGGAATCATCGCATTGAGTCGCATGGCGTACGGAGCGCGTCCCGGCGACCTTGAGGCGTTCAACGCATTGGGATCAACAGACGATGAACGCTTGCTGAATTTTGTGTCGCAACAGTTGAATCCCGATACGATTGACGACAGCGAGTTCGAAGCGCGTTATGCCGCGGCGGGATTCGAGACGTTGCATAAAACGCAAGACGAATTGTATTTCGATCACATCGCCAGCAATCCGTATGATTCAAACGACGAATCATATTGGGACTGGTATTCCAAGCCCGCGTATGAATTAGTTGATGTTACGTTTTTGCGCGCGGTGTATAGCAAAAAACAACTCGTGGAAGTTCTTGCCGATTTTTGGCATAACCATTTCAACGTCTATTTCTGGCAGGATGATGGCGTGCCTTTGCTGGTTTCGTACAACCGCGATGTGTTGCGCGCGCACATGCTTGGCAACTTCAGGCAAATGCTCGAAGCGGTTGCCACGCATCCCTCGATGTTGTATTACTTGAATCAAAATAATTCATCCGATGCGGGACCGAACGAAAATTTTGCGCGCGAACTTTTCGAACTGCACACGCTTGGGGCGGAGAATTATTTCGGCGTGCAAGACCCGAACTCCATTGCGAAAGACGCGAACGGCATCACCATCGGTTATGTGGATAATGACGTGTATGAATCCGCGCGCGCCCTCACCGGCTGGCGCGTGGACGACGACATTTACGAATACGAAGACGGCGTCGAGAAGACGGGACGATTTTTATATTACAAGTCGTGGCATGACCGCTTCAACAAATTAATTCTCGGAAAGTATATTCCCGCCGATCAAGAAGATATGAAGGATGGGCGCGACGTGCTGGACTTGCTCGCCTATCACCCCGGCACCGCGCGATTTATCTCGCGCAAACTTGCTCGCCGCTTCATTTCGGATAATCCGCCTGATTCAGTTGTGGCAGCCGCGGCTCAAACCTTCATGGATTTCCGCTCCGCGCCCGATCAACTCAAGCGCGTGGTCGAAACGATTTTGCTTTCCCCCGAATTCAAACAAACGTGGGGCGCGAAGATCAAACGCCCCATCGAAGCCGCCATCTCGATGATGCGCGCCGTCAACACGGATTTCACCAAAATCCCCAGCGGAATCGCGTGGATGTGCGGGATGATGGGACAAGCCATGTTCGAGCGGCGTCCGCCTGACGGCTACCCCGATGTAAAAGAAGCGTGGGCAAACACGATGTCACTTTTGTACCGTTGGAATTTCGCCGTCGGCATCACTGAAAACTGGATGGACGAAGAGGAACAGCAACGCTTTGCCCGCACAGAGATTGTCGCCCAAACATCCGCCGAACTCCGCACCGCCGAATTGCTCGCCGACTTTTGGATACCGCGCATCTTGAATCGCCCCATGTCCGACGCGGATCGTCAGGCAGTGATCGCGGTCATGGCGCAGGAATACGGTACTCAGGATGAACTTCCGCAAGATCACATTGATTATGTGTTACCCGCGATGGTCGAAGTGATTCTGATGAGTCCCGATTTTCAATGGAAATAAATAACTTGGTGGTTGAGTAGTCTCGCGTGCACTTCGCGGGACGTATCGAAACCACCAGTAAGCAGAGGACTTTTTGTTGCAAGAGTAATCTTGATTACATGTTGGTTTCGATACGGCGGACGAGCGCCGCCTATTCAACCAACGACATATTGAGGATAAATAATGCCAACACAAAAATACTCACGTCGAAACTTTTTACAAGGATGCTCCGCCGCCATTGCCGAACTGGCTGGCGCGCGGCTTACCAATGTTGCGTTCAGGCAGGATGACTCTTCAGCCGACACACTTGTCGTCGTCTTTTTACGCGGCGGCTGGGACGCGCTCAACGTTGTCCCGCCGATGGCTGGCGATGATCGCGGCTTCTACGAATTGGCACGCCCAAATATCAAGATCAGCAACCTTCTGCCGTTGAACGATCAATTCGGTTTGCATCCCGCGCTCGCGCCGTTGCATGGACTCTACCAGCAAGGCAAGATGGCAGTCGTTCATGCTGTTGGATTGAACTACGACACGCGCAGTCACTTCGACGCGATGGAATATATCGAACTTGGCACACCTGGACAGAAAAGCACAACCTCAGGTTGGATCACACGCCATTTGCAAACACAAGGCGTCTCGTCCATTTTGCCCGCGCTTTCAACTTCTGGCGCGCCATCGTCGCTGTTGAATTTTGTCCCCACGGTGAATCTCAATGATCCCTCCGAATTTTCGCAATGGGATAACGGACTCGCCGCGTCGCAACAGGTCGCGTTGCGGCAGATGTACAGCGGAGAAACACTTTTGCACCGCGCGGGAATCCGCACACTTGATTCGCTCAATATTGTCAGCCCAATTGTAGAGGGCGATTATCAACCCTCGAATGGCGCGAGTTACAACGACGATGAACTCAGTCAACAACTCAAAACCGTCGCGCGCATGATCAAACTTGGAACAGGTCTGCGCGTTGCAACCGTTGATTACGGCGGCTGGGACACACACGAGTACGAAAACGATGGCAACGGCGGCTACATCGCGGACTTGCTTGGCAATCTCGCCAGTGGACTATCCAACTTTTATCTCGATCTCGATTCTGGATACACCGATAAACTATCCGTCGTTGTCATCAGCGAGTTCGGGCGCAGGCTCGTGCAGAACGAATCCTACGGCACCGATCATGGTCATGGCAATGTGATGTTCGCGCTCGGCGGCGGAGTCAACGGCGGGCAGGTCTACGGCGCGTGGCCCGGCTTGCACAACGATCAACTCTACGATCACGCCGACCTCGCCATCACCACCGATTATCGCCAAGTGTTGAGCGAAATGCTCGCGCGGCGTTTAGGCAACGCGGATGTCGCGTCGGTGTTCCCCGGCTATGTTCCAACAGGTGAGATGGGGATTTTTAGTTAGCGCATGTCACTCTGAGCGATAGCGAAGAGTCTCGTATGCCATGTTGGAGATTCTTCGCCGCAAAAAACAAGAGCGCGGCTCAGAATGACATGCCGTATGACAAAAACAGGCTCCGCGTCTTTCCGACGAGGAGCCTGTTTCGCAAGTGGGGAAAAGAGTCTACGCTGGCGACTCAGCCGTCACCGTGGAGGGAGCCGTGGTCTCACATCGTCTCCGCAAAAGGTTGACGATCACACATCTATAATTTTCCCTATTTCGAGTAAAGTAGTCAGGTTGCCGATGTTATAATGCCTTGCGCTGGAGTTATCCAGATATTGGTTTGATACTCTGTTTCACCTCAAGTGAGACATTTCGATTTGTGGAGATGATTCGATGGCGACACCCGCAATGCAACGCTATGCGGCGGAGATTTACAGGTTACAGCAGGATTCGCATTATGTGGCGCTGACTGAACTTTCGGAACATGCCCACGCGTCTGCGCAAGCCACTTCGCGCATGGTCGGGCGGATGAAGGGGTCGGGCTACCTCGAGCACGAACTCTATCGCGGCGTGCGGCTGACCACAAAAGGGGAAACGATCGCCATGCCCGCCTTGCGACGTCACCGGCTGGTGGAAGTATTCCTTGTGAAGGTGATGAAATACGGCTGGGATGAGGCGCACGAGATTTCGGATTCGTTCGCGTTGGGGGTTAACGATCCAATCGAAGATCGCATCGATGAAATTACAGAACACCCTACGCGTTGCCCGCATGGCGAACCGATTCCGTCCAAGGATGGCGTGATGCCGCTGGTGAAGGATATCAATTTATTGGAAGTCCTATCCGGGTCTGATTGTGTTATCTCTCGCGTGCGCACTCACGATGGCGATAAGCTCCGCTACTTTGCCGATTTGGGCTTGGTGCCCGGGGTGACGTTTCACCTGTTCAGTTGCGCGCCGTTCAAAGGTCCGCTTAATTTGCAGGTCAAGCCGAACAATCATTTGATCGGGTATGAGTTGGCGGGTTCGTTATGGGTGGAGGTGACAAAGTTGGGGGAGGGGAATAAACTGCCGCCGCAGACAAAATAAATTTTGCCGCGCGATAAACCGCGCGGCGTCAGTTATTCGGTAGTGGCGCTGAATCACTGATCAGAATATCGTAGTGACGACTGTTGCTCTATTCCAAATTAATCGTAACTACTCAGGCATGTCGTTGCGAGGAGGCTTTTGCTCGCCTGCCCCGATATTTTTCGGGGTCCCGACGCCTGTCCTGAGCCTGTCGAAGGGAAGCAATCTCCCGGCGTTGGGGGACTGCTTCGGCAAAACCAAGAGCGCCTCGCAGCGACATGT
>Ga0138256_10003701_pt1 | contig 16226 bp, 14 predicted proteins | sample KNB2016incub_MG_FD_105486 | JGI IMG/M metagenome (GOLD analysis project Ga0138256, IMG submission 105486) | Active sludge microbial communities from wastewater in Klosterneuburg, Austria - KNB2014incub_MG | ecosystem: Engineered > WWTP > Activated sludge > Unclassified | place: Austria... | reverse complement strand
TGATAACAATGCCACGTAATCCTAAAAAACTCGCACCATTATAATGGCGGTGATCAACGCGGCGTTTAAATGAATTAATAACAGGTAAAGCAATAACTCCGGCTAATTTTGTCAGCAGGTTACGGCGAAATTCCTCGCGCAAATAAGTTGCCAACATTTGTGCCAAACCTTCTGAAGTTTTTAGCGTAATGTTTCCAACAAACCCGTCACATACCACAACATCAGTTGTTCCTTTGTAGATATCATCACCTTCTACATTACCATAAAAATTTAAGTCACTGTTTCTCAGCAATTCTGCGGCTTGCTTGACGGTATCGTTGCCTTTGATGTCTTCTTCACCGATATTCAATAATCCGACACTGGGAGATGTTTTGCTTTCCAGAGAAGAAACCAAGGATGCGCCCATAATCCCAAATTGAAATAAATGCTCAGCAGTACAATCAATATTCGCCCCGAGATCGAGCACATAGGTATGCCCCGTAATCGTAGGTAATATGACTGCAAGCGCTGGACGATCAATGCCTGGGATTGTTTTCAATACAAACCGCGATGTGGCAAGCAATGCACCGGTATTTCCTGCGCTGATACACGCTTGGGCCTCACCTGTTTTAACCAAATTGATGGCCACTCGCATCGAAGAGTCTTTTTTACCTCGCAAAGCCAATGCTGGCGCTTCATCCATACTGACCACCTGGCTTGCTGGATGCAAGCGAATGCGTGTATTTTGCACCATTTTTGCAGCACGTAATTCCGCTTCTATGGCATTGCTAATTCCAACCAATACGATATTGACTTCAGGATCTTGCTGAAGATATTTGAGGGCAGCAGGAACTGTTACATGGGGGCCATGATCACCCCCCATACAATCGATTGCCACAGTAACATCCAATTTTGATTCCCGATTCTCTTATAACTGAAACATCAGCAGCATATCAACACCACAAATAAATCAACACAACAAATTATTTAATCGTTTTTAGTTTTGATGACTTTTTTGCCGCGATAATAGCCATTAGGGCTGATGTGATGACGTAGATGCACCTCTCCCGTATTGGGCTCAATCGCTAATGGAGGATTCGTTAAAAAATCGTGCGATCGGTGCATCCCGCGCTTTGAAGGGGATTTCTTATTTTGTTGAACTGCCATTAAAACAACTCCTTAATTTGTTTTTTTAAGTACTGCTAACGCCAAAAATGGATTAGTAGATTGTGATGCATTATCAACAGAAGATTTATTTAAACCAGATTGATAAGGATCGCATTGATTATCCCCATGACTCGGAGAAATCGGCAAGCTTAAAATAATTTCTTCCTCTATCAAATCAATAACATCCAATTCAGGCACCGCCAAAATTGCGTCAATACTATTATTCTCATTGACTCGATCGAATTCCGCGTTATTTTTAGCAAGGTATAAATCATTTTCTATCACTACCTCATGCACCAAACTATTCAAGCAACGCTGACAAATCAAACTCACATCGCCCTTTATTGATACTTTTAAACTGGGCCTACCATTCGAATCAACATGACCTCTGATTTGATAATTTAATGCACCTTCATCGCTGAACAACACATCGCGCAAACGCATCCATTCACGCAGCGCAATTTTATCACGATGTACACTCGCATTATTTACAAATTCAATGGGATCTATCACAAATCTTACAGACATAAGGCGCGCATGTTATATTTTTTGTATCTGGCTGTCAAAAAATGTCATAAAAAATTTACAAACAAACACTAACTTGCAATTATACCCATGCAAAAAATAATTTTAGCTTCGAGCTCTATTTACCGAAAAGAGTTACTGCAACGCCTACAAATCCCATTTGAAACATTAAGCCCGCATGTTGATGAGACACCATTACCTTCTGAACTACCACAAGACACTGCCATGCGCTTGGCCGAGCTAAAAGCACGAAAGGTAGCTAAGATTTACCCGCAAGCATTGATTATTGGCTCCGATCAAGTAGCTTTACTGGGCGATATTTATCTTGATAAACCGATGAATCATGATAACGCGGTCAGACAACTACGCAGCATGAGCGGTAAAGAGGTTATTTTTTTTACTGCGATATGTCTGTTAAATAGCGCTACGAATTCCTTGCAATCGAAATTGGTGCCTTATCAAATTACCTTTCGCCAATTGACTGACCAACAAATTGAAAACTACTTACTCAAAGAGCAGCCTTATCACTGTGCTGGAAGCGCCAAATCGGAAGGCTTAGGAATCGCACTAATAGAGCGGATGAGTGGCGATGATCCGAATGCACTCATTGGACTTCCCTTGATTGCTTTAGTTGGTATGCTGACCCAAGAAGGCATCACACCTTTTTAATCTCTTCCGAGTTTAATTTTCTCGCCCTTTGGAGCGATAGCTGATTGAAAACCAGCAACCGGGAAGCATTCTTAATACCTCGCTGCTTAGGGCGGGGTGCTTTATTTAGAGTACCTCCTAGAAAATCATATTGCAAAATTGCAACTTCGATGATTCTATGAAATCATAGAAGGATGAAAAAATATAAATCCATCTTACTAGGTTAATTGCATGAACAAATGCCCTCCCGTTCCAATAATTATTATGCTCGTAGTGTGCATATTAGTGAATGGACTCGGTTTGTCTTTTAGGGGAGAGATATTTGCACACGAACTGGATCATGCGCGACAAGCTATTCCTGCAGACCCGATCGCACACTTAGCTTTTCATCGCGATAGCCTTGCTAAAGATGGTATTGATCTCGATGCTGCAACACATTTATGTTTGCATTCGGCAGGGCAATATCAACCTTTTTTCTTTCATTCATTACCACAAGTTTTTGAACAAACGATCACAGAAGCTGTGATCATGCATATCTCAACTCTCATCCCAGAAACCATTCCCGATTTACCGCTCCGCCCTCCTTCAATCCTAGCCATCGGTTAGGTTGCATAGTGGTGATATTTGTGAGCTCTTGCTAGCAAATAGCACAAAAACAGGCTGGTACATTCTCTTTTGTTTTTGTAATGGCATGTTTTAATTAGAATATTCAGCAATGTATGGAGGATTCCATGAAATGGCGCGATATAGATTTATCCCCGGCGCTTGGTAATGGGCTAGTATTAAATAAAATTAGATTTGTGCTGGCGGGTACAATTCTAATAGTAAATTTTCTTGTTCCAATAAACGTTAACGCCGACACTTTAACTCTTTTGCCGGACCCTATAACCGATGCACGGAGTCACGCCAAGCATTTCAGCGGCAACGACAAGGCAACTGATTTAACTTTACGCGATGCAATCAACCTAGCCTTGTTGCAAAATCCAGAACTGGCAGCTTTTGCCAAAGAAATGCGCGCATTGGAAGGAGCAACACTACAGGCAGGTTTACTTAAAAACCCCGAATTGGTTGCTAACGTAGAAAACGCGGGAAACATACAAAAGCTTACGGGCGATATCAACTCAGCACATTCACTTGCGCAAGAAGTGGTACAGCAACTTACAACAATCCGTTTATATCAATTAATCGAATTGGGCGGCAAACGCGCCGCTCGCACTCATGCGGCTTTAATAGGCGAAGAACTTGCTGGAAATGATTACGAAGCCAAGCGAATCGAAATTATCGCCCGGGTAGCAAGCGTGTTTATTGAAGTGTTGGCAGCACAAGAGCGTTTGAGGCTTGCCGAAGAAACCCAACGCATTGCACAAAGTGTAGTGACCACGGTGTCCGAACGAGTACACGGCGGGAAGGTTGCGCCGATCGAGGAAACTCGGGTGAAAATAGGACTGTCCACTACCCGCATTGAACATGAGCAAGCACAAAGAGACTTACTCGGCGCACGCAAACGTTTAGCGTTGTTATGGAATAGTGTGACACCTCATTTCAATAAAGCTTTGGGCAACCTTGAAACATTGGTTGCACCACCTGAATTACAGGTACTTGAAGAGCGTGTTTTAGCAAATCCTCTGACGCTTCGTGCAATGAAGAATGTCGAGCACCGTAGAGCGTTATTAAAAGTAGAACAAACCCGTGCCATACCTAATCTGACCGTCAGTGGAGGTGCGGTGCATCATGCACAGTTGGGTGGAACAACAGCCATAGCAAGCGTGGCCCTACCATTGCCTTTATTCGATCGCAATCAAGGCAGCATCAAAGAAGCCCATCAGCGCATCGATAAGGCCGTAGATGAACAAGCCGCGACTGAATTGCGGCTAAAAACCGAGCTGGCACAAGCTTATGAGATGATGCTTGCAGCCTGGAATGAAATAACCATCCTGCGAGACGAAATACTACCTGGTGCAAAAAATACTTTTAGTGTGATGCAAAGAGGCTATGAATTAGGGAAATTCGGCTTGTTGGAGTTACTCGATTCGCAACGTGTGTTATTCCAGAACCAAGTGCTCTATGTACGGGCATTAGCTAACTATCAACGTTTAGTGAATGACATTGAGCGCTTGATTGCCGCGCCGATCGATAGCGTCAAAGTTCGCCAAAAAGATACGCCCTCCTTCCCGAAAGGGTAAACACACATCCGAGAAATGCAATGATAAATCAAGCTCAACTCAAACCCATCTTAGCAGTGATTGTAGTAGGAATTATGCTATCAGTATTAATCCTTACTTTGGATAAACCTTCTGGTACCTCGGCACATCCAGAAGACAGTGCCAATACCGAGACCACGACTGAGAATCAACCAGATACCGGCCCCAGAGGGGGAAAGTTGTTCAAAGAGGACGATTTTGCCGTGGAAGTTACTATCTTTGAGAAAGGTGTACCCCCGCAGTTTAGGCTATACCTGTATGAAAAGGAGAGATTGACCCCTCCCGCATCCGCGACCGTTGCAATCACTTTAACTCGCTTAGGAGCACCTGCACAATTATTCAAGTTTAAACCAGAAGCGGAATATTTGTTGGGTGACCAAGTCGTCGAAGAGCCACATTCTTTTGATGTGGTAATCGCAGTTGAACGCAATGGGAAATTGCTGCATTGGAGCTACAGTCAAGTGGAAGGGCGGATAGAAATGCCCGACGAAATGCTCAATAGCATGGGTATCGAGCTACTCACTGCAGGACCTGCAGTGATCAAGCCAAAGCTTAAATTGCCCGGCGAAATCATTTTTAATGAACACAATATTGTTAGAGTCGTTCCTCGGGTTCCCGGATTGGTAACAGATGTGCAAGGGCATCATGGCCAGCATGTCAAGCAAGGCGATGTGTTAGCCATCATTGAAAGCCCGGCCTTGTCGGATTTACGTAGCCAATATTTTGTTGCGAAAAAACGGTTGGGATTAGCAAAGACAACCTACGAGCGTGAAAAAAAGCTTTGGGAAGAAAAAATCTCGGCCAAGCAGGATTTTTTAAATGCGGAAGAGTTGTGGCAAGAAGCACAGATCAACATGGAAGTAGCCGCAAGCAAATTACGTGCGCTAGGGGTAAAACCCGAGACTCATCATCAAGCCACTGATTTCTCTAATTTTGTCGTTCGCGCACCCATTTCGGGCATTATTATCGCCAAGGCGATTGCACGTGGTGAAGCATTGAAAGAAGATAAGGAGATTTACACCATTGCAGACGTAGCCACCATCTGGACGGCTGTTACTGTTTATCCTAAAGACTTGAGTGTAATCCACGTGAATCAAAAAGCGAAAGTGAAAGCGACAGCCTCTAATATCGAAAGTGAAGGCACAGTCACGTATATTTCTACGCTGATCGGTGGACAAACACGCACGGCCACTGCCCGGGTTGAACTGGATAATACTGACAACAAGTGGCGCCCCGGTATGTTTGTCAATGTTGAATTGGTATCCGAAGAAATCAAAGTTCCAGTTGCGGTATCAGTCAGTGCCATACAAACATTTCGTGATTGGTCGGTGGTTTTTGGGCGCTACAATAAGTTTTTTGAAGTACGCCCATTAGAAATGGGACTCAGTGATGGCGAAATGGTGGAAGTTTTGAAAGGAATGACAGCAGGAGATCGCTATGCCGCTGGAAACAGCTTTGCGCTGAAAGCCGAAGCCGGTAAAGCAGGAGCAAGCCATGATCATTAGACGTAATATTCCTCTAGAGTAACTCATCATGTTAGAAACAATTTTACATTTATCGATTTACCGACGCGGACTAGTATTGCTCGCAATAGCGATGATGGCTGCGATAGGCATTTACAGTTATCAACACCTTCCGATTGATGCAGTTCCTGATATCACCAATGTACAGGTGCAAATTAACACGAATGCACCGGGCTATTCACCAGTTGAAGCTGAGCAACGCATCACCTTTCCAATTGAAACCATCATGGCAGGCCTGCCAAAGTTGGATTACACCCGCTCGATCTCCCGCTATGGATTATCGCAAGTAACCGTGATCTTTAAAGATGGCACCGATATTTATTTTGCTCGACAACAAGTCAGTCAGCGAATCCAAGAAGCAAAGGGCCGCTTGCCGGTTGGTATCGAACCTATCATGGGGCCAATTTCCACTGGCTTAGGCGAGATCTTCATGTGGACCGTTGATACCGAAAAAGGCGCAAAGAAGCCGGACGGTAGCGAATATACACCGACGGATTTGCGCGAAATTCAGGATTGGGTCATTCGTCCACAGCTCCGAATGGTGAAAGGCGTTACCGAAATCAACACTGTCGGTGGATATGTCAAACAATATCATGTGGTGCCTTATCCCGAGAAAATGATCTCGCTCGGATTGACATTGGCGGATCTCATGCTGGCTTTGGAGCGAAATAATCTGAATGTAGGTGCCGGTTATATTGAAAAAAGCGGCGAGCAACAACTGGTTCGTATTCCGGGGCAAATCACGCATATCGAAGAAGTTAGCAACATCATTGTTGGTTCACCACAGGGAATGCCGATTCGTGTCAAAGATGTAGCTGACGTCTTGATTGGCAAAGAACTACGCACTGGCGCCGCAACGCAAAACGGCAAAGAAGTAGTTATGGGCACCGTGCATATGCTGATTGGAGAAAACAGCCGGATCGTTTCACAAGCTGCTGCGAAGAAATTAACCGAAATCAATCAAAGCCTGCCGGAAGGTATTGTAGCAACGCCCGTATATGATCGCACCATATTGGTCGACAAAACGATCCATACCGTAGCAACCAATCTGATTGAAGGGGCGGCGCTAGTTATTGTCGTATTGTTGTTGTTTTTGGGTAATTTGCGTGCCGCCCTCATCGCTGCTTTTGTCATTCCTTTGTCGATGCTGTTTACCTTCACTGGCATGGTAACGAATCATGTCAGCGCTAATCTGATGAGCTTAGGTGCGATCGATTTCGGCATTATTGTGGATGGTGCAATCGTAATTGTCGAAAACAGTATTCGGCGGCTGGCGCATGAGCAGGTGCGGCTAAAACGAGAATTAACGCTGTCTGAACGCCTCGATTTGGTATTTGATGCTTCTAAAGAAGCGCGCCGGGTACTGATTTATGGTGAACTCATTATCATCATTGTGTATTTGCCAATTTTTGCTTTAACCGGGGTAGAAGGAAAAATGTTTCACCCGATGGCATTGACAGTAGTGACTGCATTGGTAAGCGCAATGATTCTTTCGATTACTTTCGTACCGGCCGCAAATGCGTTTTTTCTGTCTGGCAAAGTACAAGAGAAAGAGAGACGTGTCATGCAATGGGCAAAAAAAACTTATTTGCCATTGCTGACAGCAACCTTAAATAACCGCGAACTGACCGTGACCATTGCGATTGTGATCGTCGTGCTATCTGGCCTATTGCTAACGCGTATTGGCAGTGAGTTTGTACCCAGTTTAAATGAAGGGGATATTGCCTTGCACGCAATCCGTATCCCAGGCACCAGTTTAACCACAGCCATTGACATGCAAAATGAGCTCGAAAGAACCATAAAAAATTTTCCCGAAGTCGAACGTGTATTTTCCAAAATTGGTACTGCCGAAATTGCTACCGATCCAATGCCACCCAGTGTGGCAGACACCTTCATCATTCTAAAACCCCAATCGGAATGGACAGGTTCCTATCGAACTAAAGCTGAACTAATCGCAGCAATGGAAAAAATAGTACACCAGGTTCCTGGTAACAATTATGAATTTACCCAACCGATACAAATGCGATTTAACGAATTGCTGTCAGGTGTGCGTGCTGATGTTGCCGTCAAAGTATTTGGCGATGATATCGATAAGCTATTGGATATCGGCCAAAGAATTGAGCAACTACTAGCAACCGTACCAGGCGCCGCAGATGTACGAACAGAGCAGGTAACCGGCTTGCCTGTGCTATCGATTCAGATGGATCGCACCAAAATGGCGCGCTACGGCTTAAATGGACGGGATGTGCAAGATGTAGTAGCGATGTCTGTGGGTGGAAGAAGCACTGGATTGATTTTTGAAGGCGATCGACGTTTTGATTTGCAGATACGTTTGCCTGAACATTTGCGCGTCGACATTGAAGCATTAAAACGTTTGCCTATTAGCATTCCATTGCAAAGTGTGGCATTACCAATCAATGCACCACAGGGAGCAGGAGGCCAAGCAGCCCAGGCTGCCAAGCCCGTTTTTGTCAGCTTGGGTGAAGTAGCCAGCTTTGAAATGACACAAGGACCCAACCAAGTCAGCCGAGAAAATGGTAAGCGCCGTATCGTGGTAACAGCGAATGTGCGCGGTCGCGATTTAGGTTCTTTTGTGAACGAAGCGGAACAATTAATTAATAAAAAAATTCGCATTCCACCTGGTTACTGGACAACCTGGGGTGGTCAATTTGAGCAGATGATTTTTGCCGCACAACGTTTACAGATTGTAATTCCACTAGCATTAGCCTTAATTTTTATCTTACTGTATACCATGTTTGGAAATTTCCGCGACGGACTTTTAATGTTTACCGGTGTACCGTTTGCATTAACCGGAGGGATATTGGCGCTATGGCTACGCGATATTCCTCTCTCTATTTCCGCAGGGGTTGGATTTATTGCACTTTCAGGGGTTGCGGTGTTAAATGGACTGGTGATGTTGGCATTTATTCGCGGTTTGATTGAAAAAGGTATGTCTCTGGATGAAGCCATTCAAACAGGTGCGCTGACACGGTTACGTCCAGTATTGATGACCGCACTGGTGGCGTCGATTGGATTTTTGCCAATGGCATTAGCTACTGGAACTGGCGCAGAGGTACAACGTCCCCTTGCAACAGTTGTTATTGGAGGAATTCTATCTTCGACTACGTTAACACTATTGGTGTTACCCGTTTTATATCGAATTACTCACGGTAGAGAAAGAAAGTTACGCGAAGATCCTTTGAATTTAGAAAAGAAAAACTTATAAAAATTAACCCCTAGTTTTAAGGCTAGGGGCTAAGAAAATTAAGCTTAATAATGCAACGATCGTTACATCAGCGCTACCTTCTTATTTATCATCAGCTTTATCTAACGATGGCTCAGAATCTCTAGGACCGTAAGCTGAAGGTGGCGGTTTGTCCATTGGATAACCATCCAAGCTTTTCTTTCCTTCACAAGCTGCCAGAAATAATGTTGTCAGCGCGATTATCAACAGTAACAATAATTTATTCATGTAAAATTCGATCTCCTGTTTTTCAAATTAGATTACAAGTCGTAGCATAATTGAAGTTGTTCTTTTTTACAATTCCAGCTAGATTGATATCTCCATGACAACCCTAGTCGTTCAATATTTAATCTAGAAACCGCAGTCGATCACACGATTGCTTATTAGATTAATACATGTTCTATCTTTCAACCGTTTGGGTAAATTGTTAGGTTTAATCATCCAATCCTACTAATAATAGCTCGTTTAATTTAAACAATGGTTCAAACATATATGGAAACCCTTATCTAGGGAATAGATTAAAACTTCTTATGAAGCAAGATGTCATCATTATTGGCGCGGGAGTCATCGGACTGGCAACGGCTGAGCAGCTTTTATTGCAAGGTGTCAAAGTCACCCTGATAGAACGCAATGAGATCGGCCTAGAATCATCTTGGGCAGGCGGGGGAATTTTGTCGCCACTCTGCCCCTGGGATTATTCAGATGATGTTAACAGGCTTTCTCACTACAGCGCTCAATTATTCCCACAATGGACGTCAAATTTATATAAAGCGTCTGGGATCGATCCCGAGTACTTAATCTCGGGTATGAAAATTTTATCCTTTGTTGATAAAAAAATTATTGAAAATTGGTGCCTACAGTACCCTACCAAAATCAAATATCTTGCAACCTCACATACAGATACTCACTTAAATAAGAAACACTATCCCGGTTACCGGGATCAAGAAAATAATTCATCAATCTTGATGCCTGATATTGCGCAAGTACGTAATCCCCGATTACTAAAATCATTGCACATAAGGGTTTTACAATTGGGTGGGAAAATTATCGAAAATTGCGTAGTCAACCAAATCAACATACGGAATCATAACGTTCATTCATTGACTACTGCACAAGGTCAAATTTTCGCAGATTACTATGTCGTCAGTGCAGGTGCATGGAGTAAAGCCCTTCTAGGGCCTCATGCCTTAGGAATAGAAATTAAACCCATCAAGGGTCAAATGCTCTTATTTAAATTTAATGAGCCTCCCATTACCAACATTATGATAAAAGATAATGTTTATATGATCCCGCGACAAGATGGCCATCTACTCGTGGGAAGCACGATTGAAGATGTTGGTTTTAATAAAGAAATTACCATCACAGCACGCAATACCCTGATGAAAAAAGCGCGTGAGATACTGCCGTTGTTGGATAAAATGCCTATCATCAAGCAATGGGCTGGATTACGTCCTGCTACAAAAAAGAATTCGCCTTATATCGGTAGGCATTCGACGCTATCTAATTTATTTATGAATGCCGGTCATTTCCGCTATGGAATAGTTATGGCGCCTGCTAGCGCTGAGATTTTAGCCAATGAAATTACCAATCACTCTCAAAAAATTGATATCAGCCCTTATCAACCGGGATCAGCTTTCCGAACAGAATTGCAATAGGGATATCTGATTGAGTACCACACCGATATAGAGACTAATAATTGAATAACCACAAAGCCAATAATCAGATAAGAAAACTGATCCTCAAATACTACCCTTCATCATCCAGCAGTTTGAATGTATGTAGAAACACCCACTGAGGCCGCTGAAGAATCGGCATCATAACACAACCATCATCAACTTGCCTGAGCTGTCGCGCAGACCTAGTCTATTAGACACAAACAGTTACCCGTCCGGCTATATCTCTAAATTCTATTTACTGCGGAACTTGAGCTAACGGAATACCCAGCGCTCGGGCAACACCTGCTCCATAGGCTGGATCAGCTTTGAGACAATTACTAATATGGCGAACCTGAATTTCACGCGGCACACCATTCAAAGAACGCGCAGTGTTCTCAAAGAGAACTTGCTGCTGTGTCGGCGTCATTAGGCGAAACAAGGCACCTGGCTGTGAATAATAATCAGTATCTTCACGATGATTCCAATGACCAGCCGCTTGATTCAAATCCAGTAAAGGCTCTGCAAACTCTGGTTGATCTTTCCACTCACCCGTACTGTTAGGCTCATAACCCAGCGTGCTGCCGTAGTTGCTATCCACGCGCATAGCACCATCTCGATGGTAACTATGAACTGGACAACGTGCTGCATTCACTGGAATTAAATAATGATTTACACCTAAGCGATAGCGCTGTGCATCGCCGTACGAAAATAATCGTCCCTGTAGCATCTTATCTGGAGAAAAGCCAATACCCGGTACAACGCTGGCTGGATTGAAAGCAGATTGCTCTACCTCAGCAAAGAAATTCTCGGGATTACGATTCAATTCCATCACGCCAACCTCTTTCAATGGATAGTCCTTGTGTGGCCATACCTTAGTGAGATCGAATGGATTATAGGGTACTTTTGCAGCGTCAGCTTCCGGCATAATTTGCACGTACATCGTCCATTTAGGGAAATCGCCTCTTTCCAGACTCTCGTACAGGTCACGCTGATGGCTTTCACGATCTTTGCCAATAATGGTTTCAGCTTCTGCATCAGTGAGATTACGGATACCTTGTTGCGATTTCAGGTGAAACTTGACCCAGTAGCGCACATTGCTCGCATTGATGAAGCTGAACGCATGACTGCCGAAACCGTTCATATGGCGATATGAAGCCGGAATGCCGCGATCACTCATGACGATAGTAATCTGATGCAGCGCCTCCGGCAGCAATGTCCAAAAATCCCAGTTATTTTTTGCGCTACGCATATTGGTACGCGGATCGCGTTTCACAGCATGATTGAGATCAGGAAATTTCAGCGGATCGCGCAGGAAAAATACCGGCGTATTGTTGCCAACCAGATCCCAGTTGCCTTCCTCTGTATAAAATTTCAATGCAAAACCACGAATATCCCGCTCCGCATCCGCTGCACCTCGCTCTCCAGCCACAGTAGTAAAACGTGCAAACATCTCGGTCTTTTTACCAATAGCAGAAAAAATTTTAGCGCGCGTATACTGAGTAATATCATGTGTCACCGTAAATGTCCCATAAGCACCGGAACCTTTTGCGTGCATACGACGCTCAGGAATCACTTCACGATCAAAGTGTGCAAGCTTCTCCAAGTACCATACATCTTGTAGCAGTTGCGGCCCACGTGATCCGGCGGTCATGATATTCTGATTGTCAATGACTGGACATCCGAAGCTGGTAGTTAATTTTTTGTTATCGCTCATGTCAACCTCTTTTTGTTAGTTAAGTGAGAATCTCCTTAAACCCTTTCGTTGACTGCACAAATAGCCTACTTAGCATGATGATGCTGATTAAACCAATGCGTAATTTATCCTTCCACTTCACTGCTGTTCCGCTAGTGAGCAAATATTGCGGCCCGATTCGAGTTTAATTTGCATGATAAGTTTTTACATAACTTATTGAGCCAGATAGGATAATCAGACCATAGTCCATTGTAATACAATCTTTTCCCAAATACTAAAACTTGTACCAAGGCATGAATTTGAAGCACTTGCAAAGCAACATCATTCAAGCCATTCTTCCTGTACTGCATCCGGATAGTCCCAATTTGCGACACTTGCAATGGCACAGTTGGCAGGCGGAATTAGTTTATCGATTCTTAGATTTTGATGTTACCCGCCGCACGCGCAAAGGAAACTTTCTCAATCAAATTGATCCCTAGGTTGCTGCCCTTCAAAACGCTATTAATAGGTATAGTATAGGGAACGGTGGACTCAAGACGAGTCAGTTGAAGACATGGCTAACTCTAATCTGTACGTGATGCGATTTCTGGGATTGCCACTGGAAGATGACGTGCCAGATCATTCTGTTCTGGTTTGTTCAGCTTAAAAACATTATTACCTGGCATTGCAATGCTTTCATCATAAAAAACCTTCTCACCACTTTAGCTGACGTCTGAGTTACTTAATTTCATTCTCAAGCGAGCAATATCTTTAATTTGTATATGTTTATTATCCACGGTAATAATCTCTTCATCCTGGAATTTTGAAAAAGCACGGCTAACCGTTTCAAGTTTTAATCCAAGATAACTGCCTATTTCTTCCCGAGTCATACGTAAATTGAAATTATATTCAGAATACCCTCGCAGATGAAAGCGGCGTGACAAATTAAGTAAAAAAGAAGCCAAGCGTTCTTCAGCTTTCATGCTGCCCAGCAACAGCATCACTCCGTGGTCCCTGACAATTTCACGACTCATGATTTTATGAAAATGGCGCATTAACGAGGGTATGGTACGACTGATTTCCTCTAATTTCGCGAAGGGAATCTCACAAACCTCACTGTCCTCAAGCGCTATTGCATCGCAGGTATGCACATCGGTACTAATTGCGTCCAAACCGAGTAATTCTCCCGTCATATGAAAACCTGTAACCTGATGACGCCCGTCTTGCTCTAAAACACAAGTCTTTAAAAAGCCGCTACGGATGGCATACAAGGATTGAAACTTTGCTCCTGCATGATGCAGATAACCGCCACGAGTGATTTTTCGCTTCTGACTGACGATATCTAGCTTCTTCACTTCATCTTCATTTAGGCCTACCGGTAGGCATAATTCACGCAAACTGCATGCAGCACAGCTTGACTTGAACTGCACAATATCAAGCTGACAGTAAATCGAAGGTTCTATCAATACAGGTTTAAACAAAATATAATTAATTGCTTTAATAAAACAAAAAGTTACCCGTGGTGCACGGCAAAAATGTCATCAAAGTTTCTGATATTCTATTAAAAAATATAGAAAAAAGAGATTAGTTGACAAAAATCAAAATCGCCATCTGTAATACGGTTAAAATGTCAGCTAAGTTGTAAACGATTTAGGGTACTGTTACTAAGAAAGCATTTTTGATGCGTACGATACTAATATAGTACAAAATCTCAGCATCAAGGTTTAATCTCCAAGCCCGCTTGGTACAATCATCTTAACCCGGTAAGCCGTTACACCGCTCTACCCCAGTCGAGTGCTTTATTTGCTGGTTTGGCTATTCGCTAAAATATAATCTGCTAAGCGATTTGCGGATTCACCTTGAATATTCTTAAAAGCAGGCATACGCATACTACCTGTTTGAAATTTCTTAACGATCGCATCTTTATTGGCATTATTTCCACTCAAAACCATTGCAATGCTGGCGCTTATAGGTTTGTGGCACTCGGTGCAGGCGGTGCTGAAAATTTGCTCTCCAGAAGCATCGGCGGGTGGCGTGTAGTCTCTACTAGTCCCACATCCTGTCAATATTAATAAAGCAACAACACAATATACTTTTTTCATACTACATTTCTCCAATTGATTAGCAAATTTCCGTAGTTCTATTATTTTTTTACAAAATAGGCACAGGCTATTGATAGGTTTCCAACGAATTATTTTTCTATTCATCAATCCTGATCTAATCTAGCTTAATATTTGTATTCAAAAAGCTAGAATGACGAACATTACCTAGTTGCATAACATTTTGTCAAACGATTATTTCCAGAATCTCGCAAACATCCACTCTGATGAAACTTGGGCTATAAAAAAACAGAAACCCCTGTTGTGCCACGGTTTCTTCTTAACATATTCTTAACATTAGCTATGTTATCGTCATCTTACCTTGCTACCGACGCAAGGTTTAGATTGATCGCTTGAAGAACAAAGAAATACTTGATTAACACCAAACAGCGTCATTTAATTAAATGACAGGTTGTTGCTAGCGCTGAGCATGCATCATGTTCATTAGAACAACAAAATGATATGTGCTGATTGCATATCACAAAATAATAATTGTCACAGAGGGAAATTGAATGGTTAAAAAGATAAAAGTTTTAATTTTCTTAGCGTTGCTAAGTGTATCTTCAGTAAAGCAAGCATCCGCTGATGCCACAGTCGAAGATTTCCAAGTGTGGGGAAATGTTACTGCATTGGGTAATTTCGGTTTCGTCAATCCAAACAATCCGGATTTGAAGAAATTCAGATGGTGGATGGAAGGACAAGGGCGTTTTGGTAATGATGCTACTCAATTCACGCAATCCTTGGTACGTCCTGGTGTGGGTTATGCAATAACCGATAAATTGGTAGCGTGGGTTGGTTATGCTTGGGCACCAACGGCAGAACCGCTTTCAATTGCACACCCATTTAATGAACACCGCTCATGGGAGCAACTCACTTGGGCTGATAATTTTCCCTTCGGAAGATTGTCACTGCGTAGCCGTTTTGAGCAACGATTCTTTGATCATAATGCACCCATTTCTGGTAGCGATGATGTGGCTCATCGATTCCGCCAATTGGTTAAACTGGCAGTTCCCATACCAGCGATAGACCCAAATCTTAGTTTTATCGTTCAAAGTGAATTATTTATTGCCATGAATACCGTTGATAATCCTGCGTTTATTGCTCGCGGTTACGATCAAAATAGGGCATTTGCTGGATTGGGCTATAAAATTAATCAGTACGCTACTGTTGAGGTGGGTTATATGAACCAGTTTATTAATAGACCACATAGCGCTCGTCCAGACCAAATGATGCATAATTTTGTAGCAAATCTTTTCCTGAATTTCTAGTCAATTTCTATACTAGACAAGACAGTCCTATCGAATAGGATATATTGTTAAGTTTGCTCTTCCGGTTAGTACTCTACTCATCTGCACTATTGCAATAGGGTACTAACCGGTAAAGTTTTAGAATTCGCTTGTTTTTTTAAATTCCAATCACTTCCTGGAATACTTCTCCCGCGCTTATAATCAACAACCCCACGCAGTTAAAACACACCCATACTGACATGGTCAAATGAATCTGGACATTCCAT
>Ga0138256_10003700_pt1 | contig 16226 bp, 14 predicted proteins | sample KNB2016incub_MG_FD_105486 | JGI IMG/M metagenome (GOLD analysis project Ga0138256, IMG submission 105486) | Active sludge microbial communities from wastewater in Klosterneuburg, Austria - KNB2014incub_MG | ecosystem: Engineered > WWTP > Activated sludge > Unclassified | place: Austria... | reverse complement strand
CTATGGGATAATACACATTATGCCATGGCTGCACTCAAAAAAGCAGGATTTGACACTGGGCATTCGGTAACACCTATCATTCCTATCTTGATAAGGGACGATTACAAAACGTTCCAATTAACTAAGATCGCACTTGAAAGAGGTATATTTGTCAATCCTGTGGTCTCTCCTGCCGTACCAAGTACTTCATCATTGATTAGATACTCGCTGATGGCGACACATACGACAGCTCAAATAGATGAGTCCGTAGCCGTATTATCTCAAATAGCCACTGAAATAGGTGTTTTTGACCAGCAAGAATCAACAGTGCATAAATGATAAACATTAGGTACAAAAGATTTCAAGAATAATGATTACTAAAAACCAACAATAAAATGGCAGTTACAATCAGGGAAGTAAGTTTTGATAATGGAATCGCTGATTTCATCAATTTTCCACATGATTTGTATGAAGGTGATCCGAATTATGTACCTGAAATATTTATCGGACAGAAAGACATGATGAATCCGGCAAAATATCCTTTTCACAAATATGGAAAGGTAAAATATTATTTGGCGGTAAAAAATGGTAAAACTGTAGGCAGGATAGCAGCAATTCAAAATTCAAATTATAATAATCATCATCATTGTAAAGTTGGATTTTTTGGATTTTTTGATTTTGCACAAGACCAAGAAGTTGTAAATGCATTGCTAGATAAAGCCAAACAATACGCCGTAGAAAATGGCAACGAATATCTGATGGGTCCGACCAATTTCACAACAAATGAGACAGCAGGTACCTTGGTTGATGGGTTTCATGAGCCACCGAAAATAATGATGACTTATAACAAACCATATTATGACCAACTCATTCAACAATATGGGCTGAAAAAAGAAATGGATTTGTACGCATATATGATTTATGGGGATAAGGCATCAGAAAAATCAATAAGAATCGCTGATGCAGTTGAATCCAGACTGAAAGCTAAGGGCATAACTATCAGAAATGTAAATGTAAAAGACATCAACAACGAAGCAAAAAGAATCCAGAAAGTATATAATGATGCTTGGGAAGAAAACTGGGGCTTCGTGCCATTTACGGATGCTGAGTTTGAATATCTCAAAAACGATCTGAAGATGTTGCTTGATCCAGCTTTTGCATACATTGCAGAGAAAGATGGAGTACCTATCGGGTTTGGAATTACATTGCCCAATATCAATGAAATCCTTATAAAAAACAAAAGAGGTCGATTGTTTCCTTTCGGAATTTTCAGATTACTTTTTGGTAAAAAGAAAACAAAAACGGTTCGTGTTTTGGCTTTGGGCGTCGTAGAACAATATCGAAAAATGGGTATAGAAGCGGTCTTTTTCGCTAAAAATATTCAAGAGACCAAAAGACGTGGACTTGTAGGTGGAGAAGCATCTTGGGTTTTGGAAAACAATGAACCCATGAAGGCTGCTGCCGAACACCTCAATGGTGAGCGATATAAGACTTATCGTTTATACAAAATGCCTGTATAAGACAATAATGCAAGAAAAAATTCTAATAACTGGGGCTAATGGATTTATAGGTGGGTATTTGGTGGACGAAGCCATTAATCAAGGTTTAGATGTATTTGCAGGAGTTCGTAAGGAGAGCAATCACGCTTCATTAAAAGAAAAAAAATTGCAGGTCATTTATATAGATTTTGATGATGAAGCTTCCTTGGTCGATCTGATGCAAAATTATAAATTCGACTATATTATCCATAATGCGGGCATTACAAAGTCACCAGATAAAAATCAATTTCACGAAGTAAATGTCAACTTGCTAGTCAAGCTTACAAAAGCAATACAAAAATCTGGTGTTACCTTAAGAAAGTTTGTTTATATAAGTAGTCTGGCAGCATATGGCCCAGCGGATCATCAGCCCGGCAAAACCATCGCGGAAGATTCTATACCGAAACCAGTGACTGAATATGGAAGGAGTAAATTGGCCGCAGAGCGATATCTCAAAGAAAAAACCCATTTGCCCTACATCATCATCCGTCCTACCGCAGTATATGGACCTAAAGATAAGGAATTTCTCAGTGTTTTTCAGATGGTAATGAATAGAATAAATCTACAACCCGGTCTGAAAACACAATATTTGACCCTTATTTTTATAAAAGATCTGGCAGGTGTGATCCTAAAAGCTACCCTTTCGCCTTACACTAAAACCGCTTATTTTATCAATGACGGATCATTGTATAGTTCCGACCATTTTGTACGCATTATCAAACGAACTTTAAATAAAAAGACGTTGAATATCAAGGTTCCTTTATTCTTGGTAAAAATTATAACGTTCATCATGGAGTATTTTTCGAAACTTATCGGCGAATATTCTATACTTAATACTGACAAAGTGCATGAATTGGAAGCCAGATACTGGAATTGTGATGCATCAAAGGTATCTACTGAGTTAAATTACGCTATTCAATATACGCTCGAAGAAGGCGTAAAAGAAACCGCTGACTGGTATCAGACACATAAGTGGATTTGAAATAATGCAGACATGGATCAATTAAACAAGAAAAGGATTCTTTTTGTCACTAACCCATTTAGTGGTGCCAAATCAAAAGACCATCTTCGTCAAACCATAGAAACTTATCTAGATCATGCTGTATTTGAATACGACATTCAATACACAGAATATCCCAGTCATGCCACTACCATTGCATCTGATGCTGCCTCCAATGGACTCTTTGCTGTGATAGCCGTAGGTGGCGACGGTACCATCAATGAAGTAGCCAAAGGACTTGTACACACCAAAACAGCTCTCGGCATCGTACCTTTTGGTTCAGGAAATGGATTTTCTTATCATTTAGGTATCAAAAGAGACATCGTAGCCGCTATTCAAGTTCTCAATGAAGCTCATGCGGCACCCATAGATACAGGCAGTGCCAATGATCACTTCTTTGTGAATATTGCAGGTCTCGGCCTAGATGCAACCGTAGCATATAAGACAAAATTAAATACCAAAAGGGGATTTTATCCCTACTTCATCAATACATTAAAAGAAAGTACGGGATTTAAATTCTTGCGCCTTGAAATAAAAACCGATGAAAAAACGTGGGAAGACGAATATGCCATGGCTGTAATTGCTAATGGATCAGTGTATGGCTATGATTTTGCCGTAGCACCAGAGGCACATCTAGATGATGGGGCATTTGATATTCTATTGGTCAAAAAAACCCATATATTCAAGTACTTTCTATTGGTACCTAGGATGTTAAATAAGAGTTTTCACAAAAGTTCATTGGTCGTCTATTTCAAAACCAATAATATAAGTATTACCAATAAATCTAAAGGGTATTTTCATGTTGATGGCGAAGGCTTCGAAGCACCAGAAACGATCTCCTTTGTAAACCATCCCAAATCCTTGCTTCTCTTACAGAAAAAATAAAAAAAATCAATGGGCATTCTCATAGCTTGCATTATCCTTAATGCTTTTATCGGCGTAATTTTCAAACTCTTCCATCGGTATAATATCGACAATCTGCAAGCCATTGTGATCAATTATTTTGTATGTGTAGCCACAGCCATGGTGGTCAAAGGTGGATCACCAATTCCAACCGATCTAAGTGCCCAACTGTGGTTTTATTATGCACTTGGATTGGGTTTCATCTTCATTATAGTCTTCAATCTGATGGCACTTACCGTCCAGCATTTTGGAGTAGTCGTAGCAACTATATTTCAAAAAATGTCTCTGATCGCACCTACTTTGCTTGCGATACTCATCTATGGCGAACAAGCAGGCATAGCGAAGTGGATAGGAATCCTTTGTTCGGTGCTGGCTATCATTCTGCTCAGCTATCAGAAATCAGATCTTCCTGAAGAAAAGAAAACAAGTACTTTGTTATGGCTGTTTCCTTTGTTGACCTTTGCAGGATCCTGTATGATAGATGCATCCCTTTACTTGATCGAGAAAAAAAATCTGGCACAAAATGGAGATATAGGCTTCGTAGCATCTTTATTTTTGTTTGCTGGCATTAATGGATTATTGATCTTGACTATTCAGCTTTTTAGTGGAAAAACAAAATTAGCCTGGAAAAATATCATAGGTGGAATTGCCCTAGGCATACCCAATTTTTTCTCCATCTATCTCTTAGTCCTTGCGCTTCAACAAGGTTGGGGAGGATCGATCGTATTTCCGGTCAACAATGTAGGTATTCTGGTCGTAGCTGCGATTTTCGGTTTGGTATTTTTTAAAGAAAAACTCACACCATACAAGCTCGCAGGATTTGCCTTGGCCATCTTATCCATTGTACTTATCACCATGATCTGAAAACACCTGCTCTATGCTGACGGATAGTTATCAAACGATCGCATCTCCTTCAGAAGGCGAATACAAAGAAAAAGGCAGTAAATTCTTGGCTTACGCCTACCCTATGGATGCGGAAAGCGACCTTGATGGTTTTATGACGTCACTCAGAGATATTCATCCGAAGGCAAGGCACTATTGTTATGCTTATAAGTTGGGACTGGATGGTACACGATTTAGGGCCAATGATGATGGAGAGCCATCAGGTACCGCTGGAAAACCTATTTACGGACAGATCCTTAGTTTTGGGCTCACCAATGTGTGCATCATCGTGATCCGATATTTCGGTGGTACCAAACTCGGCGCATCAGGCTTAATCCATGCCTACAAAGAAGCATCTAAAGCTGCTCTAGACAATGCCGCAATTATAGAAAAATATCTATATATCTCCTACCAATTGACCTTCGGATATGACCACATGGGCCACATCATGAATGCCCTGAAAGATCCGGACATAGAAATCACAGACAAGGTCTTCGAAGACCACTGTGCTGTAACCATCCAAGTCAGACTATCCGCCGAAGACAAGACCATCCATAGGCTGAAAGCACATCTCCTCAACAAATCACTAGAAGAAGTGACATCAGAAACGGTTGTGGATTTTTGCGAGATGGTGAGGAAGGAGCGCTGAAAATTGGGATAAAAATAGCTATGATTACAAAAAGATTTTTAACTTTGTTAAAGTGTAGGTTTTCTAATTATTTGGGGACTGGTGGATTTTTTTTTTTGTATATTAGAATACATTTAACCTTTTTCGCTAATTTTTGTGTTAATTCAATTTATAACTAATATCATAAAAAGTTTAATTTATCATACAATTACATGTAAATTTGTCCTAAAATAACTTACAATAAATGAGAACATGGTTACAGCTAATATAAAATACACCTTTTCAGGCCACGAAACCTTCGCTTGCAGGAATTTGTGGCTCAAAAAGGGATACGATTATGTAATTTCAGGCAAAAAATTTAAGGACGAAGATGCCGTCGTAAGGCTTGGGGTAGGAAAGAACATGGTTGGAGCGATCAGATTTTGGTTGAAAGCCTTCAATATTTTAACTCCCGATGATCAGATCACGGAATTTGGCCAAAGATTATTATCAAACGACGGTTGGGATCCTTATTTGGAAGACCAAGGAACATTGTGGTTGCTACACTATCAATTGGTAAAAACGAACTATGCGACCATTTATAATATTATATTTGGAAGTTTCAGAAGAGAAAAAACCTTATTTAATAAAGATTCCTATATCTCGTATCTACACAAGTGGAATGAAAATGGTGAACTAGGCACTTTAAATGAAAATACATTAACATCAGACTTTAGCGTATTTGCTAGAATGTATTCAGGGTTTTCAGAAAATGATAGTGCAAATTTAGAAGAGCTAAATTCAAAGTTTTTTTCTGAATTGAATCTATTAAATACGATAAAGGTGCCTTCAGAAATGGATGTAAAGAAATTTGAAGATAGATTTCAGCTTTTAGAAAAGGAACAAGCAGCGCTTCCTGAGCATATCTTGTTGTACAGCATATTAGATAAATTTAATGAAAGTGTTTCGATCAGTGTAAGAGAGATAGAGACGGAAGCAAACAGTCCGCATCTTATTTTTTGTATGACCAACAAAGGACTTATCCAAAAAATAATTGAAATCACAGATTTATATAAAGATATTGTGTACAATGACCAAGCAGGTATAAAAGAATTGCAATTCAAGAGATTATTAAATCCTTTTGACGTTTTAAATGATTACTATGCAAAATAATTTTTCAACTTCAGTTAATATCATTCGGGATTGTGACAAAAACTTCAACTATTTTCCGACACCAAATGGTAAAAAGGTAGTCACGCAATTAGTAAGCGATTTCAAAAATGGTTTAAGATGTTTTAATGTCATTGGCTCTTATGGCACTGGAAAGTCTTCATTTTTGTGGGCCATTGAACAAAGTGTTACAGGTAAAAAGAGATATTTTGAAACTTCTTTTTTAGGCAGTAATTCAAATTATGGCTTTATAAAAATTATCGGCTCTTATGCGTCACTTAAATCAAAACTTGCCGATGTTTTAAATATAGATGCAAATATCACTGATGAAGAACTCTTTGCAGATTTATATGCAAAATATCATGGATTAGGAGAAAAGGAAAAATCTGCTCTTTTTATTTTCGTCGATGAGTTTGGAAAATTTTTGGAGTACGCTTCACAAAACAATCCTGAGCAGGAAATCTATTTTTTTCAACAATTAGCTGAATTCTGTAATAACCCTAAGTATAATATTGTCTTAATTTCTACAGTTCATCAAAACATTGATTCTTATTCCTATGGTCTTACCAATTTGCAAAGACAAGAGTGGTCCAAAGTGAAGGGGCGTTTTAGAGAAATTACTTTTAATGAACCCGTAGAGCAACTTTTATTTTTCCTTTCAGAACATCTTTCATTATCGCATAAAGGCAAAATAAATACTAAAGATGTCGAAACCATCAATAACTTGAATATTGATGCTAAGATCTTTGACTTTAACGCAGAATATGTAAGAGAAATATCCCAAAAGATTGTTCCTATGGAAATTATTTCCGCAGGAGTATTGACTTTAGGGTTACAAAGATATGGTCAAAACGAAAGATCATTATTTTCTTTTTTGGAATCTACAGACCATACAGGACTCGAAAAATTTAATAGGACTTCAAACCCTTTTTATAATTTGGCTTGTGTGTACGAATACATAAACTTTAATTTTTATTCTTTTATTACTTCCAAGTACAATCCGGATTTTGCACATTGGGCTTCTATAAGATTTGCACTAGAAAATGTAGAGCGCAGTTTTAATGTTAAGATTGAAGAGTATTCAAAAGTTATAAAAACTATTGGATTATTAAACATATTTTCTGGCAAAGGGGCCGATTTAAGTGATCAATTTATTCAAACATATTTACAGTTAGCATGTGGAGTAAATGAAAGTACATACATCTTAGATCAGTTAGACAAAAAGCACATTATTAGATATAGAAATCACTCCAAAAGATATATTTTATTTGACGGGACTGATTTAGATATTGAGACTGCTTTGATGGAAGCAAGTAGTAAAATGAATGCAAGTTTTGATTTAATTCAAAAACTTAAAGAGTATTTTACTCATGAACCTATCCTAGCAAATCATTATGCATTTGCAAAAGGGACACCAAGATATTTTGACTTCAAACTTTCGGAACAGCCATATAGCCAAATACCCAAAGGTGAAATAGACGGTTTCATAAATCTTATATTTAATGAAAATCTGAATGAAGAGACGCTTTTTAGCATCTCTTCGAAACAAAAGGAAGCCATTATTTATTGCTACTTTAATAAATCGGCAGCTATCAAAAACTATATTATTGATATAGAAAAAACGAAACAGGTTCTTTCTGAAAATAGTGATGACAAAGTAGCTGCCAAAGAGTTAACAAGTATCATACAGCATCAAGAAGTTTTGCTTAACCACTTTATCAATGAAAATCTATTTGCAGGTAAAGATGTAACTTGGATATGGAAAGGCGAACAAATAGATATAAATTCCAAAAAGGAATTTACTAAATTCTTGTCCACCATATGTTTTAAAATTTACAGTGACACACCAGAATTTAAAAATGAGTTAGTCAACAAACACAAGATATCAACATCAATTCATACCGCTAAAAAGAACTATTTCAAGACCTTGATTGAGAATTGGGATAAACCTGATTTAGGTTTAGATGAAGATAAATTTCCACCTGAAAAAACGATTTATTTATCTTTACTTAAAGAAAATAAAATCGACCCTAAAAATATTAACGCTTTTAGACATTCTGATGATTTTAAAACTTCTACTTTCAAACCATTGTGGGAATTTTGTGATCATTTCTTAACATCTACCAAACAAGGTGATAGGCGCATCTCCGAATTGGTTAATATACTTGAACTTCGACCATTAAAGCTAAAAAAGGGTTTTATTGACTTGTGGGTGCCTACCTATTTGTTTTTAAAACGGGATGACTTTGCCTTGTATCGAGAAGGAATTGGTTATATACCTCAATTTTCACACGAAAACACAGAGTTGTTATCTAAATATCCTGAGCAGTTTTCTATCAAAGCTTTTGATATCGACGGTATTAAGTTGGATATTTTTAATGCTTACCGTATGTTTTTGCAGCAGGAAATTAAAGAAGAAATTACCAATGATAGTTTTATTGAGACCATAAAACCATTTTTGGTATTCTATCGAACACTTAATGATTATGCAAAAAACACTAAAAGGATTTCAAGCGAAGCTTTGAAAATAAGGGAAGCAATAGCAAAATCAGTGGATCCTGAAAAAACATTTTATGAAAACTTTCCAGCGGCACTTCAATACAATATCCTAGAACTAAAGGAAGATAAATCTAAACTAGAGAAATATACCATTGCTTTGCAAGAAGCGGTGCGAGATATCAGGACGGCTTATGACCAACTCATACAACGAGTGGAATCATTCATTCAGGATGAAATTGTATATGAACCTATAGAATTTGATGGATACAAAACAAGTTTGCAACAACGATTTGTATTTCTGAAAAAATACTTACTTATGAATACGCAAAAGACGTTTGTACTTAGGTTAGATTCAAAGTTGGATAATAAAAAAGCATGGCTGAGTTCGTTGGCACAAGCATTGACAGGTAAAGCCTTAGATAAGTTTACAGACGAAGATGAACTGGTTTTTTATGACAAGTTCAAGAATATGATTTTTGAATTGGATAGTCTCACGGAGATATCCAAAAAGGATATTGATGACACCAAAGAAGATGTTTTAAGTCTTAAAATTGATAGTTTTAACGAACAAATGGAACCTAAAATCATTAGAATATCAAAAGCAAAAGAAAAAGATATTGAAAAACTCAAAACAAATATTACGCAATATTTGTCAAAAGATAAGGCTGTAAATATTGCTGCCATAACCAAATTGCTCAAAGAATTAATACAATAATCATGGTCAGACACGTATTAGGAATATCAGGAGGAAAAGATAGTGCTGCTTTGGCCATATATATGAAGACGAAGTATCCTGATATGCAGTTGGAGTTTTATTCTAGCGATACAGGCAAAGAACTCGATGAGACCTATCAGCTTATTGACAATCTTGAAATCTACTTAGGTATCAAAATAAACATCCTAAAAGGAGCTGAAAATAGCAGTGAAGATCCATTTGACCATTTCCTACAGATGTACGGCGGATATCTACCGTCATCTAATGCAAGATGGTGTACCAAAAAACTAAAACTAGAACCTTTTGAAAAGTATGTAGGTTCAGACCCTGTGGTGTCATATGTGGGCATCAGAGGAGATGAAGATAGAGAAGGATATATTTCTACTAAAAACAACATACAATCTATCTTTCCCTTCAGACAAAATATTTGGAGTGAAGATGTGGTCAGGAAAGTATTGGCCAATCAACATATAAATCAATGTCATGCCTACATGGCAGATATTGAAATCAAAAAACAATCTGAAAAATATCTGACTATCCTGACTACACCGGTTTCAATGAGTTTTAACCAAACTTCCAAATTGAAGTCACTTTTAGATATTGATACTGCTGCTTTCAATCAGATGGTATTCAAATATTTACAAACCTCTGAATATCCGCTTGCAAAGGAAACCTATTTTCCACTTTTGGACAATGATGAAATCTTAGTCAGAAGTGACATCTTTAGAATATTAGAAGAGTCAGGTGTTGGTGTACCACAATATTATAAAGAGATAGGATTTGAACATAAAGGAAAGGCAGGTGCCTATGCTCGTAGCAGATCAGGTTGTTATTTCTGTTTCTATCAGCAGAAGATCGAGTGGGTATGGCTTTACGAGCAACATCCTGAACTCTATGCCAAAGCGATGGAATACGAAAAAGATGGCTATACGTGGATGCAAGAAGAGTCACTAGCTGACCTTATAAAACCTGAACGTATGTCGCGTATCAAAGAAGAATATATTAAAAAAACACAACGGAATAAGGATAAAGCACAGTCTCCGTATCTTTTAGATATATTAGCTGAAGCTGAGACTGAAGGTTGTGCAAGTTGTTTTATATAAAAAAATAATCAATGGATTACACAATAGAAACATGGAATATTAAGGATTTATTAAGTTTAATAGATAATCAAAAAATTAACTTAGAACCAAGTTACCAAAGAAATTTTATCTGGTCGCCAAAAAACCAAATGGATTTAATTGATACAATTATTAAAGGATATCCAATCCCAAATTTTTTTATTTTTAAGGATAAGAATGGCAATTTTGAAATGGTTGATGGGCAACAAAGATCAAAGACTATTTATAAATTTTCAAAAGGGTTCATTACAACATCAAAAAGCACTGGGTCTAAAAAAATTACAGATATTATTCAAGATAATTTTTATTCATATAAGATTGCAATAATACTTTTAAGTAATATTTCTGATAAAGCAATTTTAAATTCTTTTTATGTTCTCATTAATAAAACTGGTGTAAATTTAAACGCTTCTGAGGTAAACAAAGCTGAATTTCATGGAACAAATTTTATGAAACTCGCAAATGAAGTATTAGAGTATCAGAATTTTATTGATTTAGATATATTTACAGAAGCCGTGTCAAAAAGAATGAATGACAGAGCATACGTTGAAGAATTATTAGGATACATAATATTAGGCTATATTGACAAAAAAAATCAGTTAGATAAATTATTTGAAAAAGACATAGATGAAGATACTTATAATTACACATTAAAAGTATTTAAAGCAACAATTGATATATTATCGAAATTCAATAAACTTCATCCAATTAATGAAACTAGGTATAAGCAGAAAAATGATTTTTATACATTATTCACATTTATATGTGATAATGTTGATAAATATTCACTTGACTTATTTATGTATCAATACAATATTTTATTGATTCTAGGTGGGAAAGATAGTGAAGGTTATCAATTAATTAGACCAACAAATGAAGATTGTGAAGTATTAAAAGATTACGCAGTTAATTGTGTGTCTCAATCAAATTCGAAAACAGCAAGGTTAAAAAGGAGGAATTTCTTTGATTCTATATTATTAAACAAAGAAATACAAAATAATAATCAATTTCAAGATTTATTAAATTATTTAGTTGAACAATACGGTGAAACTAAGATAGACATTAAAGAAGTCGAAAGTTTCCATCTCTTGGATGTAGATAAATTTAATTCCTAAATGCTATGAAATTTCCTAAATATATTTCTATATTTAATAGATCTGTTTATAAATATAAAGACGGCTGGTATGATCCGCTAGATTTTTTAAATCCAACAGAAAATATTATTACAGTTAATCATGTAGAATTTGTTTTTACATATTTAGAAATTTCAGAACCTTCAAATAAAGGGGGAAATTCAATTATTTTAAAATTATATGACCCAGGTCAAATTGATACTTCAACTCTTGGGAACCCTATTTACCCAGAAGTTCCTAACCGAATTCTAAAAATTGAAAGAAATCCAGTCAAAAGAAAAAAATTTGGTCAAACCAACCTAACAAGGTTTGAAAAAGAAATAATAGCATTAGATAAATGTTTAAAATGTGATTTTCAAAATGTAATTAAAATGCATGAGTATGGTGAATGTGAAATTTTTAATAGAAACAAAGATTATTATGAAAAACATAGGTTTTATACCATGGAATATGCACCTTTTGATTTAAAAACATTCATTGAAATAAATCATATGACAGTAGATTATGATTTCAAATTAAACTTATGTCTGAGTTTAGCAAAAGGATTAGAAGAACTAAGAAGATTAGATTATTACCATAGAGATATTAAGCCAGATAATATATTTTTTATTGATGGTGATTGGAAAATTGGAGATTTAGGATTAATTGCAGAAAGAAATAAACAATTTGAAATTGATAAGGTGGCAGAAACAATAGGCCCAAGAGGATGGATGTCACCTGAATCTATGAATAAATATCTTACAGAAGGAAAAGGTTTTCCAAATCTTTATGATTGCATAATTGATCATAGATCAGATATATTTCAATTAGGAAAAGTATTTTGGTATATTTTTAATTTTAATGCACCAATTGGATGCATTAAACCTGTTGATATGCATTTTAAAGATAACGACATTTACCCTATAATGAGGCGGATGTTGAATCACAATAAGAAAAAGCGATTTTCTACTATAGAAGATGTAATCACTGAACTTAAAAGAATTTCATTAAAATCATTAAAGACATTAACGTATTAACAAAATGAAACTTGAATCCTTCATATCTGTACTCAAAGAGTTTTTCTTAGAAATACTGGGATTTCTTATTCCAGGATATTTATTTTTATTGATATTTATTGGATACGGAACCATAAATTATGACTTTTTACCAGATTTGATTTTATTTTTCAAAGACAAACCTGAAGCTAATTTATTATTTGCTTATATTTTAGGCTATATAATTTATCCTATGCATAAGCTGGGTGATCAATTCAGAGAATGGTTATTATCAATCATCAAAAAAAGTAAAATTGAGAATACTAACAAAATTTTGACTTTTTTAGAAAATATTTTTAGTTCTATTGTCGAAAGTACAATTGAAACCCTAATAAATAATTCTATTCATTTGAAAATTACCAGAAATAAACTAAACTCAGTTATAGGCGAAGATTTTTCAGGACTCACGTATAGAGATATTAGAAATCTAGTTATGTCTTATATTCCCGACGAAAGTCCAAAAATTTATACTTTTATGTTCAGAGCTGATTTGTGCAAAAGTATCAGTTCAGTGGTATTTTGGACAATTATTCCCATTGTTATTTATCATTGTTATTATATTTCAAGTTGGAAATATTTGTTTTTGATTCCAATTATTATTCTTTTCTGCTATCTTTTACAAATCACTAGATATAGGTTTTTGGGAATAGCCTATAGAATACCATTTAGCATGTTTATTGCTAAGAGTCACCCTTTGGAATCCTGACTTCTCTCAACAATCTCATCAAAATAATCATCGGAGTAATTAAATTTTTGTTCCATTCCGGGAGTTTGTCTTATTTCCAAGACATGTTTTGCGCCACCTTCGGCGTATTCACTAATTACGGTAAGAATCTTACGAGCGTTTAAAATGTCTTCAATATCATCTGATTCCATTTTTGCTATAGCCATCAGAATAAGCGAATTTGCTACCATTTCTGATCCATTCCAGATTCTTAAAAATTCAAACGACCTATCATGTGGTAGTGAATCCCCAACTTCTCTTTTATTGTTTATGAAACCAATGATTGCCGCCCAAGCATACACTTGCCAATATTTAGAAAAAAACTTGTCATCCTGACTTCCAGTATTTTGCTGTTTACGGCTAAACATATCTCTTATCTTAAGTACGTTATCTCCGTGGTGGATGTACATACTTTCTTTTATTATTGAGGACAAAAGCCTTTCCTTTACCATAATTCTAATTATTTGATAGCTGTTATAAATGTTTTTTTATTCGTTCTAGAATCAATACCAGATTTATCAATAAGCTCGTTGTTAAATTCATAATATTTAACAATATTAGCATCTTTAATTAAAGCCGAAACTTCTTCTTTTGATAGATTCAGGTAGTCTTTTGACATAATAATCATTTGTTCAAAAGAATTCGAAAGACTCTTTGTAAAGTGTATGGTATTAAAGGGGTCAAAATCAGACGTAGGTGCATCTGTAATAATGGGATAGCTAATTCTAAATTTTCTAGCACTTATAGCTAAAAATGAAAAAGCTACTGCTATTTTTTGAATTACACTTTCGGCTCCACCAAAGTTAAAAATTCTTTCGTTCGTTTCTTTATCAACAACTTGAATATCTTTATCAATAACAATTTTGCCTTGATTATTACCACCCATATATTGAGCATAGAGTTTATTACTTTCTTCCTGAATCTCAGCTATTAACTTATTATATGCATCTGATTTTAACTTTCCTATTGCCTTAGAGAAGAGATTGATGTATTCCATTGCAACCACTTCTACAATATTTGTGTCAGTTATCTTTAGTTTTTTTTCTCTTTCTTCTAAAAGTTTAGTTTTTTCAATATTTAAAGAATCTAGTGTTTGGACTTCATAATTTAATTGATTTTGTTTAGTGCTTAATGAACTCTTATAGCTATTAAATTTAGCAAATAATTGTGAATAGTTGGAAGCTCCTAATGTTATGTTTTGGCCTTTTTCATCACCTGATGTTTCATAAATTTCTTTAATTTTTTTACTTAGAGAATTTCTTTGTTTAATTAATTTATCTCTTTTAACATTTTCGATTTCAATGTCACTTTTGATATTTGGTAACTCAGAAATTAATCTCTTCCTTATTCTATTTAAATCAGTATAATTGTCCTGAAGTATTTTTATATTTGAGTTCTTCTCAAAATCATTTAACCTTCTTTTCAAAGCATCAAATGCAGGTGAACCATCTTCTACATCCCTTTCACAAATATAACATTTATGATCGGTCAACATTTTTTCGACATATTCAGGTCCAGGCAAAGACATTGGTATTGGATTTGTGTTTTGCTGATGATTTTGAACTGCTAGATTTATAATATTCAACTTTGAATCTGATTCAACAATTATTTTATCGCATTGATTGAGCATCCACTTGTTTATAAGTGTTTCTTTGATATATGAATCTGCATCATCTAGTCTCTGCTTTGTTGAAGTTAATTCGGTTTCAAGGCTATTTAATTTATCTTTAATATTTCTATATTTGTCATAATCTAGCATTTTATGTTCGATGTCAGCGATGTCATCTCTAAGCTTTTCAATTTCATTTTCGATTTTTTTCACCGTGTCCTCTTTTAAATCAATTTTTCTTTGATTTTCCCTAATATCTGAAATGAGTTTTTGCTGTGAAGCTGTCAAGGTTTTCATTTTTGATTGCTCCTGCTCTACTTTTTTTTCTATACTTCTCACAGATTCTTTCACAATCTTATCCATATTGTCATACATGGGGAAATATGAAATCACGTTAATAGCATATTTTAGTGTTGACGGATTACTGAAATCATATAAATCATCCATTGTTTCACCTTGATACCACATAAATTTTCGAATAGTTGTTGGAAATATTTTCTGTATTACATCATTGTGATGATGTGATGAAATATATTTAGTTTCACCGTCCAAAACGAAACTTATTGCCAATTCAGGTTTTTGATATGTAATTAGTTTCGAGTTATTTTTCTCGTAAATAACAGATTTAGAAAATGTATATTTTACTTCTGTATCCACAAGAGACTCATGCCCAAATATAGGGGCTGAAATATCTATTTCGACCACCGATGTCAATTTATCTCCTTCCAAAGCTTCTTTATATAACTTATCAGGGGCTACTATAATTGATTTTGACGGTAACCAATCCTTCTTCGAACCAGAATTATGTACATAGAGATTATCAAATAATACCCAATGAAATGCATTAAATAACATGGACTTGCCATCTCCATTTTTTGCAGAAATGATGTTCAGGCCTTTACTAAAAGGAATACATTCGTCCACGAAACAAAAAAAGTTTTTTATTCTTACTTCATTGATTATCATATTAGTGTTGTTGTGATTTTAATTCATTAATAATATAAGTTTCAAAATCTGCTCTTCCTTTTTTAATAAGTTCTATTTCATCATCCCCCATCTTATTTGCTAAGAGTTTTTCAAAAGCCAAATTAATGATTCTTTTGTCTAATCTATTTGTGTTAATAAGAATGGATAGTTCATAATCTTCCAGTATTTCTTGAAACTCATCTCTCAGGTTATCATTTAAACTTTTCATATGCGTAATGATTTTTAGGCACCTAAATATTTATTTTCTTCTATATTTGCTAGCTCATATATATCTATATCCATCCCATAACATAGGTTTTCCATTTTATTAAGACAATCTATTTTG
>Ga0138256_10003699_pt1 | contig 16228 bp, 10 predicted proteins | sample KNB2016incub_MG_FD_105486 | JGI IMG/M metagenome (GOLD analysis project Ga0138256, IMG submission 105486) | Active sludge microbial communities from wastewater in Klosterneuburg, Austria - KNB2014incub_MG | ecosystem: Engineered > WWTP > Activated sludge > Unclassified | place: Austria... | reverse complement strand
TACCTTCGCCGCCCCAACAACGCACATGAGCTACGACGTCATCGTTCTCGGCAGTGGCCCCGGCGGCTACGTGGCCGCCATCCGCGCCAGCCAACTCGGCCTCAAGACCGCCATTGTTGAGAAGGAAGCCCTCGGCGGCATCTGCCTCAACTGGGGTTGCATCCCCACCAAGGCCCTGCTCAAGAGCGCGCAGGTGTTCGAGTACATCAGCCACGCCAAGGACTACGGGATCACCGTGGGCGCGGGTTCACCGGACATCAAGGCCATCGTGCAGCGGAGCCGTGATGTGGCCAAGGGCATGAGCAACGGCGTGCAGTTCCTCATGAAGAAGAACAAGATCGACGTGATCATGGGCACCGGCGTGCTGCAGCCCGGACGCAAGATCGAAGTGACCGCCGCCGACGGCAAGAAGCAGACGGTGGAGGCCAAGCACATCATCATCGCCACCGGAGCGCGCAGCCGCATGCTGCCCAACCTGCCGCAGGACGGCAAGAAGATCATCGGCTACCGCGAGGCCATGGTGCTGCCAGAGCAGCCCAAGAGCATGGTGGTGGTAGGCAGCGGCGCCATCGGCAGCGAGTTCGCCTACTTCTACAACGCCATCGGTACCAAGGTGACGCTGGTGGAATTCATGCCCAACGTGGTGCCCGTGGAGGATGAAGAGGTGAGCAAGGCGCTGGAGAAGAGCTTCAAGAAGCAGGGCATCGAGGTCCTCACTTCGAGCGAGGTCACCAACGTGGACACGAAGGGGAAGGGCTGCGTGGTCACCGTGAAGAACGCCACCGGCGAGAAGAAGATCGAGTGCGACATCGTGCTGAGCGCGGTGGGCATCGCGGCCAACATCGAAGGCATCGGCCTGGAAGCCGTCGGCATCGTAACCGACAAGGGAAAGATCAAGGTGGACGGGTATTACGCCACCAACATCCCCGGCTACTACGCCATCGGCGACGTTACGCCCGGCCAGGCGCTCGCGCACGTGGCCAGCGCCGAAGGCATCATCTGCGTAGAGAAGATAGCGGGGCAGGACCCGCACACGCTGGACTACGGCAACATCCCCGGTTGCACGTACTGCAGCCCCGAAGTGGCCAGCGTGGGCCTCACCGAGAAGGCCGCCAGGGAGAAGGGCCTGGACATCAAGGTGGGCAAGTTCCCCTTTACCGCCAGCGGCAAGGCCAGTGCGGCGGGCGCCAAGGACGGCTTCGTGAAATTGATCTTCGACGCCAAGTACGGCGAGCTGCTGGGCGCGCACATGATCGGCTACAACGTAACGGAGCTGATCGCCGAGTGCGTGAGCATCCGCAAGCTGGAGACCACGGGCCACGAGATCATCAAGACCGTGCATCCGCACCCCACCATGAGCGAAGCCATCATGGAGGCCGCCGCCGCGGCGTACGGCGAGGTGATCCATTTGTAGACTGTCACCCTGTAGCCCGCCGAAGGGTGAACCAGACGTCATGGTTCGACAGGCTCACCATGACAACGCAGTATGTGCGGCATAGCCGGTTCATACCAGATCGACCCATCACGCCCTGTCACCGGGGACCGCATCCACGCGGCCCTGCGGTGCATCGCGCATCGCGGTCCCGACGATGAGGGCATCCACGCGCAAGGCCGCGCTGTGTTGGGCCACCGCCGCCTGAGCATCATCGATACCAGCAGCGCCGGGCACCAGCCCTTCACCGATAGCGGTGGCCGGTACACCATCGTCTTCAACGGCGAGGTCTTCAACTTCCAGGCGCTGCGCGCTGAACTGGAGGCGCAGGGCCACACCTTCCGCAGCCACAGCGACACCGAGGTGGCCCTGCGCCTGTACGCGCTGAAGGGCCCGGATTTCCTGCATGACCTCAACGGCTTCTTCGCGCTGGCCATACACGACAAGGAGAACGACACGCTCTTCGTGGCGCGGGACCGCTTCGGCGTGAAGCCGCTGTTGTGGAGCGAAGCGGACGGCCGTTTCCTCTTCGCCAGCGAATTGCCCGCCTTGCTGGAACTGGGCGCCACGCGCGAGCAGGACACGCAGAGCGCGCAGCAGTACTTCGCCTACCACTACATCCCCGCGCCGTGGACGGTGTTCACCGGCACGCACAAGCTGCTGCCGGGGCATCGGATACATGTTGATGCCACTGGCATACGCGCTGAGCGCTGGTACGACGTGGCGGCCGCGAGCAAGCAGGTACCGAAGAGTGCGGATCCGAAGAGGACGCTGTTCGAGCTGATGGACGACGCGGTGCGCCTGCGCCTGATCGCCGACGTGCCGGTGGGCGCCTTCCTGAGCGGCGGCGTGGACAGCAGCATCGTGAGCGCCCTGGCCGCGCGTCACCACAAGCACCTGCACACGTTCAGCATCGGTTACGCGGATGATCCGCATTACGATGAGAGCCGCTACGCGGAGGAAGTAGCGCGGCAAATCGGCAGCGAGCACTACACGTTCAGGCTCACGCGCGAGGAATTGGCCGAGAATTATACCCGCCTGCTGGCCGCCACCGGCGAGCCCTTCGCCGACAGCAGCGCCCTGCCGGCGTACATGCTGTGCGAGCGCACCCGCAAGGACGTGACGGTCGCCGTGAGCGGTGACGGTGCCGATGAGGTGTTCGGCGGCTACACGAAACACCAGGCCGAACTGCGCTGGCACCGCCCCGGCGTGGCCGAGCGGGTTGTGCGTCTCCTGGCCCCGCTATGGCACGCATTGCCCCGTTCGCGCAACGGCGAATGGGCGAACCGCTTCCGCCAGTATGACCGCTTCGCGCGTTTGGCTGCCATGCCTGCGGGCCGGCGCTTCCTTGAACTGGCCGCCTTTACCACGCATGCTGAGGCCGATGCATTGGTGGCGGCCAGGACCGATGCACGGGCCACGGCCGGACGCGACGCGTTGTTCGCCGAAGGGACCGGCCGCCTGCCCGGCATGAACGGCGCGCTGCTGGCCGACGTGCAAAGCACCCTGCCTAACGATATGTTGCACAAGGTGGACCTCACCAGCATGGCCCACGCGCTGGAGGTGCGCACGCCCTTCCTGGACAAGCGCGTGGTGGAGTTCGCCTTCAGCCTGCCCGCCGAGGCCAAGCTGATCAAGGGCAGCGGCAAACACATCCTGCGGGAAACCTTTGGCCACCTGCTGCCGCTCGTGGTGATGACGCGCAGCAAGAAGGGCTTCGAGGTGCCGCTGGTCCCCTTGTTCACCGGGCCATTGGAGCGGCTGCTCGATCAATTGCTCCGCGAAGACGAATTGCGTGCGGCGGGACTGGATCCGATCGCCGTGCAGCGCGTACGGGACGAAGTGCGATCACCCGACCCGCGCAAGGCGGCGGCCACCCTGCATGCGGTGGCCGTGTTCATGGCGTGGTGGGGCGCGCACGCCCGCTGAATCATTCCTCCATGGCTGACCGGATACCTTCACCCGCGCATTCCACCACGGACAGCATGCCTTCCGCCCAGCACGAGCAGGCCGCGCGCTTCTTCGACAGTGTGAGCGGCACGTACAAGGACAAGTACAAGGAGCGCGACCCCTTCCACCACTACTTCTTCAACGAACGGCTGGAAAAGGCCGTGCGGGACCTGGACCTGCACGATGCGGATGTGCTGGACATCGGTAGCGGCACAGGCGACCTGTACGATCATCTGGTCCGGCGTTTTCCGGCCATGCGCTTCCATGCCACCGACGTGAGCGCCGGCATGCTGGCGCAAAGCACCGTCCCTGCAGGGCGCAAGTATCACGGGCATGCCTACGACCATCCGTTCCAGGTGCGGAGTTTCGACGCGGTGTTCATGCTTGGCGTTACCACCTATCTGACACCGGAGGAACTGGAGAAGAACCTGGCCTTCATCGCGCGGAGCCTGAAGCCCGAGGGGCGGGTCATCATCACCTTCAGCAACGCGCACGCGCTGGACACGTGGCTGCGCGATCTGGCGCGCGGGCCGCTCAGGCTTTTCGGAGGTCAAGGCCGCGTGCTCTCCTCGGGCCTGGGGTCCTGGACATACGGCCATCGCGCGGTGCGGCGCATCATGGAACGGCACTTCGCTCTGGAGCGCACCGACCTGCTGAACCACACGGTGTTCCCGTTCAACCTGCTGCTGCGGGGGGCCTCGCTGGCACTGGCGCGGCGCTTGTCGCGGTTACGGGGGAACCCGGCATGGCTGCGCTGGTTGAGCAGCGATCTGCTCGTGCGCGCGCGCCCCTCAGGCTGATCGTACGACCCCTGAGCGCCGTGGTTGCCTGAAGGCAACCGAACGCCGCGTGTCCGTCTACGATCCAGCGTGGACAACTGCCGTGCCCCGGCGGCCCCGAAGACAGGCTCCACGGTACTTTCGCCCCGAATATCGATGCCCCGCGTTCTCCGAATCATCAACCGCTTCAACCTGGGCGGCCCCACGCACAACGCGGCCTATTTGACGCGTTACCTGCCGGGCGATTTCGAGACGCTGCTGGTAGGCGGTGAGCAGGAGGCCTCCGAAGAGGGCAGCCGCCACATCCTGGATTCACTGGGCGTGGAGGCCACGATCCTGCCGGAGATGCAGCGTGAGGTGGCCCCCTGGCGCGACCGGGGTGCCTACCGGCGGATCAAGCGGCTGATCAAGGATTTCAGGCCGGACATCGTGCATACGCATGCCGCGAAGGCCGGTGCTGTAGGCCGCATGGCGGCGAGCGAGTTGGGGGTGAAGGCCATCGTGCATACGTTCCACGGACATGTCTTCCACAGCTACTTCGGCGCGGTGCGTACGGCGATGTACAAGAACATCGAGCGCTTCCTGGCCAGGCGCAGCAGCCGGATCATCGCCATCAGCGAAAAGCAGAAGAGCGAGCTGGTGGATGAGCACAGGATCACCACAGGAGATAAGGTGAGCGTGATCCCCTTGGGCTTCGACCTCAGCCGGTTCCAGCAGGACCAGGCCGCCAAACGTGCGTTGTTCCGCAAGGTGTACGGCCTGGCGGACGATGAGATCGCGGTGGGCATCGTGGGCCGCTTGGTGCCGGTGAAGAACCATGACCTCTTTCTGGAAGCGATGAAACGGGTGCGGGAGCGCTCGGGCCACAAGGTGCGCGCCTTCGTGGTGGGCGATGGGGAGGAACGGGAACGCCTGGAGGGCCTCACGCGCCGGTTGGGGCTCAGCCTCACAGCCGGGCCGTACTTCAATGGGCATGGCTTCGGCCATGGGCTGAACGGCCACCCGATGACGGAACGGGCGGATGTGACCTACACGAGTTGGATCAAGGAGATCGATATCGTGAACGCCGGAGTGGACGTGATCGCGCTCACCAGCCACAACGAGGGAACGCCCGTGAGCCTGATCGAAGCGCAAGCGGCGGGCCGGGCCGTGGTGAGCACCCGTGTGGGCGGCATCGAGAACGTGCTGGTCGAGGGTGGCACGGGGTTATTGAGCCCTGCGGACGACATGGAGCGGTTCAGCGCCAACCTGGCCCGCGTGGTGGAGGATAGGGCCTTGCGTGAGCGTCTTTCCGGCGGCGGCTGGGCGCACGTGCGGCAGCGGTACCACTATACACGGCTGGTGGACGATACGGCCACGCTGTACCGTGAACTGCTCGCCTGAACCCGGAGCGCTACATTCGCCCGAAATACGAGAGCAACAGTGAAGGGAAGGTATTTGTGGCCGGTGGTCTGCGCGGTGCTGGCGAGTTGCAACATCAACCGGGACATGATGTTCAAGACCCCCCTGGACCACAGCTTTGATACGGCGCCGGACACGGTACCGCACGCGTTCCGGATCCAGGTGAACGACGTGTTCACGTTCCGGCTCTTCGCCAACGACGGTTTCAGGATGATCGACCTGGTGGATGAGGCCACGCAGGCGCAACGGAACGTGCGGACGAGCTTCAACTATATCGTCGATCTGGATGGGCGCACCAAATTGCCGTTGTTGGGCATGGTGCCGCTGGCGGGCCTCACCACGCGCGAGGCGGAACTCGAGCTCGAGAAGCGGTACACCGAATTCTACAATCGGCCATTCGTGCAGCTCTTCGTGAACAACCGGCGGGTGGTGGTCTTCCCCGGCGGTGGCGGCGATGCGCGGATCATCGCGCTGGAGAACACGAACACCACGCTCATGGAGGCCCTGGCCAGCGCGGGCGGGCTGAACAAGCGGGCCGACGCGCGCAAGGTGAAGGTGTTCCGGCGCTCCCTGGATGGCGGCCCGCGCAAGCAGTATATTTTCGACCTGAGCGACATCGAGGGACTGCCACACGCTGACATGATCATGCATGCGGACGACATCGTGTACGTGCAACCGAACCCGCAGATCGCGCAGGAACTGCTGGCGAACATCAACCCGATCATCGCGTTGTTGACGAGCACCGTGCTGGTGATCGGCATCGTGCGCGGATTCAGCCAATGACCCCGGCCTGATGCTGGACGACGTCAGCAACCGGGCGGCGAGCCTGGACAGCTACCGCGAGCGCATCACGAACTTCAGCAACGAGTTCGATCTCGGGCTGTTCCTGTACATCCTGAAGCGCTCCCTGGTGTGGGTGGTGCTCTGTGTGCTGCTTGCGGGAGCCGCAGCGTGGCTCTATCTGCGCTACACCCCCAACACCTACGAGAGCAGCGCCCTCCTCCAGCTCAGCGAGATGAACAACGCCCAGAAGGTGCTGGAGGTGAACCCGCTGATCGAGAACACGAACCTGAACGCCGATGTGGAGCTGCTCAAGTCGAAGTTCTTCATCGCCAAGGCGCTCCAGCGGCTGCCGCTCCAGGTCAGCTACTATTTCAAGGGGAACATCCTCACCAACGAGTTCTACACGGGCAGCCCCTTCGTCATTGACGACCTGGTGGTGCTGGACCAGGCCGTGCGGGGGCTGCCGATCACCATCGAAATGGGGGAAGGCGGGAACGGGCGCGTGCGCTACACCCAGGGTGGCGAGGAGTTCATGGCGGACTATGTAGTGGGCGTCCCGTTCTCCACGCCGCACTTCCGCTGTGCCATCCGCCCGCGCGCGGGGGGCAGGCTGGAACCGCCCGAGATCGACGGAACGCTCTACATCACGATCAATGATCCCAGGACGCTCGTAGCACGCTTCCGCGGGCAGCTGCAGGCGGGCATCCAGGACCCGAACGCCAAAACGGTCTTCATCAACTGCCGCGACAACAACCAGTACCTGGCGCGCGACGTGGCGCAGGCCATGGCGGACGCCTTCATCGAGTACGACCTGGAGCGCAAGAGCGAGAGCGCCCAGAGCATCGTGCGCTTCATCGAGAGCCAGAAGGATACCGTGTTCGCCCAATTGAAGGACAGCGAGATCCGCCTGCAGCGCTTCCGGCAGGACAACCGGGTGAGCGACATGGAGCAGCTGCTGCCGCTGATGGTCGAGCGCAGCAACGAGTACGAGAACCGCATCCTGGAACTGGAGATCGAGGACAACCTGCTGGACCAGATCGAACGGAGCACGAGCGCCGACCCGGACAAGATCGACGTGTACGAGCTGGTACCCCTGCTGGTGGGCACCTCCTATGAACAGACGCTCTCCTCCCTGATCGACAAGCTCGAGGACCTGCTGAACGAGCGGCGCGAGGCGCTCATGGACGTCAAGCCGAACAACATGGCGGCCCAGGAGATCGAGAAGCAGATCGGCCTGCAGAAGAAGCTGATCATGGAGAGCATCGCCACCCTGCGCCAGCGGCTGGCGGGCAAGCGGGCCGACTACGAGGCGCGGATCACGGAGTACGAGGGGCGCTTCATCACCCTGCCGGAGAAGCAGATGGCGTATTCGCGCATCCAGCGGCTGTTCAACATCAATGAAAAATACTACATCGACCTGCTGGAGAAGGACATCGAGTACCGTATCAGCAAGGCAGGCTACGTGCCGGACAACCGGGTGCTGGAGGAGGCCCCGCTCCCCTCGTCCCCCGTGTCGCCGGACCGCGGCATGGTCCTGCTCACCTATATCCTCACGGGCCTCATCGTCGGCATGCTCATCGTGCTGGTGCGCTACATCCTGCACGACAACATCACCTCGTTGAACGACATCGCCAAGCTGAGCAACGCGAGTATCGGCATCCTGGGCATGGTGCCCAAGTACAAGAAGGAGATCCCCGTGAGCCAACTGCTCATCGACAAGAACCCCAAGAGCCTCATAGCGGAGAGCTTCCGCAGCGTGCGCTCCAACCTGCAATTCGTGGACAACAGCGAGGGCCCCAAGGTCATCGCCATCACCAGTACCATCAGCGGCGAGGGCAAGACCTTCGTGGCCATCAACCTGGCGGGCATCATCGCCTTCGGCGGCAAGCGGGTGATCGTGCTGGACCTGGACATGCGCAAGCCGAAGATCCACCTCGGTTTCGGGGTGGAGAACGTCCGGGGGATGAGCACGCTCCTCATCGGCAGGGACAGCATCGGGGACTGCGTGCAGCACAGCGCGTTGAAGGGGCTCGATTTCATCACAGCAGGCCCCATCCCGCCCAATCCGAGCGAGCTGATCCTCGGTTCCCGGATGGCGGGCATAATCGACCTGCTGAAGGCCGATTATGACGTGATCCTGGTAGACAACCCGCCCGTGGGCCTGGTCACTGACGGCATCACCATGATCCAGGCGGCCGACTATCCGATCTACATCTTCCGCGCGGACTACTCCAAGAAGGTCTTCGTACAGAACGTGGACCGCCTGATCAATGAGAACCGCATCCGCAAACTGGGCGCCGTGCTCAACGGGGTGGACGTGGACCGGAACAAGTACGGGTACAATTACGGCTACGGCTACGGCTACGGCTATGGCTATGGCTACGGCTACTACGAGGACAAGGGTGGCCAGAGGAAACGCGCGTCCGGCGGCTGGTGGGACGGGCTTACCCGGAAGACGAAACGCTGATGGAGGCTGAACACACGCCGTTGGACGGGCTGCTGGTGCTGCGGCCCAAGGTGTTCCGCGATGCGCGGGGCTGGTTCCTGGAATCCTTCAGCGCGAAGGCGTTCGAGGAGGCCACGGGCACGGCCCCGCGCTTCGTGCAGGACAACGAGAGCTGCTCGCAGGCCGGGGTGCTGCGCGGGTTGCACTTCCAGGCCGCTCCGCACGCGCAGGGCAAGCTGGTGCGCGTGGTGAGGGGGGGCGTGCTGGACGTATGCGTGGACATCCGCCCGGCGAGCCCCACCTTCGGGCGGCACTTCAGCATACTGCTGGACGGGGAGAGCAAGGCGATGCTCTGGATACCGGAGGGCTTCGCGCACGGCTTCCGCACGCTGGAGAACGATACCGTCTTCAGCTACAAATGCACGGCGCCCTACCACCCGCCCAGCGAGCGCACGCTGCTGTGGAATGACCCCGCGCTCGGCATCGATTGGGGCATTGCCGATCCGGTGCTCAGCGCCAAGGACCGCGTGGGCCTTTCCCTGGCCGCCCTGGCCCCATCCCTCTGACGGATGTACAGCGCCACCCAACTCTTCTTCATCTTCAGCGGCCTCTTCTTCGGCGCGCTGGTCTTCGCCCTGCTGGTGAACAGCGTTTTCATCCGCTTCTTCCGTACCTTCGGTATCCGCGAAGGGGAGGGCACCGTGCGCTGGTCCGCCACGCAGAAGCCCGCGTTCGGCGGCATCGGCTTCTTCCTCATCTTCCTCGGCGCCTTCGCCATCCACGGTGCGCTTTTCCCCAAGTACGATAACCCCTATCAGCCCGAGCTGATCGGTCTGCTGGCCGCCACGGGCCTCGGCTTCCTCATGGGCCTGGCCGATGACGCGTACGACACCCGGCCGGTCCTGAAGCTCCTCACGCAGATCGCCTGCGGTATCATTCTCATCGCCTCCGGCTCCAGCATCCGCATCTTCGACGCGCAATGGGCCAACTGGCTGCTCACCGTGTTCTGGACCGTGGGCCTGATGAACTCCATCAACATGCTGGACAACATGGACGGCATCGCAACGGTCACCAGCATCGCCATCCTGGCCTGCGGGCTCTTCATGCATCTCACCACCGGGCCCATCATCACCATCAACGTGGTGCTCATCATCGGCATCATCGCCGCGCTAGGTGGCTTCCTCTTCTTCAACTGGAACCCCAGCCGCATGTACATGGGTGACACCGGCAGCCAGTTCCTCGGCGTCTTCCTGGCCTACGTGGGCATCCGCTGCTTCTGGAACGCTCAGAGCCCGGTTGGCCTCACGGAGCCTTGGCGCCAGGCCGTGGGCACCCTCATCGTGTTCATGCTGCCCATCATCGACACCAGCACCGTCACGGTGAACCGTCTGCTGAAGGGCCGTTCGCCCTTCGTGGGCGGGCGTGACCATACCACGCACCACCTCAGCTACCTCGGCCTCAGCGACCAGCAGGTGGCCCTCGTCTTCTCCGGTCTCGGGGCGGTGTCCTTCTTCTGCGTGGTGGCCATGCAGAAGTTCATCGGTGTGTGGCGCCCCTGGCATTCGGTGGTCTTCATCGCCTGGTGGGCGGTGCTTTTCATCGCCCTCTTCGCCATCACAAAACGTGCGAAGGCGCCGGAGAAGGAGTGATCTTCGCCCCAACTTCGCCACGCCTTCGCCGGGCCACGGCGAACCGAGCATGCGCCTCCTGGCCAAGATCGCCGCCTCCATCGTCCTGCTCCTCGCGGGGGCGTTCTGCGTGCACCTGTTCAGCTTCGGCACGGCCAATGCCACGGCGGCCGATACCGACATGGACTACCAGCGGCAGTTCAACGAGCGCTACCGCATCTTCAGCCTCAGCCCGCCCGATGACCTGAGCTTCTGCGGCGAGCCCGTGCCCATGCACAAGCTGGATGTGCGCGAGCGGCTGGACCGCGAATTGCTGGTGAACACCTACTGGCAGAGCAACACCCTGCTGGCCCACAAGCGCGCGCACCGGTGGTTCCCCGTCATCGAGCCCATCCTCGCGCGCGAGGGCGTTCCGGACGATCTCAAGTACATCGCGCTCATCGAGAGCGGGCTCACGAATGTCGTCAGTCCCGTGGGGGCCACCGGCTACTGGCAGTTCATGAAGGAGACCGCCATCGCCTACGGCCTGCGTGTGGATGAGGAGGTGGACGAGCGCTACAACGTTGTCCGCAGCACCGAGGCCGCCTGTGCCTACCTGAAGTCGGCCAAGGCGAAATTCGGTTCGTGGGCCATGGCGGCGGCCAGCTACAACCTGGGCCCAGGTGGGCTGGACAAACAGGTGGGCCGTCAGAACAGCAAGGATTACTTCAGCCTGCTGCTTCCGGAGGAGACCGCACGCTACGGCTTCCGCATCCTGGCCATGAAGGCCATCATCACCGACCCGGAGCGCTACGGGTTCCACATGCGCGAAAAGGATCTTTATCCGGTGTACCGCACGCGTTCCGTGAGCGTCACCGGGCCCATCGAGAACCTGAACGATTTCGCCGCGCGCCAAGGCACCGACTACAGGACGCTCAAATTGCTGAACCCCTGGCTGCGCGACATCAAGTTGGCCAGCGTGAAGGGCGGCGTGTACACGGTGCTGCTGCCGGGTGACGATTTCGACAAGCCCGTGGAAGACGAATGAGCGTGAAGAAGGGAGGCTTGAAGAAGCCCGCCGAGCGGCGGAGTACGAAAAATACCGAGGCCGCCGCGCCGGAAGCGGAGGTGATCGCGGCCGCCCTGCACGGGGATCTGCCCGAGGAGGCGATCGAGGTGCTGGGCGCCCGGGTACACAACCTGAAGAACGTGGACGTGCGTATCCCGCGCGACAAGCTGGTGGTGGTCACGGGCCTCAGCGGCAGCGGCAAAAGCTCCCTGGCCTTTGACACCATTCACGCCGAGGGGCAGCGCCGTTACATAGAGACGTTCAACGCCTATGCACGGCAGTTCCTCGGCGGCATCGAGCGGCCGGACGTGGACCTGATCACCGGCCTGAGCCCCGTGATCGCCATCGAGCAGAAGACCATCAGCCGCAACCCGCGCAGCACGGTGGGCACCATCACCGAGATCTACGACCTGCTGCGTCTGCTCTACGCCCGCGCGGGCGAGGCGTACAGCTACCTCACCGGCGAGCGCATGGTGCGGTATACGGACAAGCGGATCATCGATACCGTGTTCAAGGAATTCGCGGGCCGCGAGGCGCTCATCCTGGCCCCGCTGGTGCGCGGGCGCAAGGGGCACTACCGCGAGTTGTTCGAGCAGTTGATGCGCCAGGGTTTCCTGCGCGCCCGCATCGACGGGGAGGTGACCGACCTCACCACGCGCCCGCGCCTGGACCGCTACAAGGTGCATGACATCGAGGTGGTGGTGGACCGCGTGAAGGTGGACGAGGCCAACCACAAGCGCATCGCCGCGAGCTGCGACACGGCGCTCAAGCAGGGCAAGGGCAACATGCTGGTGATGGAAGCGACGGGCCCGGCCAACAAGCTGAGGACCGGCGGGCCGCGCTACCTGAGCCGCCACCTCATGTGCCCCACCACGGGCATCGCCTACGAGGAGCCCGAACCGAACCTCTTCAGCTTCAACAGTCCGTACGGCGCCTGTCCGCGGTGCAATGGCCTGGGTCAGGTGACCGAGGTGGCCATTGATCGCATCGTTCCGGACCGCGCGAAGAGCCTGAAGAAGGGCGCCATCGTACCGCTCGGCGCGTACAAGGGCTCATGGGTCTTCCTGCAGCTTGAGGCCGTACTCGAGCACTTCGGCCACACCGCCGATACCCCGTTCGCGGAATTGGACGACGAGGTCTTCGCCGTGCTGCTCAACGGCATGGACGACCCGCTGAAGGTGACCAGCAAGATCGGCCTCAGCGACCGCATGGTGCAGTTCGAGGGGATCATTCCCTACGTGATGGGGCAGGCCGAGGAGGGCGCCAAGGGCGCCGAGAAGTGGGCCGAGCAGTTCACGCACATGGTCACCTGCCCGGAGTGCGAAGGCACGCGGTTGAAGAAGCTCGCGCGCTGGTTCCGCATCGCCGGCAAGGACATCACCGAACTGGCGCGCATGCCCATCAGCCAGCTGCACGCGCACATGATCGCGCTGCCCGCGCACCTGGATGAGAAGCAGGCCCTCATCGCCCGCGATGTGGTGAAGGAGGTGGCCGACCGCAGCGGCTTCCTGCTGGACGTGGGCCTTGAATACCTCACCTTGGACAGGAGTTCACGCACGCTCAGCGGCGGCGAGGCCCAGCGCATCCGCTTGGCCACGCAGATCGGCAGCCAGCTCACCGGCGTGCTCTACATCCTGGACGAGCCGAGCATCGGCCTGCACATGCGCGACGACCAGCGGCTCATCGGCAGTTTGCGCAAACTGCGGGACGGCGGCAACAGCGTTCTGGTGGTGGAGCACGACAAGGAGATGATGATGAGCGCCGACCACATCATCGACATCGGGCCGGGCGCCGGGGTGCATGGGGGGCATGTGGTCGCGCAGGGCACGGCCCAGGAGATGCTGCGGGCCGCATCGCTCACCGCGAAGTACCTGCGCGGCGAGCAGCGCATCAGTGCACCGCGCGAGCGCCGCCGGGGCAACGGCCACCGCGTCACGCTCAAGGGCGCCAGTGGCAACAACCTCAAGCAGGTGGATGCGGAATTCCCGCTGGGCACCTTCATCTGCGTCACCGGCGTCAGCGGCAGCGGCAAGAGCACGCTCATCGGCGACACGCTGTACCCCATCCTCAGCAAGACCTTCCACCGGAGTGAGGCGCAGGCGCTCCCGTACGGCACCATCGATGGGCTGAAGTACATCGACAAGGTGATCGAAGTGGACCAGAGCCCCATCGGCCGCACGCCGCGCAGCAACCCCGCCACCTACACGGGCCTCTTCGACCACATCCGCGAGCTGTTCGCCAACCTGCCCGCCGCGAAGATCCGGGGCTACAAGGCCGGGCGATTCAGCTTCAACACCGCCGGCGGGCGCTGCCCCACCTGCAAGGGTGCCGGCGTCCGCACCATCGGTATGAATTTTCTGCCCGACGTGGACGTGCCCTGCGAGACCTGCCGGGGCAAGCGCTACGACCGCGAAACGCTCGAAGTGCGCTTCAAGGGCAAGAGCATCTCCGATGTGCTGGACATGCCGGTGGAGGAGGCACTGGGCCATTTCGAGGACATCCCGCAGATCCGGATGAAGCTGCGCACGTTGATGGACGTGGGTCTTGGATACATCACCTTGGGGCAGAGCAGCACCACGCTCAGCGGGGGCGAGGCGCAGCGCATCAAGCTGGCCACAGAACTCAGCCGCCGCGATACCGGCAGCACCTTCTACATCCTCGACGAGCCCACCACCGGGTTGCATTTCGAGGACGTGCGCCAGCTCATCGGCGTGCTGGACCGCCTGGTGGACGCGGGCAACACCGTGCTGGTGATCGAGCACAACATGGACCTCATCAAGGTGGCGGACCATGTGATCGATCTGGGACCCGAAGGTGGTGATGGCGGTGGTCGTATCGTCGCCAAGGGCACGCCCGAGGAAGTGGTGATGATGGGGCGCGGCCACACCGCGAAATACCTGGAGCGGGAGCTGCGGGGATGAATCCCGCGCGAGGGGTGAAGGGTGCGAGCGTACAGCTCTCCGGCTCTCGAACCCTTCAACTCTCCCTCACATCATCTTTCGTAACCTCGCGCTTCCCATCCTCATCCACATGGCCAAGAACACCCGCCCCGTCCCGCAGAACGACGACGCGCACGAGCAGCGCATCAAGAAGGCCTTCAAGCGCAAGGGATGGAGCGAGGTGCGCGCGAACGACAGTTGGGCGATCTTCAAGATCATGAGCGAGTTCGTGGAGGGCTTCGAGGCCATGCAGCGGATCCGTCCGTGCGTGAGCGTTTTCGGCAGCGCGCGCACGCCAGCGGACAAGCCCGAGTACGCACTGGCCGAGGAGATCGCCTTCCAGCTGACGCAGCACGGCTACGGCGTGATCACCGGTGGCGGTCCGGGCATCATGGAGGCGGCCAATAAGGGCGCCCAGCGGGGCGGTGGCACCAGCGTGGGCCTCAACATCGAGCTGCCCTTCGAGCAGGAGCCCAATCCGTACATCGACAAGGAGAAGAGCCTGCACTTTGATTATTTCTTCGTACGCAAGGTGATGTTCGTGAAATACAGTCAGGGCTTCATCGGCCTGCCCGGCGGCTTCGGCACGCTCGACGAGTTGTTCGAGGCCGTCACGCTCATCCAGACGCAGAAGATCGCCCGCTTCCCCATCATCCTGGTCGGCAAAAAATACTGGGAGGGCCTCTTCGAGTGGATCAAGCGGACGATGGAGAAGGAATACCACTACGTCAGTCCGCACGACCTGGACCTCATACAACTGGTGGACAGCGCCGAGGACGCCGTGAACGCTATCGACAAGTTCTACAGCCGCTACATGCTGAAGCCGAACTTCTGATCCGTCCTTCCCGACCTCAGCGCCCATCATGCGCCCTCGCCTCTACATCGACGACACGCGCCAGCGCGTCCGCAACGGGCACCCGTGGATCTATGACAATTCGGTGCGCCGCACCGAGGGCGATCCGGAGCCCGGCGGCATCGTGCAGGTCTTCGACGTGAAGAAGGGCCCGCTGGGGCAGGCCTACTACAACCCGAAGAGCAAACTCGTCGCCCGGCTCATCACCAAGGACCTGGACGAACCGATCGACCGGGTCTTCTTCATGCGAAAGATCCGGGCCGCGTGGGAGCACCGCCGACGCTTCGTGGACACCGCGAGCTGCCGCGTGGTCTTCGGCGAGGCCGATGGCCTGCCCGCGCTCGTGGTGGACAAGTTCAACGACGTGCTGGTGATCCAGACCATGGCCCTGGGTATGGACCGCTTCAAACCCCTCATCGTCGAGGCCTTGCGCGAAGTGACAGGCCTGACGAAGTTGTATGAGCGCAACGACGTGCCCGTGCGAGATAAGGAGGGCCTGGAGCAACGCACGGGATTCCTGGGCGATCCCTTTGATACGCAGCTCACCATTGTCGAGAATGATCTGGCCCTGCGTGTGGACATCGCGCATGGGCAGAAGACCGGCCATTTCCTGGATCAACGGGAAAATCACGCGGCCATCGCGCGCATCAGCAAGGACGCGCGTGTCCTGGATTGTTTCACGCACACCGGCGGCTTCGCGCTGCACGCCGCCATGTATGGCGCCAAGGACGTGCTGGGGCTTGATATCAGCGAGGATGCCGTGGCGCTGGCCCGCCGCAATGCCGAGGCCAATGGTCTGGATGAGCGCTGCCGCTTCATCGCCGCCAACGTGTTCGACTTCCTGGTTGATGCCAGCAAGCGCGGCGACCAGTGGGATGTGGTCGTGCTCGATCCGCCGTCCTTCGCGAAAAGTCGCAGCGCGCTGGATGGAGCGACCCGTGGCTACAAGGAGATCAACCTGCGCGCCAT
>Ga0138256_10003698_pt1 | contig 16228 bp, 12 predicted proteins | sample KNB2016incub_MG_FD_105486 | JGI IMG/M metagenome (GOLD analysis project Ga0138256, IMG submission 105486) | Active sludge microbial communities from wastewater in Klosterneuburg, Austria - KNB2014incub_MG | ecosystem: Engineered > WWTP > Activated sludge > Unclassified | place: Austria... | reverse complement strand
CATGCTTGTGAATAAGCAACAACATTATGGGACAAAAAAATGATGATTAATAATATGAAGGGTATGCGCCGCAATTTCATAAGTAAAAGGTCAATGAATTCTTTGAATTACTTTAAGACAATAAAACTCGTTTTTTTGCTGTATGAGTTTAAGCTATCTTATATAATTTTCCGGGCAAAGATAGTATCACATTCTGTAATTCTAAGTTAAGTATGGCGGCTGCAACAGTACTGCTGCTTAATCCACTTTTGAAATTGATGTCATCAATTGATACCGTTTCATTTTCTTTGAGAATGTCAATAACTATTTTTTCTTCTTTTGTCAATTCAATAAATATTTCTCTTTGTTGTTTCTTTTTATTTTTTGCTACATCTTCCCAACCCATTAGTTGTAAGAATTCTTTGGTAACAGGTAATAATACTGCTTTATTGGATTTGATGAGGTAATTACATCCTGCACTTTTACTGTCAGTAATTTTCCCGGGGATGGCGAAAACATCTTTGTTGTAACCATTAGCTAATTCAGCCGTAATCATACTGCCGCCTTTGATGCTTGTTTCAATTACTATTGTCGCATCACTCATGCCGGCTACAATTCTATTGCGACTAGGAAAATTATGTTTGTCGGGTTTTGATTTGCTTCTGAACTCTGTCAGCAAACCGCCTCCGTTTTTAATCATGTCTTTTGCAAGTCCTGCATGCTCCGGCGGATAAATAAGATCGAGGCCATGTGCTAATACACCAACAGTAGGTAGATTATTTTTTACTGAAGCTTTATGTGCAATTGCATCTACACCAAAGGCCAAGCCGCTAATGACTGTAATGTTTTGCGCTGCAATCGCTTTTACCAGATCGTCAGTTACTTGTTTTGCATAATCGGTATAGCTTCTTGTACCGATTATCGAAACAATCTTTTGTGCATTCAGATCAGCTTCTCCTTTGTAATAAAGCAGGGTAGGAGAATCATAGCAATTCAATAACCGTTGCGGATATAGAGGATCAGTAAGAAAAAGCGGTTTGATCTTGTACTTTTCTATAAACTTTATTTCATCTTCTGCTCTTGAAAAATCGTTGAAGCTGGAAATAGATGCAGCTCTCACTGGACCGATACCTTCAATCTTTTCAAGAAATGATTTTTTAGCATGAAAAATTTCTTCTGCTTCGCAATGCTGCAAAAGAATTTTAGCCTGTACGGTGCCGATATTGGGAATAAGCGTTAAAGCCAGTTGGTATAAAAGTTCCGGATGCATGGGATAAAGTCGTAAACTTCAAATATAGGATGAAAGATTATTTAATGGTTACTGGCTTACCACTTTCATTTCTGTTCGTCGGTTTTGTGCTCTTCCGTCTTCAGAATTATTATCTGCAACTGGTTTGGTTTCGCCGAAACCTTTCGCTGTTAATCTTTTGGCGTCAATGTTTTTACTGATAAGATATTTGACAACTGCTTTTGCTCTTTCATTACTTAATGCGAGGTTGTCTGCCGGTTTGCCAACATTGTCTGTGTGTCCGCCAATTTCAATTCTAAGTAAAGGATTTTCATTGAGTAGCTGAACAAGCTTATCTAATTCAACCTGTGATTCAGGTTTTAATTCAAATTTGTTTACATCAAAGAAAATATTCTTCAGTATAACGTTTGCATTGAGTTCGATTGGTTGTAATGCAATGTCTTTTTTGTAAGTGGAGTCGGGTGATTTATCAATCATCAAAAAATTATCTGAATAAAATAAATATCCTTTTCGATTTACATTGAAAGCATAATCTTTTCCTACAGGAAGTGTAATAAGGTATTTCCCATTTTCATCTGTTTGTACTTGTGTGATGGTTTGCTTAGTCGCCAAATCAATCAACTCAACCGTAGAAGGGATTCCTCTAAATGTTTTTTTATCAGTTACAATTCCTTTTACCCATAATGTTTTAAAGGGGCGAATATCTTTTCTTAATTGAAAACTATAAATGTCAAGCGAACCCCTCGAATCGCTTCTGTCGCTGGCATAATATGCCGTTACTCCATCAGCAGCAATGAACAGTGTTCCTTCATCATTGATGGTATTAATCGGATAACCAAGGTTCATCGGCTTTGTCCAAGTGTTGCCATAACTTCTGCGAACAAAGAATAGATCATTTTCTCCGTAACCCTGCCAGCCGTTTGATGTAAAATATAAAGTCTGGTTGTCGGCATGAATAAAAGGGCATTGATCGTCAGCATCTGTATTGATTCCTGCTCCTATATTTTCTGCTTTGCTCCATGTTCCGTTTGGTTGTAGATGCGAAACATAAATATCGCTGCCGCCAAAACCGCCCAATCTTCTGCTGGCAAAATAGAGGTCTCTCTTGTCAGGTGAAAGACAAGGTTGAGAATCCCATTGATCAGAATTTACATTGGCGCCTAGGTTTACAGATTCGCTCCAACCTTGTGGTGTCATTACAGAATAGTACAAATCATAATTGCCGAAATTGTCTCTTCTGTCTCTTGCAGTGAAAATAAAAAGCTGTCCATCCTGCGAAATAGTTTGTGCGGCTTCACTTTGTGGTGTATTAATGTTGCCGGGGAGTGGTTTAGCTTCTTCCCATTTCTCACCATTTAATTTGCTGGAATAAAAATCTTCATTGATGTTTTTCACTCTTCTGGTAAATACCAATTCAGTTGCGTCTATACTTAATGATGGAAAATATTCCGGCTCTGTAGTATTTACACCAGCTCCAAGATTTTGTGGTGCAAAAACATAACTTTTATCTGGATTATTTTTTTCGAACTCTATGGCGAACTCGTATGACTTTTTTCTTTTCTCTAATTTGTCTAAAGTAGTTGGATTCTTTGGCGGTTTCTTTGAAAGCAAATCATTTAGCGATTCTAATGCTTTGTCAAAATTTCCTTCGGCGGCTAATTGTGTTGAGTAAGGCGATTTGTAATCCAGCGTATAAATTGAGTCTAACGAAAAAGCTATTTCGAAATGTTGAATACTTTTCTTGTGATTTTTCATATTGCCAAATAGACTACCCAATGCTAAATGTGCATCTACATATTTGTTATCTTCTCCAACAGCTTGTAATAGTAAACCAATTGCACTGATCATGTTGTCATCAGCGGCTCTTTCCTGCGCCTGATTATAATATTGAACGGCTTTCTTTTTTATTTTCCCCGGATCGTATTGAGAAAAAGTAGCCAAAGCAAGACAAGTAATAAGTGAAAGGAGAAATATTTTTTTCATCAATAAATAGTATTGGATTAGTATAACGAAGCTACTACGTTTTTATTCCACCAAAAGAGAGAAAAAGTTATTAAATGGTTGCCTATGGTACGTTGATGTACTTATGCAGTTGCAACGAAAGCTCCCATTTGGGATTTGCTTTAATGTATTCGATGATTTGCGGTGTTATTTGTGCTGCCTTGTCCCACTCTGGTTGTAAATACAATTTGCAATTATCACTTACCATTGCGGCATATTTTTCCGCCCAGTCGAAATCTGAACTATTAAAGACCACTATTTTTAATTCGTGGGCAAAAGGAATTACTTCCTCCAACGGAGCTTTGAATTTTTTAGGGGAAAGACAAATCCAATCCCAACTGCCACTTAGCGGATGAGCACCGGAAGTTTCGATATTAGTTTTTAAACCGGCTGCTTGCAATGCAGAAGTTAAATTATCTAAATTATGCATCAGTGGTTCGCCGCCGGTAATAACAACTAATTCAGCAGGAGTTTTTAATACAGTTGTTGTTAGGTCGTCAATTGTAAAATGAGGATGCTTGTTTGCATCCCAACTATCTTTTACATCGCACCACACACATCCAACATCGCAACCACCGAGGCGAATGAAATAAGCCGCTTTGCCTTGGTGATAACCTTCGCCCTGAATGGTGTAGAAATGTTCCATCACAGGAAGAGACGTTATAGTTTTTGTTTCGGTAATCATTAGTTCTTCATCATGCATGAACGATAGGTATTCATCAACAGTGCAGCAATCGTCATTGGACCAACACCTCCTGGCACAGGAGTAATCCAGGAACATTTTGGAGCCACTGTATCAAATGCTACATCGCCTTTTAATTTGAAACCGCTTTTTTTAGAGGTGTCAGAAACCCTTGTGATGCCGACATCAATTACGATGGCTCCTTCCTTCACCATATCGGCAGTAATGAATTCTGTTTTTCCTAATGCAGCAACAATGATATCAGCTTGCAGGCAATATTCTTTTATGTTTTCTGTTTTGGAATGACAAACAGTTACTGTGCAATTACCGGGGTTTGTATTATTGCTTAACAAAATACTCATAGGTCTTCCTACAATATTGCTTCTGCCAACAACTACAGCATGCTTTCCTTTTGTATCAATTTTATAATGCTTAAGCAATAACATAATGCCATAAGGTGTTGCAGAAACAAAAGTTGGAACTCCTTGTACCATTCTGCCTACACTTACCGGATGAAAGCCATCAACATCTTTATCAGGGTCTATGGCATTGATTATTTCATCATCAGAAAAATGTTTTGGTAGTGGAAGTTGAACTAAAATGCCATCTACATCCGGATCGTTATTTAACTCTTCGATTTTGTCCAACACTTTTATGGCCGCCTCATCAATATCAAATCGTATCAAAGTTGATTTAAATCCAACTTCTTCACAAGCTTTTACTTTTGCCGCTACGTAGGTTTCGCTGGCACCATTATTACCAACAAGTATTGCTACAAGATGTGGAATTTTTTTTCCTTCTGTTGCTAATTGAGCTACATCTATTTTTAATTCATCCTTAATTGCCTGAGCTGCTTTTTTCCCATCTAGTAAATTCATGGCGCAAAAATAGTATTAATCGCAATCTTTATTTTGTAAGGCAGAACTATACTTGTAACTTTCTATTAAATTTTACTATTTGAAAAGAAAATTTATTCTTAATCTCTTATTGCTGATTTTTATCTCTACTGTAGTGCAGGCGCAAACGCTTCGCCGTCCTGTTGCTGCTCCATACATTGGTTTTGGAGCTTATAGCCTGAATCATGTGGATGCTTTTTCATTTACTGCCAATCAGGCTTCGCTGGCACAACTTAAAAACAGTACGGCTGGAGTTTATGGCGAAAGGCGGTTTTTGCTTAATGAACTGAATAATTATACTGCTGCAATTGGGCTGACTACAAAGAATGGAAATTTTGGTGTGAAAGCAGGTTATTCAGGATTTACAGATTATAATGAAACACAGATTGGGCTTGCTTATGCAAGAAAGCTGGGAACCAAAATAGATGTTGGCGTTCAGTTTAATTATAATGGAGTACGAATTCCAACTTATGGCAATGCTTCTGCAATTAGTTTTGAAGTTGGTGCCATTTTGCATGTCTCAGATAAACTACATGCAGGGTTACATGTTAATAATCCTGTGGGTGGCAAATTTGGAAAAGATCAGGCCGAAAAAATATCATCTGTTTATGCTTTAGGAATTGGATATGATGCTTCTGAAAAATTTCTTATTAGTTGCGAAATTGAAAAAGAAGAAGATCAGCCTATTAATGTAAATGCAGGATTTCAATATAAATTGATAAAAGAATTATTAGTCCGTGCTGGTGTCTCATCTGCCACATCATCCGTATGGGTAGGGCTTGGGTTAACGGTAAAATCTTTCCGTATTGATGTTACATCTGCTTTCCATTCTCAATTGGGTGTTACACCGGGATTGCTTGTACTCTACAATTTTAATTCAAAGTAGGATTGAAAAGATTACTATTCATATTATGTATTGTATTCAACGCTCAATTAAGTATTAGTCAGGAAATCCCCATTACAACAGAGCAGCAATTGGAAAACCTTACGGATGCAAACGAAGGTGAAACTGAAGATGATTCTTATTTACAGGAACTGGAAAATTTCAGGCGGCATCCACTAAATATAAATACGGCAGATGCAGACGAGTTTAAGCAATTAAGAATTCTTACTGATTTGCAGATTGTAAATTTTGTAACATACAGAAACCTGTTTGGGAAATTGATCAGTCTTTATGAATTACAGGCTGTTCCTTCTTGGGATATTGGCACCATAAAAAAGCTGCTGCCGTTTATTACAACCTCCACTCCTATATCATTAAAAGATGAAGCAGGTATAAGATTCAGAGATGGGGAACATAGTCTTTTACTTCGAGGAATTCAGGTGTTAGAAAAAGCAAAAGGTTTTGATAAATCAACATCCGGAACCAAATATTTAGGAAGTCCACAACGGGTCTTTTTCCGATACCGCTACACCTATAAAAATCTATTGCAATTTGGCATTGTTGGTGACAAAGATGCAGGAGAACAGTTTCTGAAAGGTGCACAGAACAAAGGATTTGATTTTTATTCGTTTCATTTATTTGCAAGAAAAATTGGTATCATACAAGCATTAGCTCTTGGCGATTTTAGTGTAAATCTTGGACAAGGATTGACGCAATGGCAAAGCCTTGCGTTTAAAAAAAGTGTAGATGTAATGGGAGTGAAGCGGCAAGCGGCTACTTTAAGGCCATATAGTTCTGCCGGAGAATTTTATTTTAATCGTGGAGCAGGCATTACTATAAAAAAAGGAAAGATAGAGTCAACCGTATTTGCATCCATAAGAAAGCTGAGTGCCAACTTTGTGGCAGATACTGTAAATAATGAAGATTTTATTTCCTCTTTTCTAACATCAGGATATAACCGTACACCCAGCGAACAGCTTGACAGAAATAATTTAAAGCAAACTTCTTACGGCGGAAATATTCTTTTGCGCAACAACAGATGGCATGTAGGTGCTAATGCAATTTTTTATGATTTTTCACTGCCTGTGGTGAAAAGAGATGAACCTTATAACCGTTATGCTATTAGTGGCAATAGCTGGTATAATATGAGTATTGATTATAGCTACACTTATAAGAATATGCATTTGTTCGGCGAAGCTGCAATGGATAAAAGAAGCAATAAAGCATTTATCAATGGAATATTGTTAAGCGTAGATCCAAGAGTGGATATATCCATTGTACAAAGAACAATAAGCAAGGGTTACCAATCTATCAATGGAAATGCTTTTACAGAAAACACTTATCCTACTAATGAAACAGGAATTTATGCAGGTGTTAGTATTCGACCTGCAATTGGATGGAAGATTGATGCCTATGCAGATTTTTATAAATTTCCCTGGCTAAAATATCTTGTAGATGCGCCAAGCCATGGCAAAGATTTTTTGGCACAAGTAACCTATACTCCAAACAGGCAGGTAGAAATGTATACCCGTTTTAAAACGGAAACTAAACAAGCTAATCAGTCCGATAATACAACTGTAACAAATTTCCTGGTGAATTTGCCCAAACAAAACTGGCGAACACAAATCAGTTATAAGTTAAATACAAGCTTTACTTTACGAAATCGCATAGAATTGTTATGGTATGATAATAATGGGGTTAATAAAGCAAACGGGTTTCTAACTTTTTTCGATTTTATGTATAAACCAATGCTAAAACCTCTTTCAGCAGTTTTACGATTGCAGTATTTTGAGACAGATGACTATAATTCAAGGATTTATGCTTACGAAAATGACATATTATACGGTTATTCAATTCCAGCTTTTTACGATAAAGGCTTTCGATACTACTTGAATTTAAATTATGATTTGGCAAAGAATGTATCAGTATGGCTTCGCTTAGCTCAAACTATTTACAGGGAACGGCTTACTGTGGGCTCTGGTTTGGATGAAATTCAGGGCAATAAACGGACCGAAGTCAAGTGTCAAATCCGCTGGATAATTGGGAAGTCATAAAAAAATTAAGCTTTTTTTCGAATTCATTTAACCATTTGTTAAAAAAAAATTATCTTGCGGCAGCATTTTACAACGTAAAATTGTCTTTATAACCGACCCCTACCCTTGAAAATTCACATTATTCGCTGAGAATCAATGCATTTTAAATTAAAAATTAACGTTAACATGAGAAAAATCGCATCACTGTTTACGATGCTGATGTTGGTAACAGCATTTGCATTTGCCCAGAACCGGACGATTACCGGTACTGTGACCGATGAAAAAGGAGACGCTTTACCAGGCGCCTCAGTAAGAATTAAAGGAACCCGTACAGGAGTAGCTGCTGACAATAATGGTCAGTTTCGCATCCAGGCCAAAACAGGCGACGTATTGCTTGTATCTGGTGCTGGAATAGATGCTACTGAAGCTACTGTTGGATCTGGAAATACAATTGCAATTTCAGTTAAAAGATCTGTAGTTGCTGGTACTGAGGTTGTTGTTACTGCCTTGGGTATTACCCGTCAAAAAAGGGAATTAGGTTATTCAACTGCAAAGGTTTCAGGAGCTGAGCTTACAAAAGCTAAGTCTGTAAACATAGCTAATGGCTTGCAGGGCAAAGTTTCTGGTCTTAATATTACTTCTGTTAACAACGGAGTATTTGAAGATGTAAAAATTAACCTTCGTGGTATCCGTTCTTTATTGGGAAATAATAACCCAATGCTTCTTTTAGATGGTGTTCCAATGGGTATTGGCTTTCTTTCCTCTTTAAATCCAAACGATATTGAAGATGTGAACGTATTGAAAGGAACATCTGCCGCCGCTATTTATGGCCCTGACGCTGTGAATGGTGTTATCGTAGTAACTACGAAAAAAGGAAAAGTAAGTACTCCGGTAATTACTTTAGGTCATAGCACACAAGCATCTACCATTTCTTTCTTCCCTGAATTTCAGCAAGAATTTGGAAGTGGTGGTTATGGTGCTTACACTCCATATGAAAACTGGTCTTGGGGACCTGCTTTTGACGGATCAGTAGTTGAGATTGGTCATGTGCTTCCTGATGGTTCTGTACAAACAGTACCTTATCTTCCTATCAGAAAAGAAAAACAAAAGTTTTTTAATACAGGTGTAACGATTCAGAATGATCTTTCATTTTCTACAAAAGATTTTTACTTGAGTGTTCAGGATGCCATCATTAAAGGCATTGTTCCTGATGATAGAAATAGAAGAACTGGTATCCGCTTAAGCAGTAGCCGTGAGTTCGGAAAGTTTAAAGTAACTTTTAATACAAACTATATTCAATCTAACTACAACATTTTTGATGATGTTTCTATGGGAAATTACAACGCTTCCCAGAACGTTGGTTTGAACAATGGTTTGATGAACTTGATCTTTAATACTCCTGCACATATTCCTATTACCAGTTATAAAGATTTTATAAATAACCCATTTGCAGAGTACAATGGATATTTTAATGATTACGGGCACAATCCATATTTTGCAATTGATAACTGGAGAAATTTTGGTAAGAGTGAAGACCTGATTTCAAACATTGAGTTAGGTTTAAAAGCTACTAGCTGGTTATCATTTACATACCGTGCTGCGATGAACATGAGTACGAATACAGGAAGGTCAACAACTAAAGGTGAAACACCAACCGCTTTTGGCGTAGGTCGTGGGTTTGCTTCAATACCTGGAGCAGTAGGTGATTTTGCTAACAGAGGAAGCCGCTTGTCTTCAGAAGCATTTGCTACTGTAAACAAAAAATTTGGAGAATTAAAGTTTAGCGCAGTTGCTGGTCACTACTTCAGACAGACTGATCAAAAAAATACAAGTGTATCTGCCGGTAATCTGGTTGTTCCAGAGTTATTCAACGTTTCTAACAGAACGGGTGAATTAGGTGGCGGATCTTCTTTCAGCAAAACAAGATTATTGTCTGTTTACGGAAGTATCGGCTTAGGTTACAAATGGGCTAATATTGAAGTTACAGGCAGAAATGATAAAACTTCATTATTGGCAGCTGCCAACCGTTCTTATTTTTATCCAGGTGTAAGTGCATCATTTGTAATAAGTGATGCTATCGGTGCTATCAAAAATAGCAGCGTTATATCTTACCTGAAACTTCGTGGTTCTTGGAATAAAACTGGTAACGTAACTTTAGGTGCATACGGATTAGAGGCAACATTTAGTCAGGCTTCTGGTTTCCCTTATGGATCATTACCAGGATTTACTGCAAACAACTCTGCACCGGATCCTTTGTTAAGACCAGAGTTTGTTAAATCATGGGAAGCAGGTATGGAGCTTTCTTTATTCAAGAATAGAGTAGGTATTGAAGCTACCTATTTCCATCAGGATAATACAGATCAGATTATTCCTATCACCGTTTCAGCTGCTACAGGTTATACTTCTTCTACTGTTAATGCGGCATCTTTTGTTAACGAAGGCTATGAGTTTGACTTAAAACTTACTCCTTTGGTACAATTAGGTGATGTACGTATTAATTTCAGAGGAAACGCTACTTATAATACAAGTAGAGTTGATGAAGTGTATCAAGGATTAGATCAGTTGTTTGCTGGAGGATTTAACACTTTTGCTGCTAACTATATAGTAAAAGGTTATCCAGCCTTTGTGTTTCAGGCAACAGATTATTTGAGAGATGATTTGGGACGAGTAATTGTTGACAAAATAACAGGTGAGCCTTCACAAGATCCTAATACAAAAATATTTGGACAAACAATGCCGAAATGGATTGTTGGTTTGAATCCTACTGTTTCTTGGAAGAATCTTACTTTCTCTATTTTAGGTGAATATAAAGGCGGACACACTGCTTTTCATAAAATAGGTGATGATATGGCTTGGACAGGTGTTTCAATAGCTACAGCAGTGAATCACCGTGAAAGATTCGTTTTCCCGAATTCTTCTTACGAAGATCCATTGAATCCAGGTAAATACATTGCAAATACAGATGTTACATTATCAAACGTAAATAACTTCTTTACTGGGGTTTATCGTGATGTAGCTTCTAACTTTTTAACAAGTGCTGCAGCATGGAGATTAAGAGAGGCTTCTATTTCTTATGATTTGCCTAAAAAAGTATTAGGAAATGGGAAGCTGATAAAGGGTGTTTCCTTAGCCGTTACAGGAAGGAATTTATACCTTTGGTTACCAAAGTCTAATGTGTATTCTGATCCTGATTTCAACTTTTCAACTGGAAATACTTCAGGTGTAGGTACTTCACAAATAAATCCTCCAACAAGGACATTTGGTGCAAGTGCAGTGTTCACATTTTAATTATCAATAACCAAAATGTTTATTAATATGAAAAAAATAATAATATTCTCGTTAATCCTGCTGATGACCGCCACGGTCGGATGTAAAAGGGATTTCTTAGATATCAACGTTAGTCCAAACTCGGTTACACCGGGTTCTATTTCCCCCGATCTTATTTTGCCAAGGGCAGAACATGCTATCGGAGCAAGAATGGCTACTTCTTACAGAACGTATGGAAGTTGGTGTGGTTACTGGTCAAGATCTGGTACGTACGGACCAAATGCTGAAGAAGAGTCTTACAATATCACTTCTGGTTTTGGTGCAGGTGAATGGTCTGGTTGGTATGATATATTGACTGACCTTGACATCATGGAAAAAAAGGCAAATGTTTTGGGACAAACCTTTTATGAAGGTATTGCCAAAGCATTAAAAACAGTTGGGTTCATGTACTTGGTAGACCAGTACAATAATGTACCATATTCCAAAGCTTTTGACCTTACTAATAATATTCTTCCTGCTTATGACAAAGGAGATGCTATTTATGCAGATCTTTTGGTGCAATTAGATAATGCATTGGTACTTATTATAAATGCCAATGTAAGTGCAAATACAAATATTGCGAATGCGGATATTATTTTTAAAGGCAACCAGACTAAATGGAGACAGTTTATCAATACACAAAGATTAAAGTTATTGATTCGCCAGTCTCAAGTTCCAGGATTTTCTGCAACCGCCCAGATTGCTAAGATTACTAATGATGGATCTGGATTTATTGGCGCAGGACAATCTGCCAATATACAGCCAGGTTATTTGGCTGATAATGGAAAGCAAAATCCATTCTGGAATTCATTTGAGAAACTGTATACAGGTGATGCGGCTGATCAGTTTAACAGAGCAAACAATTATGTTTTAAATCTATATCGTAATAATGGTGATATAAGATACCAGTACTTTTTTGATGCTGCGGCAACTCCATTATCAGGTAATACTTATTATGGATACAACTATGGTGAAGTTTTACCAAACAGTGACCCTTATAAGCAAGCCAATTCATCTGGTGTAGGTGGTCCGGGTCTAGCAAAATCTGCATCACAGGCACAGTGGTTATTCACTTCTGTGGAAAGTTTGTTTTTACAAGCAGAAGCTATCCAAAGAGGATGGTTACCAGGAACAGCGCAAACTGCATATGAAAATGCAGTAAGAGAATCATTTAGCTGGTTAGGTGTTACGAATGCTGTAAGTACAGCTAATGCTTATTTAACTAATCCTTTTGTAGTTGTTGATTGGTCTCAAGCAACAACAAGCCAAGCCAAGATTAATTTAATTGCTACTCAAAAATATCTTGCACTTTGCGGTGTTAATAATTTTGAAGCTTGGGTTGATTATAGAAGACTGGGTGTGCCAACTACTTTACCACTTTCGATGGCTCCTAACAGGGCTGGTAGAGTAATACCTATTAGATTACAATATCCTCAAGCAGAGTTTACTTATAACAATGCTAATGTAAACTTAGAGGGTACTATTAATCCACAGTCAAGTGCAATCTTCTGGGATAAATAATTCGTATATTAAATCACTGAAGAACTAAACTGATAAATAATTTTAAAAATACACACATGAAAAAATACTCAATTCTCTTATTAAGCAGCGCAGTACTTTTTTTAAGCTCTTGCTTAAAGGATAAGGCTGTGAACGACAGAGTTTATGGCATGGATGGAGCGGATGAAGCCAAACTTGTTGAGTTGCCTAACTCGGATGGGACACATTTACAAACTTTTGCATTTGATTTCGAAGACAAGGTATTGGATGTAGATGTTGTGGAGGTACGTTTGACTTCAAACAATCTTCCTACAAGCGACGTAACAGTTGTATTAACGATGGCTAATTCGCAGACTTTAATAGATGATTATAACACAGCCAATGGAACAAGTTATGATATAATGCCTGCAAACCTTTACCAACTTGTTGGTGCTGCGCCATTAACCGTTGTTATTCCAGCTGGTCAGCGTTCTGCGTTTGTTAAATTGAAAACTAATGCTATTAACTATGATCCTTCTAGCACTTATGCAATTGGATTTAAGTTAGTGAGTATTAGTGATGCATCCTTTTCATTAAGCGGTAATTTCAATACACTTATTGCTACATTTGGTGCCAAAAATCAATATGATGGTCGCTATACAGTTACTGGTAGCTGTGTTGACGCTAATGGTCTTTATGAAGGAGTATATCCTACTGAAGTTGATTTAGCAACAGTAAGTGGTAATTCTGTACTATATTATAATTACGAGATAGACTACCCTAATTATCTTGTAGCAAACATTGCAACTGGCGGTTTGGCTAATACAGGTATCAGACCAGTATTGTATTTTGATAATGCAACCGGTCAGCTTACTAGCCTTGGTGATGCAAATAATGCAGCAAGAGTATATACTGGTGTAAGCGGTTCTTATAATGCTTCCAGCAAGACTATTATTCTTAACTGGGTAGCAGGCAGATGGAATGTTACTGAGACATATACTTACAAAGAACCTAGATAAAATATTGAATTTATTTATTAAAAGGGTTTGTTTAATTACAAACCCTTTTTTTGTTTATTTTGCAATAAAAAATGACAGATCAACAAAATAGCGGCAATCAACTAAACATTGAAATTTCGGAAGAAGTAGCCGAAGGCAGTTATGCCAATCTTGCAATAATTACTCATTCGCATGCAGAGTTTGTAATTGACTTTGTGAATGTGATGCCGGGCACTCCAAAGAGTAAAGTAAAGTCAAGGATTATTTTTACACCTCAACATGCAAAGCGGTTTATGAAAGCTTTAGCAGAGAATATTCAGAAGTACGAATCTATAAACGGGCCTATTAAAGATCTGGAAGAAGTGCAAATGCCTTTTAATTTTGGTGGGCCTACAGCCGAGGCATAATTTTTTATTTATATGAGACCTTCATCTGCAAAACTGAAGTGACCATCCTCACTAACAATTACATGGTCTAGTACAGTAATATCAAGAAATTTTGCGGCTTCTTTTATTTTAGTAGTGAGTTGCTCATCAGCTCTACTTGGCTTTAAACTTCCTGAAGGGTGATTATGACAGAGGATAATATTGATAGCATCTTTTTCTAAAGCCATTCTTAAAATAACTCTGGGATCAGCAACTGTTCCAGTAATTCCACCTTCGCTTATTATTTCAAAATGGTTGATCTTATTGGCTCTGTTTAAATACAATACTGCAAAAACTTCATGTCTGTAATCCTTTAGCTTAGTTTTTAAATAGTCTGCTATATCTCGACTGGTTTGCACTACAGGCTTCCCTAAAGGAGCAGATGATTGCCTTCTTCGGCCAAGTTCCAGCGCAGCAGCTATAGCAATTGCTTTTGCTTCGCCAATACCTTTAATTTTCATCAGGTCAGTAAGTGAGAGCTTACCGAGTTCCACCAAATTGTCTTTACCTAGTTTGAGCACTTCTTTAGCAAGATCTACAGCCGTTTTTTCTTTATTTCCATTAAGTATTAGAATGGCGAGCAATTCCGAATCGCTGAGGTTTTCTGCGCCTTTGGTGAGTAGTTTTTCCCTTGGCCTATCGTCTTTTGCCCAATTTTTAATTGAGTACTTGTGCTCTTGCATAGAACAAGTATAGGTAATATTTTTATTCTATCAATACCACTTTGTGGTAATAACAAGCCGCCAGCAGTTAACCAATATTTTAAAACCGAAATCAGAATCTATGAAAACCAAATCTTTTACTTCTGTAGGCTCTTTTCACCCCATTCTTTTCTTTGCAGTGGTGTATGCTGTCGCTTTGTTGTTCTCTATCTTCATTTGCTCAGCTTTATTTTATAGCTGCAACGCAAAATCTGCTGATTTAACTGAGCAACATTCCATTCCATTGGAAAAACAGGATATAGTTCATACTAATTTAGCCTTGAAGTAGTCATTTCGCCTTATTTTTTGCAGTTCTAAAAATGTGAAGTACTATCTTCGCCGCACATTTTTACGCTATGCAATCAGCTAAAATATTCTCAGGAACTGGCTCTCAGCAACTGGCTGAGCAAATTTGTAAGCAGTATGGAACTAAGCTTGGAAAGGTTAATATTCAACGGTTTAGCGATGGGGAAATAAGTCCCATTTTTCTTGAAAGTGTACGAGGGGATTATGTTTTTCTGGTACAAAGTACTTTTTCTCCTGCAGAAAATCTTATGGAGCTTTTGTTGATGATAGATGCTGCCAGAAGAGCATCAGCCGACAAAGTAATTGCAGTTATTCCCTATTATGGATATGCCCGTCAAGACAGAAAAGATAGACCAAGAGTGGCTATTGGCAGTAAGCTTGTAGCCAACATGTTGGTAGCAGCAGGAGCCGACAGGGTGATTACCATGGATCTTCATGCGCCACAGATTCAAGGCTATTTTGATATTCCGGTAGATCACTTAGATAGCCATGCAGTTTTTATCCCTTACATTGAAAATCTGAGACTGGAAAACCTTACCTTTGCCGCCCCCGATGTGGGAGCAACAAACCGCATCAGGGAAATAGCCAGCTATTTTACTGCTGAAATGGTAATCTGTGATAAGCATAGAAAGAGAGCCAACGAGATTGCAAGCATGGTAGTAATAGGAGATGTGACAGGAAAAGATATTGTGATAATTGACGACATCTGTGATACAGGAGGTACACTGGCTAAAAGTGCAGGTCTTTTAAAAGAGAAAGGAGCAAGAACGGTAAGAGCATTAATTACGCATCCGGTATTAAGCGGTAAAGCATACGAGAATATAGAGAACAGTGTGTTGGAAGAATTAATAGTGTGTGATACAATTCCGCTAAAAAAAGAAAGTTCGAAAATCAAAGTATTGAGTGTAGCAGAACTTTTCGCCGTTGCCATTCGCAATGCTTATGAAAACAAGAGTATAACAAATCTTTTTATTCATTCGCAACGCAGAGATAAGTAAAGCCCCTGCAAAATGCGTTTAAATTATAAAGTAATTATTCCCTAAAGGGAGATATTAAAATCACTTTAGACCAAAACAAAAAATTGTATAATTATTTATTAACATAGACCCCTCTCTTTAGTTAGAGCTTTTGAAACTCCCCTTTAGGGGATGGGGGCAAAAAACAAACACAATGAAATCAATTACAATCGAAGGACAACTGAGGACCGGATTCGGCAAAGGCGCCAGCCGACAACTCCGCTCTCAGGAACTTGTGCCTGGTGTAATTTATGGCGGTGAAAAGGAGATCAGT
>Ga0138256_10003697_pt1 | contig 16229 bp, 14 predicted proteins | sample KNB2016incub_MG_FD_105486 | JGI IMG/M metagenome (GOLD analysis project Ga0138256, IMG submission 105486) | Active sludge microbial communities from wastewater in Klosterneuburg, Austria - KNB2014incub_MG | ecosystem: Engineered > WWTP > Activated sludge > Unclassified | place: Austria... | reverse complement strand
GAGAAACCAATACGTACTCCGCCAGCGATGGAATGCGTTGGTAATGCGCGAACTTCTCGCCCCGGTCGTACTCTTCCGTCGAATCGGAAAGAACCTCGACGAGCACCTTGGGATTGGTGACGGCATTTCGATTCGCCGGGTCCATTTCTGCCAAACCACACACGACACTGGCATCAGGATACGTGAATAAGCCCGTCGCAAGCACTCGAACCGCCAGATCAGAATCGAACACGCGACAGCGCTTTCCGCGAAGTAAGTTCCGAAGCTCTCCTGTCATCGCAACCTTGAGTCCCGAGTGATCGATCGTCCCCCCGGACATGTCGTACACGACGCCGTCGAGCCACTCGTGTCTGGTCAAACTGGTCTCTTCGAACGCGACGAAGTCGGCGTATGTCACGTACGACTCGAGTGCAGCGCTGGCAGGCATCTGTTGAGCTTAGCGCGAGAACGGACGGAGCAACAGCAAAAAATCGACAAACGCAACGGCAAACTCGACACCAAAAGCCGGAATTTCTTGCGTCCCGAAGACACTCCGTGCCGGACATGCGCATTCGATCATGTTTTGGCAAGACCCTTGCAATATGAAGATCGCGTCTTAGGATGCCGGCCATGCGTATCGACCGAATGACCACCAAAGCCCAGGAAGCCGTTCGTGCAGCCATCGATCTCGCGAGTCGCAGGGGAAACCCCGAGCTTTATCCGGAGCACTTGCTGCGCGGGATCTTGACCCAGGAGGAGGGTATTGGCGTTCCGCTGCTCGCGAAAGCGGGTGCGGACAGTGCGCACATCTTGCAAGCGCTCGAATCGAAAATCGATAGCTATCCGCGTGTGAGTGGCGGCGCAGAGCCGGGTTTGTCCCGCAGGGCGCTCGGCGTTCTTCAGCGTGCCGAAGACGAAATGAAGGCGCTCAAGGACGACTTCATTTCCACCGAACATCTTTTACTGGCAACGCTCAAGGCCGACCGTGACTCGGCGCAAGTCTTCGAGAAAAACGGGGTGACCTACGACAAACTGCTCGCCGCGCTCGCGCAAGTGCGTGGTAGTCAGCGCGTGACGGATCGCGATCCCGAAGGCAAATTCCAAGCGCTCGAGAAGTACACGCGTGACTTGACCGAGCTTGCTCGGCGGGGAAAGATCGATCCGGTGATCGGTCGCGACGAAGAGATTCGGCGCGTGATTCAGGTGCTTTCGCGCAGGTCGAAGAACAATCCGGTGCTGATTGGGGAGCCGGGCGTAGGAAAAACGGCGATCGTCGAAGGGATTGCGCAGCGAATCGTGGCGGGAGACGTGCCGGAATCATTGAAAGACAAACGGCTCGTGGGGCTCGATTTGGCGTCGATGGTGGCAGGGTCGAAGTTCCGAGGCGAATTCGAGGACCGGCTCAAGGCGGTGCTGAAGGAAATCGAAGGGGCGCAAGGCAAAATCATTTTGTTCATCGACGAGCTGCATACGCTCGTGGGGGCGGGTGCCGCGGAAGGCGCGATGGACGCGGCGAACATGTTGAAACCTTCGCTTGCGCGCGGGGAGCTTCGGGCGATTGGCGCAACGACGCTGGATGAATATCGCAAGCGGATTGAAAAGGACGCGGCGCTCGAGCGGCGTTTTCAGCCGGTGTACGTGGGTCAACCCACGGTCGAAGACACGATTGCGATTCTGCGTGGGTTGAAGGAGCGTTACGAGATTCACCACGGGATTCGCATTCAGGATGCGGCGCTGGTGGCGGCGGCGATGCTGTCGAATCGGTACATCACAGAGCGGTTTTTGCCGGACAAGGCGATTGACTTGGTAGACGAGGCCGCGTCGAGGATCCGAATGGAGATCGACAGTTTGCCAACGCCGATCGACAATGTGGAGCGGCAGCTCGTGAAGCTTGGAATGGAAGAGCAGGCGCTTCAGCGGGAGCCGGACAAGGCGAGCAAGGCGCGTCTCGAGGATGTGAAGCGCGAGATTGCGGAATTGCAGACGAAGCGGGACACGATGCGCGCGCAATGGATGCGCGAAAAGGAAATCATTGCGGACATCCGCAAGGCGAAGCAAGCGATCGAGCAATTGCGTATCGAGGAAGAGGGGCACAAGCGTCGTGGGGATCTTGGAAAAGCGTCGGAGATTCATTATGGAAAAATTCCCGACGCCGAAAGGAAGCTCGAGTCGCTGCGGGGCGATTTGGCCAAGGTGCAAGACAAGGGCAGCTATTTGAAGGAAGAGGTGACGGACGAGGACATTGCGCACGTGGTGTCGAAGTGGACCGGGATTCCGGTGTCGAAGATGTTGGAAAGCGAAATGCAGAAACTTCTTCGATTGGAGGACGAGCTTCGCAAGCGGGTGGTGGGGCAAGATCATGCGCTCGTTTCGGTCGCGAATGCGATTCGGCGGTCGCGCGCGGGGCTTGGCGAGGAAAAACGTCCGATTGGTTCGTTCATGTTCCTCGGGCCGACGGGTGTGGGAAAAACGGAATTGGCGCGCGCGCTTGCGGAGTTTCTGTTCGACGACGAAAAGGCAATGGTACGCATCGACATGAGCGAATATGGCGAACGCCATGCGGTTGCGCGGTTGATTGGGGCGCCTCCGGGGTACATTGGCTATGAAGAGGGCGGACAATTGACGGAGCCGGTGCGGCGACGACCGTACACGGTGGTGCTGTTCGATGAAATCGAAAAGGCGCATCCGGATGTGTGGAACGTATTGCTGCAGGTGCTCGATGATGGCAGGTTGACGGATGGTCAGGGTCATACCGTGGATTTCAAGAACACGATATTGATTTTGACGTCGAACTTGGGGACGGCAGCGGCAATGGCGGTGGAGGATCGTGAGACGCTAAGCGCGAGCGACAAGGCGGAATTGGTCAAGCGCGTGGTGATGGACGAGGTGCGGAAGCAATTCCGTCCGGAATTCTTGAATCGGCTCGACGACATCGTGGTATTCCGGAAGCTCGAACGCACGCAGCTCGAGAAGATCGTGGACATTCAGCTTGGGTACTTCGAAAAGCGGTTGGCACGGCGAGGTTTGTCGGTCAGCATGACGGGAGGCGCCAAGCTTGCGATCATCGAGCATGGTTGGGATCCGCAATATGGGGCGCGTCCGTTGAAGCGAGCGATTCAGCGGCTCGTGGAGGACGAGTTGGCAAAGCGGATTTTGGGAGGCGAGTTCAAGAGCGGCGATACGATTCAGGTGAATCGCGGCGCCGATGGGCTCACCTTCGCGAAGGTGACATTGAACTGACAGGTTCGAGGCGGGTCGTTACGGGAAGACGCGGTTTGTCTGAACGTAACGCCCGCCTTTTCGCGTCCCTGATCGTCTTGTTCACTGTTTTTTCATCCAGACAGCAAACTCGTCCAAGCTCCCCTTGAAGATCTGCTCTTCTTCCTCGAGGCCATGGTACACAGCAATCTTGAATTCTTTCCTGGACACGTCCACCTCGTACTTGTAGTCGATGCCCGGTTCTTCGAGGACGAACCGGCTGGCGAACGCAAGGAATGCTTTGTTGTTGCGGATGGATCGGCAATCGGTTTTTCTCAATGCATCGACGAGCTGAGGACCGATGCCTGATGGATACCCGTCCCATGGAACCGGAACCGTGTACAATCGGTCGTCTTTATCGCGAAACGTGATGTTTGCCCGAGTTGACATCGTGTTGTCTCCTTTTTGGAGGTTGGAAGGCAATACTCGATGAATGTGTTATCGTCAAGCGTGCGGGCGCGGCGGGACAGCGCTGTCACGAAGGGGCCTTGGGCGCGTCCGTGGAAGCGAGCGATTCAGCGGCTCGGGTAGGACGAGTTGGCAAAGCTTGAGAGGGGGTTCAAGAGCGGCTATACGATTCCGGTGAATCGCAACGCTGACGGGCTCATCTTCACGAAGTTGACGTACAACGGACGGAAGCAATAAGCCGCGGCGTGGTGTGATCGCGTGTGACTGTCCCGCACCGGGATTGGTCGCGTTATTTGGTGGACATGACGATGAAGTCATGGTAACGTCGCCGCACAGATGTCGACCATGTCATCGTCAAGGATCGTCAATGCAGGTTGGGTGCCGGATGCAGTGGGAATTCCCATTTTCAGGGCGTTCGGTGACATGGACGATCCGCTTCGGCTCACAGTGCTCATCGCGGATTGCTTGGCCCACGAGTCACGGCAGCTTCGGGAAGATGCTGAAGCGTGTAAGCAACCCGGGACGACATGGGCTGAACGTCTTTACCATCTAAAGCGCATACTCCAGCGTGTTCCGCGTGCGTCCATGAGGAGGTATGTCGGTGCAATCGTTGATTTCGATGCGTTGCATACGCGGCGGCCGAAGGGGGCAAAGCTTTGGCGTGATAGAGATCTCCGCCGGCAACGAAGGGAATTTTTCGATTGCTTGTGTAATGCCATCGATGCAGGCGGATGGCTCGTGTTGCGCCCGAACGTTACCGATGAAGTATCGGCGGAACTGCCAGACGGTCTTGTTCGCGCGTCCGTAAATATTGCGCCGATTGCGAAAAAAGGTATCGATTGCAGCATTCGCAAGATCAGTTCTGACGTGCGTCCTGTATTGTCTTGGCTCGTTGAAGAACGGAAGGTCCTTGATGTTGAAGACGTCGAGGAAATTTCGAGGGAGGGGACTGCGAAGCTGGAGACATACATCCTCATGCTTGCGTATGAGCTTCTCAAACCATCCGTGCGAGCGGCGGGGCGCAGATTGAGCGTGCTTCGCGGCCCACAGGAGCGCAATGGTTCCATGGGAGGTTTCGTTGTTTTACCGGTGGATCCCGCGGCGAACACCGACGAATCATGGCAAATGGCTGATGCGGCGGATCGTTTGGGAGCGCTCGGAGTCGTGTCGTCTGCCATCGATACGCTCCAAGCGTGTGGATTTATTCAACACGTCCAATCGTCAGAAGATGGCGCGTTCATACACATTCCACGGCGCATTCGCACATTCTTACGACGGCTGGCACGCATTGAGTCCCCTACGGCATGGAGCTCCGACAATGGGCGACTTGCTCGAGATGTGCTGGAGCAAGGAGAGCCATATTTTCAAAAATTGCCCCTGGCCGCACAGCTCGAAGTCCATCAATATGCCATTCAAAGCGATGACGTTGAAATGGCAAAAAGGACGGCCAAGTATTATGGGACCGATTTGCGAGAAATTGCGTACCGGCTGAGTCGAGAAGGCCGATTTGCAGATGCTGCCAACGTTTATCGCGCCATTGTCGAGCAATTTGATGCAAGCGATGCCTATGCGTGGGAGTACTTTGGGTTCAATCTTGCACGCGAAGCTGATAGAAGGTCAAGTCAAGGGGGCACCGAATTGACCGACGACCAGCGTCAGCAAATCCGCGAAGCTTACTGCCGTGCTGTTGCGGAAGAGAAAACCGACAATCCGCTTTATTCTGGCCGACTCTTGGGATTTCGTGCGCAATGCGGCGAATACGTGAATGTCGAATTCGACGAACGCATGTTTTCCTACCAAAATTCGAGGTGGAAGGATACTGCCAGAGGGTATTTTGCGCGCACGGTGTTTGATGGCCTCATTCGCGGCGGTCGACACGGCGAGCGTGATGAACTCTTCAATTTGTGGCGTCGAGAGCTCCAGGGGAACCGTTTCTTCGAGGCTGTGCATGACGAATGAGCAGCTCGCGCCCCCCGATGGTGATCGCTTGATCATTTACGTTCTGGGCTCAGGCTACGGGGAAAGCCAGGTGGTCCTATTTCCTGGGCCCGAACGGCGGTGTATGGTGGTCGATTCCTGTCGAAAGACCAGACGCGGGAAAAATCTGACCGCATCGCTGCTGCGGAAGCTCGAAGTCAAGAAAATCGATCTATTGGTATTAACGCATTCCGATGAAGACCATATCGGTGGTGCACCAGAGCTCATTGATGACTTCAACCCCGATCTACTTTGGCATTCGGATTTTGTCGGTACCATGCGTGGGCTCGTCGCAAAATGGCTTCGTGCAAAACCGGGCAACAAGCGATACCTCGAACTTCAGTCGACGATAGAGCGGATCGAATGGCTGGCCGAACGCGACCGTACCGACTTGGTCCATTGGAATACCCGGCCTTGGGAACATCAACCGAGCGGTTGCATCGTTCAGGCTGTCGCACCTCCGCACAGTCTCAGTGCGACTCGGGCGTTCGGATTGGACAATATCGTGCGTCTGAACGAAACGAAGAATTGGATCATTCCAGATGAGGGACAAAGGACGCTAAATGGACCGCAATCCCCCGGCGACCATCCCAATTCACTTTCCATTGCCCTGTCAATTCAATGGTTGTCCCACCGAATTCTTCTCTGTGGCGATGTTGAAACACCGCAGTGGAAGAGCGTGATAACAAAACTGCGTCGAGGCGATGGTCATCGTCTCGACCTACTTCGAGAGCTGGATGTCGTCAAAATCGCGCATCATGGTTCGAACGACGCATTTTGTGATGAAGCATGGCGCCTGCACCTCGAAAACAAGCAAGATGGCGAGGTTATCGTGCCTGTCACACCGTTCAATCAGAAGGCCAAGTTACCTGATGATGTAACATTGGAAAATTTGCGGGAGAGATACGTTCGGCTGGCAATCACCACCGACGTTGGTGGCGCGTTCGATCGCGCAAAATCATCTCAATGGGAATTGATCACGGCATCTGCGCCAATGTGCATCGATGGGCAGTGTATGGTGGTCGTCACCCTGCATCGTGATGGGTCTCGGAGCATTCAAGCGACACGAGATGCAGGCCTTTTTTCATGTCCGCCTCGCCCCTCACCGGTGGAATATCTGTTCTGGCCGAACTGACGAGGGCGCCCCCGGAGACGGCGAGAAGCGTTCGATTCTCTGCTGACACGCGCCTTCTTCTCGACTACACCCCCGCCCATGCTCGATCTCCGTCACGTCGTCGATCACTTGGACGACGTTCGCGCCGGCTTGGCGCGACGCTCGCCCGCTGCCGCCGAAACCCTCGCTCCAATTGCCGAACTTGGTCAAAAGCGTCGCGAGTTCATCGCGGCCGTCGAGACCAAGCAGGCGCAGCGCAACTTGGCCAATGAAAAAATGGCCAAGGCTGACAAAAAATCACCAGAATTCGCCGAGCAACGGGAAGCGTTGAAACGGCTGTCGGGCGAAATCAAAGAAGCCGAAAAACAGCTCAATGAAGTGCTCTCGGCCATCTCGGCCATCCTGCCGCTCGTTCCGAACATTCCCGATGCGTCGGTTCCCGAAGGCAAAGGCGAAGAGGACAACGTCGTCGTTCGAACTTGGGGAGACAAACCGTCTCTTTCGTTCACGCCGAAAGCGCATTGGGACATTGGTACGGCGCTTGGAATTTTGGACTTCGAGCGGGCGGCGAAAATGTCGGGCGCTCGGTTCACCGTGATGATGGGCACAGCGGCGCGTCTCGAACGGGCGCTCATCAGTTTCATGCTCGACTTGCACACGCGCGAGCACGGGTACACGGAAGTGCTGCCACCGTTTCTCGTGAAAGACTCGGCGCTGTTCGGCACGGGGCAGTTGCCAAAGTTTGCCGAGGATCTCTTCAAGACGCACAAGGCGGATCCGGAACGAGCATACGACTTGTACTTGATCCCAACGGCCGAGGTTCCCGTGACAAACCTTCACGCGGACGAAATCTTGGAAGCAGATCGTTTGCCGCTAGCATACACCGCCTACACGCCGTGCTTTCGCGCAGAGGCAGGAAGTCACGGCAAGGACGTGCGGGGGTTGATTCGGCAGCATCAGTTCGACAAGGTGGAGCTCGTGCGTTTTACGACGCCGGAAACGTCGAACGAGGAGCACGAAAAACTCACGGGGCACGCGGAAGAGGTGTTGCGGCGTCTCGGGTTGCACTATCGCGTGTCGCTGCTCTGCGCAGGTGACATGGGAGCGTCGTCGCAGAAAACGTACGATCTCGAAGTTTGGCTTCCGGGGCAAAACCTGTATCGAGAGATTTCGAGCTGCTCGAACTTCGGCGAGTATCAGGCGCGTCGAGCGCAGATTCGGTACCGACCGGAGCCGAAGGGGAAGGCGCGGTTGCTCCACACGTTGAACGGTTCGGCGCTTGCTGTGGGTCGGACGGTGATCGCGATCTTGGAGCAGTACCAGCAAGCGGATGGGACGGTGGTCGTTCCCGAAGTGCTGCGGCCGTACATGGGGATCGAGGTGATTCGAGGGGTTTGAGCTGCGCAAAAAATTTGGCCCTTCGTTTCGAGTTCAGATAACGACGCGTTTGTTCACTGGCTGTCTGTCGTCTGCTTCCTGTCGAGCGGTCGGCGAGGGGTCTATTTGCATTCGAAAGGGCGTCTCATGCAGGCGTCGAGCGCGTCGTCGTCCATGCAAAGCATGTTTCACCAAGCTTCGGAGTCGGGACAAACCGACGCGGACGTGGATGGTCTGAGCGCTCTCGAGGCGCATACGGACTTCCCGGACGTGCCGTTTGCCCGCGTGGACTTGCCCGAAGTGTTGGATGTGGCTGCGCCGGATGTTGAGCAAGACAAACCGGCACTGGTCGACGAGGAGGAGCGCGTCGAGCATGAGAGGCCGCCGGCTGAATGGTGTGTGGACACGGGGACGTCGCTCGTCGCGCTGACGACGTTCGAGCTTTGGATGGCGCTCGGGCGTGGGGACGTGGATGGTAAGACAAACGTTTGGCGCAACGGAATGGAGAGCTGGGAGGTCGCCGGGGATGTTCCAGAGCTGTCGCATGCGCTGGAGGACTCGTTCTCGCTGTTGCCTCCGCCTGTGATGCCGACGCCGACGGAGGTCATGTCCGTGAAGGGGCATGAGCGAACGCCGTTCGGGTTTGGGATGACAGACGATGGAAACGATGGCGAGGCAGCTCGGTCGGGGCCGATTTCGCGAAGCAAGCGAGGTCGTTCACGTGGTTTGTCGAAGGCATGGTTTGCCGGTGGGTGTCTTGCGGCCGCGGCTGCGGTGGCGCTCTTGTTCGTTGCGCAGAGCTGGGAGGCGCCGTTGTCGACGGCAAGTGTGAATCGAAAGGTTGCGGTTGCTCGGCTCGAGGGGGCGATGGAGCGGGCGAATCGGCAGGTGGCGGAGGCTGTGCAGCGGCGGGCGGAGACGGAGGCGGCGCGGGCTGTGGCGCCTGTTTCATCGTCGGCGCGGCAACACAAGGAAGTTGGGCAGCGTCGAGCGCGGCGTGGTCGTCGTTGAAAAAACAGGCGGTAGCGGAACGGAGGAACTCGCGCTATGGTCGGGTCCCCATGACGGACATGGGTGATCCGACGTCGTCCAAGGGCAGGACGGAGGACTTTGAATCCTCTAATCGTGGTTCGAATCCACGCGTCGGAACCAAGGTTTTCGAGCGTTGCTCGTCGTTGTGAAGCGCGAAGAGGCTAGCGTTCTTGTCGCTGGGCCGTTTACGGTAGCTGCAAGGAGCGGCTGGGAGTGACGAGCGACGACGAGACCGAGGAAGCAAGGTTCGTCGCGCGCCTTGTTGCGCGTGACGAGTCTGCGTTCAACGAGCTTGTCATTGCGTACGAGCGGCGGGTGTTCGCGCTGGTGTACCGGATGATCGGGCGTCGCGAAGAGGCGGAGGACTTGGCGCAAGAAGTGTTTGTCCAAGTGTTCAAGGCGATCGATCAGTTTCGCGGTGATTCGAAGTTGTCGACATGGATCTTTCGCATCGCGGTGAACTTGTCGAAGAACCGGATGAAGTACTTGTCGCGGCGTCGCGCGGGACAACAGGACGACATCCACGAGATAGCGGAGCGTTTGACGGGGGAGTCGGGCAAGGGCGTGACGGTTGCGCGTGTGGAGCGGCCGGACGACATGCTGGAGGGGTTGCAACTGGAGTCGATCGTGAAGCGATCGATCGAGCGGGTGGATCCAGATTTTCGTGAGGTGCTGATTTTGCGCGACGTGGAGGACATGTCGTACGAGGAGATCGGGCAACTGACGGGTTTGGCCGAGGGAACTGTCAAGAGCCGCATTTTTCGGGGGCGTACGCAGCTCAAGGCGCTGGTCGAAAAGGCGCTCGGTGACAAATCCAAGAGCGAGAAGAAGTCATGAGCGGCGGCGACGCGAAGCACGAGCGAGAAGCGACTGCGTCGGACGAGACGCACGATGCGTCGGGGTTTGGCGCGAAGGACGTGACCGACGAAGAAGCCGAACGACTGGCGAAGGAAGCGGACGAGTGGCTGGAGAAGGAGGAGAAGACAAACGCCGCGGAGGAGGAAGCGGACCCGCCGCTCGATGAAGTGGACATGCGGGACATTTTGCGTCGAGCGCTGAGGCCACCTGCGGGGAGCGTGGCACCGGAGCTGCTGACGGGTGTGCAGAAGAAGCTGCGGACGCGGTCGCGGGGGAAGTTTTACGGGGACGGTTGGAGCATGGCGCGGTCACCTCGGTCGACGTACTTGGTGACGAGCGTGCTGATGCTGGTGCTGATAGGGTTTGTCTTCTTGATCCTGCTGCCGTGGGGCAGTGGTGCGTTGCCGTAGTTGGCGATGCTTTGAGGTCAAAGAAGATGGGTGATGCGGTAGAGGAGCTTTGGGAGGAGGCGAAGCCATCTTGCCGATGTGCTCGAGCTTGTCTTGTGGAAGCCACACCAGACAACCGTCGACATCGAGGTTTGCGCCGCGAACCCTGACATTGATTCCATTGCCGTGGAGGACATCGATGTCCACAACGAGGACTCGCATATTGTGCCCCCACAGCGATAGATTTGATGAAGCAAAAAACCATCGCTCGTGGGGCATACACGAGGCGGACAGTGCGCCCATTGCAGAGGATACCGATGGCGACGTCACGGGAATCGAGAGATTGCCAAGCGGAAGTGAGCTTCGAGCCGATGGTGACTCCGAAGGCGCATTGACGCCATTGCGTCGCGCTTGCTGAAAAAGCAGCTACAGGGCGTCAATTTTGACATGAATGTCGTCCGCCTCGGGGGACAAGCTGCGATTCCATGGGTTTGGGCAACCGTACACGCAATGCTCGATGAAGACGGGCATGATCACGTCATCGTCGCGCTCGATGCGGATACGATCCGCCAGGGTCGAGCGGCAAGCTTTCGCAGCAAGGTCCAGGCAGTGTTGGAGCAGTATCATGTGTCGAAGGATGATGCTTCTGTCTGCATTGCCATACCAACCATCGAAGCGTGGCTGCTCGCTGCTTACGACGAACATCCCGAGCAAGTTGAAAACCCAAAGGCGAAACTGTGTGACATTCTGAAGCTCGAGAGGTTCACGGCTGAAAAAGCAACAGAGTTGGCGACGGCGCTCGATATCGATTTGGCTCGAAAACGGGCGCCAAGTTTCGATGAATTCATAAAAACGGTTACGAGAATCGCCGGTCACCTGAGAGCCATGTCAGCGGCGGCCTGAGCAATCACCCCGAAACCGGCCACGAGTACACCAGCAGCAGGTCGAAACACCGTGTCGTTTTTCCCGGTGCAGCTTTCCCGCCAAACTCGATGTTCGCACTATCCACGGGCACCCCGGTCCTACAGACACAAGACGCACGCGTCAATCACATCGCCACTCCGTTACCACTTTTCCCCTCGCCTTCCGGCGCTCATCGGACGCGAAAGACACGGCTTGTTTGGGACTCGAACCCGAGCCGATGCGGTCGGGGTGCTCTTTGGCTGGCGATCGATGATAGCAATCCAACGACAACATGGGCTTCGCGTGAGGTTCCATGTTGGAGAAATGACCAGCGGTAGCTCTCCGCGAGAGGTTTGATGTTGAGAAGATGACCACGTCATGGGCTTCGCGGGGATTCAATGTAGGGTATCCAGCCGAGATGCGCGCATGGTGGGGGTTGATGTCGAGAAGATGACTGGGTTCGAGGGGCGACGGCACTTGACGGCGTGTCGGGCCTGCCTCTCTTCGCCCAACGGTGCCACGACCGGCGTCACGAATGCAGGTGCTCCTTTCATTGCGTCATCGTCGCGTTTCGAGTAAGAGTGGCCAACCCTCACATGAGCCCTCGAAGATTGGTCGCAGATCCCTCCGTGAACCTGACGCAAGAAGAAGTCGTTACCGGGGTCTTTCACCGCTGCGATTACGATGTCGAGGAGCACGTGGGGCGTGAATCGGGAACCGTCGACCGGATTGCGACCCCTCGAACCGGGTTCGTCCGACCTCGGACGTACTTCATGGTGCTCGACGCGCCTCCGGAGGACATCCAGGGGACCCTTGAGATGCTTGAAGCGGCACGAGAACAGAGCGGTGCGGATCGAGCCGTCGGCGTCATCATGGAGGGGCGATTGCCTGCTGGGTATGCTCCGGACTTGGCCCATCGCACGGCGAATGTATTGACGTTTAGGCGGTGGTTTCTCGAGGTTTCGGGAATCGCGGACGAACTCCGAGGATGGGCCGTTACGGAACCTGGGGAGCAAGTCATTCCGTATCTGCCGCGGCGCGCACGATTGGATACGGGTGAGGAAGTCGACGCCGACAATCATATCGACCATTGGTTGACCCTGGGCAACGATCGACCGCCACTGGCCATCCGGGGACCGTCACGCAGCGGCAAGACCACGACATTACGAGCTGCAATCGCGCGCGTCGCGCGGCGTTTCATCAGCGACCCAGATACGCACACTCCACTTTATTTTTGGGACGACAACGACATTGTCGCGGAGGCGGATCTCCGGGGATTCATCGTTCCTTGCGTGACACGTGCACGCACGGTGATTACACCGCAAGAACCATCGCTCTATGAGATCAGTCTGGAGGCCAAAGCGGCACTGCGACCCATCAATTCTTTGCGGATCATACACCTGTTGCCACTCACGCGAGAGGAAGTCACCGTATGGTTCGATTTGAACGCCCAATCGGCTGAAAATGCACGTCGAACGGCAAGCGCTCTGCAAGTCAATCAGGACTTTATGGCGTTGGCGCAATACGTACCCAACTTACCTCCGCTTCTGGACGCGGTTCGAGGGATGCCTACGCAGGCGCCCGAGCCATCACTTGACCAATGGATTGCATCCGTCATCGTCGAGTACATGGAACGCATTGAATCTGCTCCCCCGCGCGCTCAATACGATCGAGAACTCGAAAACGCTGCGCTCGAGCAATTTGCGCTTGGAGTACCCTCAAAGAAGCTGCTCTTGTCCGTACGAATGCGCAGGAGCGAGTTTGGCTGGCTCGACCGTGAAGGCGGCCAATTCATCAATGACTTGATTCGAGATTATTTTGTCGCGCGCAAGATCATTCGTGAAGTCCACGAAGGCAACAATGGGATCCTTCTGCGTTACCAGTTTCCACCGTTTGTCTTCTTGTTCATTTCTCTCGTCGCTCCTGATGTTTCCGCACAAATCAGTGGGGGCACACTAGGTCGGATGGAGCAAAGAATACGGGAGGAGGTGGAGCGAATTGCCCAACTCGGATTTGCTCACCGACTAAATCGTCCCGTTGGTTCAATGCGTCAATATCTTGGAGAGATAAAAGAATCACTCGATCAAACGCAGCAATTGCAGCTCGCCCGTGCGTTTGGCCGCATCGAGGAAGAAATCGATTACATTGCCAAACTTGCCGACAAGACGCGTCAATGGCAAGCGGGGCCAACCGGTACGAGCGAATCCATCGAGCTCCGCACAGTCGTCGACGATGAGCTCGGGCCTTTGGGGCAACAATACCCCCACACATTTGTACGCATTGACGTCTCACACGAGCTTCGCGTCAATGCGATTGCAGACGCATTGCATGAGGCTCTGCATTGCCTGCTCGAAAACGCATTTCATGCCGCGGCATGCAGTGATACGCCCAGCCAGGCGCGCGTATCGGTATGTGCGGGCCGAATCGGCGACGTCATCCGTATTGAAGTCGAGGATAGCGGCAGTGGCGTAAATCCTGCAGATCGCGAGAATATCTTCGAACCGTTCAAGACGACCAAAACTGGCGGAGCGGGCAAGCCACGCGGTACTGGGTTGGGATTGGCTATCGCCAAACGGTTCGTCGAGGGCATGGGGGGGCGAATCGCCCTCGATGCGTCGCGCGCTTGTACGTGCTTCTTCATCGAACTCGTGGCAGGAAGGGTATTACCATGATGTCAAGCTCCTCGAAGCGCCTCCTTCTCGTGGAGGACGACGATCAAAATGCCGAAGACTATCAGAATTGGTTGATTGCCAAGGGGTACGAGGTCAAGCGGGCCAAAGCCGCCGAGGATGCTTTGGCCATGGCGCTTGATTTTCGTCCGGACGCGACTGTGCTCGATCTACAGATTCCGTCACAACCGGGGCGCACCGACGAAGACACGAAGCACGGACTGCGGGCCCTCGAGGGGCTACGGCGCCAAGACCCCTTCTTGCCCATCGTGGTGGCAACCGCTCACAAGGACAACTCGGAGCTCATGCGGGAAGTAATGCGTCGAAACCACGGCGGCCATTTCCTCTTCAAAAGCGAAGGCGACCTAAAAGGAAATTTGTTACGAGCCGTGGCATTAGCACTCGAAAGCCCTGCCTATATTGGCAGTCGCGCCGTTCGAGACTTCGAGGTACTCGTCGAGGCAAAAGAAAAGGAAGAGCGTTACCGAGATTTCATAAAGAAGCATTGGCGAATCCTATTGGGACCCAAATATCGTGAATGCCATTCCCCTCATGAGATCGGGCGGGGAGCGAAGGTCGATTTGTTCTTTGTCCGGCATGACGGCTTCTCGGACTTGTGGGAACTCAAACGCCCGGATCAGGACGTATTCAAGGCATATAACGACAGATTGCATCAGAGCGACGAATGCGCGCGTGCCGTCGGCCAGCTCGTCGAATACATTGACATGGCGGAAAAGCAGCATAGCGGGCCGTCCAGCTACGAAGCCATTCGTGGCATAAGTGTCGCACTGCATCGGCCGCGAGGCTTTGTCGTCATTGGCCGTCGCAAAGACGAGCGCGAAAAGGATCGGCTTGCGCTCGAAAACAGCTTCTTTGCAGGAATCACCATCTACACGTACGACGACTTGATCGAGAACGCATACGAAGTTCTGAAGTTTTTGCGCGACTATCGTAACGGCAACAGCAGCGGATAATCTGAACGCGCCTCGGGATCTGCCATTTCTGGAGAATCCATTCGGGTCGCGGACGGTGGCTCGCGCAATCGACGACCGATGCCCATTTCCCGTGGTCCTCGCACGATCTCCATCGAACCCTGGCGCACGTACAACTGATTGTCCGGTGGCGCGATGTATATGTGTCCCGGCTCGATCCTTTCCCCATGTAGAGGATGGCTTGCCACGAGCCGCCCGGATTGATTGAGGATTTCGGGCAACTGACTCGGGTGAAACGGAGCCGAGTGAAGCGCGACAAACAGCGATGCCGGCAAGGTAGCTGGTAGTTTCCTTACCACGTCGACGAGTACATCGATGCCTCCAGCCGATGCACCAATCGTGATGATGTCGTGGCCCATGTCGGATAGTTTGCACGCGCGCGTCGCGTAGTGCCAGCGGTCGACGGGAGCCAGGCATTGGATCGCCGGCGCTCCAGGGGGGTGACCCGAGGGCGGGGGTGAGGTCGCTCAGGCTCGCCGACGTGACCACCTGACCGACCGAGGTTGTGTTGCAGCTTATCCTGATGCACACCTGACCGACCAAGTTGCCCATCCGGGCTCGCCGACGTGACCACCTGACCGGCCGAGGTTGTGTTGCAGCTTATCTTGATGCGCACCTGACCGACCGAGGTGACCATCCGGGTTTGTCGACGTGAGCACCTGACCGACCGAGGTGACCATCCGGGCTCGCCGACGTAAGCACCTGACCGACCGAGGTTGTGTTGCAGCTTATCCTGATGCACACCTGACCGACCGAGGTGACCATCCGGGTTTGCCCACGTGACCACCTGACGGACCGAGATGGCCATTGGGGCGGGTCGACGAATCTATGTTGGTGGCGCTTCGGATTGCGTGGAGCCGCCGCGTTCGTGGACGGCGAGGTCTTTGAAGAAGAGAGGCATTTCGGCTCCGCTCACCTTGGGGCAAAAAGTGCGGATCGAAGGAACGGTTGGGTTATGCACACGATCGGGAGCTTTCGATGCTTCGCGAAAGCTCTTGTACCGCTCGAGCCTTTTCTGTTTGCATGAGCGCATGGCGCCACCTCTCGCACTCCGACATGCGCGGCGTTGGTCATTACGCACCTTGGGGCGAATGCTGCGAACTTGGCTGGGTTTGCCTTTGCTGTTCGTCACGGCCTGCGGCGGGTTGATGGACTCGATGTCGGGGAGCACCGGCTTACCCGACAAACTCCTTCCACCGCCGCCCTGGTATACAGCGTGGGCGCTCGAGCAAGCGAAGTTGCACCCCGACCGAAATCAGATGGCTGTGGCAAG
>Ga0138256_10003696_pt1 | contig 16229 bp, 4 predicted proteins | sample KNB2016incub_MG_FD_105486 | JGI IMG/M metagenome (GOLD analysis project Ga0138256, IMG submission 105486) | Active sludge microbial communities from wastewater in Klosterneuburg, Austria - KNB2014incub_MG | ecosystem: Engineered > WWTP > Activated sludge > Unclassified | place: Austria... | reverse complement strand
GGTCGTCGGGGTCGAACTGCAGCACCCGCATGGTGGGGAGCGCGGCGCGGTCCACCAAACGCCCGCCCTTCACCACGTGCCGGATCTGGCGCAGGTGACGAATCTCGACCAGGGGATCCGCATCGACCACCAGCAGGTCGGCGACCTTGCCCACCTGCACCGTGCCTAACGAATCGGCCAGTCCGTAGGCCTCGGCCCCGTGGCGCGTTGCGGCGACCAGGAGCTCCATCGGTGACGCGCCGGCCTCCTGCAACCCTTCCATGACCTCGAAGTGACGGCGCCCCATGCGCCCCCACACCACCGGCCCCAGCTCCGACGCCTCGGGCCCCTGGTCGGTCCCGATCACGACCTTGACCCCCGCGCGCAGCCATCGCTGCACCATGGCGCGCCGCGCGGCGAAGGCTTCACGCGTCATCCCCGGCTGCCGCGCCTGGATGATGGCGCCGAGATGCGGGTCGCGGCGCGTGTCCTCGATGGACCACTCCTCATAGACCCGCTGCTGCTCGTCGAGTGGCACGCCGAGCAGCGCCGAGTAGATGCCATGCCGCGTGATTTCCGCGAGCAGTGAGTCGAGCAATTGCAGCTGCGCGGGCGACGTCGGCGGAACACTCATCACGTTCGGGTGCTGCAGCAACTGCGGACGCACCGCCACCGCCTCGCGCAGGCTCTCGAGCGTGAAGGTGTGCGTCTGGAAGTGCTTCCCGGAGCGCTGCGCCGACGCGCGCATCGCGGCGAGTGCGGGGGACGAGAACATCAGCGGCTCCACCGGTCCGATCCCGTGCGCGCTCACCGCCACCTTCAGGAAGTCCGGCCCCTTGTCGAGATAGCGCGAGATGGCGGTACCGACTTCGCTCGGCGTGAGGGCGAGCAGGGCGGGGCCCGCGTCGTCCTCCCACAGCGCGTTGATCCTCGAGCGGATGATCGGGTGCACCCAACCGCCGTATCGCAGGTCGGTCCCACGCAGGTCGTAGCCGCCGGCGAAGTACTGGCTGAACGGCCCGCCGCTCCCCACGATGTTCCCCGCCACCAGCACGCGCGCGCCCTCGTCCTTTCCCGAGCGAATGCGCTCCCGCGCCTGCAGCAGCGGCGCCAGCGGCCCCCACGAGTCCATCACCGTGGTCAATCCGTACTTGAGGGCGACCTGCGCCCCCTGCACCGCGATGTCGGCGAAGCGGTCTTCATACTTGACGTAGAACTCGGGGGTGATCATCAGGACGAGATGTACGTTCACGTCGATGAGTCCCGGGGTGACGTACTTGCCGGCCACGTCCACGATCCGGGTGCCGCGCGGAATCGGGGTCGATGCGCGCGGGCCCACGGCCGTGATGCGGGAACCGTTGATGAGGACCACGCCATCGGTGATTGGCGGCTCACCGGTCGCCGGGATCACCGTACCACCCACGAGCGCCCAGCGTTCGACGGGGGGAGCCGGTTGCGCGGGCACTCGTGCGGTCGGGACGAGCGCGAGTGCCGCGATGACCGCGACGAGTGGAATCGGGTGACGACGGATCATGGCGGACGACGGAGGGCGGGAACAGCGGCCACGGACGTGTGCGGATTTCCCTACCATCGCGCATCGAGGCTCGTCACGCCAGCGGGGTCACGCGAGCGAAGTCACGCCAGCGAAGTCACGCCAGCGAATCTACGCCAGCGAATCTACGCCAGCGAAGTCACGCCGAGGAAACGCGGCATCTCCCCTCCTCGGGCAGGCGGTAGGCTCAACGAACCGCGCCATCGACGCCGAATCCCGGCATCGATGGCGCGACTATCGTTAGGATCTGACCAGTGCGAGGCTCCCGTCAGCTCCGATCTCGCCCGCGCGGCGTCAGGACGCCATCGCCGGCGGATAGTCCGTATACCCGTGCTCACCCGCGGTGTAGAAGGTGTCGGAATCGGGCGCGTTGAGGGGAATTCCCTTCTTCAGTCGGGTGGCGAAGTCGGGATTTGCCAGGGCAGGACGCCCGAAGGCCACGAGATCTGCCTCGCCCTCGCGCACGATCTTGTCCGCCGCCCCAAGGTCGAATCCGCCAGACGCAATGTAGGTCCCGGCAAACGCTGTCCGGAGCGCGGCCTTGAAGCGCGCGGGGACCGTTGGCGCACCCATGGACGAGTGATCCACCAGGTGGAGGTACGCCAGCCTGAGTGTGCCGAGTTCGCCGGCCAGCGCCTCGTACTGCGGCTTGACGTCGTCGAAGGCCCCGGTGTGGTTGAACGCACCGTACGGCGACAAGCGGATACCCACACGGTCGGCGCCAATTGCTGCTGCGGTGGCGCGAGCGACCTCGAGGGCGAATCGATTGCGCCGGTCGATCGAACCGCCGTACGCGTCGGTCCGCGTGTTCACGTTCGGATTCAGGAACTGCTCGATGAGGTAGCCGTTCGCGCCGTGCAGTTCGATCCCGTCGAAGCCGGCCTCGCTGGCCAGCGTTGCCGAGTGCGCGTACTCGGCGACCGTCGCCGCAATCTCCTCTTCCGAGAGCGCGTGCGGCGTGCTGGCCGGCTGCATGCCGGCTGTATCGGTGTAGATCCCCCCGTTCATCGCCTCGGCGACGGGACCGACGACGCGTGCTCCCTCGGGGAGGTTGTCCACGTGTGACGCACGCCCGGTATGCATGAGCTGGACGAAGATGTGTGCCCCGCGCGCGTGCACCGCGTCGGTCACCAGGCGCCACCCTGCGACGTGCTGTTCGTTGAAGAGGCCGGGAATGCGGGCGTATCCGAGGCCGTTGGGCGAGGGCGAGGTTCCCTCGGTGATGATCAGGCCCACATCGGCGCGCTGGCGGTAGTACTCGGCCATGAGCGCATTGGGTGTATTGTCTTCCGTCGCCCGGTTGCGTGTCATGGGAGCCATGACGAGGCGATTCCTGAGCTGGTGGGTCTTGAGCGTGAACTGTTTGAAGAGCAAGGCAGACTCTCTGAAGCGGTGAACGTCGAATTCGGCGCGCGCGAGAGGACACGGCTCCCGTACGCACACGTGGTCAACGCGCCGCGTCGGCCAAAAGTTCACGCTTTCTTTCATCCATGCGGCGGTGCCGGTGCTCGAAAGCCGGCGACGCTCAGCGCGATGGCTTGTATTGTTCAGGCCGAACAGGTCACGATTCGTACCATGCCGGCCCCGCAGAACACGAGCCTCACGTCCCATGCCCCGATCGATGCATCTCCTCCGTCTCGTCACGCTCGGCGCGCTTGGCGCGCTCGCCATCCTGCCGGCGCGCGCCTGGCCCCAGCGCACACCGCTCACGGTCGAGCGACTCGTCGCCACGCCATCGCTCAGCGGGACGACACCGGTCTCCCCCACGTGGTCTCCCGACTCGCGCTCCCTTGCCTTCCTGTGGAACGATCGCGCCCAGGCGGCGCGCGACCTCTTCCTCGTCGATCGTGACGGAGGTGCACTGCGCCGTCTCACGAATGCGGCCGGTGGAGACGAGGCCGCTGGGCCCGTCAGTGGCTTTGCCTGGCTCCCCGATGCCGCAGCGCTCGTCGTCGTTCGCGGAGGCGATCTCTGGCGCATCACCCTCTCGGGGACTCGTGCCGAGCGATTGACGCAGGATGGGGGAGGAAAGTCGGACGTTGCAGTGTCGCCGGACGGTCGCTGGATCTCGTTCCTGCGCGACGGCGACCTCTGGTTGCTTCCGGCGGCCGGGGGTGCGGTGGTGCGCGCGACGCGCGTGGGGGTGCCGCCGGTCGGCACGGTGCCGCTCGGGACGTATTTCCGGCGCGATGTGGAGATCGGGAGTGCCACGTGGGGCGGCGACGCCCCGGCGTACGCCTGGTCGCCCGACTCCCGGACCATCGCCGTGCATCACGTCGACCGCCGCGGCGTGCGCAGGACGGGCGTCCCCTACTACCTCGGTGACACCGCCGTCCTCAACGTGCTTCGCCGCGGCATGCCCGGCGACGACAACGAAATGCGGCGTGTCGGGCTGTACGATGTGGCCGCCGGACGTCTGTCGTTGCTCGACATCCCCGAGCCCGCCGTGCGACGCATCGTCGACTATGGCTGGTCGCCGCGCGGCGAGCTGCTGATCGACCAGGAGAGCGATGATGCCATCGATCGCTGGTTGTTCCTGACGGATGCCGGGGGCGCACTGCGCACCATTTGGCACGACCATCGCGAGTCGCGGATCTACAACGCGATTGCCTCCACTTGGCACCCGGACGGGCGGCGCGTGGTGATCACGGGAGACCTCGAGGATCGCTACCGCCTGTATGCCATCACCCCCGGCGACAGCGTCCCGCAGGCGCTGACGCCCGCCAGGAGCGATGTCGACGGCGGGGCGGTCCCGGTCGCGGCGACGCGAGCCCTGTACTACACGTCGACCGACCCGACCCCCTCGGAGCGACACATCTGGCGCATCGGGGCCCGCGGCGCTCCGCAGCGTCTGACGACGCGCCCCGGGATCCACACGCCATACCCTTCACCCGACGGCACGGCGCTCGCCTACGTGCACACCGACGACGTCACCCCGCCCGAGCTGTACGTCGGGCGCGCCGACGCCGCAGCGGCGGCACGGCGGGTGACAACCTCACCTCCCGCGGAGTTCGCCACGCAGCCGTGGATTCGCGGGCGCTACGTCTCCTTTCCGTCTCGCACCGGCGGCTTCACGCTGCACGCCCGCATCCTCGTGCCCCCCGGTCTCGACTCCGCGCGCAAGTACCCGGTGCTGTTCGGTCCCGTCTACTCCAACACCGTGCGCAACCGCTGGGCCGGGTTGTACGGCACGGTGCAGCAGATGCTCGCCATCGAGCACGGCTACATCGTCGTGCAGGTCGACGTGCGGGGGAGCACCGGCTACGGGCGCGACTTCCGCGAGAAGTTCCTGATGGACTGGGGGGGCGGCGATCTCGATGACCTGGAGAGCGCGGTGGACTACATGAAGTCGCTGCCGTTCGTCGACGGTGACCGCATGGGGATCTGGGGCAGCAGCTACGGCGGGACACTCACCGTGTACTCCCTGTTCAAGAAGCCCGGTGTCTTCCGCGCCGGTGTCGCGGGGGCGCCGGCGACCGATCCCCACTTCTTCGGCAGCGACGACGTGGCGATCGTCCGGCGCCCGCAGACGCATCCCGAGGCGTTCCGACGCGGCGCCCTGCAGTACGCCGGCAACCTGCGCGATCACCTGCTGATCATTCACGGCATGCAGGACGACGTCGTCCCGTTCCAGACGACGGTGGCCCTGGCCGAGGAACTGATGAAGCAGGGGAAGGACTTCGACGTCGCCTTCGCCCCGGCTGCAACGCATGGTTGGACCCAGCGTCCGTACTATGCGCGCTACCTGCTGCAGCGACTGGTCGACCACTTCAACCGGTACCTGGGGGGCGGAGCGAACGCCGCATCGGCGGGGACCGGGGCCGCGCGTTAGGGCGCGGCCTGTCCTGCGTCGCGCATCACGCGCGACGCGCGTTCATGTCGCCGCCGGTACGATCTGCCCCATCCGCACCACGACCTCATGCAGCGCCCCGTCGTCTGCCAGCACGATCACCTGGTCCGGCGCGGGCGTACCGTCGACCTCCACCGACACGACGCCACGCTCGACGCCGTTCGGGTTGCTCACGCGGATCGCATAGGCGGTAGTCCCGTGGCGGTAGTCGATCGTGAACTCATCCCAGGAGGGCGGGATGCACGGCGCGATCGTCAGCTGGTCGCCGCGCTTGGTGAAGCCGAGCAGCCCCTCGAGCGCGACCCGGTACATCCAGCTGGCGGAGCCGGTGTACCAGGTCCAGCCGCCGCGTCCGAGTTGTCCCTCGGCGGTGTAGACGTCGGCCGCCACGACATAGGGCTCGACCTTGTAGGTCGCGACGGCCTCGGGGGTGTCGGCATGCGTGAGGGGGTTGAGCATCTGGTAGAGCGCAAACGCGCGCGCGCCGTCGCCGCGCATGGCGGTGGCCAGCACGGCCCAGAGCGCGGCGTGCGTGTACTGCGCCCCGTTCTCGCGCACCCCCGGCAGGTATCCCTTGATGTAGCCGGGATCGTTGGGCGTCTTGTCGAACGGCGGGGTCAGCAGCATCAGGATGCGCGCGTCCTCGCGCACGAGCCCGGCCTCGAACGATGCCATCGCTTGCGCCTGGCGGTCGGGGGCGCCCGCGCCGGAGATGACACTCCAGCTCTGGGCGATCGAGTCGATGCGGCATTCGTCGCTCGCCGCCGAGCCTAACGGCGTGCCGTCGTCGAAGTAGGCACGGCGATACCACTCCCCATCCCAGCCGTGCGCCTCGACGGCGGCCGCGTACGCATCGGCCCTGGTCGTGAAGTCCGTCGCGACCTCCAGGTCGCCGTGGTCCACGGCGCGGCGCGCGAACGCGCGCAACGTCGTGACCAGGAACCACGCCAACCAGACGCTTTCGCCACGTCCCTCCACCCCGACGCGACTCATCCCGTCGTTCCAGTCGCCGGTCCCGATCAGGGGGAGTCCGTGCGCCCCCACGGTGCAGGCACGCCGCAGCGCCCGCAGGCAGTGTTCGTAGACCGATCCGTGTTCGTCGGTGACGGTCGGCAGCTCGTACACCTCGTGCTCATCGGCCCCGAGCGGGCGCATGCTGAGGAACGGGACGTACGCGTCGAGCACCGACCGGTCGCCGGTCACGCTGACATAGTGGTCGACGACGAACGGCAGCCAGACGAGGTCGTCGGAGAAGCGCGTCCGCACCCCTCGCCCGCTCTGCGGATGCCACCAGTGCTGCACGTCGCCCTCGACGAACTGCCGGGCGGCGGCGACCAGGATGTGGGCACGGGCAATGGCTGGCTCGGCGTACACGAAGGCCATGACATCCTGCAACTGGTCGCGAAAGCCGTACGCGCCGCTGCTCTGGTACAGCGCCGAGCGCGCCCACATGCGGCAGCCGAGCGCCTGGTACAGCGTCCAGCGATTGAGCATGGCGTCGAACGAGGGCTCCGGCGTCTCCACGGTGATCACCGAGAGGCGGTCGTGCCACGCCGCAGTGGTCGCCGTCACCGCCGCGGTGGCGGTGGCCACGGTGCGGTGTTGGCGAGCCAGCGTGCGCGCGGCCTCCTCGCTCGAGGCCGCGCCGAGCTGCACGACGAGGTGGCGCGTCTCGCCGGGGGCGAGGGTGATCTCGCACTGCAGGGCGCCGCACGGATCGAGTCCCACGCCCGTGGCATCGCCCAGCACCTGACGACCGAGCGCGGCGGGCGCGCGCAACGAGCCGTTGCGTCCAATGAACGCGCGCCGATCGCCGGTGTACCCGGTCACCGGCTCGCTGATGGACAGGAAGGCGACCCAATCGGTGAACTGCGGGTCGAAGTGGTTGCGGGCAAGGATCGCCGACATCTCGCGGTCGAAGGCGGTGCGCACGACGTGCTGGCCCTGCTCCCGCGTCACCCCGAGCACCCACTCCACGAAGGCGGTCACGCTCAGGCGCCGCGGCTCGGCGCCGACGTTGGTCACCGTGAGCAGCGACAGCTTGACCGCCGCGTCGGGCGCCAGGCCGACGGTGAGCGTGGTGGCGATCCCGGCGTGCTCCGTGGCAAACGACGACGTGCCTGCCCCGTGGCGCACGGTGAAGGTGTCGCGCCCGTGCACGGGGGCCGGGGTGGCGCTCCAGACATCGCCCGTGGACTCGTCGCGCAGGTACAGCACGTCGCTTGCCGGGTCGCTCACGGGGTCGTTGTGCCACGGCGTGAGGCGATAGAAATAACTGTTCTCCGCCCACGTGGCCCCGGCCCCTGACTCCGAGACGATGCAGCCACCATGCGGATTGGCGATCACGTTGACCCAGGGCGCGGGCGGGAGCCGGTCCGAGGCGATGGTCATCTCGTAGTCGCCCTCTGCGTCCAGCCCGCCGATACCGTTCTCGAACAGGCGCCCGACGCCGGCGTCGCGCAGCGCGGCCTGACGCCGCCCGTTCCCCGTGCGTCGCGCCGCCCGGGATAGCGCCGACGGTCGCGGTACGTCGAATTGGTTCGACATCACCGGCGTGCCGGCGAGTCCACGAACGCGCTGGATGACCGAGAGTGAGGGCGGCGTGCTGCGCCCCGACGGGCGCAGGGGCGGCGTGTCGAGCTCCTCCTCGTCGTAGTCGACATGCTCGCGGTCGCGCGCGGCGTCGAGGATCGCACTCAGCGCCCGACCATCGCAACGGACCACCACGCGCGCCGTCGCCTCGAGCATCTGGAGGTCGTCTGCAGCCATCAGGTCGCGCCGGCGAAGGAACACCCCCCCGGGGTGGTCGATGACGGCGGCGTCGCACACCGTGAACATCACCTCGGTGATGCGCTCGTTCAGTTCCTGCTGGTACGTGTGGGGATACGCATTCACGATCACGAGGTCGATCTTCAGGCCACGACGTCGCAGGAAATGGTGCGCGACGAGGAGCTGGCGCAGCGTGGGCAGCCCCTCGGCCGATTCGATGTGCGCGAGCAAAATCGGCACGTCGCCGGAAATCCCGTTGGCCCAGAGACGCGGCTGCGAGCCGGTGTTGGCCTCCAGCGCCTCCGTAGAACCACGCATCAGCGGGTCCACGAAGAGCAGGTGGCCGGCCAGCTCCAGGATCATCGCGGCATCGGACGGCGTGATATCGAGCTCCCGCAACTCGATCTGCGTCGACGTGCCGGTCAGGTCGAGTGCGCGTTGCCCGGCGTGCAGGTCGTGGTAGCGCCCCGCCAGCTCAAACGCCCGCTCGCGGGTGGCGGCGACGAGCGTGGTGAAGGTCACCGGCACCGATGCCCCCGGATCGATCGTGAGCCGGAGGCGCAGCGAGAGGATCGGGTCGAGCACGGCGCCCGTGGTCCCCGCCATTGGTCCGTCGACCGACATGGCGGCGGCGTTGCGTACCGTGCGCCCGCGTCCGATAAAGCGCGCACGGTCGGTCTCGCAGCTGACGGAGCCGATCATCTCCTTCACGGCATCTACGAGATGCATGCAGTGCAGCGGTGTCTCCGTCGCCGAGCGGGGACGTCGCGTCGCACTGAGCGCGGTGCACCACGCGTGCCACTCCGTCTCGACGAACAGGTTCGCGAAGGCGGGATGCGAGCGGTCGGCGTCGGCGGGGCCGAGCACGATCTCGGCATAGCTGGTCAGCTCGACCTCGCGCGTGACGCTGCTGTTGTTCGTCACCGTCACCCGTCGCACCTCGGCGGCGTCGGCCGACACCACCGTGATCTCCGTGCGCGTCTCGATCGGTCCATCCGCGCGATGGAACGTGACGCAGTCGGTCGCCATCTGGACGTGGTACCAGTCGGGAGTCGCGCAGGAGGGTTGGTATGACGTGGACCAACTCTTCTCGCCGGTCACGTCGCGGACAAAGCAGAACTGCCCCATGTCGTCACGCGTGCCGTCGGCGCGCCATCGCGTCACCGCCAGGTCCTCGTACTGGCTGTAGCCGGCGCCACCCTGGCTGACCATCACGGTGTAGGGGGTGGCACCCAGCAGGGCCACCTGCGGCTGCGGCGTGTCCGGCGTGTCGATCACCCGAACTGCTGCACGTTCGGCCTCCAGCGCCGGCAGCGCCTCCTCGGGATCCACGACCTGCGTGTCCTGCAGCACCAGGCGGCGCGGCACACGCTCGTGCAGCAGGAGTTCTGCGGACTGCACCAGCGGATCGGCGTGAAAGCGTCGCTGCCAGGAACGCGCGTGCAGCACGTTGGTGAGCGAGACGAACGACATGCCGATGTGATGCGCCATGTAATTGTGGACCACGGCGAATCGCCGCCCCGGCTCGGGGCGCGTGAAGTCGACCGCATCGCGGAAGCCGTACGGACCAAGGGCGCCGATGCGCTCCAGGCGGGCCAGGTTGGGGAGCGCAGCCTGCAAGTCGATCATCGCCGCCAGCATCGTGGCGTACGGGGCGATGACCAGGTCGCGCCCCAACCCGCGCTTGAGGGCGAGATCAGGGATCCCGAACGCTCGATACTGATAGGTCAGGTGGCGGTCACGCATGTTGTACGCGCTCTCGCTCACGCCCCACGGCACGTCGCGCTCCACCGCGAAGGCCTCCTGACGCCGCACCGACGTGCGATACGTCTGGCCCAGCAGCGTGAGGGGGAGCGACTCCATCACCAGCGCCGGCATGAGGTACTCGAACATGCTGCCGCTCCACGACACCAGCGACGTCGCGCCCGACGCGCGCGTGAGGGTGCGCCCCAGGCGGAACCAGTGATCGACCGGCACGTCGCCCTTGGCGATCGCGACAAAGCTGGCGAGCCGCGCTTCGGAGGCCAGCAGGTCGTAGTACGACCCGTCGCAGGCGTGCGTGGTGGTCTGGTAGCCGATGGAGAAGAGCTTGCGCGTGTCGTCGTACAGGAAGCGGAAGTCCATCTCCGACACGAAGTCGTACGCACGTTCTGCCAGTGCCGTGAGTCGTGCGACGAGGTCGGTTGCGGCCGGGAGGTCGGTCGCCAGCTGCCTGAGCGACGCCTGCCCCGTCGCCAGTCGCGCGCGATCGCCGTCGTCAATGCCGGCGAGCCGAGTCACGGTGGCGATCTGGGCCTCGAGCCGCGAGAGGCTCCACGCGATCCACCCCCGCGCCGAATCGTCGTCCTCGACCGGCGCGCCCCCCTCGCCCAGCAGGGCGCTCGCCTCACGCAGGGTGCGTTGCACGGTGCCGGCCAGCGTCACGATGTCGTCGACACGCTCGCGCTCACTGCCATGCCTGACGCGGGTGGCCAGGCCGCCGAGGTGTGCCGCGGCTTCCTGCGCTCCGCGGAGCGCGGCGACGACGCCGGCACGCGTCCCGGCGGGGAGCGTGGTCGTGCTCGACGCGAGCCGTTCCGTGGCCAGGGCGATCGACGCTGCGAGGGTGCGCCACAGCCGCGCGTCGAACAGCTGTTCGTCGATGACCGCGAGGCACGCCTGCCGGAGCGCGATCAGGTGTCCGGCGAGGTTGCCGCTATCGACGGTGGAGATATAGGCCGGTTCGAGCACGCGCAGGTCGTGCAGGTCGTACCAGTTGAAGAAGTGCCCCCGGAAGCGCGCCATGCGGTCCATGCCGCGCATGACCTGCTCGAGTCGCTCCACCATGCCGTCGACCGTCAGCAGCCCGAGATCGTGCGCGCTCACGATCGACAGCAACTGCAAGCCGACGTTGGTCGGCGACGTGCGCATCGCGACCTCGAGGGTCGGACGGTCCTGGACGTTGTCCGGGGCGAGCCAGTTGGTGTCGGAGCTGACGAAGCGCTCGAAGAAACGCCAGTGCAGCAGGGCGTACCGCATGGCCGCGGCGCGGTCGCCTGGCGACAGTCGCCGCTCGTCCTGGTCCGTCAGCGCGCTGAGTCGCAGGGCAATCTCGGGTGAACACACCCAGAGCAGGACGAGCGGACCGACGGCCACGGCAAGCAGCCACAGGTGCGCGACGGCGTCGGGTGCGAGGGCGCCAAACGAGGACGTGCCGACCGGCCACAGCCCCGCACGCCACGCGGCGGTCAGTGCGGTCGCCGCGAGCACCAGCACGGGGAGCGCCACGGCTGGCCACATCGGGCGCCAGAGGTCGCCCCGTGCGCTCGACACCAACCGCTCGGTCTGCGACGCCGTCTGCCACTCGAGCAGGTGACGTCGGGACACGAACAGCCGGTACAGCGTACGCACGATCGCATCGGCCGAGACGTAGGCCTGGTGCGGGAGGAAGGCCACCGCCTGCGCCAGCTGCTGGGCGCTCGTGATGGCGTCGTGTCCCACGGCGGCGTAGTACGCACGCCATGATTTGTCGCGTGGCGGCCGGATCAGGGCCAGCAGGAGCGAGCCGATCCACGGCGCGGCGATCCCGCCCAGCCCGAGCAACGTCCAGCGCAGCGGCGACCCCGGAAGGATCGTCCATCCGGCCGCCAGGAACAGGAACTGCGCGATCTCGACCGTGCTGCGCCGCATGTTGTCGAAGAGCTTCCACCGCGAGAGCTTCGACAGCCGGTTGCGTTCCATGCCATCGGGGCCAGGCACGCGCGAGGTCAACCATTGCAGCAACTGCCAGTCGCCGCGGATCCATCGGTGCTTGCGCCGCGTGTACGTGAGGTAGCGGCTCGGATATTCGTCGAACACCGTGATGTCGGTCGCCAGGCCGACGCGCGCGTAGTTGCCCTCGATCAGGTCGTGGGAGAGCAGGGTGTTCTCCGGGAAACGCCCGTGCGTGGCGCGCTCGAAGACATCGACGTCGTAGATCCCCTTCCCGGTGAAGCTCCCCTCGCCATACAGGTCCTGGTACACGTCGGATACCGCCGTCGTGTACGGATCGACCCCCGGATGCCCCGAGTGAATGGCGGCAAACTGCGACCGATGGGCACTCGGAAGGAGGACGCCGACTCTCGGCTGGACGATGCCGTATCCCTGCGCGATCCGTCGTTCCTCGTCGTACGACGCCTGGTTGAGGGGGTGCGAGATCGTGCCGATCAGCGTCGCCGCGGTGTTCGGTGGGAGCACCGTGTCGGAGTCGAGCGTGATGACGTAGCGGGCATCCCGCAGCAGCCGTGTGTCCCCGACGACCGTGGAGAATGCGTCGGACTCGCGGGTGCGCAGGAAGTGGTTGAACTCCGACAGCTTGCCGCGCTTGCGTTCCCAGCCCATCCACACACCCTGCGACGGATTCCACTTGCGCGACCGGTGGAACAGGAAGAAGGTGTCCTCCGCGTCGCCGCCATATCGCGCGTTGAGAGCCCGCACCCCCTCGACCGCGGCGGCGTTGATGGCGGCGTCGTCTGGACGCGTCTCCTCGGCTGCGTCGGTGTAGTCGCTCAGCAGCGCGAAGTGCAGGTGGTCCATCCGATTGGCGAGGAACTGCACCTCGAGGTGCTCGATCGCCGAGTGGACTGCCTCGACGCTTCCGAAGAGCGTGGGGACGACGACCACCGTGCGCGACTCGGTCGGAATGCCGTGTTTCGCCAGGTCGAGCTTCGGCAGGATCGTGGGCGGCAGCAGCGAGGTGATCGCGTCGTTGAGCGCGTGAATCGCGAGGGCGTTGGCGGGAAGCAGCGCCACCAGCAGGACGAGGGGGAGCGCGAGCTGCGCCGCCGGGCCGGCCAGCCAAAGCAGCGCGGCCAGGGCCGTCAGCGTCCCCACCAGAATGCCGCCGAAGTAGGCGACGTTGGGGTGGCGGTACACGAGGCGGAGCAGGCGCTCGCCGATCGGCGGGCGATAATCGGTGGCCTCCTCGAGTTCGGCCAGGCCGTGATCCACCAGGAAGTAGCCGACGTGCGCCTGGCGGGCGCTCCCGCCGTACTTCGCCTCGCCGTCGATCGCCAGGTCGACGGCGACGCGTGCCACGTCGATCTCGCTCAGCCGTCGACGCTTGGCGATGGTCTCCACCACGTGCCGGTACCGGTCGCGGGTGGCAAAGGTCTGGCGTGCGTAGTGGCCGGCCGGATCCTCCTGCAGCACCCGTTCCAGGACGCTCTGCCGCTCGACGAACGACTGCCAGTCGCGGCGTGCAATCGCGCGCAGGCTCGTGATGCTGTTGGCCATCACGATCTGGGTCATCGCCGAGCGCTGGGTCGACCGGGCCGACGCCTCCTCGGCGCTCAACCCCTCGTCGTCGATCCACGATTCCAGCCAGACCAGTGGCGGGAACGCCCCGCTCGCCAGACGCAAGCGCGTGAGGAAGCGCGACACGAAGGTCGGCGTGAGGGCATGGCGCGCGCTGACAAAGGTGCGCAGCATCTCGCCCAGCTCGTCGATCCCCGATTCGTTGGCCGACTGGATGCGATGCGCCCACTCGTCGGCGCGTTCGACCTCGTCCAGTCGCTGCACCGAGCGCAGCGACATGCGCCGAATGCTCTCCAGCAGTCCCAGGCGCAGCATCGCCGGGATCGCCCACAGTTCGCCGATGGAGAGCGGTGTGACCTGCTGGAAGGCGCTCACGAAGAGGTCGACGTTGTCCAGGTCGATGCGCCCTTCCGTGTGCGAGATCAGGGCGATCGCGATTTCATAGACGCGCGGAAATCCGGTGAGCGTCCCGCGCGTCAGCTCGGGCAGCTCCCGGTAGTATCCGCTCGGGAGGCTCTCGTTCACCTCCAGGATGTGTTCGCGGACGACGTGGAAGTTGTCGAGCAGCCACTCCCCGGCCGGGCCAACGTTCCCCTGCTCCGCAAACACCGCGAGCAGTCGCGCGTGGGCGGCGGTCAGGACGCGTTCGGTCCCCTGCAGGCGCGCGAGCAGGCGAGCGCGGCGATGCACGCGCCGTACGACCGAGCGTTGGCTCCTGGCGAGCTGGCGTGCCCGCTCGGCCAGCTGGTCGGCGCCGAGCAGCGTTCCCCGGATGGGACCCGAGAGCAGGTCGTCTACGGACTCGCGACGACGAAAGGCGAGCAGCCGTGCCAGCAGTCCGGTGCGCTCACGCTGTCGCGCGCCGTTGCGCCGGCGCGGATTCGGAGGGGGTCGAGTCGCCACCTACGCAACATAGCCCCCGGCACGCGCGTGGACGTGCCGGGGCGGTGCCTACCGCGTTCGCAGCGGCGGCTGCGGCTTCGAGAGGTCGAGATACGGACGCAGGTTCCACTCGAAAAAGGTCCAGGTCCGGTTCCATGAATCGATCTGCTCCGGCGAGTCGACGCGCTCCAGCGTCTCCGCGTCCACCCGTCGGCTGAAGGCGTGCCCGACCGACGAGCCCCACGGAGCGGGATCGACGTAGACCTTGGTCTCGGCCAGGTCGGGCTTGAGCGCCCGCAGCTTCCACACCATCTGCTGGTCTTCCTCGTAGTTCACGTCCTCGTCGTTGGTCGCCACGTGCACGAGGATCGGGACACGCAGCTTCTCGACCTGGTAGAGCGGGGAGCGCTTGATGTACTCGTCGCGCCGTTCGTGCGGGAGCCCGCGCAGCCCCTCCTGCGTGGAGAAGCTGCGCTGGTAGCTCGGTCCCTTGAAGCCGAGCCGGAAGACGAGGTTGGTGACCGGGACGATCGCCGCCCCGGCCTTGAGCGGCGTCTCGCCCCGGAAGAGCATGTGCGCCGTGATGAAGCCGCCGTGGCTCCACCCCATGGCCCCCACGCGCTCGCTGTCCACGTGCGGCAGCGTCTTGAGGAAGGCGTAGGCGCCGAAGACGTCGTCGACTTCCTTGCCGCCATAGTCGATCGCATTGTGGTGCTCGGCGCCGTAGCCGGTGCTCCCGCGGTAGTCGGGGGCAATGATCACGTAGCCGCGCTCGATCGCCTCGCGCACGAAGGGGAACATCGTCCTCCCCCAGTCGCCGTGCACACCGCCGTGGATCCAGATCATCGCCGCATGCCCGCGCGGGCCGCGCGGGGCGAGCGGCTCAAAGAGGTACGCCGGCACGTCCCGATCGCCGGCAGCACTACGGTAGGACACCTTGGTGAACTTCATGACGCCGGCGCTGCGCGCGACATAGGTACTGTCGGTGCGCGCCTTCGCCTTCATGTCCGCCGCATAGTCGCGCACCGGATGATCGGCGGGATCGGCGCTCACGTAGAGCGATTCGGCACGGGTGGTGGACGCGGCGCGGCGTTGCTGGGCCTCGGCCGGCGCCGAGAGCAGCATCGCGACCGCACTTGCCGCGAGCGCCACGCGCACCGACGGGAACCCTGATGATGTCCGTGAATCTTTCATGCGAGGCGACTCCGACAGCGAGGGATGATGCGAGGGCGAATGATCGGCCGGCGTAGGCCAATCTCCGCCCGTCGCGCAGGGGCGCAAGGTGACTCGTCAGTCCTGAATGGCGCTGGATACGGCCTCGAGTGCCGCGACTTCCCGCTGCACACGTGTGAGAATCGCCAGCATGATCGCAAACTGCTCGCGATGCGTTCGAGTAGGAGGATGCAGGCTCCCCTGCTGGGCCCCCTGGCCGTTGAACTCTCCGGCCAGTCCGTACACCCGTCCCAGCAGCGCGCCGTTGCCGCCACGCACGGTGCGTTCCAGCGCGGCCAGTCGCGTGAGGGCGCTGTCGGCGCGCTGGCGCGACGCCGTCGCCTCGGCGGTCGGCTGGGCGGCCTGGCGCTCGGCCAACTGGCGACGCAGCGCCGCCATGCGTCCGGACACATCATTGACCCCCTGCTGCGCATCGGCCACCTCGAGCAGGAAGGTCTCGCGCTCGCGATGCTGCACCACGGTCACGGGGAGCAGCGGATCCGGCTTGACGCGCACTTGGCGCGACATCGTTCGGCCATCGGCATCGAGCGTCACCGTGTACAGGCCGGGCGACACGAACGGCCCGCGGTCGCCAATGTCGCGCGGCGGACGCGGGAGCGATTCCGCAGCCCCGGCGTCGTCGTCGCCGCCTCGACCGCTCGACGGCGGCGGGCGATGCCGCAGGTCCCAGTTGATGCGCTGGATGACGCC
>Ga0138256_10003695_pt1 | contig 16230 bp, 16 predicted proteins | sample KNB2016incub_MG_FD_105486 | JGI IMG/M metagenome (GOLD analysis project Ga0138256, IMG submission 105486) | Active sludge microbial communities from wastewater in Klosterneuburg, Austria - KNB2014incub_MG | ecosystem: Engineered > WWTP > Activated sludge > Unclassified | place: Austria... | reverse complement strand
GATTTCGGGCGTTCGGCGGGGCGAAGCAGTGCTTCGCCGGAATCCGCCTCACCCCTGTAGGCTACCTGTCGCCGTCCTGGCGACAGAGTGTCCGCCGCACCGATGGCTGCTCGAGCCCCTCGCCGTGGTGGAACCCCTTGAAAAGGTGCGCATTCCCGCATTTGCCCGAAGCGGCACGCCGCCAACCGAGCGGCCGTGCTGCCCGCTGTTGGCTTGCGGGGCCTTGCGCCGCAGGACGCGGCGCGGAGCTACAGGGACGTACTCGTGCGTGCCCCGCAGGACAATAGCGGGCAGCACAGCCAGCGACGCACCAAGCCGCTCGCTCGCAAGGTAATGGCTTTTGCGAACACCCTCTGAAGTGAAACCGGACCCACGGCGTGCGGTTCAGCACGGCTCCAGCGTCGCGAGGATCTCGGCGATAGCCGCGTCGTCCATGCCGGCGTGCTCGCGCAGGCAGTGGTAGCCGGCGTAGACGAAATGCGCGCCCTGGCGCAGGAACCACTCGCGCCAGTGGAACTCCTCGTCGTCGTGCTCGAAGAGCTTGCCGCTCCAGCCGGCGACGCGCACCGCCTGCGGCTTCAGGCCCTCGTCGAGAAGATCGCGGCTGAACTCGGCCAGATCCTCCTCGCCCACGGCGCCGCTCTCCAGCACCAGCGCCGAGATCTCGAGGCAGCTCACGCCGTCCTCGTCCTCGATCACCACGACGTCCTCGTCCTCCTGCGCCGACCACTCCTCGGGCAGTTCCAGCGTCCACGACTCGGTTGCGACGATCGGCATCGGTGTCTCCCTCATGGCAGCGCGCGGCTCATCAGCAGCGCGTCCTCGCGCCCCTGGCCGCTGCGGTAGTAATCCTTGCGCCGCCCGTCCTCGACGAAGCCGGCCGCGCGATAGAAAGCCTGCGCACCGGCGTTCGAGGCGCGCACTTCCAGGAAGCAACGCCTCGCCCCGCGCGTGGCGGCGGCGGCCAGCGCGGCAGCCAGCAGGCGTGCGCCGAGCCCGTTACGCCGCGCGGCCGGATCGACCGCGATATCGAGGATTTCGCACTCGTCGGCGGCCTGGGCGAACAGCGCGAATCCGGCCAGTGGCGCGCCCGGCGGCGCGATCACGAAACCACCGGCGCGCGCCAGCGTTTCGCGCACGGCATCCGCGCTCCACGGCGAGGGATTGACCCGCGCATCCAGCGCCGCGATCGCCTCGGCGTCGTCCGCGGCGGCCGGTCGCGGCTCAGGCATCATGGCGGGCGCGCGCCGCGCAGAGCTCCTGCCAGACCGCGCGCTTGAGCCCCGCGTCGGCGAGCATCTGCGCGCACGACAGCGTGACCAGCACGCCGGGCTCCAGGCCCGGCACGCGCTGAACGCGCGCGATACGCCCGGCGAAACGGGCTTCGTCCCATCCCAGCAGCACCGCAGCGGGGCGCTCGCCGAGCAGCACCACATGTTCGACGGTTTGCGATTCACCCAGCCTGGCCAGGCGCCCCAGCAGCACGTCGCGCGCCTGCGCGCGATCGGCCAGCGCACCGAGCGCCTGCAGGTCGAAGCGCTGCGCCCGCGGCGCCACGGGCTCGCCGCCGAGCGCGAGCGCGATCGCGCCGATCAGTTCCACGACGCGCCGGTCCCCGCCCTGCTCGCTGCTCGCCTCGATGAAGAGATAGCGCCCCGCCTCGACCAGCAGCAGGCTGGGCGTGGGCTGCGCCGCCACGCGCGGCGCGGTGCGCGCCGGCGCGCCGCTGCGCTCGGGCGTCGCCGCGCGCGTCACCCCGGCGCGCGGCCCGCTGTCCTCGCCGAGCAGGTCGCGCGCGAGACGCACCGGACCGGTATCGGCCGCAACCGGCGCAGCCTGCTCGCGCGCCGGCGGCGGCTCCTCGTCGAACACGGGCACCGGTTCGCTGCCGCGCAACAGCCAGACCGGCACGTCCATCGCGGCGAGGTAGGCGAGGCGCAGGCCCTCCTCCATTGCGGCGCGCTCAGATGCCGCCGATCTGCGGATGCGCGCGCACCGCGCCGCCCATCACGTTCAGCGCATGCAGGTAGGCCTTCGCCGAGGCGACGATGATGTCCGTGTCGGCGCCGGCGCCGTTCACGATGCGCGCATCGCGCTCCAGGCGCACCATCACCTCGGCCTGCGAATCGGTGCCAGTGGTGATCGCGTTGATCGAGAACAGCAACAGCTTCGTGCCGCTGTGGACCTCGTTCTCGATGGCCTTGAACACCGCGTCCACCGGCCCGTCGCCTTCCGCGTAGCTCCGGCGCTCGACGCCGTCGATGCTCAGCGTCACGGTCGCGCGCGGCTTCTCGCCGGTGTGCGAGATGGCTTCGAGCGCGACGAACTGGTAGCGCTCGGCCTCGTCCTCGCTGGACACGGTGCCGGCGATCGCCTGCAGGTCCTCGTCGAAGATCTCGTGCTTCTTGTCCGCGAGCTCCTTGAAGCGCTTGAACGCGCTCTCGAGTTCCTCGGGCGTCTCGAAGCCGATGCCGAGTTCCTCGAAACGCGCGCGCACCGCGGCGCGGCCCGAGTGCTTGCCGAGCACGAGGCGGTTGGTGCTCCAGCCCACGTCCTGCGCGCGCATGATCTCGTAGGTCTCGCGGTGCTTGAGCACCCCGTCCTGGTGGATGCCGGCCTCGTGGGCGAAGGCATTGGCGCCGACGATGGCCTTGTTGGGCTGCACCGGGAAACCGGTGATCGAGGACACCAGCCGCGAGGCCGGGACGATCTCCTCGGTCACGATGCGCGTCTCGACCGGGAAGATGTCGGCGCGGGTGCGCACCGCCATCACGATCTCCTCGAGCGAGGCGTTGCCGGCGCGCTCGCCGAGCCCGTTGATCGTGCACTCCACCTGGCGCGCCCCGTGCATCACCGCCGACAGCGAGTTCGCCACCGCCAGGCCGAGGTCGTTGTGGCAATGCACCGAGAAGATCGCCTTGTCGGCGTTCGGGACGGTGCGGATCAGTCGCCCGACGAACTCGCCATACTGCCCCGGCTCGCCGTAACCGACGGTATCGGGAAGATTGATCGTGCCGGCGCCGGCAGCGATCACGGCCTCGATGACGCGGCAGAGGAAGCCGAACTCCGAGCGGCTGGCGTCCTCGCAGGAGAACTCCACGTCATCGGTGTGGTTGCGCGCCTGCTTCACCGAGCGCACCGCCTGGTCGAGCACCTGCTCGGGCGTCATCTGCAGCTTGTACTGCATGTGGATCGGCGAAGTCGCTATGAAGGTGTGGATCCGCGGTCGCACGGCGTTCTTCAGCGCCGCGCCGGCTTCCTCGATGTCGCGGTAGGCCGCGCGCGCGAGGCTGGCGACGGTGCAGTTCTTGACCGACTCGGCCACCGCCTTGACGGCCTCGAAGTCGCCGGGGCTCGCGATCGCGAAGCCGGCCTCGATCACGTCCACGTTCAGCCGCTCCAGCGAGCGCGCGATGCGGATCTTCTCTTCCCTGGTCATCGACGCGCCGGGGCTCTGCTCGCCGTCACGCATCGTCGTATCGAAAATGATCAACCGGTCCTTGCTCATGGCTTGTCCTCATGTCCGGGCGGGCGCGCAGGGGGCACCCATCCTGGTGAATTTGTCGCGGTAACGGAAATGTGAACGAACGGTATGCTGCCCCTCAGGGCAGCAGCAGGGCGAGACGCAGCGCGCGCAGGGAGCGCGGCGCGGAAAGACTGGCGATGTGGCCCTGGAAGCTCATCGTGCTACGGATCTGTGACGCAATGCCGCAAAGCGGCGATGGAGCCGATATTAGTCAAAGCGGCGCGGCGTTGCCAAGCCCCGCAGCCGCCGGCAGTGAATTGTTGCGCTGTGCAGCGCGCTGCGCGCCGGCTTGTCACCTCCGGGCCCCTGCCTTAAGGTGCGCCATCCCGGGTGGAGCCCCAGATGCCGCGCACGCCACCAGCCATGACCGTTGAACTCCCGCGGCGAAGCGCCGCGCGGCGCCCGGCGCGGCGCGCACCCGATGCGGGAGGCACGCGTTGCTCGGCCTGATCCGCTTCGCGCTGGCCGCCGCGGTGCTGCTCTCGCACGTACCCGGGTTCCACTGGGCGCTGAATCCCGGCGTGATGGCCGTGATCTGCTTCTACACCATCAGCGGCTACCTGATGCGGCGCAGCATCGAACGCTTCGGGCGCTACTCGGCGCGGCCGGCGCGCGCCTTCCTCGCGGACCGCGTGCTGAAACTGTTCCCGCAATACCTCGTGGCGTTGGCGGCGACCGTGGCGCTGCTGTGGGCCTGGGGCCCCTCGCCCGGATTCTGGCTGCTGCAACAGGAGCCCACACCGCTGAAGGTGCTGCTCAACGCGCTGCTGTTGCCCGCCAACTACATCTTCGGGCCCTTCGTGATCCCGCAACTGCTGCCGCACCCCCTGGTGCCGCCGGCCTGGTCGCTCGCCACCGAGTTCCATTTCTACCTGCTGCTGCCGCTGCTGTTCCGCTGGCGGGCGCTGCTGCTGGTGCTGCTGCCCGCCACGCTCGCGGTGCAGCTGTTCGGATTCGTGCACGAATCGCCGACGCTCAACAGCGACACCCTGAGCTATCGCTACATCTTCGGCGTGCTGCCGGTGTTCCTGATGGGCTATCTCTACGCCGAGGGCGGCACCACGAGCCGCCGCATCGCATTCGCGCTGTGGTTTCTTTATGTCCTGCTCGCCGGCTGCGCGCTGGCCGGCGTGGCGATCCACCAGCAGCGCGCGCGGGAAATCACGCTCGGCGCCACCATGGCGCTGCCGCTGCTCGCGCTGGCGCTGGCCAGCGGCAGGCGCGCCCTGCCGGCAGCGCTGAAGCGCTGGGACGAGCGACTGGGCAACCTCGCCTATCCCGTCTTCATCACGCACTGCCTCGCGTTCTTCGTCGTCGAGCACCTCACCGGCATGCCGGTCAGCGCGACCGCGGGCTTCGTGACCAGCGCCGCGGCCGTGTGCCTCGCGGGCTCGCTGGCGCTCGAACAGATGCAGCGCCGCGTCGAGCGCCTGCGCATCGGCCTGCGCGGATTCGCCTCTATGAAGGACGCCGCGCCGCAGCCGCGCGCCGGCGCAGAGCCCGATGCTAGAATCGCGAGCCGGGACTGATCCCGACGGGCCCACGCGCCGGCGCCAGCCGGACTGCCGGCTGTTCATTCCGTTTTGACTGGATCGGCGCATGACGCAAGGCAAGAGAATTCTGGTTACCGGCGGCGCGGGATTCATCGGATCGCACCTGTGCCGGCGACTGCTGGCGCGCGGCGACGAGGTCGTGTGCGTCGACAACTTCTATACCGGGCGCAAGTCGAACGTGCTCGACCTGCTCGGCAATCCGCTGTTCGAGATCCTGCGCCACGACGTCACCTTTCCTCTCTACGCCGAAGTCGACCAGATCTACAACCTGGCCTGCCCTGCCTCCCCGATCTATTACCAGTTCGATCCGGTGCAGACGACGAAGACCTCGGTACACGGCGCCATCAACATGCTCGGGCTGGCCAAGCGGCTGAAGGCCCCCATCCTGCAGGCCTCGACATCCGAGGTCTACGGCGACCCCGAGGTCCATCCCCAGCACGAATCCTACTGGGGACGCGTCAACCCGGTCGGGCCGCGCAGCTGCTACGACGAGGGCAAGCGCTGCGCCGAGACGCTGTTCTTCGACTACTACCGCCAGCACCGGCTCGCGATCCGCGTGATCCGGATATTCAACACCTACGGCCCGAACATGCAGCCCGACGACGGCCGCGTCGTCAGCAACTTCATCGTGCAGGCGCTGCGCGGCGAGGACCTCACCATCTACGGCGACGGCACGCAGACACGCTCGTTCTGCTATGTGGACGACCTGGTCGAAGCGATGATCCGCATGATGGACAACGCCGAAAACGATCCGGGCCCCGTCAATCTCGGAAATCCCGTCGAATCGACCATCCTGCAGATCGCCGAGACCATCCGCCGGCTCACCGGCTCGTCCTCGCGCATCGTTTTCCGGCCGCTGCCGGTGGACGACCCGCGCCAGCGCCAGCCGGACATCTCGCGGGCGCGCGAGCTGCTCGGCTGGGAGCCCGCGACGGGGCTGGAGGACGGCCTGGCGAAGACCATCGCATACTTCCGGAAAACATTGTGACGCTCAGCATCGTCATACCCTGCTACAACGAAAAATCGACCATCGAGGATCTCATCGAGGCCGTGCGCAACGCACCGGGCGGCGACAAGGAGATCATCGTCGTCGACGACTGCTCCACCGACGGCACCACCGAGCTGCTGCGCGAGCGGCTCGCCGCCCGCATCGACCGGCTGATCCACCAGCCCGTGAACCGCGGCAAGGGTGCCGCGCTGCGCACCGGCATCGCGGCTGCGACCGGCGACATCGTGATCATCCAGGACGCGGACCTCGAATACGATCCGCGGCAGTACGACGTGCTGATCGCACCGATCGTGCAGGACAAGGCCGACGTGGTCTACGGTTCGCGCTTCATCGGTTCGGAGCCGCACCGCGTGCTGTATTTCTGGCATCGCCTCGGCAACGGCCTGCTGACGCTGCTATCCAACATGTTGACCAACCTGAACCTAACCGACATGGAAACCTGCTACAAGGTGTTCCGGCGCGAACTCATCCAGGGCATCGCGATCGAGGAGGACCGCTTCGGCTTCGAGCCCGAGATCACGGCGAAGATCGCACGCAGCCGCTGCCGCATCTACGAGGTGGGCATCTCCTATCACGGGCGCACCTACGAGGAAGGCAAGAAGATCGGCTGGAAGGACGGCGTGCGCGCCATCTACTGCATCCTGAAATACAACCTGTTGCGGTAGCGACCCGGTGCAGATCGTGCGCTATTTCTTCGTCGGCGGCGTCGCCGCGGTGGTGGACATCGCGGTCTTCGCCGCCCTGATCAACCTGCTCGGCATGCATTACCTGGTAGCCGGTATGGCGGGCTTCCTGCTCGCCACCGGGGTCAACTACGTGCTCAGCGTGCGCCACGTGTTCGCGGCCGGGGCGCGCTTTTCGCGGCGCAAGGAACTGCTGGCGGTCTATGCGGTCAGCGCGGTCGGGCTGCTGTGGCACCAGGCCGCGCTGTACGCCGGCGTCGAGATGCTCGGCATGAACGTGTACGCCGCCAAGATCGGCGCTATCGCGCTGGTGTTCTTCTGGAATTTCTTCCTGCGCAAGCACTTCGTGTTCGCGCCCGCCGCGCGCAAGACCTGACGCGGCTCAGGCGTCGACGTCGCGCACGATCGCACCGCCCGCCGCGGCGCTCTCCGGCAGGCCGGTCACGAGGCACACGTCCTTGACCACGGGCTTGCCGAATTCGATGTATTCCCAGCGCTGCAGCACCGCGCAGGGAATATCGAAGGGCGGCAGGTCCAGCCGCAGCGAGCGGCACTCGCCGGGCGCGATCTCGCTGTTGGTGTCGTGATCCGGAAAGACGCCGCTGGCGATGATCGAGAAGCGATAGTTGCGCCGGAAGATGTCCGTGTAGTAGCGGATGTCCGCGATGGGCAGGTGTTGCAGCACATCCTTGCTGATCAGCAGGTCCGCGGGAGGCAGGCGCGTACCGTCCTCGAGGCGGTGGAAGCGGATATTGTCGGCGCCATGGTGGTCGCGATTCCAGCGCACCGGTCCGTCGACGATGTCGAAGCCGTCGTATTCGATGCCGCTCCAGTCGATTTCCCGCGCGTAGCTCCAGAAACCGCAGCCGAACTCCACCACCGAGCGCACGCGATTGTGGCGCATGAAGTCCTGCAGCAGCGCGACGAAACGGGCGTAGCAGGACTCCAGCGGTTCGTAGCCTGCCTGCTGCGCATGCCATTCCCCGGAGTCGAGCGCCCACACGTCCTTGTTGTAGATCTCGCTGAATGCGCTGTTCGCGGCCTTGATGCGACCCATGTCAGATGCTCCAAGCTTTACGTGAGCGAGTACAGCTAAACCGGCCTTCCTCAGGCAGCGGGCTGCAGGTGCGTGGCGCGAAAGCGTGTCGCGATCTCCGCGCCACGACGGCGCAGCGGCATCTCGACCAGCCGGTAATTGAGCTCCGCGAACACCACCATCAGCACCACCGCCGTGACCAGGAACTTGCCGGTGAAATTCGGATCGAAGCCGATGCCCGGCGGCTGCAGGCGGAACCAGATCTCGCGCGTCGCGAAATAGGCCGGGATGTGGATCAGGTAGATCGCGTAGGAACGGCTGCCTACCCACAGCAACAGTTTCTTGATCCACCCCGGCGCCATGATGTAATTGCGGTCGTAGGATGCCATGAACACCAGGATCGCGCCGATGAAGGCCACCAGGCTGATCGGCACCGGCACGTGCATGTCCTCGCCGCCGGCGAGGGCCAGGCCGCCGGCGAGTATGCTCACCAGCGCGATACGCACCCAGCGGTTCGCCATGAAACGCGGTTCGAACAGCCGGTAGCTGTCCAGGCGCGACCAGATCGCGATCAGCACGCCGAGTGCCAGCGCGTCGCAGCGCATGATGGTGCCGAGCGGCGTGCGCGGAAACACCAGCTGCAGCACCACCACCACGGCGAGCACCAGCGGCAGGCGTTTGCCACAAAGCCAGACCACGAAGGGCAGCACCAGGTAGAACTGCTCCTCGAGCGACAGGCTCCAGTAGGGGAAGGTCGCGCCGGCCTCGAATTTCCCGTAGGTGAGCATCACCCGCAGGTTGTTCACGTTGAACACCGCGGTGAGCGCGCCCTCGAGGTTCGCGCGCAGCGAACCCCAGGCGCCGGAGCGGTCGAAGAACACGCAGGCGACCAGGATCACGGCCAGCCACAGCCACGCCGAGGGAATCAGGCGCCACGCGCGGCGGATCCAGAACGCGAGCGTCGTCACCAGGCGCTCGTGCGTCGATTCCGCTGCCGTGATCGCGGGAACGAGGCTGCGCGCGATCACGAATCCCGAGATCACGAAAAAGAGATCCACGCCGGACCACATCCCGGTCCAGCCGAAGAAGGTCGTGTGCAGCGGCCCGCCGACCCACGCGAACAGGTTCATGTGCATGTGCTCGATGCACACGAAGATGACCGCGATCGCGCGCAGTACCTCGATGTCGTCGATCCGTCCCTTCATCTCGTCACGCTCCGCAATTGTCCGGCCGCGCCGCCGCGGCGCCGGCGCGCAGCAGCCTCAAACGGCGCTGCACAGGTAGATGCCGCCCATGATCAGCACGACGCCGGCCATGTACGGCAGGTCGACGCGCTCGCCCAGGAACAGCACGCTCAGCAACGGCACCACCACGAAGGACAGCGCCATGAACGGGTAGACCAGCGTGAGCTCGACCTGCCTGAGCACGTAGATCCACAGCGCCATCCCGATCACGTAGATCAGCAGCGCCGCGCCGATCAGTCCCCACGCACGCAGCAGCGGCGCGGCGTCGGCCGCGGATGCCGAGGCGCCCGCCTTCATCAGTATCTGCGCGACCGCGTTCAGCAGGATCGTGAGTATCGCGAGCGCGTAGACCTTGTTCGTCATCATCTGGCCCCCGGGGCGAATGAAACAGCTTCAGCCGTGCAGATACGCGCGGGCGCGATCGCGGCGCGGCTGCGCGCAGGCAAAGTGCTGGAAAAGGGAAATGCCGCGCGACAGGCCGAGCACCTTCATCGAGACCTCGCCGAAGAAATAACGCAGCACCGCCTCGATCTCGCGCGCCGTGTTCACGTGCTCATGGCGCATGATCCTGCCGTAATCGAGGCGATGACGCAGCCAGAACTCCAGGCCGGTGCTCAGTCTCCAGCTCAGGTACCACACCCAGGTGCCCTCGCTGGGAATCGATGCGCGGAACGTGCCGCCCTCGGCGAGCAGCAGGCACGAGCGCGCGACCACCTCCGGCAGATCGCACAGGTGCTCGAGCACCGCGCTCGAGGTGATCCGGTCATAGCGCGCCTCGGCGGGCACCTCGCGGATGTCGGCATGGACGTGGCGCACGCGTGCGAGAGCGGGCGAGTCCCGGAACAGCTCGGCAAAGGGCTCGACGATGTCGTAGGGGCCGCACGCCGGCTCGAAGCCGAGCTGGTTCAGCGTGCCCGCGCCGAGCTCCAGCGTGCTGACACCGCTCGCGCCGGGGCGCAGGTCGGCAGCCAAGTGCCGGTGCAGCCAGGCCTCCACGGCCTGGGCGGCACTGGCCGCGGCCGAGCCGCCCTCGCGGTTCTCGCGATACCAGCTCACGTAGATGCGCGCGATCTCCTCGGGCAATGCGGGGCGCGTCTTGGGGAACTGCTCGAACATCAGGCCGTTGCCTCCTGCACATTGCTGCGCCGTACCCGCGCGCGCAGCGCGAAGAGCGCGAACGCGAGCACCGCCGCCAGGCTGATGCACACCCCGATGCGAAACGACAGCGGCGCGTAGCGCAGGCGCACGTGATTGAGGCCCGCATCCAGGCGCACCGCCTTGCCCGCCAGCTGTGCCGGGTACACGGTGCGGTCCTCGCCGTTCACGCGCGCGCGCCAGCCGGGATACCAGGAATCGGCAACGAACAGCCAGCCCGGCGCATCGGTTCGCACCTCGATGCGCATATCGTCGGCCGTCGCCGCGCGCACCTCGATGCGCGCCGTCTCCGGCGCCGGCGCGGCGTCACAGGCACTGCGCGGATCATCGGGACTGGGCAGGCCCTCGATCACCAGCGGCAGGTTCGCGCAGGGTTCGGCAGCCCGCAACCGCGCCAGCGCCGCGTCGGCGGATTCCACGAACACCGCGTCGCGATAGAACTGCCAGCGCCCGCGCGCGGCCGGATTCTCGCTGAGCGGCGCCAGCGCCTCGCCCGAGCGCAGCGCCGCATCCGCGGCGGGCGCGAATCCGCCGAGTGTCAGGTAACGCACGCCGAGGATGTCGGTGATGCGCGTCCCGGGCGCGCGCGGCGTGCCCTGCAGCATTTCCTCGCGCACCAGGTCGGTCGCGAGCTTCGAGCGCCTGAGCTGCAGCGCCATCGCGCCGTTGATCGCCGGCACGTCCCACAGCATGTTCGTCATCGGCGACAACGCGGCGAGCGCCTGCGGTATGCGCAGCGGCGCCTCGCGCGAGCGCGCGTGCGCAAAGCCGACGATGACCGTATTGATCGACAGGTCCGCGGTGTTGGCCGCGCAAGCGCCGGCGCGCCAGCAGGTCTGTTGCAGCACGCCCGGGCGCGCGACGAGGTCGGTAGGCGCGAAGTAGATTGCCTGCGCGCGCAGCACCCCGATCTCGACGGCGAGCGCGATCAGCAGCGCCGCCGGCAGCAAGGCCTCGCGCCGCGCCAGGATCAGCGCCACGGCGCAGCCAGCGCACAGCGCAAGGCTCGCGTAGTGCCACCAGTGCACCTGTGCCGTGTGCAACGCCAGCGCGGCGCCGAGTACGGGCAGCGCGCTGCCCAGCAACAGCGCGACACGGCGGCGCGCCGGCCGCCCGGCATCGGCGAGCGCCTCGACACCCAGCGCCGCGACCACTCCCGCGCCGACGATGCCGATATAGAAATACGGGGTCATCAGGCGGAAGAAACGCATCCCCGGCACCAGGCCATGGCGGTGGATGAACTCGAAGCCCGGCGCCTGCGCGCCGAAGCCGAGATAGCACAGCGACAGCGTCGCCAGCACCACGCCCGGTGCGCGCGCGCCGCGCGCCGAGAACACGCCCGCCACGAACAGCGCCGAGACGGCCATGCTGCCGAGCAGGGTGAAATTCGGCGTCAGCTCCTCGGGCACCATGTCCGTGAACAGGAAGCCGCGAAAGAACGTTTGCGGCTGGAAGCGCACGTAATCGACGCCCGCGGCCCGATGGGATTCGCCGGCCAGCTCGAGCATCGGCAGCAGCTGCGCCGCGCACAGCCCGAGCGTCAGCACCACGGCCACCAGTGCCGGCCCGAGCAGGGCACGGACCCGCGCCACGAATTCGCCGCGCCGCGCCCAGCCGAACGCGACGGGCAGCAGCGACAGGAACAGGAACACCACGATCCCCTGCACCACGTGCGGATAGCCCGCCAGCACGAGATAGCTCATCGCCAGCGCCAGCCACAGGCCGCCGGGCACGTCGGCACGCCGTAACAGGCGCTCGAAGGCGAGCATCACCCAGGGCACGGCCATCGCGACGTTGGAGATCGTCAGGTTGCCCTGCAGCGTCAGCCACATCGTGGAGCCGATCGTCGCCGCGGCGCCGAACAGCGCGCTCACCGGGCGGCAGCCGAGCTCGCGGCACAGCAGGTACACGCCGAGGCCGCCGAGGAAGGTGCACAGCGCGTGGTAGACGTCGACGCCGGTGAGCGGCTCGAACAGCGCGGCGACCAGCAGGTTCAGCGGATTCAGGAAGCCGCCCTGGCTTTCGGCAAAGACCGGGTGCCCGACATACACGAGATCCGTCCACAGCAGGCTGTAGTCGCCGTACAGCACCTCGCGCAGGTAGTGCAGCATCGGGATGCCGTGGAAGAGCGAGTCACCGATGAGGATCGCGCGCGGGCCGAACAGCGCCGGCGCGAACAGCGCCAGCGAGGCCGCCAGGATAAGCGCCGCGGCCGCCAGGTCGGGACCGCGCTGCGTCGTGGCCACGCGCGCCGCGGTCACGGATTGCGCCTGCCCGACTGGCGCAGCACCGAGCGGTGCAGCACCCTGCGCGGCACGTTGCCGATGTCGACGGTGAGGAACAGGATCAGCAGGTTGAGGCTCACGATCAGCTGCAGCGCGACCAGCATCACGGTGCCGGCGGTCGCCGGGTGGCCGGTCGCGTAGCTGCGGTACCATTCCAGCGCGCCGAAGATGCCGCCGCTGCCGAGCAGCAGCAGGCCGACGACCAGGCTCACGGACCCGAGGTTGAAGTCGCGCAGGAAATGGTTGTAGAAGACACGCTTGAACAGGCGGCTGGCGTACTTCAGCGGAAAGCCGAGCGCGGTGGCGCCGATGCGCAGGCTGCTCTGCTCGTCGGCGTAGTGCGCCCGCACGGGCATGTCCTGCACCACCGCGCGCAGCGTGCCCAGCCGGAACAGCAGGTCGCTCTCGAAGAAATAGCGCGGCGCCAGCTTGTCCAGCGGCAGCATGTGAAGCACTTCGGCGTGTATCGCGATGAAGCCGTTGGTCGGGTCCATCACGTCCCAGTAGCCGCTGACCGCCTTGTTCACGAACGACAGCACGGCATTGCCGAACAGGCGCAGCGCCGGCATCTGCGCCACGTCCTCGAGGAAGAAGAAGCGGTTGCCCTTGGTGACGTCGGCATTGCCCGCGATGATGGGCTGGACCAGGTAGGGAATCAGCTCCGGATCGTACTGGGCATCGCCGTCGAGCTTCACCACGATGTCGGCGCCGCCCTCCAGTGCCGCGCGCACGCCACTGATCACCGCAGCGCCCACCCCCTGGTTTTGCGCGTGGACGATCAACCGCACCCGCGGGTCGTTCACCTGCTGGCGCACCAGCGCGCCGCTGTGCTCCGGACAGGCGTCGTCGACCACGATGATGCGCGTGACCAGCGGCGGGATGCGCGCGATCAGCGGCACGATCTGCCGCGCGACCCGGTAGGCGGGAATGACGACGGCGATGGACGTCATATGGCTGGCCTCACACCTCGACCCACGCCTCGCGTCGCAGCAGCGGCTGCACGCGCCCGTACTGCCAGCGCGCGACCGGGTGGCCAAAGCACTGTTCGGCCGGGATCTCCGGCAGCAGCTCGGCGGCGATGTCGTTGCGCACGAACACCACGTTGAAGCCGTAGCGGTTGGCGCCCACCAGCCGGTAGCCCTTCTCGCGCCCGAGCTTGACCATCGCGGGCAACGAGGCGCCGCAATAATCGACCTCGGTCTGCAGCACCGGATCGACCAGCTTGCGCACGCAGAACTGCGGATCGTAGGGCACCGTGACCGCGGCATCGGCCATCCAGCCGGCCTGGATCTCGATGATCACCACGCGCGGATTCGCTGCCGTGATCGCCCGCCACAGCCAGTAGTCGTTGCCATCGACATCGATCGACAGCAGGTCGATCTCGCGATCGAATCCGTAGCGCGCGATCACCTCGTTGACGTTCTCCGCCGTGAGCCATGCCTGGCAGATCGCCGGAGGGATGCGCATCGTGTCGGGATGTCGCCAGTAGAAGTCGTTGGCGATGCGGATGTTCTCCTCGCTGCCGTCGCACAGCAGCGCGTGCCAGCCGTGGTTGATGATCAGGTTGGCCGCGTTGCACTCGCGCCCGTTGCCGGCGCACATCTCGACCACGTACCTGCTGGTGGTGCCGATCACGCTGAACAGGTAGTGCAGGATGCCGTCCTCGCCGTTCTGCGAGTGGTTGCGGAACTCGACGCTCCCGAAGTCGTGCACCACACCGGCGGCGGCATCGCGGCGGTACTGCATCGCCAGCAATTGTTGCGTGCCGCGGTCGACATAGTTGGGCTGCGCCGCCTGCTCCTGCGCGGCAACGAGGCGCGCGAGGCCGGACTCCAGCGCCGCGAGGCGCGCTTCGATGGCGGCAACCGCACTGTCGCCGCCCGGTGCCCTGTCCTGGATCCACTTGCCCATGTCGCTATGTCCCCTGCCCGGCTGCCGCGGCAACCGGTGTCCCGTGTTATTTGCGCCGCGCCACGATCACGCGGCTCTTCGGCATCAGCCCGTTCAGCGCGCGGCGCAAGCCCTCCGTTTCCGGCAGCTCCAGCAGGCGCGTCCAGGTCTCCGTCCAGCTCTGCAACAGCGGATGATACGGCGGACGGATGCGGTCCATCGCCGTCGCGTCGTCGCCGGCCTCCCGCTGGCTCGCCCAGAAGAAGTTCATCCACAGGAACCAGTAGAAACCCCACTGGCCGCGGCCCTCGACCTGCAGCCCGCACGATTCGGCCAGCTCCTCCAGTTCGCGCGGCTCGATGATGCGCACGTGATTGGGTGCGGCGAAATACGAGGCGTGCGCAAACGGCTGCTGGAAGCGCTCCGAGGCCGCATCCGGCACGCTGATCAGGTACTTCGCGCCCGGTGCGCCGACGCGCACCATCTCGCGCAGCACGGCCGCGGGATCCTCCACGTGCTCCAGCACCTCGGTGGCGATGATACGGCTCATGCACCCGTCCGGCAGCGGCAGGCGGTCGCCGCTGGCCACCAGCCCGGCATGGCGCGTGAGGCCGCGCTCGCTCAGGCGATCCGACAGGGAGCGCACCTTCGCCGGGTCGAGGTCGCAGAATGTCGTGCGCGCGCCCTGCTGTGCCGCGAACATCACGGCAAGACCGTCACCGCACCCGACATCCAGCAGCTCGTCCTGCGGGCCCAGCGCGAAGCCGGTGAACAGCTCGCCGGTCTCGGCATTCAACCAGTCGCTCATCACCATGTCGACGAGGCCGCAATGGCGCGGGTCGCGCCGCGGGTCGGCATCGTCGACGGCGTGGCGTTCGCCGGCGTCACCATCAGGCGGCGCCGGCGCACGACGGCGCAGCAGTTGCCTCAGCTTCGCGCGCATGGGGCATTTCCCGTCGCCGCAAGAGCGGCGGCGCGCGCATCGCGCCTTGCGTAGCCGATCGCGGCGGCATGCGCCGCGAAGAAGCGCGCCAGGTGCTCGCGCGCCACGTCCTGCGAACAATGCTGCTGCAGGCGCCGGCTCGCCGCCTCGGCCATGCGCGCATAGGCATCCGGGTCGGCGCCGCGCAATTCGCGGCTCGTTGCGTAGGCGCGCCGCAACCCTTCCCACTCGGGACGAAAGCGCCGGGTACGCAGGATCAGGCCCATGTCCTGCGGCCAGTGATACAGCTCCTCGTGCGCACGCACGGGGAAGCCGCACTCGCCATCGAGGTAGTCGAGCATCGCGGTGTGCGCCGGCGCGATGGCCGGCACACCGGCCGACATGTACTCCATGAGCGGCAGGCACTGGCCTTCGCCGAGCGAGGAGTTGACCGCGAAATCGGTGGCGCAGATGAGCCTGGCGTACTGCGCGTCATCGAGATGCGCGTGCAGCAGCACGATGCGCGCCGGGGTGCGCGGGAGCTTGCGCAGCAGCGCCAGCACCTCCTCGAGCGCCTTGTCGCGATCGTGATGCACCAGCTTCAGAACCAGCGTGCAGTCCGCGACATCCCGGAAGGCCCAGCAGAACGCGCTGACGAGGTCCTCCCAGTTCTTGCGTCCGTCCAGCGGACAGAACACGGCCGTGTACACCACGCCATCGAGGCACAGCTGCTGGCGCCGACGCGGGTGCGCGGCGATCAGCGCCTGTGGCGGCTCGGTGAAATCGCATGCGCGGCTGTCCATGAGGGTCCCGTCCAGTTCGACGGACCGGTCGGCGCCGCTGGTCTCGCGTCGCCGCGCGGCGAGCGGCGCGAAGCGGTCCCAGACGGGCGCGGGCACCGACACGACCGGATAGTCCGGCCGTATC